>Ga0182738_1003017_pt1 | contig 19547 bp, 16 predicted proteins | sample eDN5th30CBELigMG_FD_128876 | JGI IMG/M metagenome (GOLD analysis project Ga0182738, IMG submission 128876) | Enriched Miracle-Growth compost microbial communities from Emeryville, California, USA - eDNA 5th pass 30_C BE-Lig MG (version 2)... ... | reverse complement strand
TTACTTAATCCTCTTCAACCAATTTCGCCATTTATAGAAGAATTAACTGGAATCACCGATGAAATGGTGGAAACAGCACCAATTTTTGACGAAGTTGCAGAAAAAATTGTTTCTTTATTAGAGGAAGCTTATTTTGTAGCCCATAATGTATTATTTGATTTATCCTTTTTAAATGAAGAGCTAGAACAGGCTGGCTTTAAGCAGTTTTATGGACCAATTCTTGATACAGTAGAATTAGCAAGAATTTTATACCCAACAGCAGATAGCTATAAATTAACTGATCTTGCTGCACAAGAAGGGCTTGTCCATAGTAGACCACATCAGGCTGATAGTGATGCTTATGTTACAGCAGAGCTATTGCTATTATTGTTGGAGAAGCTGAACGTACTGCCTCAAGTAACGACAAAGCAATTAGAATTCTTAAGTTCCTCGCTCAAAAGCGATTTAGATATTTATTTACAAGCTCTTATTCAAGAAAAACAATCAAAAATAGAATATATACGGGATGATTGGGAGATATATCGAGGATTAACCCTTAAAAGACTGCCTAGTAATCTGATAGTAGATCAAAGAAAGGATTGCTCTGTTTCTTTTGATATGGAAAAAATGGAGCAAAGAATGAGGGATACTTTTCCTTTTTATCAAAGAAGAGATGGACAATTAGAAATGATGAAGGTTGTTTATCAGGCATTATCAGACAATCGACATGGCCTTATTGAGGCTGGTACTGGTGTTGGAAAGTCTCTTGGTTACTTAGTGCCTGCTGCATATTTCTCAATCGCAAATAAACAGCAAGTAATTGTCAGTACTTTTACAACCCAACTACAAGAACAACTTTTTCATAAAGATTTGCCCTTGCTTAAAAGTATCCTTCCATTTCCTATAACTTATACACTATTAAAAGGTAGAAATCATTATATCAGTTTAGATAAATTTGAAGTTTCTTTAAAAGAGCAAGAAGATAATTATGATATTATTCTTACAAAAATGCAAATATTAATTTGGTTAACAGAGACAGAAACAGGCGATAAAGATGAGTTGAATTTAACAAGTGGCGGAAGCAATTACTGGGAAAAAATAAAAAATGACGGGAATTTTTCGCTGCCTATTTCAAAGGAATGGGCATCTAAGGATTTTTATAGAAGAACTCGAAATGCTGCACAAAAAGCAAATATGATTATAACGAATCATGCTTTGCTTATAAAAGATCTTACAGCAGATCAACGCCTCCTCCCTTCCTATGAGTATGTCATTGTGGATGAAGGACATCATTTTGAAAAAACGGCGACAAAGCATTTTGGATTTCGTTTTTCCTACATTGCTGTGCGTTTAAGTATTAATGCGATTGGGACCACAGATCAAAAGCAACTTATGTTTCATTTAGAAAACTTGTTAGGGGAATCGAATATCCATCAGAAATGGGAGTTTAATCAATTTATCCTTGGATTACATGATGAATTAGATGAACTTTTTCGCGCTGTACTTCGCTATGCGAAAAAAACGAATCAACCAAGAAGAGATGGAAGGGGAAGCTATCGATTAAAGAGTAATAGTGGCATGGGAGATTGGAATGCAGTCAAAAGCGTTGCAGAACGAATTATTTTTCTTTGGAAGGATGGAAGAGAAGTATTAGTACAAAAAATACAGCGATTAAAGGAACAAGGAAGAAAGTTTAGCGCTTCTCAAATGCTAATAGTGGAAAGAATCGAGTCGATTTTAAATGATTGGTATATATATATTAATCATTTGCGGGAGATGTTTTTGCGGGTAGGGGACAATATCGCATGGTTGGAAACAGATACGAAAAATTACCCGAACAATGCAGTAATATATACACAACCTACTTCTGTCGCTGAAACTTTACAGAACAACTTTTTTAATAAGAAAAAAAGTGTTGTATTTACTTCAGCAACAATTACCGTTAATAATTCATTTGAATATTATGCTAAAGGGTTAGGATTAGGAAATAGCCAACTGGAAGTTCAAATTAATTCACCATTTGATTATGAGAAACAGGTGCAATTACTTATCCCAACAGATGTACCAGAAGTTAATTCCGTATCATTAAATGATTATGTTACTACAATCGGAGAGCAAATAATCCATATCGCACAAGCTACAAAAGGTCGAATGCTGATTCTTTTTACAGCAAATGACATGTTAAAAAAAACATATGATTATATAAAAGAAAGTGGTTATTTAGAAGAATACGCAATCTTGGCACAAGGGATTACAAATGGAAGTAGAATGAGATTAACGCGTAATTTTCAGCGTTATGATAAAGCAATATTATTAGGTACGAATAGTTTTTGGGAAGGAATTGATATTCCTGGCGAGGATTTAACTTGTTTAATCATTGTGCGATTACCGTTTTCTTCACCTGAAGACCCTTTAACGGAAGCGAAAAATGAGTTGATTAAGAATAAGGGAGGCAATCCTTTTATAGAAAATAGCCTTCCAGAAGCTGTTTTGCGATTTAAACAAGGATTTGGTAGATTAATTCGCACGGAAGAGGATAAAGGATTTATTATTGTTTTTGATCGCCGTATTGTTACAACCACTTATGGGGAGACATTTCTGAAGTCTATACCTACTGTGCCAATTAAGCAACAAAATAGTAAGGAAATGGTAAAATTCATCAAAAGCTGGCTAAAGTAAATTTTTATAAGGTGAATATAGGCGTTTGAGAAAGTACTGCTTCTTGAATGCCTGTATAAAGTGTTTAAGTAGTATACATAATCAATTAGTTGCTCGACAAATAACAACGAATTTATAGAAAATAATTTCTTTCTATTTATAAATACTGTTATAATAACCTATGTACAAAATACTGGTTTAAAGAAGTGATGTAATAAGATGAGAAAATGGATATGGATTGTTATTGTTGTTTTTCTTATTGGAATAGGTCTGAGTATTCATACATATGTACAAGCAATGAAGCCTATAAAAACTGCAAGAGAAATAGCTGAAACGATTGCTAAAAAGGAATCAGATATGAAGGAGATTGATAGCTTTCAATTATATAATGGGAAGGAAGCCTATTATATTCTAGAAGGAAAGAACGATGATAAGGAAGAAATGATTGTTTGGATAAATGAACAAAGCCATCAAGTTACTCAAAAGCTGAAAAAAGATGGGCTAACCAAACAAGAAGCACTTAATATATTATTATCGGAGCAATCACCAGAAAAAATAAATGCAGTCCGCTTAGGGATGTATGATGGACTGCCTGTTTGGGAGATTTATTCTCATACAGATACGGACTCAATAAACTACCATTGGTTAGATTTTGAGACAGGAGAAATCCTTTTAACAATTGAAAATTATTAACTGATAGGAGTGGTAAATAGGAATGAAAATTCAATTAGCGCAAAGAGTGAACGCATTAACACCATCTACAACATTGGCCATTACAGCAAAAGCAGCGAGTTTAAGAGCAGCTGGTCATGATGTTATTGGTTTAGGCGCAGGAGAGCCAGACTTTAACACTCCTCAAAATATTATTGATGCTGCGGTTAAAAGTATGAATGAAGGCCATACAAAATATACGCCTGCATCAGGATTACTAACATTAAAAAAAGAAATTGCAGCAAAGCTAAAGAAAGATCAACATTTAGATTATGATACAAATCAGATTATCGTTACAAATGGTGCAAAACACGGATTATTTACTTTATTCCAGGTTATTTTGGATAAAGGGGATGAAGTAATTATTCCTACCCCATATTGGGTTAGTTACCCAGAGCAAGTAAAGCTTGCAGAAGGTGTACCAGTTTTTGTAGAGGGATATGAGTCAAATGAATTTAAAATCACTCCTGAACAATTAAAAGGAGTAATTACCTCGAAAACAAAAGCAGTTATTATTAATTCGCCAAGTAACCCAACTGGAATGATTTATACAGAGGAAGAATTAAAGGAAATTGGAAATGTTTGCTTAGAACATAATATTTTAATTATATCTGATGAAATTTATGAGAAATTAGTTTATGGCGATAGTAAACATGTATCGATTGCTTCTTTATCTCCTGCACTTAAAGAAGCGACTATTGTAATAAATGGGGTATCAAAATCTCATTCGATGACAGGCTGGAGAATTGGGTATGCTGCAGGAAATAAGGAAATAATTACTGCGATGGCGAATCTTGCAAGTCACAGTACTTCAAATCCAACCACACCATCTCAGTATGCTACGATTGAAGCTTACGCTGGTCCAAAAGATTCAGTGGAAGAAATGCGCCAAGCATTTAATAAGCGCTTAGATATCATACATGAGAAATTAAATAAAATTCCTGGTTTTTCGTGCATAAAGCCAAAAGGAGCATTTTATTTTTTTCCAAATGTAAAAAAAGCAGTAGAATTAACAGGATATGCAACAGTTGATGAGTTTGTTGCTGGCTTGTTAGAAGAAGCATTAGTAGCCGTTGTGCCTGGTTCAGGATTTGGCGCAGATAATTATATCCGCCTCTCTTATGCAACATCACTTGAAAAGCTTGAAGAAGCAGTAAAGCGCATGGAACAGTTTGTTGAAAAGAAAATGGTAGTGAATAATTAATTTATTTATCTTTATAGCAGAGTATGTCAAAAAAAATTCAATATCTTTTTTGGCATTCTCTCTTTTCTTTATTGCTGTTTGAATACTGTATTGGGAACAGGTAATAAAAAAGATAGAAGGAAGAGAATAGTGATAAACACTATTATTGTTGCCTATTGTATGGTCGATAGTGTTGATTGTCTTAAGATGTAAAGGTATAATGTTTTGGTAGAATATTTTTTTATAACTAGTACGTTTTCTACTAAATCAGCTAAACAGGTAGGAAGAAGCGGTTTATTTATTATCTTTATTATGGATAGAACAACCGCCTCTATTTAAGTACATATATTTATTTGTTTTTGGAGGAGTTAATTGTGATTAAAGCAACTATTGCCGAGTTACCAAAATATGTTGATAAAGAGGTTAAATTAGGTGCGTGGATTGCCAACAAGCGCTCTAGTGGGAAAATTGCCTTTTTGCAGCTTCGCGACGGATCTGGATTTGTTCAAGGAGTAATTGTTAAAAGTGATGTAGAGGAAGAAGTATTTCAAACAGCTAAAACAGTTACACAAGAATCATCTGTATATGTTACTGGTACAGTACAAAAGGATGAACGATCTCCGTTTGGATATGAATTACTTGTTACAAATGTGGAACTGATTCATACTTCTACAGATTATCCGATTACACCAAAAGAACATGGCACAGAATTCTTAATGGATAATCGTCACCTATGGTTACGGTCAAAACGTCAACATGCAGTAATGAAAGTAAGAAATGAAATTATTCGTGCTACCTATGAATTCTTCAATGAAAATGGATTTGTTAAGGTAGATCCACCAATTTTAACAGGAAGTGCTCCAGAAGGTACAACCGAACTGTTTGCAACGAAATACTTTGATGAAGATGCCTATCTATCACAAAGTGGACAACTTTATATGGAAGCTGCTGCAATGGCGTTAGGGAAGGTTTTTTCATTCGGACCAACTTTCCGTGCAGAAAAATCAAAAACACGTCGTCATTTAATCGAGTTTTGGATGATTGAGCCGGAGATGGCTTTTGTTGAATTTGAAGAAAACCTAGTGGTTCAAGAACAATACGTATCCTATGTTGTTCAATCTGTCTTGAAAAATTGTCAGCTAGAGCTTAAAACTCTTGGAAGAGATATATCTAAATTAGAGAAGATTACAGCGCCTTTCCCAAGAATAAGCTATGATGATGCGATTACTTTCTTGCATGAAAAAGGTTTTGATGATATTGAGTGGGGGGATGATTTTGGTTCTCCACATGAAACTGCCATTGCTGAAAGCTTTGATAAACCTGTGTTTATTACCCATTATCCAACTAAAATCAAGCCTTTCTATATGCAACCACATCCAGAGAGAGAAGATGTTGTGCTTTGTGCAGATTTAATTGCCCCTGAAGGGTATGGTGAAATTATAGGTGGTTCTGAACGTATTCATGATATGGATCTTCTAAATAAGCGTGTAGAAGAACATCAATTAGATCCAGAAACATATAAATGGTATTTAGAACTGAGAGAATATGGTTCTGTTCCACATTCTGGTTTTGGGCTTGGTTTAGAAAGAACGGTCGCATGGATTACAGGCGTAGAACATGTTCGTGAAACAATTCCGTTCCCAAGATTATTAAATCGTCTATATCCTTGATTAAATAATAGGGTGAAAAATATGGAAAGTTTTTCAAAAGTTGACCTCACATCGATAATTCGTGTGAGGTTTCACCTTTTGTACCAATCCTATTTTTTCCCTTCTTCTTTTTGTTAACTATTGCTAGGTTTGGGTGATTTTCATTATTTCATGCATCTGACCAACATGATATACTAAATTAGAGGTGTCATTATGAATAAAACAATTTTTTTAAAATGGTTGCAAGAGGGGAATATAAATATTCCTTCCACACTTCTAACACACTATAAATATTTGAAGATAAATGAAAAAGAATTAGTGCTTTTGCTGCAAATACATTACTATTTAGAACGGGGCAATGATTTTCCAACCCCGTCTGAAATAGCTGATCAAATGACTTTAGATAGTATGGAATGCCGCGAGTTATTGAGTCAGCTTATTAGAAAAGGTTTTATCGAGATAATTGAAGGAAACAGTGATACAGGGATTCGATTTGAGCGATATTCTTTAGAGCCCCTTTGGAATAAATTAATTGAGCAATTTTTACTTAATAATAAAAAAGAAGAAGCAGCTTTAAACGAAAAAGAAGAATCTGATTTATATACTTGCTTTGAGCATGAATTCGGTCGACCATTATCTCCTTTTGAAATTGAGACATTAAATATGTGGGTCGATGATGATCAGCATGAAATGGCAATAATAAAAGCAGCTCTTAGAGAAGCAGTTGTTTCTGGTAAATTAAACTTTCGTTATATTGATCGAATTTTGTTTGAATGGAAGAAAAACGGAATTAAAACACTCGAACAAGCAAAAAATCATGGGAAAAAGTTTAGACAGCATCAAACTACTGGATACAAAATAGAACAGAGTGAAGAGGCTCCCAACAAAAGAGCAGTACCTTTTTATAATTGGTTGGATCAATAATTAATAGGTGAATAAAATTAAATAAGTTAGTCAGTAAGATTACTATCATTCGGAAAGGATGTCCAATTTATTCTTTGGATGACCTTTTTTTTATAGATTTATAGTTTATTAATTCGGAGGATCGCATGTTAAAAAAAGATGAAATCAGATATTGCCTAGATAAAATGGGAGAAATGTTTCCTGAGGCACATTGTGAATTAGTTCATTCCAATCCGTTTGAATTGGTTATTGCAGTATCTTTATCTGCACAATGTACGGATGCGCTAGTTAATAAGGTGACAAAAAACTTATTCCAAAAATATAAGACACCAGAAGATTACTTAAGTGTACCTTTAGAAGAATTGCAGAATGATATTCGCTCTATTGGTTTATTCCGAAATAAGGCAAAAAATATTCAAAAACTTTGCCAAATGGTTTTAGAAAAATACAATGGTGAGATACCAATGGATCGAGATGAATTGATTAATCTACCAGGTGTAGGAAGAAAAACAGCCAATGTTGTTGTTTCTGTTGCCTACAATATGCCTGCTATTGCTGTTGATACACATGTCGAAAGGGTAAGTAAGCGATTAGGGATTTGCAGATGGAAAGATTCTGTTTTAGAAGTCGAAAAAACATTAATGAAAAAAGTTCCAAGGGATGAATGGTCTGTGACTCATCACCGCATGATCTTTTTTGGAAGATATCACTGTAAGGCGCAAAATCCTCAATGTGAAGCTTGTCCGCTGCTAGCATTATGTAGAGAAGGCAAAAAAAGAATGAAGACTAAAGGTATAGTATAATGGACAAGAATCAATTAGATGTCCCCATACAGCTCTTATATGGCCCTTTCCCAGTGATCAAGGAATTTTCATGTATTAAGACGGATTCCTTTGTTAGGAGACCAGCTTTTTTGCATGAAGCAAATTACTATTATAATCAGGGAACGTTTCACCCGTGGAATAAAGAAAATGTTAAGGAATGTGTAAATAAGATACTAGAAGAGTGGAAGCTTCTTAAAGTGGAGCTACAACAATTTGCAGCGAACAGAGATACGTTAAATCTACAATACGGATTAACATTAGCTATGGAATACTTTTTAGAATGCCTATATTGGATAAATGAAAAACCGGTGAATTTAATAGATGGTTTAGTAGACAAAAGTCTAGAAGTAAAACCGTTTAATTTAGAAGATCGTCTCGAATTTATCCTAAAAAGGCTGAATGGGTATCATTCCTATAAACAATTGGATGAGTTGTTTAAAGAGTTAGAAAAGCAGTTTGCGATAAAATTAGTAAAATTAAATAGGAATATTTAGAAAAAAGAAGAGGACTTTTCCATTTGGAATTGTCCTCTTCTTTTGCTGAAACAGGTTCTTTAACTGGTTTATTGAGAGTCATTTCGATTGTTATTTCTATTTCTCTCTTTATCTTGGTTGGTGTCAGTCGTGCTAGTGTTATTGTCTTGAACATCATCATTGTTCCCATTATCACTATTTCCATTATCATTATTCCCGTTATTGTTCCCATTTCCATTGTTATTGTTATCATTTCCGTTGTTATTGCCATTATCATTGTTGCTGTTATTTTCTCCGCCATTATCAGAATCTTCGTCGCCTTCCTCATCCTGATTATCGTCAGATTCTTCGCCATTAGGATCCTCTTGATCTTCCTCATCATCTATCGTTTCATTTGGATCCCCAGGTGGCTGTTCCTCGATTTTCTCTGGCACAGAAATATTACTAGATGCAGAATCACTTTCTAAATCATCTTTAATCGCCTTTACAGTAAAGGTATACGTACTACCAGCCGTTGGTTTTGTAATTTTGATGCTTGTATCGGAAGTAATAGTCAGCTGCTCGCTAGCTCCACCATCGACACTTACACTTACGTCAAATTTAATGCCATCTTTATCACCATAATCCCATGATAACTCGATTTGATCACTGTTTTCGTTATAGCTAGCTTTCACTCCAGTAGGAGCATTTGGCTTATTGTATTTCTGTGATACTTCGTTCAGAATATTACCTTTTACAGCATACTCAGTTAGGATTTGACTGCTTGGCGTGTATGGACTTGCCAATTTAGCTGGATACGTACCTTTTTCTATTTTTATCGTTTCGACACTATCTGGTTTTTTGAAATCAGCAGTTTCTACATCTTCAGAAATATGGCCCATTACTGCTTTAAAAATCTTTTGGGCTACTTTCTGATCTAAACCAGGTTCAATTGGATTTTTTCGTTCTGTGTAACCAGTCCATACAGCCATCGTAAAGTTGGTTGTATATCCTGCGAACCAAGCATCTGGAACACTTTTTGAATTAGTAATACCCCATTTATTTCGTTCTTCTTCAGAATAATTGGTCGTCCCAGTCTTACCAGCGACAGGCAATCCTGGAATATTAGCAAGACTTCCAGTTCCATCGCTACTTGTGAGTACCCCTTTTAGCATATCTGTAATGAGAAAAGCTGTATAATCTTGCATCACAACTTTTGATTTAGGTTCCATATTTATCTTTGTGCCATCTTTTAATTTAAATGAGCGTACGGCATGTGGTGTATTATAAACTCCTTCATTTCCAAAAGCACTATAAGCACCTGCAATTTCTAGCGTGCTAGCTTCAAATGCACCAATTGCATAGGATTCATAGGCGTTCTCTAATGGAATTCCTAGATTGACAGCAAATTCTTGAGCATTTTCTGCTCCAACTGCTTGGAAGGCTTTTAGTGCAGGAATATTTCTAGACATTTCTAATGCTTTTCGCATAGTCATAGACCCTTTATAGCTATTATCCCAGTTGCTAATAGATGTTCCATCAGAATAAGTAGTACGTTCATCTACAATTGTTTGATAGGTTCCCCATTTTAAATACTCAACTGCTGGACCATAGTCAAGTATAGGCTTTGCTGTAGATCCAGGTTGTCGCTTTATATCTGTTGCATAGTTTGTTCCTAGCTTTACATCTGGATCACGATCACCACCAAGAGCTAAAATTCCACCAGTTTTTGTATCCAATAAGGTGATTCCTGCTTGGAAATCTTCATCGGGGAATTCAACAATTTCTCCTTCATACATTAATTCTTCGACATAGTCTTGTGCCTCTATATCCATTGTTGTATAAATTTCTAGTCCATCAGTATATACATTAACGTCTGGATATTTTTTCTCAATTTCGGCAATAACTTGTTTTATAAATGGATCGTAAGGTAAGTCGTTTGTTTGTCGATCTTCTTTTGCTACTAATGTATCTTCAACCGATGTTTTTTGAGCTTCTTCCATCTCTTCTTTTGATATATATCCATGCTGATGCATTAAAGATAATACAATATTACGTCTTTTTTCTGCTCTTTCTGGATTATTAAACGGATTATAGGCATTCGGCGCCTGTGGCATCCCAGCAAGAAGAGCTGCTTCCGGTAGTGTCAATTCATCTAAGCTTTTATCAAAATATACTTTAGCGGCTGTTTTAACACCGCTCATATTTTCCGACATAAAGATTTTATTTACATACATCTCAAAGATTTCTTCTTTAGAGTATTTGCGTTCTAATTCAAGGGCAAGCCAAGCCTCTTGGGCTTTACGAGTTAATGTTTTTTGCGGTTGGTTAAAGAAGAAGTTTTTCACTACTTGCTGTGTTATCGTACTTGCTCCTTCTGAACCAAATCCATCTCTAAAGTTTGCAATAACCGCTCCGCCTAAACGAATGGGATCAATCCCATGATGCTCAAAGAAACGGGAATCTTCAGTTGCGATAAATGCATCTTTTACTAAATCAGGAATATCTTCATAGTTTACATAGTCGCGATTTACCGCACCTACTTTTGCTATTTCTTTATCATTCTTGTCATAAATGGTAGAAGAAATTGGATCCTTTAATGTTTCGGGATTCAATTCTGGCGCATCTTTTACCATGATGGCAAAAGTTACTCCACCTGCAATAATTCCAATAATACCGATTGTTAATAAGATAAGCAGAACGCGCTTAAACAAATTCTTACCACTTTTTTTCTTTGCTTTTTTAGGAGCATTTTTCTTCGTGGCTTCGAGTTGTTTGCGACGCTCCTCTCGCGTTTGATATTTATCTGTCATTGTTATTCCTACCTTTCTTTGAAAAACAAAAAGGAATTAGTTAAATTTATAAATCCCATCGATTACTTTAATATAGTCAATTCTAGGGTGGTAACCAAGGCTAATAGAGTGACCGTTGATTTCTAATTCATGTTTCGTAATCGATTTTCTTCCGCCATTTATCATTCTTTCCCAAAACATAAAGAGTTTTTCTGCTGCTAAATAGTATATTTCACTTGTTTCAGAGAAGGAGATAATGACAAAGCAAATTCCTTGTTGTTCACATACCATCCGCATATGTTTGATTTGGTGTTCATGGAAGTTGTTTAGCGGAAAAGAAGTAGTATGCTTCGTTTCTTTCGCTTCAAAATCTATATATTTTCCTTTATAAACACCGTTATAGTCAGTAGTGGAAGCTTGTTTAAAATAGGCTTCTTTTATGACTGCTGCACTTCTTTTTGGATAATCAACCTGAACGATTTGAACAGGTGTCGGCTTTTTATGTATGACTGCCTTCCCAAATTCTAAATAATATTTATTTGTTTCATTCAAATCATCCTCTAAAGTCATTCCCCTGTTACTATAACTAATTTTTTTTTGCGATTTAATATTCTCGTTTTTTAGCGGAGAATATCTTTTTCCATTTGGGTAATGAATCTTCATTTTTTCACCTCACAAAGATTCTTTCAAAGTATAACTTATTGCAATCAACAAACAATAATACCATAAAGCGTTCATAAGAGGTGAACATTTTGATAGGTATAAATTCGTGTTTTTCTCCAATAGAAGAAGAAAAACTTATAACTAGAATAAGGCTAATTACTGATAAGTGCAACTTAGACAATATTTCAAGAACAAATGCCTATCTTCGTTATTATAACAAAAATCAAGAAATACAATGGGCTTTTCTTGCCAGTCAAGTTTCGCGCAATGCCGGCTGGAATATGTGTGACTTAAATGGGCTCTGGCTGCCGCAATTAGTTAGTCAAAAAAAAAGGCAGCAAATATACCTAACCTATGAGAAAGCAAATTGGCTTATTTTTAAAGATGCATACCCCCAATTATTACTCTATGAATATTCGACGAAAATAAACGCGCCAATGTTTCATTTATTAAAAGTTTTTCAGGTTTCTACTTTTATGGAACAAGAATGGCTGGAATTCTGGAAGAATAGGGATAAGAAAAGGTTAATGAACAGTTTGATTATTAATGAACAAAATGTTATTCAGAAGCCTGTAATTAAAAATAAAAGAATTAAGCATCATATTTTTCATTATCTTCCCTATCTTTTTCAAGATTTACTACATTTTAATGCTGTACTTTTTCCAACATTACATGGGAACCTTTACGGAGCTAGCGTTGCAAACTTTACTTCCCTTGATGAGAGAATTAGGCTAGGAAATACATTAGCAAACCTATTATTTAAAAATAATTTATATCAAGACTTCTATGATTTTGCAAGAAAAAGAGAACATACTGGGTCGAGAAAGGATTATGAAAAATATATATACCCCAAAATGACCAATACAACACCAATACTGCGAGCTGTTTATCCAATAGTCAATCATCGTGATAGTGAGAGAGGTGATTGGTATAAAAAGAAAATTAAGCATAAATGGCGAGTAAGTGATAATAATAAAGAACCTTTCCTAATAACGGATTGGTACTTTAATAAACAGGAGCAGTTACATGAACTAATTCGCCAAAAAAATAAGTGGTTCTAGTCCATTTTTCTACTTTGTCGAATTTTAAACGAGTAATAAGAAAATCTACTTTCTTTGCCGAATCTCTTCTAGTTTTGTCACCTAGGGAGGATAGTTCATAAAAAAAAAGAAAAGAGTATATATCAAAATAGCTTGGAGGGATTTGCATGGAAATTGCTTATACAAAAGAAAAGTTATTGAATATGTTAGAAGAAATCCAAGAAGAGTTAGATGCATTAGATGAGACACTTTTTAAATCGAGAAATCAAAATATGCAACTTATTGAGGAGCATATCACTTCTTTAAATGAACTTGAAAATGTAATGGATACACTTAGGGAAAATATTTCAGCAAGCCAAGTCTGCAATCCTACTGACCTTTCTCCTTATGCAAGAAAAATGCCACTTTACTTGAACTTAGCAAAATAAATCGTTAAAATAAATGGATTAACGACATTAGGTAAATGGAGTGGCAAAATTGACCGAAAATCATCAGTTGATGGATTATACAGAGAAACTTTTAGAGGCAGTCGAATATTCAGTTGAGACGTTTTACAAAGTGAAGGAATCGGGAGTAAATGAGGATTTTTATAAAGTCGTTCGTCCGTTTGCGAATCAAATTAAAGAGATTAATGATGAATGGAAGGAAATGGCTAAAGTATGGGTCAGCGAAGCAAAGCCTGATTATTTAAGTTCCATTCAAATTAATACAGCATCTGATCATATTGAAATAATTTCGATTCAAGCATTTTTTACGCAAACGAGCAAGAAACGGTTTCTTGATTCGGCAAAATCTGTAAAGTATATATTACAAACATTACTGGATTCGCTAACGGCGGAAAAACAATAGGGGAATGTCAAAAGGAGATGAAAATTCTCTTTTTTTTTCGTTTATTTATAGGTAGGGTAATTCGTCTATGCCATTTAGTCAGTTGTTTTTTGATAATGAATGCACGAGATAGGCGAAATCATCATATAGTAGAGAAGGATACCTTTAACGTGGGAGGATAGATTTTCATGTATAGAGCATCTAATCCACAAAGAAGAAATGTACCTTATCTGAACGCTTATACGACGCCATATTCACAAACCGATAACAGACAATATTATTATCCTTATATGAACATGGACCAAGGGCAATGGAATGGGGCAGGGATGAATGGACAAAATCACTATCATATGCCAATGCAACCCAATTATCCAAACAACCAACCAAGTTTTTATCACCCGCAAAATGCATACAAGAGCAGCACCCAAGACATTTTTCAAAATCCATTGCATTATATGGATAACTCGGAAATGAACCATTACTCGCAAAATTATATGAATCAAAATCCAAGCTTTATGAATCCATATCCAAAGCAGTCATTTATCCCCAAGAAACAAGGGAATGTGAAAAGTATTATGAATTCTTTTAAATCACAAGACGGTTCATTAGATTTTAATAAGATGATGGATACTGCTGGAATGATGATGAACGCGATGAATCAGGTTACGGGCTTAGTAAAGGGCGTCGGCGGAATCTTTAAAGTATAAGCAGAATGAACAAGGAGGCTGTCAATCGACAGCCTCCATTTCTTTTTCTCTACTTACCAGCGGTGTGCTTTTGCATTACTTCTTAGAATGATATTGTTTTGAGACATTTGTGTATGCCCATTTACTTGGGACTTAGAACGTTTTGGTCTCGTCCAATTGTGATGAAAAAGCGCAGAATGAGAATCTAATTGATCTTTATAACTCATCTTATCACCTCAGGAAGTAAGATTAGAAGAAATTTTTGGATGAAAAGGAACCTCTCCTTCTTGCGTTTAGGAAGGAGAGTGTGCTTCTTTTAGCATCCACTATTAATATGTGCAGATTATAATTTTTTACTCTATCTGGTTTAGGAACTTTGGTCTTCAATCATTATTTTTTTCCCTTTTTGTTTCGGTACTTTAATGATAAGCAAGCCATTTTGGTAGGATGCTTTGACTTTTTTTTCATCAATAGGGTGAGGAAACGCAATAGTTCTGCTGCTTTTTTTAAACGTCTGACTTGTATGAAATGTTTTCGTTTTCGTATTTTCTTCTGTAATGATATCCTGATGGTTTACACTTATAGTTAAATGATGGTCAAAGATATCTAATTGTATTTGTTCTTTGTTGATTCCTGGAAGTTCTGCTTTGATAATTGTTGCACTTTCCGTTTCATTCACACTAACGGGAAAAGCCATGTTTGGAAATGGATTGCTAAAAAACTCATCCATTTGTTGTAGAAAGTTTTTCACTGGCTTTTCTTGGAAAAATTGATTCATGGAACGCATAAATCCATTTAAAACTTGAGGATTTTTCTCCTTTTTATTCGGGTCAATTGGGAAATTGGAAGACATTTTAAATCACTCCTTACATAAAACATGAACATAAGTTGATAAATGTTTTCTTCCTTTTTCTATTCAGGGAGAAAACTGCAAATGAATAGGCCTTTTTCTACTTATACTATGCCTAATACATACAATTGGTGTTTCGTCCCCCTGCCATTTTTAATTAGAAATAGAAAAAAGGATGCCAAGAAGAGTTTTGATATATCCAATATTTTTCTCTCATCTGGCTTAAGTAGGTGAGGAGATCATGTTTATGAAAATGTTTGAATAGCTCAACAAATGAACAGCTTTTAATGACGTTTTACTTTATCTGTTTTTATAAAAAGTGCTATATTAAATGAAAAGCGGAAGAAAGGAAGTTAGTAAAAATGAATACTATAAAAGTTGGTAAGGAAGAGCTTACTTATATAGAAAAAGGAGAAGGGGAAACCATTGTACTCATTCATGGATTTTGTGGAAGTACTGATTACTGGGAGTATATTATTCCATTACTTGCAGATAAATATCATGTATTAGCAGTCAATCTACGGGGACATGGAACTTCAAGCTTTAGTAGAGAGCCCTTTCAAATAGAAGATTTAGCGAAGGATATCAAGGAGTTATTAGCGAGATTAGAGATTGAAAAAGTATATATGTTTGGACATTCACTAGGCGGTTATGTGACATTGGCTTTTGCAGATCTTTTTATAGAAAGCTTAAAGGGATTTGGCTTAATTCATTCAACCGCATATCCTGATACAGAAGAGGGAAAGGCAGGTAGGCTAAACGCCATTCAAAAAATTCAAGACCTCGGCATTATAGAGTTTGTGAATGGTCTAGTTCCTAATTTATTTGCAGACGAATCCCTTGTTAAGTTAACGAACGAAGTAGAAAAGGCAAAAACAATTGGTTATGGCACTAATGCATTAGCTGCTATGGAAACACAGGCAGCTATGAGAAATAGACCAGATAGAAATGATGTTGTGGATGAAGCTAACTTGCCTATTTTATTGGTAAAGGGAACAAAAGATAAAGTGGTTTCAGTGGATCAAGTAGCTTCTGCATCAAGCTCGAATATTTTTGAAGTTAGATTAGAAACTGGACATATGAGTATGCAGGAAGCTCCCAATGACTTAGCAAAAGCAATCCACTCATTTGTTAAAGAGAACTAACAAATAATGGTTATTTTTTTCTTTGAAAATCTCTTTTAAATCGAACGTCTATTCGATAGAATGGAGGTTATAGAGGTGAATCAAAATGAACGTACGTAAAAACCTTCAAGATATTATGAAAGAATTAAAAACAAAGGAAGACTATAAAGAAAAAATTTCCTATTGGCATACAATCGAACCGAAAGAAGCTGTAACAGCCCCGCTACCAGAAGATTTATTACCTAATTTAAAAGATGCATTGCAAAAGCGGGGCATTACACGATTATATACACATCAATCCTCCTCCTATCAGGCGATTCGGGAAGGGGATAGTGTAGTTGCTGTCACGCCGACTGCATCAGGAAAGACTCTTTGCTATAACCTTCCTGTTATCCAGTCCATTGCTGAAAATAAAAATGCAAGAGCTTTGTATATGTTCCCAACAAAAGCACTTGCACAGGACCAGAAAAGTGAATTGAATGAGCTAATTGAAAGTGCTGAATTACAAATAAATAGCTATACATATGACGGAGATACTCCTGCTTCGATTAGACAGAAGGTTCGCAAGGCAGGGCATATCGTCATCACAAATCCGGACATGCTTCACTCAGCTATTTTGCCACATCACACAAAATGGGTATCTTTATTTGAAAACTTAAAATATGTCATTATTGATGAATTGCATATTTATAGAGGCGTTTTCGGAAGTCATGTTGCGAATGTCATGAGAAGATTAAAGCGGATTTGTGCCTTCTATGGCAGTAATCCTGTCTTTGTATGTACATCTGCAACCATTGCGAATCCAAAGGAATTGGCAGAAAATTTAACAGAACAGCGTGTTAAGCTAATTAACAATAATGGTGCTCCAAGCGGCAAGAAACATTTCGTCTTTTATAATCCTCCCATTGTGAATATTCCTTTAAACATCAGGAGAAGCGCGACTTTAGAAGTAAGGCAGATAGCAGGAGAATTGCTGAAAAATAAAATTCAAACAATCGTCTTTGCCAAAAGTCGAGTACGAGTTGAGATACTACTAACTTATTTACAGGAACTAGTTAAGTATCAGCTTGGATCAAAATCTATTCGTGGCTATCGTGGCGGATATTTACCAACGGAAAGAAGGGATATTGAGCAAGGTTTAAGACATGGAAATATATACGGAGTTGTTAGTACTAATGCATTAGAATTAGGTGTAGACATTGGACAACTTCAAGCTTGTGTGATGACAGGGTACCCTGGTACGATTGCCAGTTCATGGCAACAGGCGGGACGAGCTGGGCGTAGACATGATGAATCACTTGTGATTATGGTAGCAAGCTCTAGTCCCCTTGATCAGTATATGGTTGCTAATCCTGACTATTTCTTTAGTAGAAATCCAGAAACAGCGAGGATAAATCCTGATAATTTAATTATCCTAATTGATCATATGAAATGTGCGGCTTACGAGCTTCCGTTTAAAGAAGGAGAAACATTTGGAAATTGTGAAATAACAGAAATACTCGAGTTTTTAACAACTGAACGAATCCTCTTTCAAAATGGAGATAAATGGTATTGGATGAATGATTCTTTTCCAGCACATAATATAAGTCTTCGTTCTGCATCACAAGAAAATATAGTCATTATTGACATTTCTGATCGTAGTAAAAGCAGAGTGATTGGAGAAAGTGATCGCTTTTCTGCGATGACTCTATTACATGAAGAAGCTATTTATATGCATCAAGGGATTCAATATCAAGTGGAGAAACTTGATTGGGAAGAGAAAAAAGCATATGTTCGTGAAGTCAGTGTCGATTATTATACAGATGCCAATTTAGCGGTCTCTTTAAAGGTTTTGGAAGAAGATAATCGAACCGATTATTCTGAAGCAGAAACAGGCTTTGGCGATGTTAGTATTATAGCGATGAGTACAATTTTTAAAAAAATAAAATTTGAAACACATGAAAATATAGGTTCTGGTCCCATTACTCTGCCTGAAGAAGAGCTTCATACAAATGCGGCATGGCTTTCTTTTCCACAAGAAAAATTAGCATGGGATCAAGAACAAACCGAACAAGGCCTAATTGGTGCTGCTCATGCATTAAAACATATAGCACCGCTTCTTGTTATGGCAGATCCATCTGACTTACATGTAGTTCCACAAGTAAAAGCAGAGCATAATGAAAAAGCAACAATCTTCTTTTATGATCAATATCCTGGTGGAATCGGATTAAGTAAAAAAATATATGAAGAAATGCCATCAGTATTAAAGGAAGCAAAAAAAATGGTGAAAAATTGTGCTTGTGAATACGGCTGTCCTTCTTGTATAGGAACAGAGAGCCATTCAAATAACAGTAAAAGGGATGTAATTAGAATCCTTTCGCTCTTGGAAGAAAGTAATTTTTCTATTTAAGGGGAATAATATGTCGATTAAAAATAAGTTAAGTAGAATGAAGTCTCATATAAAAAAAGAAGAACAGACTACTCCTGTTAAAAATATCGAGATAAAGGGAAAGAATATTCCATTTATCCAGCAGTGGGAGCAAGAAAATGTCTATCCTTATTGGCTAGATCAAGACTATTGTTTAATTCGTGAAGTAAGCTATCCTCTGGACTATACACATGGGAATTATACATTTCGGGAGTTTTGTCACATTGTGGACGAATGGAATAATGTCAATTACGACCATCCTCTTTCAGCAAAAGGGCATCAGGCAAAGGAGCTGTTCTTCTTTGACACGGAGACAACTGGCCTTGGAGGCGGTACGGGAAATACTATATTTATTCTTGGGTATGCACAATTACGAGAAAATGAAATAGTTCTAAAACAGCATATATTGCCACATCCAGGAGCAGAAGTGCCTTTATTTAATAGTTTTTTAGAGAATGTAGACTATACAACTCTCGTAACATATAATGGAAAAGCTTTTGATTGGCCACAAGTAAAAACAAGACATACGCTAATAAAGGAGCATGTACCAAAGCTCCCTGAATTCGGTCATTTTGATTTGTATCACGGGGCAAGGCGGATGTGGAAACATCGTTTAGATAGAACAAAGCTGTCTATCGTGGAGGAAGAAATCCTTGGAGTAAAGCGGCAGGATGATATTCCCGGATTTCTTGCCCCCATGATTTATTTTGACTTTGTTGAACGAAAGAATCCTGAAGGAATGCTTGGTATTTTAAAGCATAATGAAATAGATATCCTTTCTCTTATTACTTTATATAC
>Ga0182738_1003016_pt1 | contig 19550 bp, 21 predicted proteins | sample eDN5th30CBELigMG_FD_128876 | JGI IMG/M metagenome (GOLD analysis project Ga0182738, IMG submission 128876) | Enriched Miracle-Growth compost microbial communities from Emeryville, California, USA - eDNA 5th pass 30_C BE-Lig MG (version 2)... ... | reverse complement strand
TGTTCCTGTCCGGCCAGTTCAGAGGCAATGCGGGGATTGAAATGATGGGCGTCAAAGACGTCCTCGCGCGCGAGTTCGCCATTGCCCGGATCGCCGATGCCGACGCCCGAGGTGATGAGCAGCGGCCGATCCGAACCCTTGAGAACCGATCCGAGGGCGGTGATGACTTGGCGATCCTTTTCGCAATTGGCGAGGAAATTGGTAAAGTCGTGGTCGAACGCCGTGTGAATGACAGCATCGGCATTCTCGGCCCCTTTGGCCAGGGCCGCCGGATCTTCAAGCGTTCCCAGGTGAGCGGCGGCGCCGGCATTCGCCAGAGCCTTTGCGCCTGTTTCGGAACGGGTGAGGCCGATCACGTCATGATGAGCGGCGAGCAGTTCACCGAGGATACGCGATCCTATGAATCCGGTGGCACCGGTGAGAAAAATACGCATGCTGAATCTCCTGCATTGACGAAGCAAGCGATCTCATGAAAAATTATCCTGTTAAAGTAGTGAATTTATCCTAGTATAATCATTAATGGGATCGCATGAGCGAGAGCATTCCCGAAAATGGGCTCGGCACATTCCTGCGTGACCGGCGCATGCGCCTCGATCCGGTCGCGTTCGGCTTCGAGGCAGGACGACGACGGACGCCGGGCCTGCGCCGGGAAGAGGTCGCCCAGCGCGCCAATATAAGCCCGACCTGGTACACCTGGCTGGAGCAAGGCCGGGGCGGAGCGCCATCTGCCGATGTGCTCGATCGCATCGCAAGGGGGTTGATGCTGACCGAGCCCGAGCGCGATCACCTCCACATCCTCGCCTTCGGCCATCCTCCCGAACCGCGCTACCACCAGCAGGAATCCATCACGCCACGGCTGCAGCATGTGCTGGATGCCATACCCTTCAGCCCCGCCATCATTCGAACCGCGACATGGGATGTGGTGGCGTGGAACAGGGCCGCGACCGTCATTCTGACCGATTATGAAAAGCTACCGATAGGGGGGCGCAACATCCTGCGCATGATGTTTTCCGACGAGCGCGTGCGTGCCGCGCAGGACGATTGGCACAACGTTGCCCGTTATGTCGTCGGTGCGTTCCGAGCCGACGCCGCGCGCGCCGGCGCGGGGGCAGAAATCCGCAAGCTCGTCGACGAGCTCTCAGCCAGTAGCCCAGACTTCAAGGCGATGTGGGCCGACAACGAGATCGCGGCCACGCGCGATGGCATCAAGCGCCTTCACCACGCTGAACTGGGAGCGATCGAGCTGGAGTTCTCGACTTTTGCGGTCGAGGGCCGATCCGACCTCAAGATGATGGTCTATAGTCCCGCAAATTCCGAGGTAGCGGCGCAATTTCGCTCACTGATCGCTAGCGTGCGTTGAGCCTGTTATACCGGGATTGCTCGAATTGCCCTTGTTGGACCATGTCGGGGATGTCCAGGGTTTGGCAGTTGCCGCGCGCCGAACGTTTCCAGATTCCACTCACGATGCCAGAGCGGGCTAGATCATGATTCCCGCGCTACGGATGCTTCGGCTCCAAGCCGATCGAGGTTTGCAATCAGGCGATCGAGCAAAACGATGAACTGGGTGGTTTCCTCCGTCGTGAAGCCGTCGAGCGCGTCGCGGTTGCCTTGGAACAAGGCGGCGCAGGCATCGGGCAGACGGGCAAGAGCGGTGTCCGTTAAGGCAATGCGGCTGCTGCGGCCGTCGGACGGATCGGGCGATCGCCTGATCAGTCCATCCCTTTCCATCCGAACCATCATTTGCGCCATTGAGGGCTGCTCGATCCTGACAAACCGAGCCAGATCCCGCTGCGTGTGCGCCCGACCGTCCTTCAGCGCCACCAGAGCCGGCAGATATCCAACACCGAAGCCCAACGGTTTTAGCCTCGCTTCGCTCAGACGCGCGAAGCCTCGCGCGGCCAAGCCGACCAGATGTCCCGGGCTTGCCAATACGTCCAATTTCATTTCGCCTCTTGCATAGGCACCTATATTGATACATAGGTGACAATACAACGCGCGACCACGGTTGGCAACGGCAGCGAGCCGCGTTCATCGCACCAGAATAGGATGGGCTGTAGTGGAAAGCGAAATCGCGCTTGTGAAGCGCATGTACGACAGCTTTAACGCGCGGAACATTGACGGCGTCCTGGCAGTCCTTGCCGAAGACGTGGCCTGGGCAAATGGCATGGATGGCGGCCATGTTCACGGCCGCAAGGCAGTCAGAGAGTATTGGACGCGTCAATGGACGGTCGTCAGCCCGCATGTCGAGCCGTTGACGTTCTGCAAGGCAGCGGACGGTGCAATCCTCGCAGAGGTCCGGCAGTCCGTCCTGGATCTCGAAGGCAAACCGCTCGAAGGTCAAGCACATGGGCTGAAGGACAAGACGGTCACACACGTCTTCCGCTTACAGGATGGCAAGGTCACGCGCTTCGACATTCGCGACTGAAAACCAGCCATTCGATATGAAGCGGGCACGGTGACCAGGTTGCGCAGCGGAGAAGTTGGTGCGAGCAACAGTGGTGGGTTGACGCACCAATGTCCATCGCCTTGCCCGCGCGACCGCAACATAGGCCCTCGCACATGGGGTAGCGTAGCCGCACCGGTTCGCCACTATGATTTCGGCCGCGTCATCATCTCGAGCAAAGGAAAGATTGCCTGAATTCTTTGCAATGGCATATCGCGGCATTCGGCACGACCACCATCTTGCCGCGCTTTCGGGACGCGCTATCTGTTCGGGTAATCCTGCAGGCGGACCTGTCGATGACAATGGGCGATCCTTTCCAACTTAAGCGGTTTGTCGCCGCCCAGGAGCTTGTCTTCACCACCGCCCTCGCCGAGTTACGTGCCGGCCGCAAGCAGACCCATTGGATCTGGTTCATCTTCCCGCAGCTGCGCGCCCTTGGCCGGTCGCCGACGGCAGAATTTTATGGGATCGCCTCGCTGGAAGAGGCACGGGCCTATCTCGGTCACCCGATCCTGGCAGATCGGCTGGCACGGGTGACCGATGCAGTCCTCGCTCATCACGACCTATCAGCCCATGAGGTCTTCGGCTCGCCCGACGATCTGAAGTTCCGATCCTCCATGACGTTATTCGACGCCGCTTCGAACCACGAGAACGCGCGGTTTCGGGATGCCCTGGGACGCTATTTCGGAGGCGCGCCAGATAAGCGCACATTGGAGCTTCTGCGTGGCCAGAACACTTGAAACTCCGAGGGCTTCGCGTGAAGATCGCCACCTACAACGTCAACGGCATCAACGGTCGCCTTCCCGTCCTTCTGCGATGGCTGGAGGACGATGCGCCCGACATCGTCTTCCTGCAGGAACTCAAATCGCCGGACGAGCGCTTTCCACGGTGTGAGCTTCAGCGCGCGGGTTATGAAGCGGTTTGGCATGGACAGAAAAGCTGGAACGGCGTAGCTATCCTCGCCAGGGAAGCAACGCCGTTCCTGACGCGACGCGGCCTGCCGGGCGATCCGGACGACAGCCAAAGCCGCTATATCGAGGCCGTCGTCGACGGCATCGTGGTCGGCTGCTTTTACCTGCCGAACGGCAATCCTGCGCCCGGCCCGAAATTCGACTACAAGCTGCGCTGGTTCGAGCGGTTTCAGACCTATGCGGCTGAACTGCTGTCACTCGACCTTCCAGTGGCGCTGATCGGCGATTTCAATGTCATGCCGACCGACCTCGACGTCTATGCGCCGGAGCGCTGGCGCGACGACGCGCTGTTGCGCCCCGAGGTCAGGAAAGCCTACTCCGATCTCGTCGCCCAAGGCTGGACCGACGCCATCCGCCATTTCTATCCGAAGGAACGGATCTACACCTTCTGGAAATACTGGCGGAACTCCTTCGAACGTGACGCGGGCCTGCCATCGATCATTTCCTCCTCAGCCCGGCGCTGGCGCCCTGGCTTCGGAAGGCGAGCGTCCGGCGTGGCCCACGGGGCTGGGAGCACACCAGCGACCATGCACCCGTCATGACCGAGATCGAGCCACCATCGGATTGAGATCAAACGGACGGCTGCTGCGAAACCCGGCGCTCGCGGGCCCTCGCGGTTCGCCGTGCCTCACGCAGTTCATTGAGGGTCGGCAGCCACCAGCCGCGTCGACGCTCATACTCGTCCGGTTCCCTTTTCGCCGGCCAGGTCTGGACCAGCTCTTCCAGCGAAGGCGTTCGCCAAATTCCCCAAACGTGATCGTCAAGGACATCAGGATAGAGGTCGGCGATGTCTTCGTCCTCGACCAACTCGCCGGTGATATCGCTGGCGATGACGATCCCGTACGATGCCGTCGCAATCGGTCGGTCCGCCGGAGGCAGATCGTCGGCGGGCAGCGGGATACGCCGACGCTTGCGCTCGGCCGCCCGACGGCGGGCGTTTCTTTCCGCGTCGGTCCCCTTGCGTGCCTCCGCCCGCTTGCGCCGTTCCTCAGGCTCACACCGTTGTGCTTCCGTCTCGATGGCGTGCCAATGGTGGAGCAGATCGTCATAGGAGGTGAAAGGCACCCGCCAGACCTTGTGGTCGCCGTCCCAGCGGGCGAAAGGCACCTGGCGGATTTCTTCGACCAGCTTGCGCGAATAGGGCGTCTTGATGCGAAACCCTTCCCTGTCAACACTAAGGTAGATGCTGAGGATCGGCTCAAAGGCAAAGGCATCCCTCCCCTTCGCATCGGCATACGGGTCAACACGAGACTCTTCCTTGGCCAGCCAGCGATCGATACGCCGATGCGCGGTCTTGCCGGGCACGATCCAGGCCCTTCGCCGGTCGCTCCAGCGGGCGCGCGGAAACGCCTCGCGAAACCGCTGAACCGTCATGCGGTCGAATGGAAAAGAGACGGCCGCATACTCGCCGCCATCTTCGACATCGTCAGCCATCATTGCATCGCCCGCCACGATGACGGAGGGCGATCGGTCTTAGTGCTTGGTGTGCCGGTCACCGCGATCACCTTCGCCCGGTTTGGACTGGTTCTTGGCCTTCTGCCGGCGATCAGCGGACAAGGATCGGCTAACGCCGACACTTTCCTTGAACTGGCCCTTCTCGTCACGACGAACATAACGCTTGTCGGTTCCGGTATCGATGAGTTCACGCTTGGTCATGGCATTCTCCTTACGGGCTGCAGTCAGGAAGAACGCATAGTCACGCGAAAAAGATGCAGCGAATCAAAGGCATATTTGTGACTCGCATCGGTAAGGATGAACAGCCCTAAGTTATTGATTTCCGATTCTTTTCGACTCGGAACAAATTTGTTCGTGATCCGTTTGATTCGCTTTGGCTGCGTCGAGTCGGGAGTTGGGCATGGCCGGTCATGCGTTTGCGCTCGTTGCAGTTGGGGACAGATATGGACAGGATGAAGACAACCGCTCTTGCCGGTGAAGACAGGTACAAGATGCTTGTCGATGCAATTGCAAGCTACGCAATCTATATGCTCGATCCAACGGGCAACATCTTGAGTTGGAGTGCCGGAGCAAACCGGCACAAAGGCTATACGGCGGATGAGGTCGTTGGCTCGCATTTTTCACGATTCTATGTGGCGGCGGACCAAGATGACGGTCTGCCAATGCGTGCCCTGAACCAGGCAGCGGAAGAAGGGCGGTTCGAGGGCGAAGGCAGGAGGATGCGCAAGGACGGATCCGAGTTCTGGGCACATGTCGTCATCGATCCCATTCGTGACCAGGACGGCGAACTTATCGGCTTCGCCCACATCACCCGCGACCTAACCGGAAGCAGGAGGGCGCAAGAGCGGCTACTCAAGGCTGAGCAGCAGTTCCGCCTTCTTGTGGAGGGCGTAATGGACTATGCGCTCTATATGATGGACGCAGATGGAAATGTCTCCAGCTGGAATGCCGGCGCAGAGCACATAAAGGGTTATCGGCCGGACGAGATAATCGGCCAGCATTTCTCGCGCTTCTTTCTCGAACAGGACAGGCTCGATGGTCTTCCAAGCCACGCACTGGAGACGGCTCGGCAGGAAGGCCGCTACGAATCCGAAGGCTGGCGGCTTCGCAAGGACGGCACACGTTTTTGGGCCAATGCCATCATCGACGCAATCCGGAGCGAGAGCGGCGAATTAATCGGCTTCGCCAAGATTACCCGCGACATAACAGAAAAGCGCGAGGCGCAGGAGGCACTCGAACTGGCGAGGGAAGAACTCTTCCAGGCGCAGAAGATGGAGGCGCTTGGCCAGCTGACCGGCGGCATCGCCCATGACTTCAACAATCTTCTAATGGCGATACAAGCAAGCCTCGAACTGCTGAAGCGCCGCGTTTCCCTTCCCACCGAAGCCCAGCCACTCGTAGAAAACGCCCTTCAGGCAACACAGCGTGGTGCATCTCTTATACAGCGGCTGCTGGCCTTCTCACGGCGGCAGGAACTCAATTTCGAGCCTGTCGACCTGGGGGACCTCGTACATGGCATCCAAGATATGCTGCAAAGGTCCATCGGGCCTACGGTCGTTATCGAAACGGATTTCCCCGCCGGCTTGCCGCCGGTCCGTACCGATCCGAACCAGATGACCAATGCGATCATCAACCTTGCGATCAACGCCCGCGACGCTATGCCGGAAGGGGGACGTCTTCTTATTGGCGCACGGCTGGAGACCGGTGGAACAGAGAAGCATCCGGAATTGCAGGATAAGGCTCATCTCTGTCTTTGCGTGAAGGATGAAGGACAGGGTATGGACCTGGAGACACTCAGGAATGCACCCTCACCTTTCTTTACGACAAAGGGCATCGGGAAAGGAACCGGTCTTGGGCTTTCCATGGTGCAGGGTCTGATGGCACAGTCACGGGGCAAGCTCGTGCTTCATTCGCAACCGGGCCGTGGAACGACGGCCGAACTCTGGCTGCCGACCATCGAAATAACAGAAAAAGAGACACGGGAGGAGACGGTGGATACACCAGTCTCGCCGACAGCGAAGATCTTGTCGGTCATTGCCGTTGACGACGATCCACTCGTTCTTATGAATACCGTCATGATGCTGGAGGATATGGGTCACGCCGTCTTTGAGGCCGGATCCGGAACCAAAGCTCTCGCCCTCCTGGCCGACCATTCGATAGACCTCATCGTCACCGACCAGGCCATGCCTCAGATGACGGGCTCGCAACTCGCCGAAATTGTCCGCGAGCGCTGGCCGCACATTCCCATCATCCTTGCTACCGGCTATTCGGAACTGCCCTGCCAAGCACAGGCCGACCTGCTACGCCTGTCGAAACCGTTCGGTGAGCGTCAACTCGAGGACGGCATTCGCCGGGCCATGAAAGAAAGGCGCACGCCACAGCCATGACGGCCAGGATCGCACGTCATCCGAAGCGGCTGGACACATCATCGGCCCTCGCTAAGATTTAGGGATTGTATTGGGGAGGCAGGACGGTGCTGCGAGGGCCTAACGTCCATTTCACGCTGGCGAAAGCGGCGGCGATGATCATCGCCGCGATGTTCTTCTCGCTGCTCCTGCTGCTCGGGCTCTGGCTCTACACGAGTTACCAAGACACTATGCGGCGCGCCGAGGAGCGAGCCAGCGCGGCGTCGAAGATCGTCGCAACGAATGTTGCGTTGCTCGATTCCCTCGCCCGCCAGGCCTTGCAGCGGATCGACGAGACATTGGGGGACAGCATCACACCCGGAGTCTCCACAAAGGTGCGCAACATCAACGAGGCCGTGGCGGATCTGCCCGGTCAGGTGAAGGCCTACGTGGTGGATGGCAAGGGCCTGACACTTTACTCGACCGACCCATTGATAAAGCCGATCAGCATTGTTGATCGGCCGTATTTCGCGGAATTGGCGAAAGGTGCCAGGGAATATGTTTCAAGCCTGCTGATCAGCCGCCTCAACGGCCATCAGATTTTCGCCTTCAGCCGCAGACTCGAACGCAACGGGCAGTTCGCCGGCGCAGCGGTGGTCTCCTTTGAGGTAGAGGTGCTCGCGAACGCCTGGGAAGCGGTGGATCTCGGCCCCAACTCCACTGTCAGCTTCGCCCGATCCGATGGTCAGCTTGTCGCCCGCTATCCGCCAGCCGACGGTCCGCTCGACATGAGCAAATACATCCTGTTCACCGATTACCTGCTCAAGGCGCCCGACGGGACTTACGAGGCAATCTCACCGGTCGATGGCGCTCACCGTATCGTTGCCTACCGTACCGTTGCGGGCACGGGGCTGGTCGCCATCGCCTCGACAGGGTATGATTTCGGCATCCAGCAGTTCTGGCGGGACGTAACAGTGGCCGCCGCCGTCCTTGTCTTTGCCGGCATCGGGCTCCTTGCCGCAGGTGGATGGATTGGGCATTTGCGCCGTCGCGATGCGACCCAATCGGAATTGCTGCGCAATGCCCTTTCCGACAACCAATTGCTGCTGCGGGAAATTCACCACCGCGTGAAGAACAACCTACAGGCGGTTCAGAGCGTCATCCAGCTCCAGCGCCTGCCGGCGGATATACAACAATCCCTCACCGACCGGATCGCGGCCATGGCCGCCGTCCACGAGCAAATTTATCGTCACGACGAGTTTTCCCGTCTTTGCGCGCGCGAACTATTGGTCTCGATTGGCGAAAAGCTGATGAGCGCCTATGGATCGCCAGTCGAGGTGGACTATGGTATCGACGATATCGCCGTGTCGACCGACAATGCAACGCCACTAGCCCTGCTGACCAATGAAGTGCTGACGAACAGTCTGAAGTATGCCTTTCCGGACGGGCGCCCTGGGCGGATATCGATTACTCTCAAGCATCTTGTCGGGCGTCGGGTCTGTCTCATCGTCCATGATGACGGCGTGGGCTTTGATCCGGAAAATGCACGCCAGGGTATGGGCAGCCGCCTTATCCGAGGCGTAGTCAAACAATTGAACGGGACCTTTTCCTTCGACGGTCACAGCGGATGCACTTTCACCGCCGAACTTGAGATCGCAGAAACCTGATATTAGATATCCCGTCGGCCATGCATTTCGACTTGCAGAACCAACCGGAATGTTAAAATCGGCATGCGGCTGCCATCTTGCAACGGAAATGCTGTCGACGGCTCCCTCGGCAAACCGCCGAGCGCCCTCTCCGCCAGAAGGGTCTTTGCCTTTTCCTTGGCATGCTGGAGGTCGGGAAGCTCGAGTGCACGGTCCGGCTGAGGCACGCGCCGTCATGATCCTGGATTTTGAAACAGCACCATCCCATCGGCATCTTGTGTTCAGGGCTTGAGTACAACCTCGATATAGGCGTCATTCTTGTCACGGAACGTCTTATAGAGATCGGAGGCGTCATCCAGGCTGGCGCGGGCAGGTGATGGCGGCGGTGGAACGACAAACCTGGAGAAGGATGTCCTTAAAAGCATGGTTCTATCGAGCTGGGATGAGGCGAAGACGGATAGTCCGCCCAGCGGCAGCCGGAACGATTCGCACCCTCCCCTTCGGCTCCCGAACCACGATAAAGCGAGAACGTTCCCTTTCGTCTGCGATCATGGGCTTTGTCTGGCGCGTTTCGAACGGCTATTGGCTGGTGGAAATGCCGTAGAGCGCGATCAGGATATAAAAACCGAAGGCGGCGAGCGCGACGCCAACGATCTACATCAGTGCTCCGCGGCCCACCAAAACCTTGCGTCTTTTCTACGCCGGGGAATCCGCCGAAGGGGAAAGCCCGATGAGGGCCTCCTCGTCGTTCATGACCGCCCTCCCTCGCTCGTCTCGTCGCCGGCATGCGGAAGACCGTTCGGGTCCGGCTGGCCTGGCATCAGGAAGAAAAAGTAGAGCCCCGCCATGATGAGGGCCGCGGCAAGGAGGATCAGTCCAAAGGTCATCATGCCGGATTTAGCCTTGGTGTCGGTCGATTTCATAGGCTAGGCAACCCGCGACGGTGGAGAAAGTTCCTTGAAATCAGTCAAAGAGTGTTCCCCGCGCCCCTTCCTGTTCGCGCGAAAGCCGGCGGATTGACGCCTCGGCCTCGTTCCGTTGCCAGCCTGCCTTTACGGCTTGCCTCGCAAGTTCGGCAAACTGGGAGGATATGTCTCCCGCCATGGCACCTGCCAACGCTTCGGGGAACCTGAGCACGAGGTCAGCGACAGAAGGCCTGAGTGCAGCCAGGCAATCCACCTCGCGTCCAGAATAATCGCCGCTTTGCCGCGGCGGCTCGATTGCGTGCTGGGATTTCATGTTTTGCTCTCCGGTTGGCTGCCGCTGGGCAACTGCCGGCTGAGCGCGATTGTTCCACGCCGACGAGGAAACAATCCCTTCGAGCCGGGTTGGTCGGTCTGCCGGGGCCGCCATAGCACCGCCAGACGACAGGGGAAAGATCATGACATCGTTGACCCTTCCGCAGTTCGTGCAGCGCGCGACCGGCCCGACCCGCCACTCCAGCGATGGCAGAACGCGAAGGCTGGCAGACTATCGCAGCATGCGATTTTACCGGCTACGGCAAGGCCGAGACAGCCCAGCACCTTGTCAAACCACGAGGTACTTTGTTCGCACAAATGGCGGAGAGCCAGAGATGATCTTGCTTTCCGGCTGAAGCTCTACCTGTTGGTTCCGTCCAATCAGTCAGCGGATGAGCTTGCCCAAGCGGATGCTGCGTTTCTGGATATCAGGAAGGCAGGAATCACGAATGCGTTTCCAGATGCCTTCCGCGTCTAGGGCGAGCACGAAAACGCCAATTCATATAGGCGACTTGCATTTTGGTGATCCCCGCTACAACTTTACGTAATGTTGAAACTGGTAGGAAACGCCCAACGGTTATCCTGCCGGCATGAGCAACTTCACCTACCTCGTCATTGGCGCGTCGGTCACCAGCTTCCTGGCTATGGGCGGGTATTCCCTCGTCCCGCGCGAGATCTACGATCCGAGTTGCAACATCAAGGGCAACGTATCGTACAACGGCGGTCAACGGATTTATCACGTTCCAGGGCAACACTATTACGAAGACACCCGTATCACCTACACAAGGGGTGAACGGTGGTTTTGCTCCGAAGCCGATGCACGGACCGCAGGGTGGAGACGGGCCGGATACTGATGTGTCCGGCAGAACCCAGATCTAATCGATAAGTTCAGACGGTTGACTTATCCGCGAAATCGATAGAAATTTCGCGCATCCCGATTAGAGAGAACCCATGACACGCTCCAAGTACGAAGCTGAGATGAGGTTGGCCATGGGTGTCGCGCGCTATGCCATGCGCGATGGATTGACGCCGGAAGAAGCGGTGCAGGCGATCAAGAAACACCGGAAGGTCGTACAGTCCCTGGATCGCCCGCAGGCTCATGATGAAGGCGTGGCAACCACGACTCAAAAACGCTGCGTGGCTGAATAGTCGTTACGCCGAAACAGCCAGGCTCTGGCGCCGGGCGCGGCCTTCTTTTTCGTCGACCGCCTGCGAACAGGCTGCCGCCATCTCGATAAAATAGGCAAGCTCCGTGTTTCTCAACTTGGCCTGGATCGCAAGCTCGCGCAGCATCTGCGTGACGTAGCTGTCATCCTGTGTTCTGTGGTCGATGACAGGGTGAGATTTCAGTTCCAGTTTCGTGCTCATGTCATTCCCTCGGCAGATGGAATTTACACAACCTGAACGATAGTTATAACAGTCACTCTGCGCAAGAGCGATTAATGAATGGTAATTAATTGCACGCATGATGTGCAATTTGACATACTTTTCTATCAGTAATAGGCTTGGAAATTGATATCAATCAGCGATTTCATTGAAAATCAGCAGTAGGTTAAGACGCCTATTGGTTGTCCTTTTTTGGGAGCAATCCGTCATCCCTGCTTCAGTCGGAGTGCCGGCGATGTGAGGAGAACATGATCCGCACGGGCAGATGATCGAACAGATCGAACAGATCGGGGCTGGATAAACCAGTAGCTCAGGGAGCCATCAGCTGGTTGCGCTGACATGGCATCCAGGAGTCAATGCGCAGACGCAGAACTTAAGACAGCTCAATGACGAGCCAGCGATGGCTTCACAGCCTGCAGCCCTTCTCGTCGTCGAAACATTCAAGCCGATCGCTGTTGTATCGGACCTGAACTCCGGCCTTGAGAATACTGTCGACCTTCATTTTTTGGGAAAAAGCTCGACCGACTTGCCACTATCCCTGTCCTTACGGAAGTCGTCGAGGCCCACACGGTTCGATCGCCCCCGTATCGAAGAAGACTGCGATCCCGAATGCCGACCCAGTTCGGCGCTGACATTCCACACAGTGACAGACCGACACCTTGAGTGCTTACCCTTGATTACGATCGAAAGCGAACCGCCGGAACAGGCACCTTTCTCATTGTACCCCACACTAGACTACACAGACGCCCAAACCTTTGTTGCGCATAGAGTAACTCGCGAAGCGAGGAGACTGAACGCCTGTCAAACAAGGACATGAATGGAGCTTGGAGACGGTCGCAAGAAGACGCTTTCACCCACCTGGAACAGCCCTGCCTCAGCCGGATTGGAACTGTCGACGAGCCAGGTGCCGATACCTTCGATTTCCACGATATATTCTGCAATGTTCCCGAGAAACATGGCCCTGCGGACAATGCCGCGAAACTCCCCGTTCTCCCTGGAAAGGTGAATGGCTTCAGGGCGAATTACGAGCGTAGCGGCTGCACCCCCGGCAACTTTTGGCATCCGAGGAAGGTTTAACTCCATTTCGCCGACTTTTACCCCGGCATGGCCGCTCGCCACCGCTTGCACAAAGTTTGCCTTGCCGATGAAGTCGGCCACAAACCGGTTGCCGGGATAGGCATAGATCTCTTGCGGGGTGCCTACCTGCTCAACGACGCCGGCATTCATCACTACAATCTCGTCGGAGATGCTCATCGCCTCGACCTGATCGTGGGTGACATAGATGCTGGTAATCCCGACGCGTTGCTGCAATTCCCGGATTTCCACGCGCATCTGTTCGCGCAGCTTCGCATCCAGATTGGAGAGCGGCTCGTCGAACAGCAGCACCTTTGGCTCCATGACGATGCAACGGGCGAGCGCCACGCGTTGTTGCTGTCCGCCGGAGAGTTGGCTCGGTGAGCGTTTCGCGTATCCCGCAAGCCCCGTCTGCTCCAGCACGCGGCTAACACGCCTCTCGACCTCGGCCTGGGCGATCTTGCGCAATCGCAGGCCAAATGCCACGTTCTCGAACACGTTCAAATGCGGGAAGATCGCATAGGACTGGAAGACCATTGCGGTCTCGCGCGTATTTGGCGGCTCGTCGTTCATTCGACGATCGCCGAACATGATGTCTCCCGAAGAGGGTTCCTCGAAGCCCGCGATCATGCGCAGGAGCGTTGTCTTGCCGCAGCCGGACGGACCGAGCAGCGTGACAAGCTTGCCCGCGCCAATGTCGAGGTTCACATCCCTGACGGCCGCGACCGATCCGCCTTCCGGGCTGGAAAAGACCTTGTTGAGGCCGACGATGCGAATATTGTCTGTCATTGGAATCTCACCATGGATGTATGACGGCTCCAGCGACCGACGAGATAACTTATGATGGTGATGGCGATCAGTACGATGACGATCACCACCACGCTGAATGCCGCGGAAACCCCAAGCCGACCTGAACCGACCTGGTTCAGGATTTGCACGGTCATCAGATTCCAATTGGCCGAGACCAGGAAGATGGCCGCGCTGATTGCCGTCATCGCGCGCACGAAGGCGTAGACGAGCCCGGAGAAGAAGGCGGGCGCGATCAACGGCAAGGTCACTTTGCGAAAGGTCGTGATGCCATCGGCCCCGAGATTCTGAGCCGCCTCCTCGATCGAGGGATCGATCTGCCGCAGCACGGCAATACCGGACTGAATGCCGACAGGGACGTAGCGAAACACAAAACACAGAACGAGGATCGCAAAGGTCCCTGTGAGAATCAGCGGAGGGGTATTGAATGCCAGAATATAGCCGATACCGACGACAGTGCCTGGAACCGCGAACGACAGGATCGAACCGAATTCAAGCGCCGTTCGGCCGGGAAAGACCCTGCGCACGACAAGAAATGCGACGATCATTCCCAGCAGGCCGCTGATCGGTGTCGATACAATGGCAACCAGCAGCGTGTCGATCACCGAATCCAGCCCGACATTGAATACGTAGATGAAGTGGTCCAACGTCGGCGTGTAGTTGAAGCCCCACACCTTGGTCGAGGCGCCCACGAGGATGACCGCATAGAAGACGGTGACGAACGCGGCGAACAGAAGCACTAGCGCGTAAAGCGTCCATTTGACTGTCGGCGTCACGATCTTGCTCGTCGAAGCGGTCGGCTTGCCGGTCACGGTGATGTATTGGCGCTTCGCGAGATAATAGCGTTGGATTGCGAAGGCCGTCAGCGATGGGATCAGAAGGACGATGGCAAGCGTGGCGCCGCGAGACAGGTTGAAGGAACCGGTGATCTCCAGATACGCCTGCGGCGCCAGCATTGGAAAGGCTGCTCCGGCAAGCACCAGTGGATTGCCGAAGTCGGCCATGGATTCGATGAAGACCACCAGGAAGGCGCTTGCGATGCCGGGAAGCGACAGAGGAAAGCTCACCTTCCAGAAGGCCTGCCACCGCGTCGCACCGATGTTCAGAGCCGCGTCCTCAAGCGTCGGGCTAAGTGAGGCGAGAACTCCGCGCAGCGAAAGATAGGCGATCGGAGCGAAGGTGAACACCTGCGACAGCACCACGCCATGAAACCCGTAGATCGAGAAGTCGTTGAGGCCGAAAATCTGGCGGGTGACCAGCCCGTTGAAGCCAAACAGGAAGAGGATCGACACCGCGCTGACGAAAGGCGGCGAAACGATCGGCAGGATCGTCAGATAGTGCAGAAGCTTTTTCCCCGGCACGTCGAGTCGCGTCAGCACGAAGGCGACGAGATAGCCGAGGGCAACGGAGAGAACCCCGACAACGACGCCCACGGACAGACTGTTGACGAGTGCGTTGCGATAAAGACGCCGTTCGGCGATCTCACGATACCCGTCGAACGTCCAGGCGCCATCGACCTGCACGCTGGCCAACAGGACGTTGACCAGCGGGTAGATCACGAAGACGATGATCGACACTGCTATCGCCAGCAACAATACGAGAAGAATCGGATCGCGGCCAAGCTGACGCAGTTCTGAGCGGATATTGCGAGACAACGTTACTGGCCCAGCACATCCCTGGTCCACCGCTCGACCAGCTTCTTCTTGTTTTCGGCAGCGAAGGTGGGATCCGTGGAGACGAGCTTGATCTTGTCCAGTGCCGGCACGCCAGCACCGCCGCTCACATCGGTGCGGATCGGCAGGAAATAGGTCTTGGTCGCGCTCAATGCACCCTGGCCTTCAGCCGAGGTGATCCAGTCGACGAGCTTCTTGGCGTCGTCGAGATTCTCTGCCCCCTTCAGGATCGACATCGATGCAACCTCGTAGCCGACCCCTTCGCTCGGGAACACGACCTCAACAGGATATCCCTCGTCGGCGAGCTTGAGGAAACCCGGTGTGAACTGGATGGCCAGTGGCGTTTCGCCGACGCCGAGAGCACCGCTGGGAGCCGTGCCGCTCTGGGTATAGGTCTGGACATTCGGATTGATGGCCTTCAGGTAGTCGAAGGCCGCGTCTTCACCCCGCTCCTCAATCAGGGTCAGGATCAGCGAATAGGCCGTGCCGGAGGATTGCGGCGACGGCATCTGAATAAGACCCTTGTATGCGGGGTTTTTCAGATCCTCCCACGAGGCTGGAACCGGGGCGTTCCGGCTTTGCAGGATATCGGTTCGCACTCCGATCGCCAGCGGATTGGTGTAGATCGCATGCCAATACCCTTCCTTGTCCTTGAACTGGTCGGAAAGAGCTGAAGCGTTCTGAGAAACGTAGGGCTCAGTCAACCCCCGCTCCTTTGCCACAATGTGGTTTTCGCTCGGAGCGCCAAACCACACATCCGCCTGTGGGCGGGCCTTTTCCGCCTCGATCCGTGAGAGAGCAGGCCCGGAGGACAGGAAGACCATCTGCGTCTTCACCCCTGTCGCCTTTGAAAAGGCATCAAGCAGCTTCTTGGCATTCTCCTCATCGACGCTGGAGTAGACCGTCAGCGCATGCGCCGAACTCACCGCGAGGATCGACGTCAATGCAGCTGCTGCGAGTGCCGTGATGAACGATTTCATGATTGCCTCCCTGTCTTTGTGACACGTCTCGCTGGCGCATCATCATCTTGGAATTTCAGTGCAGGGATAACCTATATGACAGTTCTGCGACAGCAAGCCTTGCAACGATGTTTCCGATCGAAAAGGATAGGCGGCTAATTAGTTTTGCCCGTTTGCAACCGATTCGTTCGATTGCTGGACGCAGGCCGGAGCGGTCCTTGTGAGGCGGCGATGCTTGTGCGGGGCGACACCGATCAGGCTCACGACCACGCCAAGCGCAGAGAGCAACAACGGCAGCCGCCCGAGCAGGAAGGGTTAAGCAGCTTCATTATCAGCGGACCGGTCCCCATGACGAGCGCCGCCGTCACCGGGCTCCACGTCTTCCTTCCGAGGAACAGGGTGGCGGTGAAACCCGCGACGCCGATGGTTCCGAGCGACACGAAGGCGACGAGATGACGCTACAGCACCGCCCAGGAATATTCTAGCGGTCGCATGCGACATCGACCTTAAACAAGGGAACGCACGGCACGCGAGCGATGCGTTCAGCCTCACCCGGCAGTTCGCCATGACGAGGCTCACCAACCGGACGGCCTACACTGCCGCATATCCGGCAAAAGAGGAATGAGGACCTCGTGGAGGAGCACTAACCTGCATCGGCATGAGCCGCGCCGTGCCGGAGGGCGTCCACAAGGACCTTGAAGGCCGGCGCATTCTGCCGGCGGCTCGGATAGTAGAGATAATAGCCGGTGAAAGGCGGCGACCACTCCTCAAGGACGATCCGCAGCCGGCCGGCGGCAACATGCACGGCCACGATATCTTCCGGCACATAAGCGATGCCGTAGCCGGCTATGGCGGCTTCGACCATCGGCAGGGTCGAATTGAAGGTGAGTTGACCGTCGACGCGCATACGTATGTCTCGGCCATCCCTCTGGAACTCCCAGGCATAAAGGCCGCCCGCCGTGGTCAGGCGCAGGCAGATGCAGTTGTGATGCACCAGGTCCTGCGGCGCCTGCGGGACGCCGCACGCCGCAAAATATGCCGGCGCGCCGACGGCGACCAATCGCCAGTCCGGGCCGATGCGCACCGCCACCATGTCCTTCTCAACTGTTTCCCCGAGCCGGACGCCGGCATCGAACCCGTCCTCGACAATATTGCGGAAGCCGTTGTCGCGGCTGAACTCGACCTTGAGATCGGGATAGCCGGCAAGGACCCGCTGCAATTTCGGCCAGACGAGCCAGTCGAGCGCATGGTCGGAGAGGGTCAGGCGCACCGTCCCCGACGGCGTATCGCGATAGGCCGTCAGCGCCGCGATATCGGTCTCGATCTCGGCTATGCGCGGGGCCAGCGACTGGCGCAGCCGCTCACCGGCTTGCGTCGTCGAAACGCTGCGCGTGGTGCGGGCCAGGAGCCGCAGGCCCATGCGCGTTTCCAGCCGCTTGATCGTGTGGCTCAGGGTCGATTGGGTAATGCCGATCTTGGCGGCGGCCTTCGTGAAGCTCCGCTCCTCCGCCACGACAAGGAACCATAGAAGGTCATTGAAGTTCTCGCGCATCGCCGCTCTTTCGATCAGGAATAACCTAGCCCGATTTATGGCGTCAGTCGATAAGTTCAAGCGAATTGAAGGTGCTAATCCTGGCAATCTCATGATGCTATCTCTCCACCAACAGGGCTGCGCGGTTCTCGCGCCGGCCCCTCCCGTGGAAAGCACGCTCTATGGAAGCAACCTATGACGATGGACTGGCGAGGCCGCAGGCGGCTTGGGGCGCAGTCTTCTCGATGGCGCTGTGCGTCGCCGTTCTCATCGCGTCGGAATTTATGCCCGTCAGCCTCCTGACGCCGATCGCCGGCGACCTCGGCATCACGGAGGGCCGCGCCGGTCAGGCAATATCGGTGTCCGGCCTCTTTGCCGTCGTCACCAGCCTGTTCATCGCCGGCCTCGTACGGAACATCGACCGCAAGCGCGTTCTGCTCGCTTTCTCGCTGCTGCTTGTCGCTTCCGGCCTGATCGTGACGGCCGCGCCGACCTACGCGGTGCTGATGCTCGGCCGTGCTTTGCTTGGTGTCGCCATCGGCGGTTTCTGGTCGATGTCGACGGCCATCGTCATGCGGCTGGTGCCGGAAGAGGCCGTGCCGAAGGCGCTGGCGATGATCAACGCCGGAAATGCCATTGCAGCGACCGTTTCCGCGCCGCTCGGCAGCCTTCTCGGCGACTATGCCGGCTGGCGCGGCGCATTCTTCCTCGTCGTGCCGCTCGCCTTGCTGGCACTGGTCGGGCAATGGACCGGCATGCCGTCGCTGCCGCCGCGGGGCCACAAGAGGCCGGGCAGCGTCTTCCGGCTGCTCGGGCGCCAACAGGTGGCGCTCGGTATGGCGTCGGTCTTCCTGCTCTTCATGGGTCAGTTCGCCCTCTTCACCTATCTGCGGCCGTTTCTCGAAGCCGTCACCGGTGTCAACGTTTCGATGCTCTCGGCACTTTTGCTTCTTATGGGCCTTGCGGGCGTCGCCGGCACCTGGGCTATCGGCTACCTGCTGGCAACGCGGCTCTACAGCCTCGTCATCGCCATCCCGCTCGTCATGGCACTGCTGGCGGCCGCGATGATCGCGCTCGGCTCCTCCACCATCGCCGTCGCGGCGCTCCTCGTCGGCTGGGGCTTCCTTGGCACGGCTGCGCCGGTCGGTTGGGGTACGTGGCTGAGCCGCGCCCTGCGCGACAACGCGGAAGCCGGCGGCGGCTTGCAGGTTGCCGTCATCCAGCTCGCCATTACCCTCGGCGCGGCGCTCGGCGGCTTGTTGTTCGATACGTTCGGCTGGTGGAGCGCCTTCGCTCTCGCTGCGTTCCTGCTGGCCGGTTCGGCACTTGCCGCTGCCGCCGCGGCTCATGACAACGAAAGGAACCCGGCATGACGCCGCACCTCGTCACCCGCCGGACAGCCATGCAGGCGGTGTTCGCGATGGCGGTATCCACCCCGCTCGGCATAACGACAGAGACGAAAGCGGAAGGGAAAGCACCGATGAAGGTTCGCATCGCGTTCAACGATCAGGTGATGGCGGCAACGCTGGAGGACAATCCGTCCGCCCGCGACTTCGCATCCATGCTGCCGCTCCACAATTTGACCATCGACAACTACTCGGACAATGAAAAGATCAGCGACCTGCCTCGCAAGCTCACCGAAGACGGCAGCGGTCCATTCGGCAACGAGTTGCCGGGAGACCTTTGCTATTATGCTCCATGGGGCAATCTCGCCTTCTTCTACGCGGGATATCGCTGGTCCCGCGGACTGATCCGGCTCGGCCGCATCGATGGCAGCTTCAAGCCCCTGCTGACGCGGGGAGCTTTCCCGCTTCAAATCACCCTTATCGGCTAACAGACAGGAGAACGACCATGGACATTCTACGGGCAGGTACACGATCCTCGGCAAAGGGGCCGGAAGCCTGGTTCACCGGGACGGTGCGCATCGATCCGCTCTTCAACCCGTTCGACGCCGAACGGGTGCAGGGCGCGCAGGTGACCTTCGAGCCGGGCGCGCGCACCGCCTGGCATACCCATCCGCTC
>Ga0182738_1003015_pt1 | contig 19554 bp, 11 predicted proteins | sample eDN5th30CBELigMG_FD_128876 | JGI IMG/M metagenome (GOLD analysis project Ga0182738, IMG submission 128876) | Enriched Miracle-Growth compost microbial communities from Emeryville, California, USA - eDNA 5th pass 30_C BE-Lig MG (version 2)... ... | reverse complement strand
GACCTATTCTCTCGAGACAGTTGAGCAGAAGAAAAATTGTCTCCAAAAATTTTTTTTGATTTCCAGTCAAAGAGTCCAGTGCTTTTTTTTAATGCATGGAATCAATAAATATATGAATTGGTTTCAAAAGGTTCAACCTTTACAATTTTTTTCCTGGCACATATTTCTTCGGCCTTGGCCTGCCTGGACAGGTTCCTTGCCCGTTTTTTTGACGGGTCAAAATTTTGCCTTCCCCGCTTTGACCTCATCTTTGTCTGCATTTGGCAGGCAAAAATGGACTTTCAGAAGCACTGCGCATATCCCGAACAAAGTCCTTTTTTGAATGATTTCAACAATCGTATCAGTTTGAATGCTTCTGATTTTCGTTTGTTGATGATCAATTGATTTTGCAGAAAAAGATTTCCCAAAAATTTACAATTTTTTTTATTAAATGTGTGCATTTGTTCAGATGTCAAAAGGGTCCTTCTGATTATGATTTTAATTTTCAAAGAGACTTTCTTCAACCCCAGAGATTCAAGAATTTCAATCATCTCAAGTTCCAAATAACTTTGAATATTCCCTCTTTGTAAAATCCGGACTGGGTTTCATACACAAGAACCTTTCAAAATAGTTTATTTCATTCGACCAGATTGTGACATTTTTTTTCGTTTATATTGAGTTTTTAAATGTACATTATATCTGAGTCATCACCAAAAGAACGATAAGCTTTAAAATTTTATTTATCAATTGAGAGAAACTTTTTGTAAAACTTTCTCACTCTATTTATCGATAATCTAAACCATACAAAACAAACTATATAATTGGAGAGATAAAAACACAAAATATTTTTTGGTAGATTTTAGAACAAGAACCTTTTATTTTTTTCCATTGCTTTCATTTTACTTAATTCGACAAAGAGTTGATCTTTTTCTGCTCTGACCATACTTATTTCATGCTGCAAATCACGATACCGATCAGTATTTTCTCCATCATCATATCTGCTCATGTTGAGTCGACTTGAATTTTTGGCATTGTCCAATTCTTCTCTCAATTCTCTGTTTTCTTCCATTAATCTAAAGTTTTCTTGCAACAATTTATCATTAGTGCTGATGAGGTTATCGAGTTTGGCTTGGTTAGTTTGGTTAATCTTAACTCCAGTTTTGCTTTCGAGTTCTTTGGCCAGACTTTCAACCTTTTTGGAGAGTTGATTTCTCTGCTGAAGAAGGCTCTCATTTTCATTTCGCAACCTCTCAACCTCATCTCGATCTTTTGCCAAGAAAGACTCGTCATTAGTGCTCTCAACTTTGAGACTTGCAGTAAACTTGTACCTCTCATTTTCTTTTTCCAAGTCTCCAATTCGTTCTCTCTGATTTTGCACTTCAGCCTCAAGCATCTTGTTTCTCTTTTTTAATTCCTCTTCAGCAAAGTTGTCTGCTGCTTTGACACTCTTTCTGTTTTGTTCGAATTCTTCAAGTTTTCTTTGGTATTCAAGAACTTCTTTCCTCAATAGCTCATTCATCTGATGCAGCTCCTCAGAATCAGCATGGTATTTTGCTTTGAGGCGGTTATACTCTCTTTCGAGCTTAACGTATTCCTCCTGGAGTCTCTCATACTTGTTTTTGTACTCATCTGAGCCAAGGAGTCCAGACATGTTGAGCATGGACTCGTCTTTCTTTCTAAAGGTGTTGAGTTCATTTCTAAGATACTCGATTTCTTTCAAGAGGGAAGCATTTTTGGCTTTGTAGTTTTGAAGTTCAGGGGAAGATTGTTGGACAGATTCTAATTCGGCTTTGAGCTGATCCCTTTCTTTGAGAATTGCTTCTTTTTCCTGTGGGCTCATTTGCTGACTGACCTTCGCTCGGAGCGACTTCAATTCATTCTTGAGTTTTTCATTAACATCCTTGAGAATCTCAGACTCCTTTTTGGTCTTGAACATCTCATTTTCTAGATTGACTGGGATAGTGTGACCAGCAGCAGAACTCTTTAGTCTTTCCTGCTCTGCTTTTGCGGTTTGAAGACTATATTCAGCGACACTGGCTCTTGTTTTGAGAGCAATAACTTCGCCATAAAGTCTATCATTTTCTCTCTTGGCGTCTGATAAGAGAACTTCGTATGTTCTTGATGAACTTGACATGGATCTATCAAGATAGCTCATCATATCACCTTTGGTAGTGGAGCTAGAATGGCCCTCTTGAACCTTTGTTTTTAAATCAGTATTTTCTTTGCGAAGTTTTTCCAAGTCTAGTTCGAAATTAGTGCACTTGGATTTCCAATTTAAAACGTCTTGACTGAGGTGCTCCATTTCAGTTTTGAATCTGGCACAAAAATCTTCATCAACCTTTGCTGTTCCTCCAATAGCACCTTCTCTAGTTTTTCTGGGGGTCCCTTGAACAATGCTTGAGTTGAGAATCATTGAGTTGTCTCCACTAAAGTTTTGCAAGGGAGCTTTTTCCAAGCCAATGATTCGTCCCTTGAGCTCATTATTCTCTCTCTGTAAATCTTCAATTCTCTTTTTGAAGTGTGAGGTTTCTTCAGAAGACTTTTGTTGCGCAACAAAAGAGGTATTCATTGAGTCTGCCGCTTTTTGCTGGAGATCTTGATTTTCTCTTTTAAGTTTGAGGATTTCTTTTTCGAGCTTTTGGAGGTCTTCCTTGAACTGCTTTTCTTTGGAAGTGTTATCAAAATCTCTAAACTTGGAGACTTCATCCCTAAGAAGTTCTAATTCGTTTTGGAGAGACTTATTTTTAGTTTTCTGGTCATTGACTTGCTTGATCAAGAGTTCATTAAGTTTTTTGGTATCGTTGATTTTATTTTCAATGACAAAGAAACTTTCGTCGTTGGCTGTGGGTCTTCCCTTTGATGATCTCATTGTTTCCAGAGGCTGAGTTCTGACACTGCCACCGCGTTCTTTGAGCTGGCGAAGTTCATCATATAGACTTTCATTTTTGGACTTTAATTTTTGGTTTTCATCTTCAAGGTCGTGAAGCTTCATTTCATATTCGAGTGAGAATATATTTGGGTCTTCTTTATTTTGGCCCCTTGCTGACGCTAGCGATTCAAAGTCTTGTCTGATAATTTTATCATAGTTCATATTTTCTTTTCCAGGCCTGACTGATTTTCTTTTTGGGCTGGCATTCTTTTCAGCGTAGAGTTTTTCCTCCTCCATCTCTTGGATGCGTCTTCTGAGCTTTTTGACTTCATCTTCAAGCTTTTCGGTCTTTTTCTTATATTCACCGGCGCTATCAGTTGACTGGGAAGTGTCAGCGTTACTGCGAACTTCATTGATGAGCTGGCCATAGGTGTCAATAGTGCTCGAAAGTTCTTGTTCTAAACCCTTGACACTTTGCTGAAGTCTTTCCTTGTCCTTGCCAAGTTCTTGGTTTCTTTCGAGGACCAAGTACATTTCTCTTTTGATAGAGTCAACTTCGAGAAGCATATCTCCGATTTTTTGAGGATGATCCTTTTTGTCTTTGAAGATTTTTCCTGGAGTAAAGACAACTTCATTAATCATCATAGAGTTGACAAGATAATTTTTGGTGGCGAAGCACTTGAGGGCAAGGATGACAAGATCTCTGGCAGTTCTTGACAGGAATTTCATGCCAAGTTTATAGGGACCATTTTTCTTCCCATTGATAAACTTTTTAACGCCTTCCGAATCTTCTTCATCGCCGATAAAGAGGAAATACATCCTTGTGCAATCGAGGTAGTTGAGTTCTATTTTGGGGAGATCATAGCTGTATTTAAATTTCAATTCTTTCTCTTTGCCAACTGGTGGTGTTTCGACGATCCTGACGTACTCAGAAGTCATTGATAATGCTGCTGGTTCTTTTGACATTGCTCCAGTTTCCTCGTCAACGAGTTGGATAGGGAAGCGTGATCCTCCAGCACCAAGAATACTCTCCAGAGTGCTTCTAACGTTTGGGTCCAGTCTGGCAGGGCCATACTGGACAACCGCCACGCCTTTCTGGTCTTCTTCTTGAGGTGTGACTTCGATTTTAAGAGTATAGCCGAGGTCTTCAGCAGAGAGCTGATAGGTGTTGGAGTGGATTGTGGCGAGACGGTATTGGCGGTCTTCATGAACACGATACCATTTGCAAGAAATGGCAATGGCGATTTTTTTGTCAGATTTCGCAAATGCAGTGATAGAGACAGTTGAGGTTTGATAAGGGCTGTCTCCCTTGATTGAGACTTCGAGATAATAGGAATAGGTTCCAGTGATAGTGTAGCCAGGGGCAGAATTAAGTGAGAGGAAATTTCGAACTTTTTCCATGCAAAATAATTTGAAAAATTAAGTTAAGACTGATGAAGTGAATTGAGATGTAGTTTTCTTTAGAAAAAGTAAAATTCGTTAATTTTGACCTTTTTGAAATTCAGGATATAAAAATTAAATTTTGCCTGTCAAAGAGAAATTTCAAACAAGCGGGATTAAAGAGAATTTTGGGGTTTTGATGTGAGATAATTGTAATGGGGTTGAAAAATTCAAATTTAGCCGCCAACCTCCTCATTCTACAAAAGAGGAATGCTATCTAATACTAATGATAAGCTTATTTCTTTGAAGTTGAGATTTGTTTATTTTTTTAAAGTTTATTTTTAAGTGATATAAAGCATAATAGACTATACGCAATCAAAAAGAAACCTAGGAAGAAGTTTCCCCCAACTTCCTTGGAAAAATTTACACAAATCACACCATTGACATACATAAAATATTAATTTTTTTAGTTTCTTTATATTTGACGTCTTTTTTTTACTTAGCACCTCTGGTCCATATCTTTGGGGAAGTGCCGAGTAAAAAAACTATTTACAAATGGAAATGGGCCCTTTTATTTCTTTTCAAAAGATACTCTCTTTTGAGCTTGAATCATTCAAGTCTTACTCCACTCAATTATTAAAGCTTACCCTTTTATTGTGATTAAATAGCTTCATAGAATTTGTTTCTTGTTTTTGATAAGTGAACTTTAGGCCTTGATTAAACTTTCCAGCAGAATTTTGGTTTTCTTTGTTTGCAGGGAATTTGTTTAAAAAGATCTTGTTGCTGCCAGTTTGGTTGGTCTGGGCCTTGATTGCTGGCTTAGGTTGATTGACTGCAATGACACGTTGCATAGGAGTGTTTTGGATTTGGCTCAACAAGTCGTAAACTTGTTTGGACATTTGGATGGTCTTGTCAGTGATCTGGATAGGCGCGGATGGTTTTTGATTGTTCTGAGCAAAAAGATTTTTGTTGAAGGCTTTTGGAGCAAAGTTGTTTTGCATTTGAGGTCCTCCAGATTTGGGAACGATTTTGGGGTATCTAGCAGAAGATTCTGGGATGATAGCACCAAAATCTTCTTCATCTTCAGGGATAGTTTGGATGAGAGACTCTTCTTTGACGGGAATTTGGTAGCCAGCTTCGACTCTTTTTCTAGCAAGGTTCATTTGTTCAGGAGTAAAGAGGTTATAGAAGGCCTTGATGTGTTGAGGAGGTTGATAGGCTTTGTGGGAGCGTTTGGGGATCTTGTGATTATCTCCTGATTGGGATTTTGCTTGTGATTTGTTCAAGTCTTTAAGAATGCTGATGACGTTGTTTCTCATTCTTTGGTCCATCTTTGTTGCTAATTCGACAATATCTTGTTCCTCCATGTCTTCAAGGATTCTGATCAAATCAGGGCGATCCATCTTGGCCATTTTCTTGACCATGACATTCAATTCGCCAACAGGCTCTTCTTGTTGGAAGAAAGGTTCTTCTTGGAATGTTGCGGTGGGTTCAGTTTGTTCTTCAACGCCCAGATATTTAGTGACGAAGCCAAATTCGCTTTTCACCTTTTTAGTTGGGTCACCATTTTTGGTAGTTTCAAGATCATCTTTGAATTTCATCTTTCTGTCGCTGTCAATCTCTTCCCAACTTCTCTTGGTATTGAGGGATTTCATGGTTGGGCTGTAGGGTTTGTTACCGCGTGGGATAATAGGCTGGGAGATAACTGGCTGTTGATCCCACAAATCATCGCCACCCATGTCAGCATTTTGTTCCAAGAGCAATGAAGCATCGTCGGACTCAACTGTTTTGTGTCTCTTTTTGATGATTTCAAAGTTGTGGACAGAGTTCAAATCAAAGATAGGGAGGCCGCCACCGAATTCAGGAACTGGGTCTGGGACAAGGGAGACAGTATCATGAGCGAGTTTATAAGGCTTGTGGATGATGATGTAATACAAATAGGGGCGAGAATCTTTTTGGACCTTTTTGAATCTAAAATCGAGGAGTCTGCGCCATTGAGGATTGAACTGTTTGTTGGTCAAGACATAGATTTTGCTGCTTTCATTGTAGTTAATCATGATAACTTTATTTAAATTATCAAGATCTGAGGCGATGTCTTCCAATTCCTTCTGGTACATTTCTACGTGAGACTCAATCCAGCCAGAAACGACAACCTCTTCTTTGACTTTCTTGGTAGTAAAGTTGTTGAGACATTTATTAAAGTAGGCTTGGAATTTGGACAAAGAGAATTTTCCAGTAATTTTCAGAGAAGCATGGCCTACTTTGACAATTTGAGGAAGAGTATTCACAACATTATAAGGATCACAAGTAAAGAATTCAGTCTTGAATCCTTTATTTCCATCTGCTTGTCTCAAAATACCATCGAATATCTAATGAGAAGGTTAAGAGAAGGCTTTTGTAATTCAAAAAAAGTACTCTAAGGATAGATCCAGGAGGTATCTTTTTGAAATCGGGTAATTTTTCAGATCCAGTTGTATTTTTCAATCTTTTTCTTGGGTCTTTATGGTCTTCATCTAGGGGAGTGTGTTGTAAATAAACGAGGAATGAACGGTTTCTTACTGTTGGCAACTTTTTCAGGTTCAGCATTTGGATTGTCAGGATCGTACAAGATGTTTTCTTTGCGTTGTCCTTTTCCAACACTTGCTTTTAATGGCTTGGCGAGGAGGTTTCTATCATATTTGATTTCAGATTCAGGTTGGACTCCTTGGTAATCCTTTTCTTCTTCATTTTCTGAAAAGACTTCTTGATCAGCACCACCAATGTTGGGATCATACTCTCTAAGATCTTCATCGCCTTCTTTGAAGAAATCACTAACATCCTCACCTTTCAAGAGTTTTTTGAGAGGATTTCTTCTATCAGAATTAGTCTTGGTAAGTTTGTCTATGTGGCAAGCAGTAAATGGATTAGGACTTTTGCCATTAAGGGGTGGCGAGTCACCTTCAAGGTCTTTTGAGGGAGTAGTTTCAGCATTGCCATCTGTTTTTAATTTCTTGGTGAGAGATTCATGAGGAGCAAGGCCTTTTTCTCCAGAGTTCATGATGCCATTGTGGTCTCTGAGTCTCTTTTCGTAAGATTTGAGATCAGCCTCTTCTTTTCTAATCAACCGAGTGAGATAGGCGCTATCAAAGTCTCTTCTGACAAGACGTTGCGTCGTGAAGGGGTATTTGAGGATGGTTTTGAGTCGACCAGTGACTCTAGCAAAAGCATCAATGGAATCCAAGACTTCAGGGAAAGTGGCAATGATACATCTGGCATATGTGGTGATTTGAAGATCACTGACACGAATATCCTCAGAAGAATTCAAGATCTTTTTGAAAGCTCCGACATATTGGTGCTCTTCTTCAGTCCTAGGAGTGAAGGGTTCAATAGGTTTTTGCAACTCCTTTTCTTCTTGCTCTTTCATGAGATAGTCTTCCAAATCAGTAATTTTATATTGAGCAAAATTATTTGAAGATTCTGAGAATTCAGGTTCGATGGCTGGTTCAGGATAATCATCACCATCATCCTTGAGGGTAGCTTGCTGTAGTATTTCAATCTGTTCAACTTTAGAGAGAGCTTCTTGAAGAATTGCCAAGGCTTCTTTGGCTTGCTCGTCTTGAACCAAATTATTGCATTCTTGGATCATGGAGTTGAGTTGTTGAGAAGAGATTTGAGTGAAATCAGTGGTGTTTTGGAGAGCCTTGCACAATTTGAAGAAGATTGTGTTTTTGAGTTCTTGAATCCAGTCCTCTTTGATGTATTCCGCAACAAGTTGTGCCTTTTCTCTGAGATCTTGGAGTTCTTCGAAAGTCATGGAGAAGGCATTAATTTCTTCGATCTTTGACTTGAGGATGTCTTGATTTTTGACAACTTGATTGTATGTCTTTTCACACTCTTCTGCTTTTTCATGCTGTAAGAGACTCTTTTGGTAGTGTTCAGCAACTTTTTTGAGGTTTTCAAAGTTTTTGTTTTTCTCAAACTCGTTGTAGGCTTCAAGAGCTTTAGTTGCTTTGCTTTTAGCCTGTCGAACAAAGATGAGCTCTTCTTCCCACTTGATAGGGACGCTTCCCATCTCGAGCAACTTCATTTTGAGATCATTGCTCGACATTCTCTTGGCTCCTTCCTTTTTCATTATCTCAACTCCTTCTTTGAGAAGTCTGGACTTGTGAGCAATATTGTTAAAGTATTGGCGTTCTTCCTTGAGCTCGACTTTGCATGAGCTAATGGTGTTGAGGAATTCCATCAAGACTTCGTAGGTGTATCCGGGATCTTTTGCATTGTTTTCGACTTCCTTCAATTCATTGGCAGTTTCAATGATCAAGTTGGCGCAAGTGATTTGTTCATCAATTTTATCAATAAGTTTTTCAAGCTTGATACCTTTCTTCATCCAATTTTCGCCATCCTTTCTGATTTTTTCAAAGGTTCCCAATTCAAAGAGATCGGGTTTACCAGTCATGACTTCTTCAGCATCAGCGAGCCATTTCAATAGCTCGAGCCAGTTCGTTCCTTTTCTGTCTTTCAAGGCAAGTTTTGTGTCAAGGAACCTCTGGAGTTTATCTTTCAAGCTTTCTTCAGTTCCTTCAAAGCTGTTGTCTTCAAGGGTGTTGAGGAAGTTTTGGGCGGTGTTTTCGATAGATTTGGCCCAAGTGACGACTTTCTTGACGTCTTCTTCAATTTCATTAATTTCTTCTTCAAGACAGACTTGCCCTTCAAGGAAGGCTAAGATTTGAGGAACATCTTCAGTGGACAATGTGGCAGCTTTTTTGCCTTCCAAGACTTCTCTTCTTGATTTCCCATACTTCGCTTCATAGGCTTTTTTCATAGTTTCACCAATCTTGAGCATTTCAGTGAGCTCTCTGCAAATGGCCAAATGGCTGGGAATACCTAATTCTTCAAACTTTTCAACAAAGTGCTTCAGGTCAGAATATCTCCAACCGGCCAGTCCCATGTCGTGCTTCTTTCCAGCAACTCTAGAAATCCACTCACTTCTTTCTCTGAGCTGGTGGATGGTTGCGATTTGAGCCTTGGTTTGTTCAGGGAAATCCTCAACGTTACTGGCAAGTTGTTCGACTTTGGCGTGAATTTTAGTAATTTTCGTAGCTTTGGCTTCAGCCAACTCCAACATTTCATTGAAGATGGCTGCAACTTGAAGACCAAGTTGGTCAAGCATGTCAAAGTAAGTTTGGTTGCTGAGGTTAAGGACAGCAATAGAAGCTGCCTTTTCAATGAAGTGGATCTTTTCATCTCTTGAAAGCTGTTCTTCTTGTTCGATAACTTGATTGGCTGCCTCAACGTCCATGGTATCTGCAATTTCATTGATGCATCCAGTCAAGAGTGCTCCATCTAAACACTCAAAGAGTTTGGCGAGTTTTTGGTGGAATTCACTTTGGTACTCAAAGGTAGTCAAGCTTTGTTTTAAGATGTTGACTCTTTCCTTTGGAAGATTGAGAATATTTCTTGCGAGCAGTTCTTCGCAATCTCGCAGGATTTCTTTAAGGCTCTTTCCTTCAAGAAGACCAAATTCTCCGTTTTCCAATTGCTCGAGAGTAGGAAGTTTATCTTGGTTCAAGCACGCATAAATCTTCCAGAGAGACAACACTCTGTTGACTTCGTCTTCGACTTGCTTGACTTGATCAATGTTTATTCTGCTTTCTCTAGTGTGCTTGACTAATTGCGCCATTTCTTGTGCTTCGAAAAGTTCAGAGTCAAGGCTGATTAATGACTTGTCCTTTGCTTTGTTTTGAATCTCTCTTCCTTGTTCGATGCGGTTCTTTATTTCCATCTGCATTTGATAATTTCCAATCAAATCAATGTGGTCATTAAAAGTCTTGAAAAATTCTTCCAATTCATTAAGGCTAACTGATTCTCTTGAAATTCTTTCAACTTCTTTCATCAATTTAATCTAATAGAAAGGTGTTGGTTAGAGAGATGTAAAACTACAAATTCGTTACTTTGAGGTGAAGTTTCTCAGCTGCAGGGAAATGAATATTGATATGTTTTAAATTATGTTCTAATTCTTGGAGGTTTTCAAGATTGGAACGGTGATCCTTGATGGCTGCTTGAGTTTGCTTAATCATAGCAAGTTTCTCGTTCAATCCTGCTAATAATCCATCATCGTGTCTGACATATTTGAGCTCTTCTCCTTCTTTGACAATTCCTTCGAGGTTTTTGACATTTGATTTGGTATTTTCTTGGTCTTGAGAAGATCTCTTTTGTCTGAGTTGAGCGCTTAAGTTTTGAGCAACGTTTCTCCAAAGCAACCATTTTCTTTCATAATTGAGAGCTTTAGTCATTTCGTTGACTCTGAGATTGAGCCCTGGGATTCTATTGAGGAGGTCTTCCAAATCCTGCTTCTTGTTTTCAGCATCCCTGAATTGCATCATCCAGAGCTTGGCTTCGTTGACCTCGTTTTCCAATGGGGGAATTTCGGGATTGACTTCTTTATTCTTGTTAGATTTGGCTTTCATTTGCTTGAGCCTAGTTTCAGCAGTGAGTACTGACTCTTTGTTGTTGACTTCATTGACTCTTTCTTTGTATAATTCTTCGACCTTTTTATTGAGGGCAGCGAGTCCTTCTGGGTTAAGTCTGATGGCGTTTTTGCTTTCATCTTTGGCTGGAGAGTGAGCTGAAGCCTTTCCCATGCTCAGTTTGCCAGCTAACTCTGTGCTCTTGTTGACGCTACTGTTTGCTGATTTACTGCAACTGTCTGATAGCCTACTCTTTTTGGAGCTGCTAGAGGGCTTTTCAGCGCTTCTAAAGTAATTATCGACATTCAAGGTGACTGCAGATCTATTGTTGAATTTATCCAATAACTTGAGTTCTTCCAATTGGTCGTCAATGAACCCAAGAGCTGATCTTTTGGCGGAAAGCTCCATAACCAAAGAGACATGGATTTCAGGAAGATCATCTGGGAAAACTAAAAGAGAGCCCTTTTTGGGAGTTTTATTTTTATCAGGGCTGGATGAGCGGTTTCTTGGGTTTTCCTCAAACAAGCCAGAAACGGTGTTGTAGAATTCCTGTAAGAAGGAGAGGTTTTGATAATATTGCATGCCGTGCTCAAATTCACTAGTAATGACTCCACAAGGTTTTTTGGTGTAGAGGTCAAGAATTTGTTGGCAAGTGGCCATTGCATCTGAGTTTCTTCCCATGATTTCTTGACTAAACTTCTTTTCAGCAGGGTTGTAAGCGCTCTTTGGGTAGCATAAAGCAATCCAAGGCTTGGTGAGGATGTCAGTAGCAACACTGAGATAGAATTTCTCGTTGATCATCCGCAAGAAGCTCGAGAGGGTAAAAGGCAAAAACTTGACAGAATTGGCAAGTCTACAAAGGTCTTGGGCACTGCTCAAATTATCTGAAACAGCTTCTGCTCTAATTTGGAAAACAATCACAAAGAACAGGAGTTCAGGGAATGAGAGATTCTCCAAAGTTGGAAACTCAGGAAGATCACTTCTTAACCTTGAGAATTTGTTTTGTGAGTAAACTTCCAAAATACTCAATGGATTGAGAATTTCTTTGTTGAGTGAGATTAAGATATTGACAAGTCCTTCATCGGTTCCTTGAGCCTCTTCTTCCATAGTCTTTTTGGGTTTCTTTTGCTTTTTATTTTTGGAAGTTTGGTTTTCTTCATGAGTCAAGGAGATTTTTCCTCCAATGATTTTGAGGTCTTCATCGTTTTCTTGGACTGGATTCATTCCTTCATAACTTTGCTTGGCGACTTCTTTGACTGTTTCAAGAGCAATAGTCAGACTTTCCTCGATTTCTTCACTGCTTCTCTCGACTCTTTTCTCTCCTCTTTTGGCTCTGGTTCCCTTCTTTTCCTTCATTTCAAACAAGCCCTGGTTCGCCTCAGTTTCCTTGGCAATCATTGACTTTTGGAGGATGCCTTTGAGTTTTAACTGGAGGCCTTCAATGTAAGCCATAAGTTTCTTTTCATCAAAATGCTTGTAGACGTGGAGGTTTTCTTCATTTTTGAGGGAGAATTTGACATCCCAATGAGATTTCTGGTCTTTAGCAGGAATGTTGGTTTGTAAAGCGCAATGAATGTGGCAATACCCCTGAGTATTATTTTCAGTTGGGATTGTTTCAACTTTATTTTCGCATTCCTTACATTTTCTGGTTGCTGGGAGTTTTTGAGTTTCTTTTCGAAAATCATGGAGATCTATTTCCATGGTTGCAACGCTTTTATATTGGATGGTTCCATTGGTGATACCGCAAACGCTATGAACCCATTGGTCCTTCTTAATAAATCTGAGGCAACCTTCTTGAACACCGCAGATGTAACATTTCTAAGGGAGATATTATTAAGAAGAGCTAAAAAATTTCGTTTTACTCCATCTTCAACACCTTCTCTACATTCATCACAGAGGAAGGTTTGAGCATTTTGGTAAGTTTTGTATCCGTAACAGATTTTGTGGACGGACATGTCACATCCTTGACAACGAAGAAGTGCGAAAAGACTCTTCATTTCTTCATTTAAAAATGGTTCTGAGACACTTGAATAACATACTTCACATAGCTCATCCTAGAACTTTAGATTAAGGGGAGAGTGGAATAGTTTTACTTCTTCATGGTCTTCGACTTCCATAGTTTTGGTTTTTCTTGTTTGTCTTTTGTTTTGAACAACAACCTCCTCAGGTTCAACAACTTGCCCTTTGGCATAACTTTGCTTTCTTTCTCCTTTAGCATTGCTTTGTTTTCTCTCACCCTTGGCGTTGCTCTGTTTATTCTGGATGCTAGAAGATCTTCTTCTAGTATTGTGAGATGATGGTTCATCATCTTCACTAACTTCAATACTCATATCTTCAGGGTTTTCAGGGACAGCCTCTTCTTTGGTGGCTTGGCGCCTTTTGCGTCCTCTCTTTTTAAGATCTAAAGGGATAAGATTTCAGATGGAATGAATGCAAAAAATGAATTTTGAGAAGGGGTTGGAAAAAAATGAGTACCTTCAGTCTTAAGAGAGTGTTCATAAGATTCACCTTCCATAGGTAGTGTTAAGTTTCGAAAAGTAAAGCTTAGAAATTTTTTCTTTTAAAGCCCTAAAATCACTTAAAGCCTTGTTTTTAATAAAGTTATTAACTAAGGTCGAGTACAGTTTATTAACCCCCAAAACTAATTTGAATTTGAAAATACTATTTGGCGCATTTCGAGAATTTGTCGAGTCTCTAATTTGGATCAAAGTATTATTTTAATAGAGGAATATCTTGTATTTAATTGGATTTTATGTTTATTAAATGGAGCTAAAACCGAGATAGGTCCTGTTCGAATCCTTCATAGTTTCTCAGTTCTGGCTCTTGAGAATTCAAGGAAGTTAATCATGATAATCAAGTTAAATATTTTTTGGGAATAAGCGTTCCCATTTAGAAAAACAAAAATTATTGAAAGTGAGCTTTTTTAATGTGAAGATGATAAAGCTTACGTTCAATATTTTGTCAACCCATTTTTGAGACTTGATATACAAAATGCAAGAAAAAATTTTTTCTTTGAAAAAGAAAAAGAAATTACAAATTCAAATTTATTTTTCATCACAAAAATAAAAGTTTTTTTCCTTGGAGATGAGGAAAAGTTTTGTTTTGCTTGAAAGTATCATATCATATCATAGCTTTTTTGTCTTGGGAGTTCCCGCGAAAAGAATCCTTTTTTTTGTACTTTCAAAATTTGAAAAATTCTTTTCTTGGCCGTGGAAAGTCAAATTGTCAAGAAGGAACCATTGCGAGACAAAATAGACTTTCTGTGGTCATCTGAGATGTTTCAAGATTCAGGATTGTCAACTTGAAAGAGATTCCGCCAAAAATGAATTTGAACGGAACTAATTTTTTCATAACTAATTCAACTAATTCAGAAATACTTTTTGAATTTTATCTGGAAATATTTTGTCAAGTCTGGAAGCTGACTGGCTGTCCCAAAAGAAATGGTAAATTTATATTTTTAGTTTGAGTTTGAGGATGGAGATGAGACCATGCATGAAAATTTTGAGTTCTTTTGTTTCGTCAATGGCTTTTTCACAAATATTTCACAAGGAATGACACCTTAACTTTTTTTTGAATAAATATTTTTATTTTGTTTCTGTTCATTGAAATTTCTTGGGAGAAAAAAAAATCTTGGCCAAAAAATAAAAATCTTTCCTTCTTGTTGGTGGATCACCATCTTGTTTTTTGAGAGAATTAGTCACTAGACATGCGTTTTTTTTTTCACATCTTTCAGAAAATCATGAAATGTGTTTTTTTGTTTGAAAAAATTTCCACCTTTTTTAAAATTAATTCGAGGGATTGATGATGTATTTTGAAATTGAAGATTTGATAGGGTTGGAAAATCCCCAAATTTGTCTGAGATCTCAGATTTGAGGGTAAAAGCCTCAGAAACACTCACCTAGGACATTTTATGATTTCTCGTATCCATTCTGAACAAATTTCTTTTTCAAATGTTTTTTTTTCAAAAAATTTTTCCAAAAATAAATGAGACAAAAAAATTTTCCCCTTGACCCTTTTCCTTGTTTTACGAACACCAAAGCTTCTATAAAGATAGAGATCGAGATCTCCAAATTATATCGAGCTTTACCGAGAAAATACACTTCTTGATAAAAGACTGAAAGGTGAACTTATTTTTCTCTCAACCTGAAGCAGTCGAAGGAATTCTACATTTCAAAGGGTTTCCTATACTTTCTTAAATCTAGGAGGCCTAGATTAAGGGATTTTTTTTCCACCCCTGAGATTTGAGAAAAAGTTTTGTTAAGTTTATCTTCTCATATACAGAGGGACAGACATACAAATATCTTATTATCAAATAGATTCGAAACAATTTTAGGTTAATTTATTATTCAATACAAAGTAAAAAAGGGCAAATCTCTACAGCTAAAAAATCTTTTATTTTTTGGAGATTGGTTTGTTTCTCACGAGAGTAACATCAGTTTTGATTCTTCTAAATGTGCCAGGTTCCATATACTTGCTGTTCAAAGAAAAGACTCCATCTAATTTGAGAAAATTTAGAAAGTTGCATGAATTTAAAGGATTACCTCCCATGGGCAAACTGGTGGCAATATCGTAGGAGTGAACTTGAGAGGTATTTGCTCTGTAGTTGGCAAGTTTATTAGTAGTCTTGAGTCCATTGGAAGCATTTAAAGTTTCGTTCTTTTGAACATTTTGTTCGACAACCTTGATGCTATTCTCAACATAAGGCAACCAAGATCTCTGGACTCTTGTATTTTGTTGTGGGTCCTTTTCTATTACAATTTGAGATTTTTTGGGATCACAAAGAAAAATACCTGTCTTGTAAACTTCTGAAGTTAAAGCTGAAGTCATCTTGATACCTTTCTGGCTTTCAGCTCTAGGAATGTAGCCAGCAAAAGTTCTCAAGAATTGACCTTCCTTCTCAATGACAGTTTGAGCTTCAACCTTCTGGGGACGATCATAGAAGAATTGGTTGGTTGTGAGCATGAATTGTCTTTCATGGTCAGGTGCATGCTTTCTGAAAGTGGAACCGAAATCTGAAATGTTCATCTTGACAGCACGTCTAATTGATGAGTGGGAAGAATTTTTTTGACAAAGAGTTTACTCGACTTCATTGACATGTTTTTGCATATTTGATTGACTCACAAGAGCAAAAGTTTTGGCTTTGTTGGTTTGAATAGAAGTATGAGCTTCAGGATAATTCTTTCTGGGCTCAATAGTTTTAACGACAGGTCTGCAGTCTTCCAAGCTTTTATAGTTCTTGATAAGAGTTGGGTCATAGAAGGTTTTATTCATAGTTTTCATTTCTCTCTAGTGATTGCTTTAGCCGATGTTTTACTGAGAAACTTACAAATCCATCATCAACAACAACAGCAGTTGTGTCCCAAGGATGAGTTCTTTTAACTCTTTCAAGAGGTGAGAGGAGATTGTTTCTTGTGATATAAGAGATTTCATCTTCCTTTTCACGAAGCTATGGGGATTAGTTTTTATGTCAGATGAACGGAATCTCTTACGCTTCTATATTCTTTGTCATCTCTGGCTGGTTGAGCAACCGCAATTCTCTCTTCATACCAATTGCCTTGAGAAAATTTAATATTGGTTCAAAACGAAGGAATGAAAGAGTTCTAGATTGGAAAAGAAGAGACTTACCCATTAAAGCAGTCTTTGAATAACCATCGCAGGACATGAGTGAAGTTTCGAGGGAGTTTTGTTTGTAGGTTTTACTTTGCTTAATTAAGATTATAAAACAAGTAAGAGGTTTGGATAAATGTCCAAAATATAAAAGTTGCAAATAATTAATTAAATCATAAAAAAATAAAACTTCTTTAAAATTATAAATTAATCCAAGACTGCAGAGTTTGGAGTTTGTTCAAAGCGAATTTGACATTTTTTCTTATTGCTCTCAAGTAATTTCTATTTGAGCCTTCAGATTAAACAGAATTGCTTTTTGGAAATCGGAAAAAGTTTCAAACAAAGAGAAATAACCTTTTTGACTTTTAGTTTTGTGAATAAGTTTAAAAGGTTTTTTTTTGTGGTAGATTACGGTTATTTTATCCTTTTTTCTTCGTAAACTGGAAATTATTGTCACATTTTCCTATGATTTTCCAGTTGCAATATCTCTTCGGAACTAGCTCAAAAGTTATTAAATAAATTTTGAATGAAACAACAGATAAGACTTTGATTGAAAAGATAGAGTTATAAAGTATAGACTTTGTTTACCAAGTCTTGTTTATGTTTGAGATATCTATGAAAGCCTTGCTTCGCATATTCAAAATGATCAAAATTATAACTCATTGTTTTGTACATTTTAATTCCCCATGTTGTGATGTAGTGACAACATGTCATGGCACCAATTTTTGTTTCTCTAAGCAATTTTTGAATTCTTTTCTCCCATTCTTGAGTTTCATATTTTTCTTGGATATATTGGGCCATTTTTTCTTTATCACTCAAGAGTGTTTTCCCAATTTTGTTTTCATCTTCATGACTCAAGTCAGAAAAGACAAGATAATAGCTAATAAAATCTCGAAGGTCTTGCTCAGTTGGGATACTTTCCTCTTCAACTTTGAAATAGGGATGCTCATCGCTTTGTAGGAAAATTGATTCTTGATACATATATCCAATATCGAAACCTCGGAAATTATACCCACAATATTCATAGTCAATGAGCAAAACTTCATCAGTCCCATCCTTTAAGAGCTCATTTCCATCAGCTAAATCATTATGACTGAGCACCAAGTCATCTTTTGGGAGAGTCTGTTGAATAAACTCTTTTTCTTTTTCACTGACTATTTCTCTGATTTTTTTAACAATTTCTTTTTGACCCTCAGTGTAAATGTCTTTGTCACATTTTGCTTCGAATATTTTGCAAGCGTCTCGATTAGCCAAGTCATCGGCAAGATATCGATTTCTTGGGAGCCAAGAGATTTTTGTTTTGTGAAATTTTGCCAAGGCAAATGCAATATCCCGCCTAATTTTTTTCTTATTGTAATCAGGCCCATATAAGGTGGTTGAGTAGATGTATTCTTCAATTCTATATTTTTCATTGTCTGCATAGCATTTGGGTCCAAGATTGGCATCTGCTAGTTCTCGAAAGAGTCTTCTTTCTTGGCCTCTGTTGACGACAGTTTGATCTTCATTAAACTTGCGAAATATGATTGGATTCGGTGAAATGTCCAAAGATGCTGGTTGTACCTTATAGACTTCGTTGGTCAATCCAAGTAAAAGTTGAAAAGTAAAGTCTGAATCAGGAACATCTTTCCACTCCAAAAGACTGCTTCTAATAAAATTGCAGTAGTCACCAAATTTAGCTGAATCCATAAGTGAAAAAATAAGAACAACTTAATTATTTTATTTGGTGTGTTGGCAAATTTTTTGGGAGAAAATATCTGATCTGATATTTTTTCCCCTCATAGAAGAGGAGCTTCGACTTTGACTGTCTGTTTTTCCAAAAAAAAATTCCTGTTTTTTTCAAGGGAAGAGAAAGAAACATTGAAGTTATCAGGTTTGAGATATTTCACAAAAAATCAAATAAAAAGAAAAATACTGAATTCATTTTATCAACAAAAAACTCCACTGTACTTACATCAAAAACAATAATTTACTTAGGCTTTGCAAAATTATGATTCTCTTTAGAAAATATTGCATGCAGCACAACAGCCTGGTGGAGGATTAGTTGGATATTCCAATTCAGCAGGCCTTGGTCCTGAGTTAGCAAGTCCTTTTGGATATTTGATTTTGAATTTCTTTTCATATTCATTTATTAAAGCGAGATTGGGTTTTGTACCAACCAATCTTTCAATTTCTTTGAGTAAAGATTTTGACTCTTTCAATAGCTCACCATATAACTTTAAAACAGTTTGATCTTCATGGCGATCTGAGGCATCCATGAGTTCTTTTGTAAATTTAACAGTTTTGTCAGCAGCTATATAGCTCGCAGCTCCCTTGATAGTATGAGATGCTTCATGAATAGCAACATAATCCATTTGCATAATGCCATCAAATAGTTGTTCCATAAATTTGGAAAAAGAATAGCTTTCGAATTTTTCAAGGAACATTCTAAAAGAATCCTCATCACCACCAAAGATTTGAACACCTTTGTCCCAGTTAATTGTCAAATCTACATTCTGCTTGTTCACCATTTAAAAACGACAGGATTGAAATTAAAATTTGAAATTATGATTGCATTCTGCAAAAAATGTTTTAAATTCAGGGCTCAAGACATGCAAATATTTTCCAATTCCCTGGCAAGTTGCATTTCTCTCAGTCTTTTTTTTCCCCCTTCTCTCTATTAAAAAGAATAGACATTGACAGAATCTAGAATATTCCGTCATTTTTGTATATAATAAGAGAGAGGGATGCTTTTGAGGAAAGTATGTAGATCATAGATGTTTCTAATATTCCAAAAAAGATAAGTTGAAGAAAATAGCTTTGGGGAAGAGAAAGGGGTTTATCTTCAAAGAATTGAATTTTGAAATGATGTATTTTAATTGAGCAGGTCTTGAAAGGTTCCTTAAAAATGAGAAAGAAGCCTTTGGGCCAAGATATCCTGAAAAAAGGTTTCTTTTAGATTTTTTTGAATTAACAGTTTTTTCTCGTTTGAAGAATATGAATATATTTTGAGGACATCCACTCATAAAAATATCAAAGAGGAATTATTCCTCTTTAAACTTATTCAAAATGCGAAAGTGGAATATGAAAAAAAGATCTCAATGCATTGATTTGGGAATAGAGTTTTGAAACTAGGAAGTTTCAATTTTCACATTTTAACCTCGAAAGGAAAAAGAATCACTTTGGGAAAAGAAATCTTCATGAAAATTGCAAATGGTGATTGTGAAAGGGAAAAAAAACTTTGAATAAAAATAAAGATAATCATAACAAAAAAATCGCAAACCAAAATAAACCACG
>Ga0182738_1003014_pt1 | contig 19554 bp, 13 predicted proteins | sample eDN5th30CBELigMG_FD_128876 | JGI IMG/M metagenome (GOLD analysis project Ga0182738, IMG submission 128876) | Enriched Miracle-Growth compost microbial communities from Emeryville, California, USA - eDNA 5th pass 30_C BE-Lig MG (version 2)... ... | reverse complement strand
TTGCAAAGAAAGTTTTTCTGAAAAACTCGACTTTGATGAAGCGTTGCAAAAAGATTGTTTTGTTATGAACTTTGTTTGGAAAGGGAGAGATTGAGATGATCTTTGCAGAAAGAAACTACGGCTCCAAAAAAAAGAAAACTGTTGAAATTTTTCTGAAACTAAAAGACCTTGAAAAGTGTTTTCTCAAGAGAGAGGAAAGGTGGAAAGACTCAAAAAAAGTCGGAAAGAGAAAAAACACACCAAGGGACAATTTTTTATTGACTTGAAAATTTTCGTTAGAAAAGATTTCAACTTACTCACTAACAGACAATCTTGCCCTTGCCTTTGCCCTTCAATTTTCTTTGTCTAAAAAATTCATCAAATTTGTCTTATTCTCAATTTGCCATTTTTCTCTCAAAAGATAACTCATTCACTCAAGAATCTCTTTTCTCAACATCAATTGCCATCTCGAATCAGGCTTAATTTTACATGAAATTTAGAAGCGATATCCGACTGAATCTCAGCCTTACCTTCTAATTAATTTTATCAAAGTAAAAGGAACACTCTGGCTTATTTAATAAGATATTGATCAGTTTTTTTATTGTCTTCTTAGGGTACTCCTTGTATGACCAAGCCATGACCCATGATTAATATCTCGCACTAATGGTCTAACGGTAAGATCGCTGCCTTCCAAGCAGCTGACCCGGGTTCGACTCCCGGTTGGTGCATTTTTTATTTGATATTTTTTTTTATTAAAAATCCTTTTCTTCATTAATAAATAGCTTTTCCCTCTCTTTTTTGTGTACATTAATCCTCAGTTTAATAAAGCGATAATTTTTGAAAGAGAGGCCAAGATGAAAGGTTCCATTGAAAGCGTGAACCATGGTTGAATGAACTTTGGACAAATTTGGAAGCAAGATATTTCTTGTGAGAAGCAATAATTGAAGGAAAAAATCTCAAAAGTTTTAATAAAATTTTAGCAGTTTCAAAAAAAAATCGAATTCTGCTGATCAGATTTTCTCGAGGTCCTTTTTTTGATATCTAAACCGAAATTGGGAGAATAAACAATCAAAATCGAATCTTTCCCGATCTTTTGTCTTTCGAACTAAATTCTTTTTCATAAAAAAAGAGAGATTTTTTTTTCTCTAAAGAGTTGTCTGATGACGATAAGTTAAGAATAAAATTGTACTGATAATGATAATTATAATGATGCTCCAATATTCAAAGTTTTAATCGTCCAATAATGGAGACTGTATTGCATTGGTATAAAAACAGACAATATGAAAGTTATTGATGAACCAAGTGAGCCTGGATTCTTTCATCAAAGAGACAAAGACTCCAAATACACACACAAAAGACTGACAGTACCGGTACTATATAAAGGAAGATCAGCCAGAATTCCTCCCCTCATTTTTAAATTAAAATACACAAGATTAACAACCAAGAGATCAGCTTTTCGCTTCTTAAGGATTGGCATCATTATGCAGAGTATTCATTCCACCTAAATTAAAAAAACTATTGTGGAAACTATCATTATTATTGTCATGGTTGCTGTTATTGAATTGATGAGTGTTAAAGAAATGCATCACTTCATCAAACTTTGGCTCTCCTTTGCCACTAAGATCAATCTGACTGCTTCCTCTGCTCTTTCCAAGCCCAAAACTTCTGTTCATGAAATATGAAATATCTTTCTTGTCTTCTTGTTGGTTCTCGTTCTCAAATTCTTCTTCTAAAAAGTTGGTTTGGAAAAACGAAGGATTCTTTTGTAATTGTAAGAAACATGTGTCTGGGCCTACATTAAAAGAATTATAATTCTACATTATTTCAAAATATTTACCATGAACGACATCGTATTCAAAGATTCCTGAACGTCCCTTGGCAGCGACAGGGGACAGTTCAAGCTCGTTCATTGCTTTTTCTAATGGCACGGGAGAGTTTGTAATGTCGAAAAGCTTCTCAGGTTTCAAGAGTCTTTCAAGGTTGGGAGAATTTGGAACTTCAATAATATTCTTTTCTTCAACAATTGTTGGCACATTTTGGTCATATTCTATCTTACACATCTTTGAAAATGTTTCTATTCACAAGGATTTAATAAATTCCTTCACCAAATTGTATTTATTACCTCTGGGGTCTTCTCTTTCGAAGCTGGTGTCAATCTGAGGAGGTCTTTTATCAGAAAAGAATTCGAGGCTTGGAAGATTATTGTTATTCTTTCCACCAGTTTCCACATCAAGGAAAGAGCTCAACTTCATCCAATCTTTTTCTTCCACTATAAATGGCTTATTGCCAAAGAGATTTCCCAGGCCTTCTTCTTCAAAATGCTCCAATATCTTATCCAATTGACTCTTGCCCTTCTTATTGTTAAAATTCTTTGCTGGCATCACCGAATAGTTATTATTCTATTGATTAGAAATGTTAAATATTTCAATCTATAATTGTATCTACTGCATCTGGCTTTGTTGCCCAAGCGCCATCTTCTTCTTCTGTTCCTGCTGTGTTTCTTGTGTTTGAAATGTCTAACGCTTTTATGAATAAAATTTGAAATATGATCATCCCCCATTTCAAAAAAACAGTTGTTATTCCCAATAAAATCCAAGAAAGTCAAAATAAATAAATGTGTACTTTTCTTTTTGAATAAATTGGAAGGAGTTTTGCCAGAATGTTGAGCGATCGAGAAAAGGAGAACCAAAAGTTTTTCAATTTGCCTTTCAAACTTCTCTCTAATAATAAAAAATTATTATGAGGGGGAAAACCCTCCAAAAATCCTTTACTTATTCATGATAAGTTCACTCCATAAACATCTATTCTCTTTCAACAATTGCGTATTCTGTGTATTTATTGTCTTTGTTGCTTTCTCTGTATTCATTTGCTTATTCTTTAAACTTGTCACTTCTGTCCACAACAACTTATTCTCCTTGCTTAGCCTCTTATTCTCAGTAAAAACCATCTTCATTGCATTCTCAAGCTGATCCTGTCTATCTATCAAATTCTGAAGGCTCGCGTCTCCTTGACAGCTCACTGGCACGATATTCTCCATTCCCATCTCTTCTTGCATTCCTTGGTATTGTGGAGGAGAATCTGAACCTCCTTCATTGGGCATTTTTCTCTTGATTTCTGAAAGGAGATGTCTAATAAAAAGGGTTAATCTGGTTCTGTAAAAGAGTTGACTTTTCGTTTCTTTTGAATAATTTGTGATAGAATTCACTGCCATTATTTTCATATCGAGATTTGTGGAAGTCATACAAATTCAACTAAAATCCATTTTTAAGAGGAATTTTTCCAAAGAGAGGGTTACTTGTCTCACAAAGGAAGCAAAGTTATTGTGCTTAAAATAGTTTGGAAGAACCTTTTCAGTAAATTCAGTCACATTCTTTATCAAAAAGGCTGTTCCCTCTTCATTCCAGGAAATTAAATCATTGTGATCTGGATTCTACAATTTGCGTTTAAAAATGGGGAGAAAATAAGAGGATGGAGTACTTCGAGGATCTCGTAGATTTTATGGAGGAAAGGAGCGACAGAAGTAGCGGGCTTTGTACGGGTTCTGGGTTTTCTATTAGCTTTATTCATGATGAAAACAATTAATCTCTATGGCAATTTATTAAAATGACTTCTTTTATTTTCTGATATTAGGCATAAGCACCATTCGAAACTGTTTTTAAGAATTTTGATCTCTCTTTGATACGTTCCTAACACTTTGAATGAACCCTATGTTTTAATATTTTTGGAGACACGTAAACACAAAAAAAATTGACACGTGTTTGTTTGTTTCTCTTTGGGGGAGATGAAGGACAAAAGGGAGACTGAAAGCGATGAGATTCTGATAAGAGAAGCTTTTATCTGAATGAATGCAAAGTGCTTTAAAATATCTAGATTGTTCTAAAATTGTCTATTAATAAAAAATATCTGTTCTGTTTGCTAAAATATATTTCACTTTTTATTATAATTCATACGTTAGATTTTCTTAAAAGCTCGAAAGAAGCTTAAAAACTGGGCAAGAATCTGATATTAGTATCAGCGTCAACCCCTTTTGTATGAATGAAGCTTTTAGGAGAATTTGTTGAGTTTGGTTTCTCTATCTCAAATTGATTCAGAAAACTGCCAATTTATAGAAACATATTTTTTCCTCTTGCCTTATCACTCTTAATTAACCAACACAAATCCTTTCTCTAAACTAAGTAAATGACAACAGCGTGGAAAAACTCAAAGCAACCTCTACAAGGGAAACAAAAGATTGTAAATAAGTAAGTAAGTTAATCAATCAATAGTTGGAAAAAATCATTAAGAGTTATTTGTCAAAATGTAGTTATGTATGAATATGTATGTATATATTTACAAATAGGCTTTCATTGTCCTTATATATTCATATATACCTTAAATAGACTTTCCTTATTCCCATTTCCCTTACCTCTCCGAGTCTTTTATTCAAGAACTTTTTCAGAATACAAAAAATTTGTCTCTCTGAATCTGTAATATTAATCACAAATAACATCCATTTACAAGGGCCATCAAAATTTATTCCCTTCTTTGTTGATCAAATGTCTCATCAATTGGCTGGTCAAATTGGAATCCCTATATCAAAAAAATGGTCAATATCTCTCTCACAAAAAATCCTTTTACGTTGTTGGGTTGGATAAAAGCATCAGGATTGTAATAATTCATATTCTCAGGTTGATTAGAATTCAATCTTGAAAAGTCAAATGGATCCTATGGACGATTAGTTTATTCCCCTTCTCATCAATTCCTTTACCTTGTTAAAATTATCATCTTTGGCTAAAAACATGTCAGAATCATTTCTTTGCAATCCAAAAGGATCCTTTATTTCAGGTGGCATATCACTTGGCATTGCATATCCAGCTTTTGGACCTATGAACTATTTAATTCCACTTCCCATCAATAACGATTTACTGTAGTCGAAAGCAGGCATAGAAGGATTGTAGAATTGATTTTGCATTCCTTCAGAAGGTTGTTGTTGCTGTTGGAGGTCTTTGTTGGGATTGTCAAAATTGAAAGATTGCATTCTATCGAATTGTGCTGGAGGTGGGAAGAAGTCCGTTCCTTCAGGCCCTGTATTTGTAGTCATCGACATCTGTGGTGTAAATTGGGTCTCTGGGGGCATCTGCATAAACATCGATGATACATCGTTATTATTTGTTGGTATAGGAGCAGGCATACGGTCAGTACCAAATTGGTTTTGACTTGGATCAACCTTCATAAACTTCGTGGGATCACCTTTATTTATCTGTTAAAACCCTCTTTGATTATTTCAAAATTATACTATTGAACATGGAGGAGTCCATAGGTGCATTATTCAGAGCTTGACTACCAGGATATTTTCTGTTATTACTGCTGGTTCTTCTGGTGTATTTATTGGTAATGGGAATGTTGGACATGCTAGGAGGGTATGGGTTTTGTCTTTTGAGGTTTTCAACATAATTGATGCCGTCAAGATCGAGACCAGCTTCAAGTAAATCATCTTGGGAACTGTTAAAGTTGGGAAGTTTTCCTTTTTGAGCCATATCGATTAATTTATCCAAATTTGACTTATTCTCCTTATTTTGGAAGTACTGAGACACTTTCTTCAAAAACTTTTCATGATCATTTTTATCCTGCATTGCCAAAGGAATTTGGTCAGGGTCAAGAATGGCTTTTCCTTGTTCCTGATCAGAATCGCCGTACCCATTCAAGGCTATACAAGTAGATTTATTATCCTAGTCAGAAACCTCAAGAAATTACCTCCTGCGGCAAGGCTTCCTGCGGTCTCGGAAGGTCCCAAACTCTTTGGGCCATTATTATTCGAATATTGCATGATGGAGAAGATAAAAAGCATCAATTTCTCTATCTTTCTCTCGTATTTCTCTCTATTAAGATGTCAGAAATAACCCCTAACACTCCAAGGTACTTGTTTTTGATGAGTTCTTTCCAGAGGAGTTTGTTTTCGCTGAGTAGTTTGGTGTTTTGAGTAAAAATGACTTTGGTGATTTTTTCGAGATCGGATTGACGTGTTTTTAAAGACTTTAAATCATTTGAAAATTGCATGGCTTCTTTTTTGAATCGGTCAAAGTCAATTTCTTTAGAAACTGGCACCAGTTGATTGGTTGGAGGTTGAGCCTCGGCGATTTTTCTCTTTATTTCTGATAACAACTCTCTATAAAGAAGAAATTCTTTACAAAATCTGGAAGAAAATGGACTTACTTATGTCCTCGTTTGAAAGAACTATGACTAAATTCATTTTCATTGCCTTCTTGTCTTGATTTATGAAAATCATACATATTCAACTAAAAAATCACTCAATCTCATTACTTGCTTTCATCTCTTACCTGTCTCACGAATGAAGCAAAATTGTTGTGCTTAAAATATTTAGGAAGCACTTTGTCAGAGAACTCGTTCACGTTTTTCACGATAAAGGCATTACCCTCTTTATTCCAACAAGCTATGTCATGGTATTCGGGATTCTAAAGGATAAGGGCTTGGTAAGATAGGAAATACCTCGAGGATATCGTAGGTCTTCACCAAAAAGGCCGCTGGTGCTACCTGAGATTTAGCCTTAGTTCGAGATTTTTTGCGCGTCGCCACCTTACTCATATGTCCAGTGTTTAATTAAAATTTATTTGTAAAAGACTTTAATTCAATTATTAGATTTACAAAATAACAAATTTTTTTTAACATCCGATTTTTCAAGTCAATCCCTCTTCGGTTAAGGACAAAAGTCGTGAAAGATTTTATCTTTCGCCAATCTAACCAGTCTACTTCTTGTGAAAAATCAAGATGTTGAATTTTTTTCCTCAAAGGGATTTTTTGGATCAAACAGATTGAGCATTTTTTATGACTAATCTGATTGGGACAATAAAAATAAATGGATTTGTCTGAAGCCAAGTCAAATTATTTTTTTAGTCTTTTTGGTTAAGACTGATTATATTCAATTGACTGCGCAATTTCTTTTTACTGGTTTCACCATACTCTATTTTTCCCTCTCTTTTGAAAACATTTTCGATTTAAATAAGCCAGAAATCAAGTCTTTTTATTTAGATCATAATTAAAGAGTAACTCTTTGAGTTGAGCTGAGTATAAAACTTTTATTAAATATTCACTCGCATTCTATTTTCTCGAAAACGTTAAATTGTAATTTTTCTAGTTGTCGGTAAAGTTGGGCTTTCTCTTTTCAGCAAAGGCTCCCATACCTTCCTTTTGATCCTTCTATTGAAAATATTAAATATCTCCCTTCACAAAAAAAATTCTCTTACGGTAGCAAAAGTGGACCAGAACAATTTCTTTTCAAAGCTCAAACCTTGAGACAAGGGCAATTCATGAGCCTTATTAACAGCTTCCTTAGCCATAGCAACTATTCAACCATTAACATTTTTCTTTTCAACTATCATTACCAATGGGCTTAGAGAAAGAAGCGATTTTATTTCCCATCTTGACGGCTTCATCAACCAATTGAGCGGGTTCATGAATAGAACTAACAAGACCTATTTTTCCCCATTAATCTATCATGATAAACCCCTTTAGCTTACCGTATTGTTGAGCAGTTTTAGCGTCCAACATATCACCAGTAAGGCAGAGTTCCATAGCCTTGGATTTACCGACAGCCTTGGTGAGTCTTTGAGTACCACCAGCACCGGGGATAGTTCCTAATTTGATTTCAGGTTGTCCGAATTGAGCACCGGTTCCAGCCAACATAATATCGCACATCATAGCCAATTCACAGCCACCTCCCAAAGCGTAACCATTAACAGCAGCAATAATGGGTTTCCTATTCAGAAAATTGGTTATTATTCCACAAATTCAGATTACTTGATGGTGGTGATGTAGTCCCAATGACCCAACATTTGAGTGCTATATGTGTCAGGATAAGTTCTGTCCTTCATTTCTTTAATATCAGCGCCAGCAGCAAAGGCCTTTTCACTTCCAGTGATAACAATAGCACCAACGCTGTTGTCTTTGTCAAGCTTAGTGAGGAGATCGTTGAGTTCGTTAATAAGAGCATCGCAAAGAGCATTAAGAGCCTTGGGTCTGTTCAAGGTGATGAGACCAACTTTGTCTCTTTGTTCATAGATGAGGTTTTGGTATTGGGCACCAGCTTATTTTGTGAGATTTTGACGGGGAAATAGGGCTTACAAGTGGAGGAGAAAGCTCTGTATAAGAAGGGCTTGAAAGCAGGCTTGGAAAGGGAAATAAGAGTTTTGTAGGAAAGCATTTGTTTTGCAAGCAAGATATTAAATTTATTGAAATATTATATTCTTAAACGCGTATTTATAGCAAGAGTGTCTAAAGTTTTTTAGTTTGTCTTCTAGTTTCTTTATTTGGTTTGCTCAAGTGAGGATTTTTTGGAGGGGAATTTTTATGATCTGATGATTGACATGAAGAGTGTCTGGCTGAGCAGTTTATAAAAAGAAACAAAAGAAACTTTTTGAGATCCTTGTAAATTCACCCAAAACAGGCTTTTAGGTTAACCTAAAAAACAAATAAATATGACTTGACCTTTAAAGTTTCGTTGGTCAAGGCTTTTTTTTTCTTTTGGATAATGTTATGAAGAATAATAACTTCTTTCTTCTATTTTTATTTTCAGACAAAACTCCTTCATGTTTCTTTTAAAAAAAAAATTTTAATAATCACATTACAACATCACGGATGTATGTATTCAATTAAACCATTCAAAAAAAAATCGCCTTAAACGAAAGAAATAGTGATATCAAGGATATTTATAGATAAAAATACAACAAAAATACAAGCAAGCATCAAGATTGCCAAATTCTGTTTCGAATAATTTTGCAAATTTGAAACAAAATTTACTCTCCTCACCACAGGATTGCTTCTTATAAACAAATATCTCATCAAAAACAACCCACCAATCTCCAAAATCACCTCCCCAATCAACGTCATTATCGGATTTAATATCGTTTTATAATGTCTCACATGACTCAATTGATTAAAACTCTTCAAATTTATCAAAGGTAGCAAAACCAAATAAGCTATTGACAAAACAATATCGCTGTATTGCCAGAACCAAATCTTCATTCCAAAATTTATATGGCTTCTTTTGAACAATTCAACCACTTCTCCAGTCTCCGTTTGTTTCTTTTTGTACACAGCTTCCTTTCCTTGACTTTCATCAGAAGGAGAAAGTTTATACATCTGATACAAATAAACTAGATATTTCCAAAGCATCTTCCCTCCTGCAAACATTATCAAATCTGTTAACGTATTCGACTGTCTTGATGGATAAACCAAGAAAATCGCTTTATAAGATCCAATTATTCCCAGGAACAAAAGCACATCAACCAGAAAATCTGCTTGAAATTTCAATCGTTTAAAAACGATGCTTGTCAATCCAGAGAGCCCAACATAAATCATAGGGCCAGAAACCAAACCCCAGAGAGTAATACCAGAAGTTGGCAGCTTTGCACTATTAAAAGCTTTGCTGATCGTCAAAGGGACCATCAGATTTATCATCAAGGAAGTCACAAAGCTGAAGAAAATCAGGTTTCCACATAAAATATGCCTCTTCGACATTGAGGGGAGGTGCTTAATGAGGTTATCATCTCCTGGTATAGGAGATTCTTTATCCCTTCCGGTGGTGGTGCTTTCAGGATACTTATCGGTTGTAGGAGGAGTTTCTTCAGAGTCTTTTTCAGTTTTCAATGTAGCAATATGAGCTTTCACATTTTTTAGGTCATCCATAAATTCATTGTATTTGTTGTTTTTAACACCAGGGATATTCAGAAAAGTCTTGGGTTTCAAATTCTTTAGATTTGGCTTGTAGACCTTCATGTAATAGAGCGCAAAAAGAAGCTGAGAGATCAATGAAATGCCAGCTGAAATGGCAACAAGAATAGCAGCTCTTTCATAAAGAGTAAATTTGAGCAAGAAATTGGTGAATATGAGCCCAGAACAAAGGACACTCACAATGTTTAGCCCACGATAAACGTAGTAAGATGGAGGGAAGTAATATATGCTCAAATTCAAGGGATTTTGTGCCATGAGATTAAAAATCTTTGGTCTTTTTTTCATAAAGATACTTTTCTGAAAAAGATAGTTTGACAGGCCAACAGTTACCAAAGCAATCAGACCATTTGTCAAATAGGGAGAATCGATGAGATTTATCGAACTGGTTGAAAGGCAAACTGATCCAACTGAAATGCTCACAGCAAACGTCAAATATAAAAAGAAACAAAGTCTATTGCTCACCGAAAACGAAAATTTAAATCTTTTTTTTCCTTCTTCTTGAAGATGTCCTTCAGACTGAATCATCTCTTCATTATTCTCTATCACTCTTGCTTCCGTTTCCAAAGTTCCAGTAGTTGTCGTAAATGGGTTTATAAGCATATTTAGTGGTGAGCTTAGATTTCTCTCCTCTCTTGTAGGACTATTCAAGGTCATTAAAGGGCCTTTTATTTTGGATTTTTTCTTTAAGTTTCCTTTTGCTTCTGTATCATGATAGAAATTATGTCCCGTATCAAACGAACAATCAAGAGCTTCTTGGTTTATCGCCACTCCTATATACGAATTTCCTTCGGTTTGCATGACAGTTTCTTTTCGGCCTTCTTCTGTAGTCGTTGTACAAACATATGAAGAATCATCTCCAATTTCAGCAACGGGTTTCATTTTGAGATTCAAAGGATCAGCTTTAGGATTTTGGAGGGCAGTTTGAGAAGAACGCTTTTTGTAGTGTGTGGTGGAAGCTGAAGGCTTGCTTGGCTCAAACTTTGGCATGTAAACTGGAATAGCTTTACTCATTGATAGGAAGTAGTTTTTGAGTCGTTAGAATCTGAGTAAAATAAATCTATATTTGGTTGAAAATTCAAGCATGTTTTTATCTAACCTCTGAAAGAAACTGAACTTAGAAGAAAAAGTGGAATCCTAAAGGGATCTAGATCATAGATTATGGGACTACTTTTGTTTTATGAGAGTTTAATCAGACAGAAAAATGAAGAAGTATCTTTGAAGGCTTTTAGAAGAAGAATAAAGGGAGGAAAAATTTGAAAAAAAAAATCGTTTAATAAACTCAGTAGAAGGTCCTTTTAATTGGTCGTTATACCTCACTGAGTTCAACCTTCAAAAGTTACATAAACTCAAATAGCTGTCGAGAAATAAAAGAAAGAGATTCAAATTCAAGATGATTCTTGAGGGAGCCTCTGAATAAAAAAATTTCTGGAAGAAAAAAAATTATAAAAGAAAATTTTCTTTCTCCTAATTTAGAATGATGTGATTTGAAAAAAAAAAATCAATTGTATCTTGAAAGGATTTATAATATTTTCTTTTTAATGGCTGAAGAGGAAAGTTTATTTAGACATAGAAATTCAAAAACAAATAAAAACTCTCCCCAAGAGTCATCCATTTTATAAAATTCCAGTTGACATTTATTCTCTTTACATGATTAGTCCTAAAAACCAAATTAAACAATTTAACTCTCTCCCCTTAAAGCTCTTTCATGGTTAGCATGACTGCTTTTCACCAAGCATTTGATCAATTTCCTTCAAATTATTTCTATTGTTCGTGATCTTCGTTCTAAACCTCATCAAACTCTTCATTTTCCTTCTTGAGCGATGTCAGGTTATCTGTAAAAATTCATCAGCTTTCTGTTATTTTTTTATTATGGATTTTGAACAGAGAAGTGAAAACAATTATAGTAAAACTATTTTTGAGCAGAACCTATCGATTTTCTTTACAACTAGAGAGAAATGCTCAAATAGAGTCAATGTGAGCAACATACATGAATAATTTCTTAAGAGATTGCGGGAAATCTGCAGTTTTAAAATGATTGGAAGAATGCACAAAAAATCAAATTTTACTTTTATATAACAAGGGCCTCTTATTATTAATTTGAAGTTTCTCTGTTCGTGTTTAATCCCTCTTCTTCTTTTGAATCTTTCTTCATATTCTCCATAATCTAACAATGCCTATAGTAAGATAATTTTTGAGGTCTCAAAATTTTTGATTCCTCGTAAAGTGTTTCTCATTTTTCAGATTCACTCCATTTTCATTCAAAGGCCAGAAAAGAACATTCGACTTAATAATCTCCAAAGCAAGAGAAAAAAATTTCAAAATTGAATTGAAATTTATGGGAGCAAGCAAAAAATGACAATTTTTAGTAAGCTCATTTTATTAATTGATACTTTCGCAAATGTCCTTAATCAAAGCAAGTTTTTTTATTCCTCTTCTCATCTAATTAATTCAATATTGATCTTCGTCAGAAGTATCTAGGCCATTAATCAACTACTTCCCGCTCTTTTGGTCTTTTTCTCTCCTAAATATCATTTCCAATTTCTTCAATATTCTCGTTTAAACTGAAAATTGAACCTTTTTTTCACTCACCTTATTAATAACAAAAATAAAATGAACTTGAAATTACAATAATAATCAATTTTTTATTAATCATCATGAGTGGCTTGTCGATCAGATCTCCGAATATCATTTCTCCTCCTTCTTCCTCTAATCCAAAACCCTTCCTCATCTCTGCTGGAAAAGAAAACCTCCCAACAACTTCTTCTTTCAGCCCTAGCCCTAAAAATGATTCAAATCCACCTCCTAAACATGAAAACCCTATCGATCTCTCTCATATCAGGTCAGTACTCCTTAGTTCTTCCTTTATTTACCTTGAAAAAGCCTTACAAATGGTCCTATGGAAATGAAACCAAAAGTCAAGAACCCATTATTTATCAATAAAACACTCAATGAAATTCCTATTCCTAAAGGAAATACTGCTTATTCTCGTGCCAAAAAAGCTGAATACGTTGAAAGGTAAGCGAGATGGCTCTCCACCTCTCCATTTAACTCCCCAAAAATAGAGATTTACCAAAAGCTGAAAAGTATTACAAGATTGCTATTCGTCGCTATGAAAGACTAGATTCTGCGATTAAAGATCTGGCCACTGTATTGCATCAACAAGGGAAGACTGAAGAAGCGTGCAAGTTTTTAGAGGAATATCGTCATCTCTATGGCGGAGATAAAGTGAAATATGAGAATCTCCTCATCAATTTGAGGAAACAGGTAATTTCTCGAACCAACGATTTTCGTTATAAATCTTCCTATTTAGATTGTACCATCAGGCAACTGCTTGAATAGAACTCTGGTCTTGTTTGATTTTCCTGCAAACTTTCAACAACAAGACATTAAAGGACTCTTCGGAAATCACTCCCGTACTTTCAACAAAATAAATTTAAGCGTTTATAACAATTAAATAGGAGTGTTGCAAGTTGAATTCAAACAAGGAAGACCTCTCGAAGATCAAGATAATCCTTCCCCTATGAATGATAATAAACTCCTCAACTTTTGTCTCATCCATTTCGCAAGTTATTCTGCTGCTAGAAAAACCCTCGAAACCCTTGGTGAACCTAACCTCTACCAAGTAAATCTTTGCTCCCAACGGTCTCTCTGATCCTTTTCCTTAGTTTTATTGGATGAATATCTATGGAAAACTGGCAGGAAAAGCTGAGCTTACTAAACAAGCTTCTACTCAAAATGACATCCCTCCTCCTTCCAGCGAAACCCAAGATCACGAACAACAAACCAAAATCCCCGAAAAAGAACCCAGCACTCCGACTATCACTGAAGCTCAGATCCCACTTCCTGACTCAAAGAATACTACTGATCCTTCAAGCAATTCCAAGTCTACTAATGAAGACAGCCATCATGGAACTGAAGAAAAGAAAATCCACTCCTCAGATACTCCTATTCCTACTCCCACTCCAATCACAAAGAAGCCCCAACCTTGCTGGAAAAACTGTGTCATCATAACCCCATGCGCACTTCCTCAGAAAGAGCCTTTTCTGCCACCTGACACAAAGACTGATGTTCATCAAGAGATTCTGTTGAGCTATGTAGCTTACAAAGTCTTCGAAAACGAAGACGAGAGTTGGGAATCTTTTTATTGGAGACGACTTCTGAGAAAACCAAGCAATAATGATATGGGCAATGCCAAGAAAAGAATGAAATTTTCCATTTGGGAGAAAATCGAAGAAAAAGAGAAAGAAGTTCATTCTCGTGTTATGAATGACTCCCAATACCTTGAAAACCTCCTCTCATCCATCACTTCTGTCCCTGAAAAACAAGACCCAGCCCCTGAAGAATCCAGTAATAAGGAAGTCTTGGAATTTTTCCCAGGCATCAATATGAGATTTCAAGCCCCTTTTGCGACTGTGAAGAGAACTCAGCCTCAAGAAAATTATCAAGGTTATAACCTGTTCCCAAAGAAACCTGCTGCTCAAAGTATGGAATATGTTCCATCATGGACGATCGAACGCTCGCAAGACTCCTCTCGAAATGGAATTAATCCATTCCAAAGAATTTCATCATCATCCTCTTCTCATTATGAGAACAAACCTTTGGACCCTTATTATGTGTTCAATAATCGACATTTTTAATCTGGTAAGTTTTCACTTTTTGCTCCATTCGTAGCAAAGTAGATTAATAAAAAAAGTTCAAAGATGATTCTTATTGTTACTAGTATTTATCACAATCTAAATTTATTTGAATATTTACTCATTTGATTACCCCTCTCCTTTCACTTATACTCCAATCAAATTTTCTCATCATTTTGATATCCACCGTTAGAAATATTTACACAGTAGTAGTATTAATATACCTCTTCAAATCAAAGACAATCTCATATATTTACAATCAATCAATTCCCTTTTTAGGCGATAGAAAACTCACTACATTCAGAGACTGGACGTTGAAAAGCTGCCATACTAAATGGACTACAATGCTGATCCTCATGATCATGATCATCTAATAAGTAGCTATTGATGTTTCTTCCATCATCTTCTATGCTTAGCGTATATCTCGACTTGCTTGCATAAAATTCGAGGCACAAAACAAGAGCCAAAAATAGACAATATTCTCCCAATACATAAAACAAACCAACAAACAACACAAGCGCCAATAAATAAAGTCCATCTCCAATATTCGTCAAATCGCTTAAAGGGTCATCTCCGAACTGAATAGATAAATATATCGTGAAGACTTCTTTTATTGCTCTCAGAACACAGCAAAACAAAAGAATACGATAAATGGCCTTGAAACCTGATGATCTAACTTCTCTTCCTGTGTAAACAATTAATTTATGCGTGCGATCGTGAAGTCTTGAGCCATGAATTTTGAGCAAAAATGTGTTGAGGACAAGACAGGCGAAGAATAAAGAGTGGATTATTATGGTAGCATAATGCCATTTTTTAATGAAATAGATAACCGCCAAAGCAATAAACATAGCATAGAGCATCAAATTGAAAAGAATCAAGCAGATTTTAAATCGAAGACTTTGAAAATTTGCCTTGAACGACGTCTGCCTGTCAAAGCTTCGATAAAGATTATGCCAAAAATGCGCAAAGGCACTCGCTATTGTCACAAATAACAACACAGGAAGGTCATCAAGGATCACCACAATCTCGTTTGAAATCTGATTTGCTCCAGCATTGATCAAATTGAAAAGCCGAGCAGCCTCGTCAATGCCGCGTAGAAGTAGAGCCAGAAATATCAAGAAATAGATAAAGCCACGATATTGTTTGCCTTGTCGGGGGTAATCATTGTTTTTGAAGAACAGACACATGCGATAAGTGACAAAGATTAGCACCAGGAGGTTGAAGATAAGTAGGATAATGATGCTGGTTTTTGTGTAGAGGAGCTGGTTGTTGTCAACTTCTTCAGAAGAGGCTGGTTCCATTTTCTGTTCAAAAGAGGAGTAAAGAGAATAACACGCCCGGTATTAGAAAAATTTAAGCTCAATAGTTTGTAAAAAGTAAATTAAAAGTTTAGACCTCCAATTGTCAAACTGAAAAAAAACTCTCTCTAACCTCATAAACCATATGTTTTGTGAGGTCCTGATTGATCCAATAGTTTATCATTTTTAAGTATACAAAAGCTTATCCCATTTATAGTAGTAGTACGAAGGGTCGTGGTCATTCAAAATTTTAATGGTGATTTTTATCTAAACAGCCGCCAAGGTGAAAAACTTCCTCCTTTTTATTCTACTTCCCCTTATCAGTCATTACTCGTTTTCAATATTGATTCTGTCAACCTTTGAGACTGTGGAAAAACAACATAAAACTCTTGGTAAAGTGCCAACTGTTGTGAAAACGGAGCAAAAACTTCGACCTAATCGCGGTTTTCTGATCATACATAATTTAGGAATTTTTCTTCAAGCATTAAACTACACTCCACTGGCCTCAATAAACTCCGAAACCCGTTTCTTAATTTCATTCAAGAGCTCATTCCCTCACACCATTGCAAGAGAAAATATGTGAAAGGTACCAAGCTGAAAAGTTATTTTTCAGAGAAAGATGAAATATTTATTGTTGTAAGGTATTGAGATTGTTCAGTCCACAGTATAAACGAGAGAGGAGCCCTAGTTCAGTCTAAATACGGAAAAAATTTTTTTTTCAGTTTTTGAAGACAAAAAAACGCTGAAACAATTATTGAGGTGAAGTGATTTAGTTTTTTTGAAAAATACAATCACCTTTTTTGCTTTCTCAAAATGTTCTATTCCAATTCTTCGTCTCTTTTCGATGAGAAAGATTTTCAACTTCTTTCAAAGATTTTTTCTCTTCTTCTCTTTAAAATAAATATCTTTTTCTCCCCCTTATTCTTCAATTTTTTTCAAAAGAACAAATTCTCACCATCCACTCTCAAACAACTAATTTTTTTCTCGGTTCTTATTTCTCATTTTCTCCTAAAGACACAATAATAATATTCAAGATTTCTCTAGATTTTCAAAATTTTCTACTAATGACTTTATCAAACTTTAAAGAATAAGAAAAACTGAAATATAACTTTCCTTTATAAATTTATTACAAGTGAATCATGGAACCAAGAGAGAGTCTTATTACTTACGAAAACCCTATTGAAATCAATGTTCAACATGATGCTGCTAAGTTAGCCAGTGTTGTTGGAAATAAGAAAAAGGCCATTATTCCTGCTTTTGAAAGCAAGCCCAGCACTGAAGATATTTTAAATGCTATATTACCTCCCAGAGAGTGGGATCATGATGGAAAACATTACATTCAATATGTTTCAAATGCTCCTGCTTCCAGAGACGATGTTGCTCAATTACAAAAGCTCCTTGATGAAAGACTTTTGGCCAGACAAGCAAGGTGAGGAATAATTGAATCCAGAAAAAGTTTATTTTTGTAGAGAAAGCGGCATTGATCCTATCAGAGAAGAACTTCATAGTCAATGTTATGATGAAATCATTCGTCAGGTCACTATTGATTGCCCAGAAAGAGGTAAAGAGAATAAAAAATTTTCAAGCTAAATTTGAAGGCTTGTTGTTAATGAGAGTCAGAGATGAACTTAAAATGACCATTGCTGCTTATCAAACTTTGTACAAGAGTTCCGTGAACTTTGGGCTTAGAAAACAGATCCAAGCTGAGCAAGGAAAAGCTGAATTGGAAAATAGAATTACTGATTTGGAGAAACACAGAGAAAACTTAATGGAAAAGGTAAATATTTGAAAAACTGAAAGATTTGCTAAGAATTTTTGTAGTTGAGTGAATTGAGAAATAAAAAGGAAGCTATTGAAAAGAGAAATGCTGAAAAAAGAGCAATAGATGAAAATAAAAGAGCTCAGGAAATTGACTTTTTAAAATATCAAGAACAACACCTTAGAAGCTTCTTGGAATCCCTCAACTCTAAGTAACAGTTTTGTCGTAATAAAAATATTATTGTTGTAAGTTTTATCATATATATATACAAATAGTATTTTGTTTTATTTTTCATTATCACCATCATTATTGTTACAAATCTTTTTCTTCATCATGAAACTTTCAGCGTTACTTTTATTTCATAAAAAATTTTTGTCAAAGAAAATTTTTTCTATTCAGACAGAGTTCAATCAGAAAAAAATCACGAAAAAAAATTTTGAAACAAAAGAAAGAGTCATTCAAGATTCAATTCATCATCATAAAACCACTGAATTTCATTTTTGCTATGACTCTTTTCCTTTTGATTTTTCTGAACCGAATCAAATTAAACATCAACCAAGTGTATGATTTTTGAGAACGACTGGGGTAGGGGAATTCTTTTTTTAGAGATCTTATTCATCTTTTACATTTTATACACTTTTTGATAAAAGGGTATATTTATGAAGCAACCGATCTCTTCATGCAATTTTATAGAAAGATATATTGCTTGAAGTGATTTTAGTTCAATGGCCAAAGTTTGATTTGGTTTCTTTCTTGAGCATCACTCCACTTCAAGTATTGTCTCAAATAAGGTCTTTCCTTAATATATGCAACAAATTCTTCTCTGGCTCTATTTCATTTTTACTATACTCTTTCATTTTATTATTTTTTACCCTTCTTCTTCCAACAAAAATTTGGCCTTCAATCTTTCGAAATGAACATATTCAGGATCATAGTCAGAAACGGTAGTTTCAACCAACCTATCTCGATTTAGAAGCTATATAAACAAGAAATATGACTTCAAGTTTCTGAGGACTTGGACAACATCGAGTTGTTCTCTAATGTGTCTAGCTTCACTAAAGAAATATTATTATTCCGATTCTTTTATTTGAATGGTACACAGCGGGGTTGTGAGCACCTTCTTCAAAGTATTTTCTGAGGATTTGGAATTCCTTTTGTTCGAATTCGTTGAGTCTGGTTTCAGTGGCGCTAATGAGGTTATTTTCGACATTTTGTAAAGCTTCAGCATCTTTGTAAAATTGATATCTCTCAACAACAGCTTCATTATTCTTGGGGCTGACGGGAAGGTATTTAGCTTGAGTGTTGGTACTAATCGAACTTAGAAATCTGCGGGGATTGAGAAAAATTACCGAAGCCAGTTAGCACCAACTCTGAAAATGGAGTTTCTAAAAGCCTCAAACATTTTTTATTTTGGGATTCAAAGCAATATTAATTAAATGTCTAAATAACAGAGAATTAAAATGACAAATTCCTAATTCATTCAAAAGGATTCTTCGTAGGTTAAAGTGAGCTCATAAGCAAACAAAATATTATTAAAAAGGAATGTCTCTTGGTTTCTCTCTTTGAAGAGAAGTGCAGAAAAATTATTTTTATCGCTTTTTGTTTTCAAAATTTCTAATGTCAATTTTTCTGGAGATTTGTAAAGAGAAGGATTTTGAGCTGGGAATTGGTCTTCTTCTTCTTCAAAAAAAAAAAAAAAAACCTTTTGTGAAAAAATATGAATTTTACCAAACTCTTCAGAATATCAAAGAGTCGACAAACCTTTCAAATGACTCCTTTTCTTTAAAAAATTGAGAAAAAAAAATCTAACAAATTTTTTTTTGACCAACCATGAAAAAAAAAAAAAATTCACCTCAAAAATTTTAATCAGTTATTTTCAAAATCAGCCTTGTATGCCAGCGAGAACAAATTCCACACTCAAAAAAAATGTTTTATTGTTTCATCTAAGACTTTCCAAAGTGGATATTTTGACAGACTTTTCTTGGATTTTCAAACTTATTTTCCAGGTGTTTTATTTCGCAAATTTCTTCGACAGATTCGTCAGATCTGATGCTTTTCTTGAAAAAGAAAAGAAAATCGAAATTTTTTCCAAAAAATATTTTTTGGATAATTTTGTTGAGATTTTTGTTGAGAGAAATTTCCCGCAGACCCGAATCGT
>Ga0182738_1003012_pt1 | contig 19564 bp, 12 predicted proteins | sample eDN5th30CBELigMG_FD_128876 | JGI IMG/M metagenome (GOLD analysis project Ga0182738, IMG submission 128876) | Enriched Miracle-Growth compost microbial communities from Emeryville, California, USA - eDNA 5th pass 30_C BE-Lig MG (version 2)... ... | reverse complement strand
GTAGAAACTACTGATGAAGTTGCCAAATTCCTTCAAGAAGCTGGAATTCCTCAATATATTCAAGTTTTTAAAGAACATGGATTTGATGATATGGAAGTAGTCAAGGAAATCCAAACTAAACATCTGGTTGATATGAAAATTCCTGCCGGTCATCAAATTAAAATCACCAAGCGTATTGAAGCTCTTCGCCAAACGACTCCAACTTCTGCTACTCGCCAGCCAGTTCCTCAGAAAGTTGCTTCTGGTTCCTCTGAAATTAATATTGGACAACTCAAATCAAGTTCATTTGGACAGAATGCCTCAAATTATATTGAACTTGAAGGACCTGCCAAAGACGCCAGCACAGGAGAGGATAGACTAATGATTCAAGGAGAATTTAATGAAGTTGAAAGTCATCAATCTTTCCTTGAAGCTTTGAATGAATGGAGATCTGGAAAAGCTAAGTCAACGGAAGTTGAGAAGAAAGAACCTGTTAAAAAGGAATCCAGAGGCAAAAAAGTTAGATTTGCTGACGCACCAACTGAAAAAGAAGAAAGAGGTGATGTCGATTACATCTCTATGAAAGCCAAAAAACCATTCTTCTGGACTGGTGAAACAAGCTGGGATTCCAAAAAGGCTGGGCATGAAGAACATGCCACTGATATGAGTCCTAGGTAATAAATATTCTTATCGATCGAAAGTTTGAAATAAAAATGATCATAGACATTATCAATTAAAGCCAAAGATAAGTTGTTGGAATTGCTATCGTTTAATTTCTGAAGAAGAAGTCCAACACGTTGGACAAAGATCATTATGTTCAGATGCCTGTGTGAAAACCTATTGTGATTTGAATTCCGTAATCTAATATTTTTTAGAATTCTTTTCACTCAATCTCAATATAGGCAAAATGCATGAAGAAAGGGTGTGAAAAAACATTTTTGAAAGAGGAAGGAGTCATGGAAGAAGGAAGATGGTATTGTGGTGAGAAATGTATTCCTTCAAAGGAAGAAATGTTACTTGAAGAACAAAGAATGTTGAGCAAATATGCGAAAGAAACTGGGCAAATGAATCAAAAGGACCATGAGGAGGAGGATGGTCATGAAGAAGAGAAGACCGTTGAAAATAAGGAAGTTGAAGTTGCATTGGACTTAGGTGTTGAAGTTAGCAATAAGAGGGAAGTGTTGAGTTTGGCAGAATTGGAAGAAAAGTATAAAAATTTAAATCAAGTGGCTGAAAAAGCTGAGGAAGGCGATAATCAATTTGAAGATAGCCTTAACTGACCGTCCATTTTTTGTTTTTATATCTGATTTTTTTTAAATAAAGAAATAAATATTATTATAGAAAAAATTATTTCACTTATTTGTTTGTTGCTCACTAATATTAAGAAAAAGAGTATATGATTTATTCTGATAAAACTCAAGAACACTCCATACTGAACAAATATTGTCTATTTATTTAAATAAGATTTGGATGATCCAACTACTTCCATTTTTACATTTGTCTCACATTTTATATTGCCTGAAAGGTGCAGTCTCTCAACCAGAGAACACAACAAAAAATTACGTGACAGTTAATTTAAATTTTAAAATTCAACCTTGACTCGAGAGATTTAGCATTTTTTAAAAACAATTTTCAAATCAAAACATAAAATTTTCAATCAACTAACTTTACATGAATCAAGGAAGAAACCCTAAGACACAACAACAATCTCAAACTAAAGCCGTTACTAAACAAGCTGCTGGTGGTAGATCTAGACCTATTGAAAGACCTGGCCTTACTGAAGATGAAATCGAGGAAATCAGAGAAGCCTTCAACCTCTTTGATACTGACAATTCTGGCATGATTGACCCTAAAGAACTTAAAGCTGCCATGCAAAGTCTTGGTTTCGAATCCAAGAACCCTACTATCTATCAAATGATTGCTGATCTTGAGCATGAAGGCTCAGCAATCGATTTTGACACTTTCCTTAGAGCTATAACTGAAAAACTTGGCGATAAAGAAACTAGAGGTGGTATTGGCAAAATCTTCCAACTCTTTGATAATGAAAACTCTGGATCAATCAACTTGGAAAACTTGAGAAGAGTCGCCAAAGAACTTGGAGAAACCATGACTGCTGACGAACTCAAAGAAATGTTGGAAAGAGCTTCTTCTGATGGCCATGAAATCACTTTTGAAGATTTCTACAACATTATGACTAAAAAGGCTTTCTAAATTGAAACTGGGCATGTGTCTATATCATTTGTCAAATCAAATGTATTTTTGTAATCAATAAAATCATATAATACAATTTTTTCTTCACATCATTTTACATAAACAAAAAATCTCTTAAAGTATAAATAATTATTGCAATTCAAGGGAATCGAGTAATTGCAAAGCTTTTTTGGCTTCATCTTGATATACCAAAGGAGAAATCTTTAATATGGAGCTCTTCCATTCTTCTTTTCCTTTATATTCTTCATGCTTCATCATGAGCCTCATATTAAATTCTTTTGAGGTCGGATTCTTCATTATTCTCATCAATTCTTGCTTATCATCCTCTCTTTCAGACTCTCTCAACTGTTTCAAATGAGAAGCTGGATATCCAAGAATACTTTCACCAATTGAATCAAATGCGTTCACCCATAGGCTTCCAGAAAAATCTGAAATCATCATATTAAGTGTATATCTTGGCTTTGGAGTCCTTGTTATCTCTTGACAATTCAAACACTTCCAGCAGTCAACACTTATATCCACGACTTTTTTCAGACAATTATCCCTTGGACATGAGAGGTAATAGAATGTACTCAATGAATCTGACTGGATATGGATAATCGAAGCTGTCACCTCAAAATAATGCCTTTCGCTCTTTCGAAGATTTGTTTGCATATTGATAAGATCTAAAAGAAGATGCCTTTGATTATTTTTCTTCTCGACTTCTTGTCGAGCACTTTTTTCTTCCAAAAGCTGTGCAATTTCCCTCACTTCCTTGACATGCATTGGAAAATCCTTGGTTATCACCACTGTTCGAGATATGGACACCAGACATTTCTTGCCCAAATATTGTCCAACCTTCAAATTCTTGAAAATTATCATCTTGTCTTTTTCAAAATTCACTTTGCATGACTGGCCCCACAAGGTGATATCTATGACTTGCAAACTTGCATCATAAAGTGTCAAGTTCTTACGGAAAACTTTATCGCCATTTCTGGCAGAAATCTCATTGGGATTACTGCTTTGATAAATGATTCCCACAATATCCACAATCTCGCCACTTTCTTTAGCTTGAATTTGCGAAATAGTGTGGAATCTAAAAATATCCATAGGAATGCTGTTGTCATCATAAACTTCTTTAATTTCAGAATGAGTTTCGAAAATTATCTGAATGTCAGTTTTAAAAGGAGAACTCTGGAGTGTTGATTTTTTTATCACTCCTCCTGAGAAATAGTAAACTCCTTTTTCTCGAACTCTTGAAAAATGTTTGGTGCAACTCTCACCAAAGAAAATTGCTTCGATCTCTCCTCCATCTTTATCCAAAAGATCAATTGCAAACATCCTAGTCAGCCTTCCTGTCTTGGTCTGTAACTCCTTCAATGCGCTCTTATGAACGACCCTTGCCTTTATTGTCCAGTTTTCTGAAAGAAACGATAATTGAGCAATTGGTATCGTCATTTCTGCCTGCATTTGATCCTCACTTATCTCATATACATCTTGGACAGGGATGACTTCATTCCTCTGATCATTTTCCTTCTTTTTCGTCCTCACATTAGCCTTCTCCTCCTCAGCATCAACAATAATGATGGGCGATGGTGGGGCTTTTTTATCAGCAGTATCATTCGGTTGTGGACTATGACTATTTCGAGTACTGTCTCTGGCGTTATTCTGCACTTGAGGACTTTGAGTCAAAGAAGTCAAAGATAATTGTGTCAGGGGAGGGAGCATTAAAGATTTGTCTGGATTTTTATTCAGAGGATATACAAAATGAGCTTCTTGAGGAGGCTTCGTCTCAAGAACGGGAGGAGCTACAGGGTGATTATTTGTAAAAAGTTTGAAAGGAGATTTTTGAGGAAGACTTTCTCTGGGGGGATATTCCAACGTCTTCAAATTCATAATTAGATTTGGGAGAGCTGCTTCTAATCTCTGCTCTTTTTCTTTTTGTGGTCCAGCTTCAACATCATTTGCACTTCTTTTCTTTTGAACTGGAGCTGAACTCTTGGCTGGGGATGTATGAGCAGATTTCCTTCTTTGCTTGTTATTGATCTCTTCAATAAACTGCTTGAGCGCAATCTCTTTTTCTTGCTTCTGCTTTTCTTGAATATACTTTACAAAACGATCTTGTTGTCTCATCAGCATCTTTCCTTCTCTAATTTCCGCACTAATCGCAGACTCTTTCTTCTTTGCTGAAGAGCTTTTCTTGCTTGGTGTTGTTTGAGCAGAGGGTCTCTTTATTTTTTCAACTTCTACTATTTCAGAAAACAAGTCTCTTGATACTTCCTTGCGCTTTTCTATCACCATTTCACCTTTTCTATGAGAAATTGGAGAGACATTGTCATCTGAAGGTTGGTCATCCACCTCAAAGACAACAAAAATATCGACCTTTTTGGACGTATGGTCTTCAGAATCAGTCGGAGGGTATTCCACGCTCAAGTTCCTTGTTGGCGTATTATATTCTTCTAATGATCGGTGTAAGTTCAATGGTTCTGGCTTATCATCGATCAATATTGGCTGAAACATCTTTGAGCTTGTTTGTATTTGAGCTTCTTCTGCTGCATATTGATAATCATTCACTTTCTCCACTGTGCCATACCCTCTTTTTGATGCAGTTGTCTCTTCAATCGCTTTTGAAAACAGAGTCTGGCTGGCTTCTTCCTCCTTTTGAGATAATATGAAAATCTCGGTCGCAACGTTATTCGAATTGTTTTCTGAAAGGCCTTTTATTGCTTTATATTCTCTAGAGCTTGAAGAAACTGCGTCATTTTGTTGATTTTCCTTGTTCATTTCAGATTCCTTTTGTGAATTCTCTCGACTATTGCTCTTCCTCGTAAAACTGCTCACTCCAATATATCCATTATTATTGTTCTTATTCTTTGATTCTTGTGAACTTACACTTTGCTCTTTCGCAAATGTAACATCTAAAGCTTTCTCAGGTTTCAAACTTTCAAACGCTTTTTTATTCTCTTCTTCATAATTCAAGCTCCGATGTCTTGGAAGATGAGTTGTCATCACCTTCTTTTTGGTGCTGTTCTCGTCTGATTGCTGAGAATTTATCCGTTTAGGAGGCGTTGCCTCCACTCTGGCTGGTGTTGTTGTAATTTCCAATGGTGTCTCTTTCATAAACTGACTGTAGAGCTCATTCGTCAAATCTGAGGCCTTTGGTTCCTGAAAAAGTTCGTCATAGGCAATCCTGTTACTACCAAAAGGGTTTTTACAACGAGCTACTCGATAATCTGAAATATAAACTGGTTTTCCAATGATTCTCTTGACTCCGCTTATTTTCCGTTCGAAATCTGTAATCATCACTAATGTTGTTCCTTGACTTGTCAGCAAAGACACCAGGTATTTCGTCACCAAAATTATATCATATTTTGCTAAATGATTATCGTGAATCTTTCTTGAGGCTTCATGACAAAATGCTGCTCGAAAGTAGCAAAACCCATCTGAAAGAGCTACATTATATCTCAGTGGCTTTCCTTTCTCTTTTCGGGGAATCTCTTCAAAATACAAGACTTGAATTAACGCTTCTTGGCAATGTTTGGTACACTCAATCACACTTTTACAGAAATCGAGGTTAAGAACAATATCACTAGATGAGTTTTTTTCCTTTAATTTATTCATCTGATTTTCACTTTTTTCTGACAATCGTTGATTTGATATGAAACTAACCAAATTAGAAAAATATTACTTTTGATTTTTTTTCAAATCATACCGCTCAACAGAATTTTTTTTTTGCGCATTCAATAATATAATTAGGAGAAATTCTTTGTTTTATATTGAAATGTTGGAAAAAAATTCATCTTTGTCATCATGAATCAAATAGATTCCAAATCTGTTGTGAAAAGAGTTTTTTGAATTTATTCCAAAGAAACTGCGTGAAATAATAAATTCGCATTTCAATTGGATTCAGCAAGAGATTCGCAAAAAATTCCTCAGTTTCTCTCATTTTATTGAAAATCCAAATAAATTTCCAAATTACCAATGAGAACAGAGAATAGTAGATCCAGATCCACTATTTGTAAAAATTCAAACAGAGGGAGCCAAAAAATTTAAATTATAATTTCCTATTAAGCGTAAGCAATTAAAGAAATAATTTATCAATTCCCATGTCAACGAGACAATATTTACAATCCAAAGAATCCCCGATGAACACTAAAAATTCATCAGCTTCTAAAGCTACTCCTACTCGCAATGCTAAACCCCAAACTATCTCCACCGACTCCAAATCTAGCAAAAGTCCTTTAGAAAGTAAATCTCTCATTTTCATCGCTAATCTCTCTAGAATCAGCTAATGAAGGCCAAGGACTCAGACCTGTCAGACAGTCTGCTCAGAAAAACAGCAACAAAAGCACGCCTGTTGCTGATGCCAGAGATAAATCCGCATCCAAGAGATCTGTTACTCCAACTTCCGCAAAAGAAAGAACTGCTGGAACTCCTGCCCAACAATCTCGAAGCGCTTCTGCCAAGAAAACTCAAGAATTGCAAGTTCCTTCTGCCTCCAAGAATAATCAAGCTTCTGCCACAAAATCCCCAAGCACTAAATCTCCACAAACTTTGCAACAAACCACTCTGAGCCCTGGCAACCCCAAATTTATCGCCAAATCTGCTCAAAGTAGCTCCAGAAAACCTGAAGCTCAGAATAGTTTACCAGGATTGAACCCTATTCTCGAGGACCTCGAAAATGAGGCTTCCAGAGGAGGCTTGACTCTTGATTTAAGAAAAGATCTCAATGCTATCCTTGATGACAAGACTGCCGATGTCAAAATTACAGCAACCAAAATTATCAAGGAATTCGATGTTACTCCTTCTAAGCAAGACCAAAACAGAGCTTCCTCAGGCAAGACTAGAAGTCAACAAAAAGGTGCTTCTGAAAGCAAAAAGTCCAGAGACAAATCCGGAACTAGACTCGATTTAGAAGGTATCGAAGTTAGATCAAGCAATAGAGGATCCGAGGTCAAAATTGAAGAGGCTGGAAATGGAATAGATGAAGAAGACAGACAGGAAGAACAAGGTGAAGAGAGGAGCAATGTGAGAAAAGAATACTCTGCTTATGAAGATTGGAGAATTCTCGAAACTGTTGAAAGCCAAATTCCCGAAGGAAGCAAAATTTCAAGAAGCTTCTGGAATACTGTCGATGACCCTTTGACTGGAAAGAGACTGTTGGATGGCAAAAGAACCTCTGAATCTTTGAGAGACAGATACAAGAGGTACATTGCTTCATTGGATGAAGTCGGTAAAGAAACCTTGAGAGAGTTTGCAAAGGAGCATGATACAGAAACCATGAAGAAATATCACTGCCTTTTCAAGAAAGTTGGAGGCCTGAAACAATTCATGGGAGTTTCTGATCAACTTAATTATAACCCTGAAAGAATGCAAAGAAAAACTCCCTATGGAACCAAACCCACCAAAAAGAAGGATGAAGAAGAAAAGGAGGAACAAAAAACTACCAAGAGCAGACGCAAAAATATTGGACAAGTCGAAAAAGACTTCGAAGAGGAAGGCAACGTCCAACATCAAATGGAAGAAGAATTTGTTGACTTTGTGGACGAGATCGAGGAAGTCACTTTTGCCACCAGCGAAATCAGACAAGCTCCTCCCGTTAGAACCAAGCAATTTGAAGTCCAAAGACCATCTGCTGAACAAGCCAGTAAAAGAAAGCCCAATAATGCTACTTCAACAAGAACAATCATCCGTGATGATGTCGTCCCTGTCCAGCAACAAAGAGCCGCAGGTGTTAGACAAGAAAGAAGAGTTCCTGCTGATTTTGATACAGAAGATTTCTTTGATTTGGAGTTTATTCAACCTGAGCCACAAGAGTTTGTGAGTCTTGATGATGTCAAGAGAAAGAACAACAAGAGAAAAGTGCCAAAGGACGATAATTACGAGGCAGTTGTCAACACAGTTGCACCAGCAGTTCATAGAGAGATGAAGAAAGTGAGAATCACTTCTCAATATGATGACTCGAGTTTGCAATTAAATAATGTCTTTAGAGTCAGAAAGCAAGGCGTCCAGACTAGAAATGGTGATGAAGAAAACTTGATGGTCTTGGTTGATTTGAGCAAAGGATTCAGACAATTCGTCAGAGAAACCCCTGAGGAAGAAGAAAGTGAAGTTGAAAACCGCAAATTGAGAAAGTTGGCCGAGAAATACAAGATCCCTTTGAATGAGATCATCATTGTTTTCCGCAAAGTGAGCTATGATTATGCTGATTTGGAAGAATTCTTAAAGAGAAAAGATGCTAAGCTTTTATGGACTGAAGAAGAAGACAACGACCTGTTGGAAAATAATCATACCGCTATAAAATACTTGAAAATCCTTAAGGGAGAAGATAGAGTTGAAAGAAGATTAAACTATTTGGTTGGTCATTAAAAGAGCTGATTGTTATTGCTGTATACAGTTTCGAATAATAATATAAATTTTTTGATGTATAATTTTTATAAATATCTAGATCTAGATAATATACATCCATCCATCCATCTATCTATCTCTAAGTGTCATCAAACAATAGAAATAAACAAACAAATAAATTATCTCAATCCTTGCAAGGAAAAAGTTTTAAATAATTTTATTTTCTGTGCATGACTTGTTATTAGAAAATATTCTTAGGTGGATTTTTGCAAAGCTCGAGAAAACAAGCAAAACACTCCGAATCAAATCCTTTCAAGATCTTAAATTCCAGCTCGCTTCTTCATTCTTATAAATGAACCCAAGATATTTTCTCAAACACAGAGTCAGTTTTTTTTTTAAGAAAGAAAACACACCATCTTTATGTATTTGTTGTTTCTTTCAAAAAGAAAAATAATTAAATTTATTCGATAAAAGTATCTCTCCTACTTCTTTGATTTAACAACAATCCACATGAACTACCTCAACAAATCAACGACATTCAACACATATTATGATTCTCATTCTCAGGCTAATATCAATGTTTCACAAAAATATAAAATTGTCCTCCTTGGAGATCAGTCTGTCGGAAAAACTTCAATTATCAATAGATTCATCTTTGATACATTTGATGGCAAAGACCATGTACTCCTCAATCTCCATTCCTCAATTTATATAACCATATCTAGCCTACTGTAGGCATTGATTTCATCTCAAAAACCTTGTATTATGACGATAAAGCTGTCAAACTCCAAATATGGGATACTGCTGGTCAAGAAAGATTCAGAAGCTTGATCCCAGGATACATTAGAGATTGCACAGTTGCAGTTATCGTCTATGATGTAACAAGTAATAATAGATTTATTCGCTAACTTTTCAATACTCAATCTCGTTGAATAGATAGACAGACATACTCGAATTTAAAAAGATGGATAAATGATGCAAAAACTGCAAGAGGAAATGACGTGATAATAGTTATAGTTGGCAACAAAATTGACCTTGAAGCAAAGAGGTGAATAATTTGTCCTCCCTTTTGTGATAATATTAGGAAAGAACGGTAACAAAAGAAGAAGGAGAGAGTATAGCGAAAGAAAATGAAACTCTGTTTCTTGAAGTTTCAGCAAAAACAGGCTCCAGTGTAGCAAATTTGTTCAATGTTATCGCAGGATTTTTGCCTGGTAATGAAAGCCATCGCGTAAATATGCATGAAGAACGTAATTTTCAACTTTTGAATCATCTTTCCCAATATTTTCTCTAGAACTCAACCTCACTCATGATCAGAATGCAGATATAAACCTCATAAAAGATAATAATATTGACAGTCAAACCGCAATAAAAAGCCGATCATGTAATTGTTAACGCAGACCAATGAAAGATGAGAAAGTTTATAATTAAATCTCTGTGTCAAAAAAAAATTGTTTTCATCATTTTTGTAATTATATTATTTTATGTTTGAATAATTTTATTATTATTATCCTTTTGAACTACACCAAGAGCATAAAGAAATCTAGTATTGGAAATGTTTGGATTTGTTATTTTTGGAGAAAATTAATTATTCGGTTGATTTTAGGCTTTAATGACTTATCACCAAGTGGGTTTTAACCAAGAAAACTCAAACATGTAGCTTGTTTATTCATTTTCTTTCGGGCAGAATTGGAGTGTCAGAGTTGATAGTTCGCTTGAGAAGACCCCTTTTCGTCATTTTCAATTCACCAGAGATTTTCGGCATGAGAAATCAACTCCCTTCAATTAATTATTAAAGTATTTATTGAGTTTTGAGAGCAGAGCTCTCCGAAATCGTAGCTAATTTCTTCAGAGTTATTTCTTTGTCTTTGACGACTTTTCCTAAAATAATTCTGGAAATTTCATAAACAGATGCTCTTCTTTTGCGATTCAATTCTCTTCTCTCTTCATCTTGCAACTCCACTCATCAAGAAGGAAAAGGAAGGGCTTTCAAGCTCCACTCGCGTTAAATTCAAATTTCAGTTGACATATCGAAATTACTGGATCCAGACTTTGCTTCTAAAAAAAAAAATTTGCCGAGTTTTTCAAGACTGACATCAACAAAAAAGACGATTCAATCACTCTTTTTTAAAAATAAAAAATTTTTTCACCGTGGAGATCTCAGCTTTTTTAGATTTCAAAGCGCCGAAGGAAGCTTTCCAACTTTCATATCTAATTTCGGCATTTTAGACCCATTTGAAAACATAAATGTATTGTTTCAAAAATGTCTTTTATTAAACTACAGATACTAATTTTAGCAAGACGAGCAATCAAACCAGTAAGTTTATAAGTTGGAAGACTGATTTATTGATTTGAATACCAACATCGCTTAGCAATCTTCGACCATTAAACTATTCCGAAACTCTTCTTTTGTTTTTCATTTCTCCCTCGAAAAAGGAAATTCTAACTCTAACTGAAATATTGGACTCGTTTATTGTTCATCCTGTCATCACTTCTTCAATCCAAAAAAATATTCTCAACCTTTTGACGAATGGAAATTCGCAAAATCTAACAAAAAAAAAATTGGACAGGGAAAAACTTCGTAATAATTCTTTTTAATTCTTCTTCATCAGAAAATTCTTCGGAAATCATTTTCATCTGAAAGTTTCGTTGAGAGAAAATTTCTAAAGTTTGAATTGAGGTTACACAACAATATTTTTTTATCACTCAAATTCTTCAAAAAAATTTAATTGAGCATTATTTGGTCACAAACACTTTTTGAGGCAAAAAATTAAAAGCATATCATAAAAAATTTTTCCTCAAGATTATTCTCCGCAATGTAATTTCCAAAAGTTAGCGGAGAGATTTTTCAAGAAACTCATCAACAGAGACCATCATTTTTCAACATTGTTTTTGAAACTCTATTATTAGAAAATAAATATAAAAATAGAAATTAATTCTTCAAGTTCTAATTTTGAATTAATCAAGGCAACAACCCCTTCGGAGTTTTTGAAAATTCATGTCTGAATTGCGGGTTTAATGGATTATGAGCGGTTTGGACCATTTTAACATCGTTTCGAAATTGATTAAATACAATTAAACCAGTAATTTCTCGACTTTTTTCCTTTTCAACTTCTTCAAAATATGATGCTCAAGCACCTAGAAACTCTCAAGAGTATAGACCAAACAACCCGAACCTCTAAAAGAGTTTTCCTTTGCTCAATAAAGCCGCTTTGGGATCTTTTTCGAATATAGAGAAAAACTTAATAAACTGAGATAAATTTTAACGTTATTGATCTCAAAGCAGTTTTAATTTTGTAGGCTTAATATTTATCTAATTTTGAACCCTAACACATGTCACAAGTTTCTCTTTATATCAAAGTGATTCAGTATTTTTGTAATTTAATTATTTAAAAAAAAGAAAAACACATCTGATCAAATGAACTCCTTACAAAACAACAGCATTAAAATCAAGAAAAAGAAGAGAACCAATGCCCAAGGCGAAAACCTCTACATCTGTGGTGGCTGTGACCGAGCCTACAAATCCTATCCTGCCCTTTATCTTCACATTAAACGCAAGCACAATGGAGTTCGCCCTCAAAACACTAAAGCTGCCGCCAAAGCCACTGTCGAAGTTAGTAAAGAAATAACTCATACAGGAAGACCACAAAAGGTATTTTCTTTGATATTATTTTTATTTATTCGCTAGCCCTTACGTGACGTGGATGATATTTCTCACCAAGAGGCATACTTGGAAGACAGTCAAAGTGAAATGTTGGACTTTTTGGGTGACAAAGTTGAAGCTATCGGAACTCTCGACTCTAAACCTAAATTGGAAGAAATTATTCAAATCGTTAAAGATACAAAAGTCGATGGCGAAGATACCTATTTAGATGACCTCAAAAGAGAAGCTGAAAAGTTTATTGCTTTCAAGAAGGAGAAGGTCGTTGGAGATAATGACATAGACCTTGATTTTGAGCAATTCAAGAATAAAAACCCCGAAAACCCTCTTCATTTGTTGGCTTGGTTAATTGTCTGGCTGGGAAAAATTGTCGTTAAACCCAACTTTGTTCCTGATTGCACCCTCATTTTCTCAAAGGTTTGGATGGTCTTGAATAAAAAAGAGCTCTCCATTCAAGATTTGGATAATAAATTGGTCTGGAAAGAAGTCACCAAAGAAGTCTCTCCCATCTTGCACAGACTGAACTACTTTAAAAATAATAAAGACCTTTTGTATGAGTTTGTTGAAAAATCCTGCCATTTAATCGGAAAAACCTTTGAATAATCTGTGTTCATCGCCGGTCAGGGCTCACCTTTATACTCGCATTGCCATTAACTATGCAGGCAGAAATTGTTAATGTTGATTAATTTTGCATATTTTATAGTTAATCAATGGTTTTTTGAAATAATTTGTATCCCCTTATCTGACGAAAAATAAACTTTCAAATCTCGACTTGTATTGTTGAATTTCGTTAGATTATTGAATACGATGATAATCAATATCGTCACCGTCATAATCTCTCTAACAAAAAATTATTAATTCAAACCTACTTGTAAACGAAGTTTTTAAGGTGTGAGTCATAAATGAAACTTAGTTCTCTGCTGGGAGCTAGCTAAAAATCACTTCCTCCCTGGATTTCAAAATTTTTCGCACAAATATTCTCTCCCTAGACTTTTATGGAGGGAATATTTGTGTGAAAAACAGCTCATTCTTCCATATCTAGTAATGTTTCAAAACTCTCTTCAACTTCAGGATCAGTTAGTTTTTAATAAAAACAGGAGGGATTGGTTTCCCATGTATAAATTTCAAATTTAATTATAAAATCATCAAAAGTTAGTTAAATTTGTCCTCTCTTGGTTTCTGTCCAACCAACCTTTCTTTCAACTGCCATATTTCAAACGAGCACTTCTCGACCCTTATCCTCTCTTCGATTTTTGATCATTGTTTTCAGGACGGAAAAGTCTTTGATTTGATTCAATCCAATCCAAAGAATGCCCTCAAATTCGGAGAAAAAATAATGCAAAGATTGATCTGGACTATTTTGTTAAATAGAATAAAGTCCTTCATTGAAGCTTCAATTCGAAATACTCTTTTCAATATTTTTCCAAGTTAAATCAATTTTTATTTGATGTAAGCTAATTATTGCCATATATGAATAAAAAGTTTACAAAATAGATTTCTTCATAAATTTTCTTTTCATCAAATTCATTCATTTTCAATGTATAAAAACGTGAAAAACTCATCGTTAATTCTTTTCATAATTTAAACATCATGTACCTGTGGCTCGATTTCAGACATTTTTATTGGGCTGGTAATGTTGCTGATTATTAGAAATTTGCACATTTTCTAAATCATTTGAAAGCTCTTGCATCTCTTCCTTTTGGTAGTGATATCTTTGTTCCTGCTTATTTCATTATTATTATTCTATTCGACTCAAAATTTCATTTACCCCACTTTGATCCTTATTTCCTCTGTAACCGCCTCTATGCTGATAATTCTTGATATAGCCTTGCTTTGGGTTATTGTATTGATGTTGGCCATATTGGCTCATATCAATGCCTCCATTATAGGAGGTACCCATGCTGGGAGCCATTCCCATCGGGGACATACCAGCAGGGTTGAATCCGTACATCATTTGGGTAGGATTTTGCATGTATTGAGATTGCTGGTAGATATAGGCGCCAAGGGTTTGGGTATTATTGACAAATCCCATGTATGTATCGGAATCTTGCTTCGACTTGTTTTGTCTATTAATAATTTCCTAGAGGCGTTTTGAGAGGGAAATCATTTTTATAATAAAATTTCTATACATTAACGACAGAGGCAGCAGCTTGGCTGTTTCCGGATTGCAATAACTGTTTAGCCTTATTCAAAGTTGATTGAATATCTTGGTCATCCTTATGGTAACCCTCAATTTGCTTGATTAAGCTTTCAACCTGTTGATGCACAATCTGATTTTGCAGGGATTGTTGATAATACGAGTAGTTCTATTGCAAACTTGTTGAGAAGTTTGAAACAAAAAAAACAAAATTACCATATTGTTCATTTGGAGCTTGTTGATTGCCTCTTGAGGAACAGGACTGTTCTAAAAAATAAATACTCCACCTTTCAAAACTATTTACTTGTGATCTCACATCTTGTTCTCCATGAGCAAAGCTGCATCCTTCTCCATATTTACAAAAGCCTTCGAAACTTCAGCCCTTCAGATCGAAAATACTTTCTATACCTTTTTCAAAAAACTTGCATTTGACTGTTTTATAGTTGGACACGGATGATGGTACAGGATTTTGCCCAAAGCTTTGATAAGCTTTATGCTCACCAGCGCCTTGATTTCTATTCCCTTGTGGAAGAGGCTATCATAAGTTAGTAAACTTGAAGTCAAACAGGCGTACGTCAGTGATTTTTCTTAATTCATGCTCACCATGTGCAAAGTGACACTTTGCTCCAAGAGGGCAACTACCACCTAAAAAGAGAGGTTACCAACCAGTATAACTCACAAAAATACTCTGCTCAAAGTGCTTGCACATACTTGTTTTATATTTCGCGTTGTGAGAACTTTGCATTTTTAAAATATTTAAAATAAAAGTATTCTTTTGATAATTCTAAATAATAATATTTTAAGCCCGAATTCTTGTTTATCCATATATCGATTTTTCCAGATCAGCATCAAAATGTAATCATGCCATTTTATCGTTTTATTGTGATGTTGTGCTGCTGTGCTCTGTAATATTTTTTTTTCTATGAGTTCCTCTGAAACTCGGCCCTACCTTCGATGAGAAAGATAGAAATTAAAATAAAATTTTATTAAATTTCAACAATATTTCCTCTCAAAAAATACTCTATTTTCCTTTTTAAAAAGGTCCAAGATTTTCCAATCTCGTCAAAATTCTGATTTGTTTTTTTTCTAGAAAGTTTAAATCCGAATATACCAACAAATATTTGTAAAAAATGGTTTTTGAGGCCTTTTTAAATAAGCAAATCCTCTGAATACTCTAAATTGATGGACTGAATCAAGATTTTCAATGAATTCGGAAATCAGCAAAAGTCTGGTAAACGATAATTTTCTCCTCTTCCCATTCCGACGAAATTATTTGATTGTGTTTTTTTTTTAAATAAATATATTCAGATTAGATTTAAAAATCAAAGTTATGGAGAAACGAGATAGCAAAGAAAGTTCTTCAAAGGACAAGAGAGATACCAAAGAAAGCTTTTCAAAGGATAAGCGCGATTCCAAAAAAGATTTTCCTGAGCCCGACCCTTATGCTGCCATCAGAGGTAAAAAGGAAGTCAAACCTAAAGATGCTGGTAACACTGCCGCTCCTAAAATGATTGAAGTGATTGTTAATGATCGTCTTGGAAAAAAGGTGAGAGTTAAATGCTGTCCTGATGACACCATTGGTGATTTGAAGAAGCTTATTTCTGCTCATACTGGTACAAGACCTGAAAAAATCAGACTTCAGAAATCATATAATGTGTATAAAGATCATATCACTTTGGCAGATTATGAAATTACTCATGGTTTCGGACTTGAACTCTATTACAACTAAAAGAGACTTTTTTGCCCTTGTATTTATTAATTTCTCTCAAATTGAATAAAGAGTATAACTTTGGTTATTCATTCGTAATAGATTATTCTTGAATTGTAAACAATCATACAAACTTTTTCTCCCATCATGAAGATTTTGTATTCAAACAACAACAACTTTGTTCAAACAAAATAAAAAAGAAACTTTCTTTCACCTCTCAATTAAAACGCAACAATTCATTTTGAAGATTTTCAAGGTATTCAAGCTTTTGTCCTTCAGTTGCAAACATTAAAACATCATTGATCTTGAGCATAGATGCTATTTCTTCTTTTGTACATTTCGTATTTAATCTCTTGCCATTTAAGATATCAACCACAATCAAACTTGATTCATATTCTAGAACCAAATATCGATCTTTAAGCTTCACCATGTTTCTCAACGAAGGACAAGAATTCCTCGGTTTAAATAGGCAAACTGTCTTCATCAAATCAGGCACTCCTCTTTTTAAACTCCAAAGGAGAATTCGACTATCATCCCCACAAGAAATCATCAGATACCGACTTTCAATCACTTGCAAACACATTATATAGCCTTCTTGGTGCGCTTGCTTTGAAAAAATCACCTTTTTAGATGCGAGGTTCACTGCCTTTACACATCCTCCCCACAAGCCTGCGATCACTAGATGGGTCCCCTTTATGCATTTTATGGCCCCTATAGAACTCCCAAGAGGGATGGAATGTATCTGCTTTTGAGACTGGAGATCAAAGAACAAAAGATTCTGGTCAAATCCTCCAGCAATCAAACAATTATCTTTTTCAAAATAGACAAGGTCCAGGAAATTAAAATATTCTCTTTCTTTTGATAGTTCAAACAACAATCGCCCATCATCAATCTCAAAGATTTTTATTGGAGAATTATCTGTGGATGAACATGCAACTGCATTCAATCTTTCGATGTACACAACAGAATAGATTATCAAGTGCTTAAAAGCATCGATTGTTCTGATATGTCTGAACCTGTTTTTGGCATCCCATAAAGCTATTGAGCCTTCAGTTCCTGTGGTCACGAGAATATTTCTCTCCTTGATAAAGCTCAGGCTTTTCCAGATAAACCCAAGATGATTATGTGAGATACTTTTAAGATTCTCTGTGATGACTGAAGAAGCAACCTTGAGTTTCTTGACCGGTTGATCTTTCAAATATTTGCAAGTTGAAGGTGTTTTTCGTTTGTGAAGAATTGTTGTTGAATACATAAATTTGTATTTTTTATCTCCGCTCTATGAATTAATTATGCGTTTTTCACATCATCATATTAATTCTACAATAAAATTTATCGTCTTAAATATTAAAGGTCAATCTACGAAAGTTAGTCAATGTGAAGTATGACTAGGTAAGAATTTTCTTGCCTTGGATTGCCATCTTCTTAAAAAAGACTCAAATGAGCAAAGCAGATTTTTTTCCCATTTCAAAACTATCAAATATCAATGAAAATGCTTGCTTTTCTTTCAAACATATTCATCATGAAAAAGAATTCAGAATTCCATCATTTGAGTTTTACCTCATCTGAAGTGCAGTATTTTAGCTTAAAAAAAAGCTTCTGAGCTCTGAAGTTCATTTCAATCATTTTCCTAAAATTCACATTTCCTTTTGATTTGAAGATCACTCCAATAAAAAACTGGACCCCTCTGAGGTTGGAATCTCAACCTTTCAATCTTGATGAAATAAATTCAATGAGGATTTGATCAGAAATCCCTTTAAGAAATTATCGAGGAAATCCCCAAATTTCATCTGAAATCATTATCACTCTGCCAATCCTGTAAAAAGTTCTTTCTCGAGACTGAAAATTTGGAAATCATTCTTGAAGAATTGCTGTCACCAAAACATCAAAGGTCAAATTCTGTTTAAATTTTGCAGTTGAATTCCAAAAGTCTGAAGAAAATTTTTTCTTTGGGATGAACTGGAGGAAATTGAATCTCTTCATCGAAAGTTTCTCACAAAAATATCGATAGATTTTTGTTTTAGAGATTTAATTTCCGAGTTGAATTAATTTTGGTGATAAATTCAGACAGTTTTTTTTAGACAATGGTATATATCAATGTATCATGACATCCTAGAAATGCACTTTCAAACATAACACTTTAATCAATATCTCATTAAATTACATTTTCCATTTGTGTTTATTTTTAGAGTTCCAGACTTCTCAGTTATTCAAATAAACAGTTTTTACTGAGATCCCCTAGTTATTCAATTTTGAGCCCAATAAATTCCTACATCATTGGAACGCAAGGACTTGAGTTGATGCAATTTGTTTTCCAAGGCTATCTTCCCAATTTCTGTTAATTTGGCACCACAGCCATTTAATAAATTTTTAGAGAATCTAAATCAGTTTACTGACCCAGAGAAGTTCAAAGAGATCTTTGCTAAAGAAGTGTCCTGTTGGAGACCTCGCCCAAAACAGTCTAGTCCAATGTCTGTTACTTTGCATAGTCTATTCAGTAAATAACTCATGCAACCTGGTCAGATTTATTTACCGTTCGAAATTCACAGAGAGAGAGATTTTAATGAAGTAAATGACTGGAGGCTCTGTCCCAAATAGTTCAGTCCAATATCTGTGAGATTTTTACACCTACTTGATGATTAATGTCATTTGACGACATTTCCTTACGTGGCAAAGCTCAACGAAAGATCTTGAAGTGAAGTCATCCTCTGAATGCATTGCCCCAAAGAGTCCATTCCCTCATCTGTGAGCCTATGAAAAACTTCTTTTCCGGACATAACAAGTTCACTGACTTTGAAAACTTCAAATAAATCTTTGTTAAAGAAGGAAGTCGTTGGAGGCTGTGTCCCAAACGGCCGAGTCCAATATCTGTGATTCGCTTACATCTATCCAAACAATCAATTCTGTGATTGGATTGAAGATTTTGACCCGCTGAAATTGAGGGAGAGATGTTCAAGAGAGGTGAGCCATTCAAGACCTTTTCCTAGAAAGCCGAATACAAGATCTCCGAGAGTAAAACACCTACTCAATCAGTTCCTTCTATGATCAGAATAAGTTTACTGACTGAGAAAAGTTCAAAGAGAGACTTGTTAAGCAATTGAGCGTCTGAAAGCTTCACCCCAAATGAACCAATCCAATATGCACTATTCCTTCGCACCTATTCAATCTTTTTTTCGATGATAGCCAGGAATTTTTACTCCTCAAAGCTTAAAGAGAGGTTCTTTAAAGAAGTGACTTTTTTGAGACCTTGGCTCAAATATTTTAGCCCACTATCTATAATATTCTCACAGCTAATCAACAAATGACTAATGTGATAAGAATAAATTTACTGACCTCTTGAATTCCAACGAGAGACTTATTAAAGAAGTAAGGGTTTGAAGGCCTTGCCCCAAAAATTTCAAGCCATCATCTGCAATTTTATCACACTTAAGAGAGATTTGTCAAAGAGGTAAGCGTTTGGAGACCTTGTCCCAAAAAGTATAACCCAAAATATGTGATTTGGTTCAACCTATTCAATATATAGCTTCTTTTGTTGGATGAAACT
>Ga0182738_1003010_pt1 | contig 19579 bp, 8 predicted proteins | sample eDN5th30CBELigMG_FD_128876 | JGI IMG/M metagenome (GOLD analysis project Ga0182738, IMG submission 128876) | Enriched Miracle-Growth compost microbial communities from Emeryville, California, USA - eDNA 5th pass 30_C BE-Lig MG (version 2)... ... | reverse complement strand
TTGGACTTGGTATTAAATCTCTTGAGAATTGCTTCCTTGTTGATAGGAGTGCAAATGGGCTTTCCAGTGATTGACATGAGGATGGGAGTAAAACTTTGAGCTAATAATTTTGAAGTAAATTTAATAAAGTTCTGAGGACTTGGTTAACCGATTTAAATTAAATAAATCTGTGCTTTAATTTTGGATTTGAAAATCTGTTCATCAACATCAGTCAGATTTATTCTGATGTATTTTATCTTTTGTCTTTGATGTGTGAATTCAATAAAAATGAATCAATAACGTGTTTTTTGGAGGAAATTTTTGAGGAGAAATCTATGTTTTATGTTATCTTCGAAGGAGGAAACTAATCAACCAAGACCTTTAAGATGTTTACGACGCAAAGCAGAGTGAATTCGATTTATTTACTTTCCAGGCTTCCTTGATATTTATGACATTTTTAACGAAAAATTTCAACATTCAAGTCTCTTCAATCAATTTGGATTTTTTTTAATTTTGACAAAAAATAATTTCTGTCAATTTTCATGATTTTCCAAAAAAAAATTTCGCCATGATTCTCAGAGCCTTTCATCATAATTAGAAAAGAAAATAACTGAAAAATTTTCTCTTGTCTTTAAATCAAAAATATTTGCCTCAAACTATTCGTGCTCTCACTTGTCTAGCTCCCTTCTTTGAAGTGAATTAAATTACTCTTCTTCTGATTCTACATTATTGATGAAAAAACTTCTAATATAATGTGAGCTACTCAAATCCAGTCAAGTGAAAAGTCAGTAATAATACTACTAGAACAACTTTCTATTCTATTGGATAGAAAGAGATAAATTTTGTGATTTGTACTTGGAATTCGATTTAATATTTGATTCTATCAAAATACATCGACTTCACTCGAAAATAGAATGATTGACTCTCCAAGAAGTGCGACGCTCAAAGATGATTGGCCAAATGGTGCTCGAGGTAGATATCAAGTCCTTTTTAGTTTCTAAATCATTAGGATACAAAATTCTTAATGCAATTGGAAATGGTCATTTTGGAATCGTATGAATTTCAATAAAAGACAAGTTTATCTCACTAACTCTGTCTGTAAGGTTTGGAAAGGAGAAGTTCTGGAAGGAAAACATAAATCACAATATGTTGCCATAAAAAAACTTGATCTTGAAAAGTTTTCAAATGCAAAGATTGATGATGTCCGGGTAATTCGCAATTTTTGACCCCTTGACCAAATGTTGTTTAGAAAAATATTTTGCTATTGAACTTGTTGAATCATCCGAATATCCTGAGTTACAAAACTGCTTTTATTAGCAATAAGGACCTTTGGATCGTGACAGAATTGATGGAGGGAGGATCAGTGGATAATATTATGCAGCATGCCTATCCTAAAGGTCTCAAAGATCAAGCACTTATTGCAACCATTCTCAAGGAGGCATTGCAAGGACTCAAATATTTACATCAAAATAATCAAATCCACAGAGATATAAAAGCAGGCAATATTCTGATTGGTTCGGATGGGAGTGTAAAAATTTCGGATTTTGGGGTTGCTGCCAAGCTAAAGGAAGGCAAGAAAAGAAACACATTTATTGGCTCACCTTGTTGGATGGCTCCAGAAGTACTGGAACAAAACCAAAAAGATGGATATGACTCGAAAGTCGACATCTGGTCTCTTGGAATCACTGCTCTTGAAATGGCTCATGGAAAACCACCAAACTCTGACCTCACTACAATGAAAGTCTGAGTTCTTAGCAAAGTTTCTTGAGAATAATTTTTATATTTAGCTGATCTTAAAAACTATCAATGAAGAGCCTCCTGCTCTTGATGATGAGCCCTACTGGGATGAAGCTTTCCACGAGTTTATTTCCCAATGCTTAATCAAAGATCCAGCAAAAAGGTGAGAAGAAGAGGTGAATTTTTGCTGATTAATTTCTTATTTAGGAAGAGTGCAGATGAGTTGTTAAAGAACTGCAAATCATTTTTTAGCAAAGCAAAGGGAAAAGAATACATTAAAGAAAAACTATTTGCTGGTCTTAAAACTCTAGAGTCCCGGGTAAAAAACATAATATTTTCTGAAAAACAAACTAAATGTGTTCAAGGTTGATAAAAAAGTGCTTGATACTGCCAAAAATGAAGAATGTCAAACCAAGACACAGAAATGCAATCTCTTGGAGTATCTCAAATTTATCTACTAAAATTTTACCTTGTAGTTTTTCCTTCCAATTTGATGATCGGGAGCAGCTTGATAATCAGCTGTCGGAGCTTGTTGATACTTTCAAAGTTCAGATCAGCAAAGCGCACTTGCCTCGTCTGAACACGGACCTTCTTCTCAAAAGAACACTCTCGCCTTCCAATCAAAAAGACAAGAGCAGAGAACCTCATAGTGCTGGAAGCAAGCTCATTGGAAACTATTCTGACCAAAAAGAAAACTTTGAAAACAAACTCTCTCACTTTGCCACGCAAAAACAAAAAAGCGAAAAAGTTCTTGTCTGTAAAGGAGACCTTACAAATGAATTCAATTTTCTGGCTGAAGAGGAAACTTGAATTCTTTCTGTTATGCCTGTCTGGCACAGTAGTAGTAGTACTAGTAAATGTATTTTATATTTCTAATTATTTTGATTTCCTTGTTAATATATTATCACTACTTATTCTTTGAAACTTGAGATTTTCACAAATTACTTGCATTATAAATGCTGTTTTTATTTTGATTTAATGAACAAACAAACTTCTGAAGAAAAAATCTGAAAGTTCTCTCTTTTTTTTGTTGTTGTGACTTTCTAATCAAGAAAAGTCAAAATACGTTTATTTTTGTTTTGAAATTTTCGGACATTTTTCTCTTTCAGAAGGCTTTATCCTCTATTTTTAATCTAAAAGGCACTGGAAGTGTGCGGAGATTTTCTTCCTGCAGGATTTTTAAAATAAAAGGACAAAACGTTTTTTTTAGGCCTTATTTAAATGTGTTTTGTCCAGGATGACATAATTTCTCGAAATACAAAATGTCACAAATTTTCTGAAATTTTGCAGAAGATTTTTTTGACTTGACTGAAGAGAAAAATGCTAAAATAATCTTTGAAAAGTTAATGGAAACCTTTTTAATGTATTTGAGAGAAAATGTGATTTTTTAAGGAATTTCAATTCCACAAAAAAAAAATCGCCTTTTCAAATACCTGTTTTCCCAATCCCTTTGAACTTATTCTCTTCAAAAATTGAATTTCGAAGCATCCCTTGAGATTGTTCAAATAGAAAGGGAAAAGATCCAACAAATTTGGATTCAAAAGATCAAATCTTATTGTTGGGTCACAATCCAAAATTACAAAATTTCGCCCAATTCAGAAACTGACTAAAATTCTAACTCAAATCCGAGGCTTGGGAAACTCACTAGATCTCAGACTATGACTTTTAAAAGTGAATTGATTTTGTTGATAAAATTTCATAAATCCTTGAAATCCAAGACAAATCAATTGATTGAAATAGAAATAAAAATTCAATAAAATCAACTGAAATTCAAAAAAATCTCTGATTTCCCTTTCCCAGAATTGTGAGAGGAGAATATGATTCAAGAGGAAGAGGTGAGTTTGGAAATTTTCGAACCTTATTGAGACATGCAAATAAAGTATTAAAAAATCTGATGTAGCTTTTCCAAGTTTGAAAAGTGAGGTGGGAAAAATAATTTAAATAAAGTAGATTAAAATATCAAAATACAAAGTAAATTTTATTTGCAAATTTTTCACTGAAAAATATCGAATATTTGAAAGAAAAGTACTCATAAGATTGAAGACTGTTTTAGTTGAGCAGCTAAAAAGAAGATTTTTCCAAGTTGATCTCTCTCAGTCTTTGAAAAGTAATTTTTTGGTAATCTGAAAAACTTTCCTAGAAGACCAAGCACTTGCTTTTGTTTGAAATTTTTTGGTGAATTTTTTAATAAAAAAAAGTTCGGCTCGTCATTTCTTTACTTGAACCGAAGAAAAAAAAAATTATCGAAAACCTTATCAGAATCGGAAGGAAATACAGTTTAAACGCTTCTTCAATAAATTTATAAAAAAATTTTCTTTGAGTTTTTGACATGACATGATTCTGGAAATCAACCATTTTTTTTTCAATTTTTTTTCAGGGAAAAATTGGACTCAACAGAAACAATACAAAAACTTTTTTTTGGTATGAAATTTCTAAGAGTAAAAGCGAAGTATTTTTTTCAAACTCGAAATTGGACCACTTCAGCATCCGAAAGAGAAGGTAAAAATTTTTTAAAAAGAAAATAAACTTTGAAATTTGAAAGAAAAAGAGAAATGTCTGTTCCATGCGAAAATGTCATCTTGCTCACAGAAGAAAGAAAACTTATTTTTTCAAGGATTTTTTTTTTCATGTTTTTTCAAACTGAATCTGAAAAAAAAATTTTAAGAAAGATTGCGGATGAAATTGTTTTGAGATAAAAGAGAGCTCTGAGGGAGAATAAGATTGAAAGAATTCCGCAAAAATTTCTTTTAAAAATTTATCTTTCCTTCTTCTCATATGAAAAAAAAAAGAATGATATCAAAGAAGATTTCTGGGATTTCTGAGCACAATTAAATTTTTGAGCAAAAGTATTTTTGATTAATTAAAAAGATAAAATTATTTAGATAACTGTTAATTACAAACTAAAAAAAATTCAAAATTATGTAACTGCTTCGAATCAAAGAGAATTGAAGGAGTTAAAACATTTAGAATTTCTCGATACAATTAATCACACCGCATACTGTTGTTGATAACATTCTAGAACCAATATGGGATGTATTTCTGTCTTTATTGATCACTCTTTTTGTGAGGAAAAAATAAAGGAAAAACTTTCATGCCTCATCTCTCCCTCAATCATTCATGAATGCGATCTTGCAAAAAATGGAGTAATTGCTTCTTCTTAAGAGAAAGAAATTTTGCCATTTTTCTTTCTGATATGATGAAATTACATTTTGTTAAAACATTCAGGCTCAATAGAATATAAAACAATTTGAATTGAATCTTTAGTATATAACTTTAAATATTAAAACTCTTTTTTGAAATGGAAAACCAAGATGGTCCAAAGGACCCTAGTAGACCAGTATCTGGCCACTCCCAGGCTCAGCCAAAGGAGGAGAGCCACAAAAGTCAACATGGATCCCAGGCAGATGTTGCACAAAATGAAGTCGCCAATCCTGATGGTGAAGTAGCTCAGGAGAATGCTAATGCTGAAGCCCTCGATGGTTCACCTGCTGCCGCCGATCAAGAAGATGGCGCTTTGGCTGATGGAGAACAAGGAGAGGACGGGCAAAAAGCAGAAGAAGACGGCCAAGTTGATGGACAAGAAGCCGCAGAAGGTGAAAGTCCTGTCAAAGAACAAAATGAAGAGGGTGAAGCCGTCGATGGTGAGGGCGAGGGACAACAAGATGGTCAAGCTGAACCCAAGGAAGAAGAAGAGTCCCCCGAAGTCCTCGCTAAGAAGGAGGAATTTGAACTTGAAAATGATCCATGTATGGTGTATAAAAAAAACTTTTGCTAACAATTCCGTAGGCATTGCATATATCAAGGACAAAATCGAACTTGATAAGTTCAGCTCTGAGATGTGGACTCTTGAGCACGCCAGACTAATCAAGTCCTTCATCACCGATCCCAACTTTGCAAAGCTCTTCCTTTGGGTTGATGAAACCGGACTTCGTTTCAACAAAGTCGAACCTCCCGCACTCTCTCAAGGTATTTGATTGAATTGAATTGCATGAATTCTTATCCCGAAAATAGATGAGTATGACTCTGACTTCCTTTACTTGGTGAAGAACACCCAGGAAGATAGTCCAGTTACCATTGACAACATCGAGCATATGATTCACTGCGGTATTGTTGGACCCGAAGATCTCAAGTACTTGTTGAAAGTCATGAGAGGCCAATTCATTCCCGCCTTCTTATCTGACCAAAGCTGGCCCGATAATGTCAAGAAAGACTTTGTCTCTCAGATGCACAAATTCATGGCATCTGTCACTGAAGCCGCTTTCCAGAGAGAACACACCATCAGATTGTATATTCCCAACGAAGACCTCAGCGACAAGCAGGCCATTATGCAAGACAAGGATTTGATCCAGAGATTGGAATCCATCCTTTTGCAATGGAGCAAGCAAATCAAGGAAATCGTCAACAACCAAGAAATTCAAAACGATTCTGAGCTTGCCGGCCCCCTCGATGAAATCGAATACTGGAAATCCAGACAAAAGAACCTTTCATTCTTGAACGAACAATTAAACAGTCAAGAACTCAAAAAGATTGTTGATGTGTTGCAAATGACTGAGTCAACCTACCTCAAAGGCTTCCAAAATCTCGCCAACCAAATCAACGAAGGATACTTGGAAGCTGAAGACAACTTGAAATACCTTAAGAGTTTACAAGAACCTTGTAGAAAATTAGAAGAATCCACTCCTCGCGATATCCCTGATATCCTTCCTCGTAACAGATAGATTTTTAAAAACTCCTAACCCACCCTGATAGAATTACTCCAGAGAGTGAGAATGATTTCAGAATACTCAAAATTCTATAATAACAAAGATAGAATCGCTGGACTCTTGAGAAAGATCAGTAACGAAATTATCAAGCGATGCAAGGCTCAGATTAACCTCAAGGAATTACTCGAGGGTGATGTTGAAAAGTGCATGGACGACCTTAACGATTCCATCAACTGTGGTAACAAGTGGAGAACTATTTACACCAAGATGGAAGAACTTATCAAGAAGAAGTCCAAGGGTAAAGGAGTCTGGGATTTCAACCACAAGAGTATTTTTGCTCAAATTGATGCTTTTGTCCAAAGATGTTTGGATTTGAAGGAAATTTGCGAGGGTCAAATGCAATTCGCCCGTAAAGGTGGCGACTCCCAAATGCCCATTTTCGGAGGAACCAAGGGAAGAGAAATCATCAACTTGTTGGAAGAAAACAGAGTCAGATTCAAGAAGCTTTTGGACAAGATCAAGGACTCTGACCAAGATTTGATTCTCGATATCAAGTCCACCAAGTGGCACGATGATTACAATAACTTTAAGAACGGCATGAAGGACCTCGACAACATGTATGAGAGTATCATCAACCACTCTTTTGAGAACATCAGCACCATTGAACAAGGTGTTGAAATGCTCGAGGCCTTTGAATCACTCGCCAGAAGAAGCAGCATCAAGCAAAGCGTCCAAAACAAGGCCCAATACGTCTTCCAGCTCTTTGACCAAGAAGTCAACAAGGCTAAGCAAGAGTTTGACAATACCATGTCTCACCCCGAGAGCTTCAACTTTACTTATGGAAAGCACTCTGGTAAGGCCCTTTGGTTCAGAAGCATGCTCCACAGACTCGACAGACTCAAGGCCTCAATTGACAAATTGAACTTTGTCGGAGAAAACGACATCAAGAGGGACTGCATGAAGAACTTTGAGCAAGTTTACAACCACTTTAAGAACAACCTCAAAGAAGAATTCGTTATCTGGAAGGAGGAAATCTCCAAGTACGACACTAAGGCTCTCGAAGATTGTCTCCAAAACGCTGTTTTGGTGAGAACCGGAGCCCAAGAGGGCAAGAGGGCCGCAGCATTCAAGGGCTCAGCTCTTGTCGAAAAATACAGACCCAAGGAAGACCAATTGGAAAACAACTTTGACAAGGGTCTCATGCGTCTCATCATTGAGGCCAACGGCTGGTTCAGATTCTCCAACCAATTCACTCACTTGGGTATCATCATGCCTGAGCACGTCAGAGATTTCGTCAACATCAAGCGTGAGAATCTCAGAATTTATCGTGAACAAGTCATGAGGGTTGTCAGAGAATACAACCAAATCATCGACGAAATGGAAGAGCCAGTGAGCAGCATTGAAACAAAGAAACTCTTTGAAGAACACTTGAAAGACACCAACAAAGCCCTTGATGCTGGTCTCAGAAGAATCAGATTCAGCGTCAAATCCGAGCTTGTCTTGGAAGGTCAGGTCAACGACTGGCTTAGAAGCTGCAGAGATCTTCACAGCAAGTTGAAGACCTTCAGAGCCAACAACACATTGATCCACAAGAAATGCAAGGAAATTGCCGAGCTTCAATTCATCGAACTTGACAAGAGAAACGCCATTGAGCTGAGCAAATTCGAAGAAGACCAAGAAAGATGCAGAAAGAGAGTCAGCACTACCCTCAAGACTATCTTTGAAGACATCAAAAAGATTTTGGACGAAACCTACTCTTTCTTCTACAAGCAAAGCGACAAGATCCAATCCCTCTGGTTCAAATACGTCTCAAACATTGATCACGAAATTGAAAAGAGCTTAAAGAAGGCCATTCGTTTGTCTTTGGTTGAACTCAACAAGACCTTGAACGGTGACACCAAGACCGAAGCCACTCCCATCTTCAAGGTTTCTGTCGTGCTCGCTAACGGAAACCCATCATTCAACCCCAACACCGAAACTCTTCAAGAAACTGTGAGACAAACCATCGCAGCCATCACCGAGTTGACCAGCAACCTGTTGAGAATGGAGCAACACATGCTTGAAATTAGAAAGAACAAGGATGAGGCTGAAAGACTCATTAAGGAAGCAAATCAAGCTAAGCTCGGCATCAGAAAGGAGCAAGTTGTCGGTGAAACCTTGAAATCCCTTCCTGATGAAATCACCAAGAAGAAGGTCAAGTCATTCTATGAAACTATTTCAGGAGACAGAGAAATTGACGAGTGGACCAACAAGATCTTGCTGGAATTGAACAAGTCTTGCAAGGGATTGAACGATCTCCTCAATCCTTGGCACAAAGATACCCTCAAGTTCAAGGACAAGTCCGAAAAGAGATTCGCTCACAGTATGGTTTATGACAGAAATGAGCCTCTTAACATTCTGGCCAGTGAGCTGGAGAACTTTGACAAGATCCAAACTGATATTCAAGAAAACAACAAATCTACTGAAAAGCACCACTGTATCCAACTCGATAACACCATTATTAAATCTCAAATTATCGATAAACTTATCTTACTCCAAAATACTCTTTTGAGCACAATGCAAGAAAAGGCCTTGCAAGAGCTCAGTCACTTGTACAACATTGTGCAAAGCTCCGCTGCTGCCTTGGGTCCCTATCCTTATGAACTTTCTCAACTGAGAATGAACATTGAAGTCTGGGAAGAATGGACCAAGAAGAAGCCATTGTTCGAGGTCGACTTGAACAACTTGGAAGATAAATTCAAGTTTTTGGTCGACAAGTACGGCTTGCAATTAAAGAAGGAAGATGCCGAAAAGAGAGACCAACTTCGTAAAGAATGGAACAACTTCATCCTCCTCTTGGACGAAATCCAACAGAGAAATGCCAAGCGTTTCGCTGATATGAAGAACGAAACCATCAAGACACACGAAGAGTTTAACAAGGAAAGTGATGACATGAGAAACAAGGTCTTTGCTGAAAGTGCTCCTTACTCTGCTGTCAGCATCAACAACGAAAAGGCCTTTATTCTTTTGAACGAATTCAAGGACCAAGTCCGCCAACTCCGCAAGAAGGAAGAGGAAATGAAGCCCGCCTTCGTGCTTTTCAAGATGAGTCCCGCTCCCAACGCAGATCTCGACTTTGTTGACAAGGAAATCCAAGTCTTGGAGCAAGTCTGGGGTCTCAAGGAAGAATGGGATCAAAAGTGGGAAAGAGAGCTCAAAAAGATCAAGTTCAGAGACATTGACACTGACAAGCTCGAAGACATCATCGACGAGTACAGAGGAAGAATCAACGATTTCCCCAAAGAAATTAGAAAGTGGGAAATTCTCAAGTTCCTCCAAGATGTTTTGGATCAATTCCTCAAGACTCTTCCTTTGATCAACAAGCTCAAGCATCCTTCCATGAGAGCAAGACATTGGGGCATGCTCAAGTCTGGTCTTGGTGCAAGCGACCTCGATCACGAGAGCGAAAGCTTCAACCTCGGAGAAGTTTACAATCTCAAGTTGAACCAACACCCCAACCCCGATACTGTTGAAAGTATCACTGAGGCCGCCAGAGCTCAATTCCAAATCGAAAACACTTTGGAGAATATCAAGAAGCACTGGGACTCCCAAGAAATCGATATGGAAAGATACAAGAAGGACTACTGGAAGATCAAGAAGCCCGAAGATATTTTCAGTATCTTGGAAGAGCACATGGTTACCTTGTCTGGTATGAAGACCAACACTTTCTTCTACGTCTTCGAGGGCCAGATTGTCGAATGGGAAAACACCCTCACCAGAATGGTGGAAACTTTGGAGCTCTTAATGACCGTCCAAAGACAATGGATTTACCTCAACTCCATTTTCGAGTCTCAAAAGGACGGTAAAGCCAAGCAACTTATCGGTGATAACAGTAGATTCAAGGCCCAAACCAAGCACTTCATTGGACATCTTGAAAGAATCAATAACGATCGTAACGCTCTGAGATCTTTGATCTATGATCGTTTCAGCCAAGAATTGAGCGAAATCTCCAAGAATCTCGAAGAAATCCAAAAGATTCTTCTTCAATTGTTGGAAATGAAGAGAAAAGATTTCCCCAGATTCTACTTCTTGTCCAATGACGATCTGTTTGAACTTCTCGGAAACTCCAGAGACTTGAATGTCGTCAACAAGCACATGAAGAAGTTGTTCGAAGGTATCAAGGCCCTCGACATTAGTCCCCAACAACAAAAGGGAGGCAAACTCGAAATTATCGGTATGACATCCCCTGAAGGCGAAAAGGTCGAGTTCTCCAAGACCGTCATTGTCGACAACGAAGTTGATCGTTGGCTCGGACAAGTTCAAGACACCATGAGAACTTCTTTGAAGGTAATTTTACTCAAGGTCACTGAAGCCATCAAGCCCAAGGAAACCAAATGGATCCCTGCTTGGATTCACGATTTCCCAGGCCAACTCTTGTTATTGGCCCTCCAAATGAGATGGACCAGAGAATGTAGTGACGCCTTGAACAAAATCAACACCAAAATTGCTGATAGAGTCAAGGCCTGGCAACCTTACAAGGCTGAACAAAGAAGAGTCTTTGAAGAATTGACCAAGCTCGTCAGAAAGGTCACTAACGACAACGACAGACTGAAATTAGTCGCAATGATCACCGTCATGATCCACATGAGAGAAGTCGTTGATAACAGACTCTACAAGAACTGTCAATCTCCTCTCGCTTTCGAATGGCAATCTCAACTCAGATTCGAGCAAGAAAGCGAAGGCAGCGAAGCCGTCAACTGTCGTGTTGAACAAATGAACTTTAAGGAAAAGCACGGTTTCGAGTATCAAGGAAACAACGGTAGATTGGTCGTCACCAACTTGACCGATAGATGTTACCTCACCTTGACTACTGCCATGCACTTATTGAGAGGTGGTGCTCCTCAAGGACCCGCTGGTACTGGTAAGACCGAAACCGTCAAGGATCTCGGTAAGGGTATGGGAAAATTCGTCTTGGTCTTCAACTGCTCTGAAGGTCTTGAGTACAGTTCCCTCGGAAGAATGTTTAGCGGTTTGGTCCAAACAGGAGGCTGGGGTTGCTTCGATGAGTTTAACAGAATCGAAGTCGAAGTCTTGTCAGTCATTGCCACCCAGATCTCCACCATCTTCCAAGCCCTCCGTCTCTACCAACAAGAAGGAATTCAATCATTCTTCTTTGAAACTCACGAAATTGGTATTGACCCCTCTTGTGGTATCTTTATTACCATGAATCCCGGCTATGCTGGTAGATCTGAGCTTCCTGACAACTTGAAGTCCATGTTCAGACCCATTTCCATGGTCGTCCCCAACAGTGATGTCATTGCTCACACTCTTCTTTCCGCCGAAGGTTTCGCCTACGGTGACAAGTTGTCCAAGAAGATTATCACACTTTACGATTTGATGGTCAAGCAATTGTCCAAGCAAGATCACTACGATTTCGGTCTGAGAGCCGTCAAGTCCGTCTTGACTGCTGCTGGTAGATACAGAAGAATGCAAGCCGCCAGCGATGAAAAGAAGGACAAGGAAAAAGACAAGGGCGCAACCCAACTTGACTTCCAATTGAGCGAAGAAGAAAGACTTGAAACCATGATTTTGATGAGAGCTATTCGTGACATGAACCTTCCCAAGTTCGTCGCTGAAGATATTCCTCTCTTCAATGCCCTCTTCAACGTCATCTTCCAGGTCTCTGAAGCCCCCAACGACTTTAATGAAACCCTCCAAAACGCCATTTACGACGTCATGGCTGAAGAAGGATACCAACAACACACTCCTCTTGTTACCAAGATCATCCAACTTAATGAGTCCAAGGACACTCGTCACGGTAACATGCTTGTCGGCTCCACTCTTTCAGGCAAAACTACCTGTTGGAAGCTCCTTCAAAAGGCTTTGAACAGATTGAGCAAAGAAAACAGCAAGAAGTACCCAGCTGTGAGAATCACTCACTTGAACCCCAAGTCCATCGATATCAAGGAACTTTACGGTTACGTCAACCCCGACACTGCCGAGTGGTACGAAGGAGTTTTATCTTACCAAATGGCTGCCATCTGTAAGGAAGAAAGTGCTGATCACAGATGGATGATTCTCGATGGTCCCGTCGATACCATTTGGATCGAATCTATGAACACAGTGCTGGATGATAACAAGGTCTTGACCTTGTTGAACGGTGATCGTATTGGTCTCCCCGCTGAAGTAGGTTTGATTTTCGAAGTCGAAGACTTGTCTGCTGCCTCTCCCGCCACAGTCTCCAGATGCGGTATGGTTTATATGGATATCAACGAGCTCGGCTGGAAGCCTTATGTCGACAGCTGGATTGACAAGAAGAAGGACCCTGAACTCAGAGCTTACCTCGATGAACTGTTCTACAAGTGGATCAAGCCTCTTCTTGATACCAAGAGAAAGTTCTGCAAAGAAATTGTTTCCAGCAACAATGTTAATTTGGTAATCAGTCTTTGCAAGGTTTTGGATGCCCTCAATGCCTCTGAAGCTAGTCTCAAGCTTGATGACCCACCAAAGAGCGATGAGTACTGGCTCCTTTTGGAAAAGTGGTTCGCCTTCGCTTTGCTTTGGTCCGTCGGAGCAACTGTCAATGAAGACGGTAGAAAGTTCATTGACTCCAAGTTTAGAGATATCGAATCCTTCTTCCCTGCCAACAATGTGTATGACTACTTTATCAGCTCTGAAAAGAACGACTGGGCTCCATGGGAGGAGAAGCTTACCACTGTTTGGAAACCACCCCCAAATACTCCTTTCCACAAGTTGATTGTTCCTACCGTCGATACCTTCAGAAACAGATACATTCTCCAAACCCTCTTGAAGGCTAAAGCTCTGATTTTGGTCGTCGGTCAAACAGGAACAGGAAAGACTGCTATTATCAACTCCTTGTTGAGCAGTTTCGACGATACCTACACTTCTTTCTACATCAACTTCTCTGCCCAAACCACCTCTGCCAAGACTCAAGAAATTATTGAAAGCAAGCTCGTCAGAAGAGCCAAGGGTAAGATGACTCCCGACGCAGGCAAGAGAGGTATCATTTTCATCGATGACCTCAACATGCCAAGAAAGGACACCTTTGGATCTCAACCTCCTCTCGAACTTTTGAGACAATACATTGAATATGGAGGTTGGTATGACCGTCAGAGTCTCGATATTTTCAAGGTTATCGACAATATCCAATTCGTTGCCGCTATGGGCCCACCAGGAGGCGGTCGTGCTGAGATCTCACAAAGACTTCAAAGCAAGTTCAATATGATCAACTTCACTTTCCCCAACGACTCTCAAGTCAAGAGAATCTTCCAGAGCATCTTGACCAGTCAGCTCAACAACTTGGATGAAGAAATCAGGCCCCTCATTGATCCTTTGGCAAGCGCCACAATTAACTTGTACCTCGCTATTCAAGCCAACTTCTTGCCCACTCCCACTAGAGCTCACTACGTGTTCAACATGAGAGATATCTCAAAGGTTGTTCAAGGTGTCTGCCAACTCGAATACTGCGATAGCAAGCTCAACTTGATCAAGGTTTGGGTCCACGAGTGCTTGAGAGTTTTCTGCGACAGAATGATTACCGAAGACGATAGAAACCAACTCAAGAAACTCATTGGCGATAGACTTGAAATCGAACTTGGCTCCAACTTGAAGGAATGCTCCGCTGGAGAAGATGATACCGTCTTTGTCGACTTTATTGATGAAGACAATGCCACTTATCAGGAAGTCACCGATAGAGAAGTCCTCAAGAAGGTCTTGAAGACCAAGCTCGACACCTACAACAGCGAAACCAAGAGCGCTCCCCTCAACATTGTCTTGTTCAAGGAGGCCATTCTCAGTGTCTGCAAGATTCACAGAATCATCAAGCTCAGTCGTGGGCACGGTCTCCTCATCGGTGAAGGTGGTTCAGGCCGTCACTGCTTGACAAGATTGGCTGCATCCATTTGCGGATACAAGATCTTCCAAATCAAGATCACCAAGAACTACGAAAGCAGACAATTCAGAGAAGACTTGAAGAAATTCTGCGAAGAAGTCGGAACAAGAAGAACCCCTGCCGTCTTTATCTTCTCTGACAATGAGATTTTGCAAGAATCCTTCATTGAAGATATCAACAGTCTCATCTCCAGTGGTGAAGTTCCCAACCTTTTCAAGAAGGAAGAAGCCGCAGCAATCAGAGACAAGTGCAGAAAGGACGCCAAGAACCAAAAGATCGACACTGAAGAAGGAATCTGGGAATTCTTCCTCAACAAGGTTCAAAGCAATCTCCACATCGTCTTGTGCATGTCCAAGACCGGAGATAACCTCCGTAACTACACCAGAATGTACCCCGGACTCATCAACAACACTACCATGGTTTGGTTCATGCCTTGGCCTCAAGAGGCTCTCTATGAGGTCGCCGACCACTACTTGACATCATTGGCTGATGTTGATGAAAACTCCAAGAAGGCCATGTCTGGATTCTTTAGTGATACCCACATGCAAGTCTTGGCCGCCGCAAACAAGATGTGGATGGAACTCAAGAGGTTGTACTACGTCACTGCAACCAACTACATCGAACTCGTCCAAGGATACCTCGCTCTCTTGCAAGAAAAGAGAAAGGAAGTCGGAAACGAAATCAACAAGCTCAATTTGGGTCTCGAAAAGTTGGCTGAGGCTGGTAGAAACATGGAAGAACTTTCAGTCGCCCTGGATCATGCCCACAATGATTTGACTCAAAAGCAAAAGGATTGCGAGGAGCTCATGATCAGAATCACTCACGAATCTAGAGAAGCCGATGAAAAGCAAAAGGAAGTCGAATCCAAGAAGGTTGTCCTCGAGAAGGACAGAATTGAAACCGAGACCTTGGCAGCCTCTGCTAAAGTTGATCTCGATGCAGCAATGCCCGCTCTTTTGGAAGCTTCCGAGAAGATCGACAAGCTTACCAACAGTGAGTTTGCCGAAATCAAAGCCTACAGTACTCCACCAGAACCCGTCATGGCTGTCATGTCCGTCATTTTGATCTTCTTGGGTAAGGTCAAGGATGTGTCTTGGGCCTCTGCCAAGTCTGCCCTTTCTGATCCCAATTTCGTCAGTAATTTGAAGGACTTTTCTCAAAAGGAAAAGGATAACATCAGTACCAGAACGCTCAACAAGGTCGAAAAGTACACCAGTAGAGGTGACATGAGTCCTGCTGATGTCCGTAAGATCTCATCTGCTGCCGGTACCCTTTGGGAATGGTGCCTTGCCATGGAAAAGTATGCCAAGGCCTGGAGAGATATCGAGCCCAAGAGAAACAACGTCAGAAAGCTCGAAGACAAATTGAAGAAGAACGAAGACGAACTCCGCCAATTGGAAGAAAAGTACCTCCAACTCAAGGGAGAAGTCGACAGACTCAAGAGCAGATACGAACAAGCCAATGATGATAAGGAGAAGTTCAAGAACGACGCCCAAGAACTCAGAATCAAGTTGGAAAGAGCCGAAAAGCTCGTCTACTCCTTGTCTTCCTCCAAAGAAAGATGGGCCGCAGACAAGAGACGTTTGTTGGAACAATACGAAAATCTTATCGGTGACACTTTGATTTCAGCTGCCTTCCTCTCCTACTCTGGTCCTTTCCCCTCAGAATACAGAGAAAGACTTGTCAGCCAGGTCATGTTGCCTTACATCAAGTCCATGAAGATTCCTCACAGCAGAAATTACAACGTTGCTGATTTCCTTGCCAAGCCTACTGACATTCAAAGATGGAACGGCCAAGGCTTGCCCACCGATCCCTTCTCAACAGAAAACGGTGTCATTGTCATCAAGAGCAGAAGATGGCCATTGATGATTGATCCTCAAATGCAAGCCAACAAGTGGATCAAGAGCATGGAAAGAGAAAAGCTTATCTTGCTTGATCCTCAAACTGAAAATTACATGTCCAAGATTGAAAGAGCCATCTTTGATGGTATGCCAGTCCTTCTCCAAAACATCGGTGAAGATGTCGATCCTTCCCTCGACCCCGTCTTGAATAAGTCACTCAAAACAGTCGGCGACAAGCTCGTCCTCGTCTTGGGTGATAGAGAAATTGGCTACAACCCCAACTTCAAGCTCTACATGACAACCAAGTTCAGCAATCCCAAGTACAAGGCTGAAGTCTCAACTAAAGTTACCCTCGTCAACTTTACCGTCAAGGAAAAGGGTCTCGAAGAGCAACTCCTCGGGAAACTGATCGAAAACCTCGAACCCGAACTCGAAAAGAGAAAGAATGAGCTCGTCCAAAAGACTGCTAAAAACCAAGCCAAGCTCAAGGAGTCCGATGAAGAAGTCCTTCGTCTTTTGATGGAAACCAAGGGCTCCCTCGTCGATGATGACAACTTGGTTACCAAGCTCCAAAACTCCAAAGCCACCGAAGACGAAATCAAACAACAAATTGAATCCAGCTCTCAAACCATGAAGAAGACCCTCGCCTTGAGAGAAAACTACAGACCTCTCGGAACCATGGCTTCCCACTTGTTCTTCGTCCTCAACGACTTGAACAAGATTGACCACATGTATCAATTCTCCTTGGAATCCTACATCGATCTCTTCGTCCAAGCTATTCCCAAGAAGGACGAAAGACACATGATGCTCGATACCTTACAGAGCAAATTGGACACCATCTCTGAAAGACACAAGATTGGCGTTTACAAATACGCCTGCAGATCACTCTTTGAAAAGGACAAGATCCTCTTGTCTATGCAAATGACTGCCAAGTTATCAGACAAGGTTAATCCCGAGGAATACAGCTTCTTCCTCAGAGGTATCACCAACGTTGACAGATCCCAACAACCACCCAACCCTGCTCCTGAATGGTTGACTCCCAGCGCTTGGGATGCCATCAATGCTTTGGACAAGCTCGCCAAGTTCGACGGCTTGATTGGTTCATTCATGAACAGTACCAAAGAATGGAGAAGATGGTACATGAGTGAAGCTCCTGAAACTGAAGTCCTTCCCGGTGAATGGTCCAACAGATTCGACACTCCCTTGAGAATGATGATCCTCTTGAAGGCAATGAGACCCGATAGAGTCATGTTGGCATGCAGAGAATTCGTCGAAAAAGGACTGGGTGACAAGTTCGTTAACCCTCCTGAAGTCAATTTCGAAAGCATCTACAACGACTCCAAGCCCTCCACTCCTATCGTTATTATCCTCTCTCCTGGTGTTGATCCTTACCCACAAATTGAAGCCTTGGCCCAAAGACAAAAGATCCCACTCTACCCACTTTCTCTCGGTCAAGGTCAGTCTGACAGAGCCAAGGACAAGATTAGAGACGGTGTCAAGAATGGACACTGGGTCTTCTTGGCCAACTGTCACTTGTCCATTTCATTCTTGGCTGAACTCGAAAAGCTCCTCGATAGATTGAAGATTGATGAAACTGACCAAAGCAACAAATTCAGACTTTGGTTGACCACCAACCCCCACCCCAAATTCTCAATCTCCATCCTTCAAAAGGCCATCAAGGTCACCACTGAGCCTCCTCGTGGTCTCAAGGCAAACATGCTCAGACTCTACACTCAAATGCAAGAAGAACAATTCAGAGTCGACTACAAGGAAAATTACAAGAAGATGCTCTTCTGTTTGTGCTGGTTCCACAGTATTATCATCGAAAGAAAGAGATTCAAGTCACTTGGTTGGAACATTTCTTACGATTTCAATGATTCTGACTTCCAAATCTGTGAAAACATCATCAAGAACTACCTCGACAAGAGCTCCAAGGGAGTTGATGAAAGTGCCAAGATCATTCCTTGGGACGCTATTCGTTATTTGATCTACGAAATCAACTACGGTGGTAGAGTCACTGATGAATGCGATAGAACCCTCTTGAGAGTGTATGCCAACGAATTCTTTAACGAGAGAGTCATCACCGAAGAAAATTACAACCTCGCCGATCCCAATTTGGAATTCCAATACGTTGTCCCCGATGACTCCAACTGGAAGCCTCCTCAGGATAAAGGCAAAGAACTTCAATTCAAATCTCAAACCGCCTACTTCTTTGAGCAAGAAATCAGAAAGTATCCTGATATCGATCCTCCTGGCGCATTCGGCCAACACATTAATGCTGTGATTTCCTCTCAAATCTCAGATACCAACACCTTGATTGAAAGTATTCTTTCATTGCAACCCAGAGAGTCTTCCACCGGAACAGAAAGCATGGAAGAAGTTGTCGAAAAGATCGTCAATGACTTGAAGGACAAGGTCCCCGAAGTTTTGAATCTCGAAGAAATTGAAGAAAGAAACAAGCACATCCCTGATGATGACCCATACAAGATTGTCATGAAACAAGAAATCGCCAGATACAACAAGCTCTTGGTCACTTTGGAGGCCTCTTTGAAGAACCTCCTCGACGGTATCAAGGGAAGAATCCTTATTTCTGAGGACCTCGAAAAGATTATGGAAAGCTTGTACGAATCCAAGGTTCCCAGAGCTTGGAAGTTTGCTTACCCAAGTTTGAAGCCATTGAACAGTTGGATCGCTGATCTCAATGCCAGAGTCAAGGAATTCAAAGATTGGGCCTTCAAGGGCACACCAATGGTCTTCTGGATCTCCTCATTCACTTATCCCAAAGGTTTCCTCACTGCTATCCTCCAACAAACTGCTAGAAAACTTCCTAAAGTCTCCATCGATATGTTGGGTCTTGATTTCTACTTCTTGAATGTTGACAACACCACCAAGGCCGCTCCTGAAGGTGTTTATGTCCACGGTTTATACTTGGAAGGTGCCAAGTGGGATTGGAACAAGTCTATCCTGCTCGATGCCGATGCCATGACTCTTCACCACAAGATGCCTGTTATGCATTTCCGTCCCATCATCACTGAAGGTAAGAAACAAAAGAAGGGTCAAAGCTACTACAGTTGCCCCACCTACATGTACCCTGTCAGAGGTGACGCTTCATTCGTCCTCTACGTTAATCTCCCCTGTGGTACCCTCACTGACCCTTCATTCTGGGTTAAAAGAGGTACTGCTCTCCTCATGTCCCTCAGTGAATAACAAAATAAGATTTTTTTATCAATCTATACATTGAATCTATTGAATAATCATATCATCATAATAATATTCATGATAGCTATATATCAATCAAACTCTACTTAAGATTGAATAAATACACCTAAAGCTCAAAAGAGCATTAATCAATTTTAAATTTTCCCTTTGCCTCCAATAATTTGATTTGATCTAATTTTTTCCTCTCGAGTTCCGACCAAAGCATGCTT
>Ga0182738_1003008_pt1 | contig 19583 bp, 19 predicted proteins | sample eDN5th30CBELigMG_FD_128876 | JGI IMG/M metagenome (GOLD analysis project Ga0182738, IMG submission 128876) | Enriched Miracle-Growth compost microbial communities from Emeryville, California, USA - eDNA 5th pass 30_C BE-Lig MG (version 2)... ... | reverse complement strand
GACCATGCATCGTCAGACGGGCATTCTTGTGCGTGTTCATCCGGGGCCTTGCTCAGGATCAGGTGTCGCAACCCAACCCTCGCAGCCAAGCTCCGGATGAACAACCTTCATAGATTCGACAACTAGAAGCCGCCGGTCTTGACCTCGTGCCCGGCGGAAACCCCCCGCCGGGCACATCCCTTTCCGGGGCATGCGAGGCTTGCCCCGCTCCGGCGGGCCGTCATAGCCTGACGCTCATGCGCCGTCCGCTCACGCCCGCCGCCATACGGGCCCCCTTCGCCCGCTACAGCCATGCCGTCGAGGTCGCCGCGGGAGCGCGCCTCGTCTTCGTCTCGGGCCAGCTCGGGGCAAATCCCGACGACACCGTGCCGCCGACGGTGGAGGCGCAGGCGGAGCGCTGCTTCGCCAACATCGCCGTGATCCTCGCCGAGGCGGGGCTCGGCCTCGCCGACATCGTCCGGATCGATGCGTTCGTCACGGCGCGCGAGCACATGAAGGGCTACATGGCGGTCCGCGACCGCATGGTCGGCGACCCGCCGCCCGCCTCGACGCTGATGATCGTCGGCGGCTTCACCCGGCCCGAATTCCTGGTCGAGGTCGAGGTGGTCGCGGCCGGCTAGGCCCGCGCTTCGAACACCGTGCGCCCGGCGACGAGGGTGCGGAGCACCCGGCCGGAGAAGCGCGCGCCCTCGAACGGCGTGTTCTTCGATTTGGACCGAAGCGCATCGGCGTCGAGCACCCAGGGCGCGTCCGGATCGACGATCACCATGTCGGCGGGGGCGCCGGGCGCGAGCCGGCCGACCTCGAGGCCGAGCAGCTCGGCCGGCCGGGTGGCCAGCGCCCGGAAGAGGGCGAGGGGCTCGACCTCGCCCGAATGGAACAGGCGGAGCGCCGCCGGCAGGAGCGTCTCGAGCCCCACCGCGCCGTCGGCCGCCTCGGCGAAGGCCTGACGCTTGGTGTCGACGTCCTGGGGGTCGTGGCTGGATACGATCACGTCGATCGTGCCGTCGGCGATGCCGCCGATCATGGCCCGGCGATCCGCCTCGGCGCGGAGCGGCGGCGCGAGCTTGAAGAAGGTCCGGTAGGGGCCGATGTCGTTCTCGTTGAGGGTCAGGTGATTGACCGAGACGCCGCAGGTGATGCCGATGCCGGCCGCCTTGGCGCGGCGCACCACCTCGAGCGATTCGGCGCAGGAGACCTGCGCCACGTGGCAGCGGCCGCGGGTGAGCGCGGCAAGCCGCACGTCGCGCTCGACGACGATGATCTCGGCCTCCTTCGGGATGCCGGCGAGGCCGAGGCGGCTCGCGACCTCGCCCTCGTTCATCACGCCCGAGCCGACGAGGTCCGGATCGGCCGGGTTGTGCATGATCAGCGCGCCGAAGTCGCGGGCATAGGTCAGCGCCCGGCGCATCACCGCGGCGTTGGTCACCGTGCGGCGCCCGTCGGTGAAGCCGACGGCGCCGGCCTCGCGGAGAAGGCCGAACTCGGTGATCTCCCGGCCCTTCAGCCCCTTGGTGATCGCCGCCATGGGATGGACGCGGATCGCGGTCTCGTCGCGGGCGCGACGGCCGATGAAATCGACCAGCGCGCCGTCGTCGATCACCGGGTCGGTGTCGGGCATGGTGACGATGGTGGTGACGCCGCCCGCCGCCGCCGCCTGGCCCGCCGAGGCGAAGGTCTCGCGATGCTCGGCGCCCGGCTCGCCGACGAAGACGCGCATGTCGACGAGGCCCGGCGCGACGATCGCGCCGCGGCAGTCGATCACCTCGGCGCCGGCCGGGCGGGTGGTCCGCGCCGCCTCGGGGCCGGCGGCGACGATGCGGCGATCCGCGACGATCACCGCGCCGCGGGCGTCGAGGTTCCGCGACGGGTCAACGACCCGGGCATTCTCCAGCACCAGCGGCCGCTCGCCGCCCCCGTTCGCACCCTCACGCATCGGGCAGGTGCGCCGCCAGCGCCTCGAGCACGGCCATGCGGACCGCGACCCCCATCTCGACCTGCTCGCCGATGAGGCTCTGCGGCCCGTCGGCCACGGACGAATCGATCTCGACGCCGCGGTTCATCGGCCCGGGATGCATGACCAGCGCATCCGGCTTGGCATAGGCGAGCTTCTCCCGGTCGAGGCCGAAATAGCGGAAGTACTCGCGGATCGAGGGAACGTAGCTGCCCTCCATCCGCTCGCGCTGGAGACGGAGCATCATCACGATGTCGGCATCGGCGAGGCCGGAGCGCATGTCGGTGAAGACGTCGACGCCCATCCGCTCGATCCCGGTGGGCAGGAGCGTCGAGGGGCCGACCACGCGCACCCGCGCCCCGAGGATGTTGAGGAGGAGGATGTTCGACCGCGCCACGCGGCTGTGGGCGATGTCGCCGCAGATGGCGACGGTCAGTCCCTCGATGCCGCCCTTGTGGCGGCGGATGGTGAGGGCGTCGAGCAGCGCCTGGGTGGGATGCTCGTGGATGCCGTCGCCGGCATTGACCACCGAGCAGCCGACCTTCTGGGCGAGGAGCTCGACGGCACCGGCGGCGTGGTGGCGGACGACGAGGATGTCGGGCCGCATGGCATTGAGCGTCATCGCCGTGTCGATGACCGTCTCGCCCTTCTTCACCGACGAGTTGCCGACGGCCATGTTCATGACGTCGGCGCCGAGCCGCTTGCCGGCGAGCTCGAAGGACGACTGGGTGCGGGTCGAGGCCTCGAAGAAGAGATTGATCTGCGTCCGCCCGCGCAGGACCGACTTCTTCTTCTCGATCTGGCGGCTGACCTCGATCGCCTGCTCGGCGAGATCGAGGAGCCCGGCGGCCTCGCGCGGGGACATGCCCTCGATGCCCAACAGGTGCCGGTGCGGAAAGACGATCGGCAGAGGGGCTGGCGCGAGGTTCATCAAAGCCGTTCCTATATGGAAACTCCGTGCCGCCGGCAAGCTTGGTGGCGGCGTCGCGGTGAGTTAGAAACAGGTTTCACGGCTTTTTCGCCGGGACGCGGGGGATCGGAGTGGGCTCGTCCGACGACACGCACGAGGTCTTCAACCAGTCGCCGCCGTTCACCGGGGTCAATCTCCACGCGAGCGATCCCGGTCTCGGCGCCCTGACCGAGGGACTGCCGCGCGCCGTCAAGGCCCGCCTCAACGCCCATGGCGAGGCCGCGGGGTCGCGCGAGAGCTTCGAGCTCGGCCGGCTTGCCAATATCCATCCGCCGGCGCTTCGGACGCACGACCCCAACGGGACGCGGATCGACACGGTCGAGTTCAATCCGGCCTACCACGCGCTGATGCGGCGGAGCGTCGCCGCGGGCCTCCACGCCTCGATCTGGGACGCTCCCGAGGCGGAGGCCCCGGGCAGGAACACGGCCCGCGCCGCGCTCCTCTACATGACCGCCCAGGCCGAGTGCGGGCATCTCTGCCCGATGACCATGACCAGCGCCGCGGTCGCCGCGCTCGCCCGCGCGCCCGACCTCGCCGGCGTCTGGCTGCCGAAGATCCGCTCGCGCCAATACGATTCGGCCAACCGCCCCTTCACCGGGAAGAAGGGCGTCACCATCGGCATGGGGATGACGGAGAAGCAGGGCGGCAGCGACGTCGCCGCGACCATGACCCGCGCCGAGGACGCCCGCGACGGAACCTGGCGGCTCACCGGGCACAAGTGGTTCCTGTCGGCACCGATGAGCGACGCCTTCCTGATGCTCGCCCGGGCGCGCGAGGGCGTCAGCTGCTTCCTGGTGCCGCGCTTCCTCCCGGACGGGACCCGGAACGCGATGCGCTTCGAGCGGCTCAAGGACAAGCTCGGCAACCGCTCCAACGCCACCGCCGAGGTCGAGCTGCCGGGCGCCACCGGCTTCCTGGTGGGCGAATTGGGCCGCGGCATCCCGGCGATCATCGACATGGTGACCCTCACCCGGCTCGACTGCGCCGTCGCCTCGGCCGGGCTGATGCGGATCGCGCTCGCCGAGGCCGTGCACCATGTCCGCCATCGCCGGGCCTTCGGCGAAGCCCTTGTCGACCAGCCGCTGATGACCCGCGTGCTGGCCGACATGACCCTCGACGCGCTCGCCGCCGCCGCGCTCTCCTTCCGCCTCGCCGAATCCTACGACCGGGCGGCGGACGACCCGGCCGAGGCCGCCTTCGCGCGGCTGATGACCCCGGCGGTCAAGTACTGGGTGTCGAAGCTCGCGCCGGCGCTGGTCGCCGAGGCCATGGAGTGCCTCGGCGGCAACGGCTACATCGAGGAGAGCCGCCTCCCCCGCATCTACCGCGAGGTCCCGGTCAACGCGATCTGGGAGGGCGCCGGCAACGTCATGGCGCTCGACGTGATGCGGGTCATGCGGAAATCGTCGGAGCCGCTCGAGGCCGTGCTCGGCCTCATCGAGGATTCGTTCGGCAGCTCGGCGAAGTCGACGCTCAACATCCTGCGGGCGGCCGGCGCGGTGGCGCTGGCGGACGAGGGATCGGCCCGGATCCTCACCGAGCAGCTGGCGATGACGGTGGCGGCGTCGGCCCTTCGCCGCCGGTTTCCGGCGGCGATCGCCGACGCCTTCTTCGAGACGCGTCTCGGCAAGCCCTGGCGCTCGACCTACGGGATGCTCGATTCGCGCTTCGATGCCCGCGCCTTCATCAACTACATCTATCCCACCGGCTGAGCCCGGGCCGGCGGGCCGCGGCGCCTACGGCGTGGCGGCGCCCACGGCCTGCTCGACGACGCCGGCGAGCCAGTCGTCGACCGAGAGGCCGGCGGCGTCCGCGCTCGACTGGATCTCGGCGGCGACCCCCGTCGGCACCTTCACGTCGAGGATGATCTCGTCGGCATCCGAATAGGTGTAGGTCATCTCCGTCACCCGGGCGGCGTAGGCCTCGAGGGCATCGGCCTTCTGGGCGTCGGTGAGGCCGGTCTCGGCCACCACGGCCGGGCAATAGGCCGAGATGATGCTGTCGACGATGAGACCGGAGCTGAGGCCGTGGGCGCGAAGCTCGGTGATGGTGGCGCTGATGTCGGCATCGTCGCCCAGCGCGTCGGCGGAGGGAAGGAGCTTGGCCACGCTCGCCGCCGGCTTGTCGGCGATCGGCTGCCAGGGGCACGTGAAGGACCCCGCCGCCTGGGAAGCCTGGGGCAGGAGAACGCCGACGGCGAGCGCCGCACCGAGTCCGAAACGCCAGTTCTGCATTGTCCTTCATCCTTTCCTGAACGCGTCAGGCTTGTTAGCGCGCCGGGAGCGCCTTCGGCAATGTGGCGGAGCGTCTACCAGGCGATCCGCCGTCCGTCGCGGAAGAAGCCGCCGGTCGGCCCGTCCTCGGGGAGGATCGCCGCCCACACGATCGACTTCGTTCCCTCGAGGATGCCGCGCGACGCCGACGGCCCGCCCATCCGCGTCCGCACCCAGCCGGGACAGACCGCGTTGACCTTGATCCGGCGCGGGGCGAGCTCGGCGGCGAGAAGCCGGGTGAGCGCATTCAGCCCTGCCTTGGAGACGCGGTAGGCCGAGTTCGGCCATCCCGCCTCGGCCCAGGTGCCGTCGGCCACGGCGGCGGCGAAGGCGTTCATCAGCCCGAGCAGCCGCTGCGGGGTGAGGCGCGGGTCGGAGAGCATGCCGCGGACCGCGCCGGAGAGGCCGGAGAGCTCGCCCACGCCGCTCGACACCATCACGATGGTGCCGCCGTCCGGAACCTGCGGCAGCAGCGCCTCGGTGACGTGGTACGGCCCGAAGACGTTCGTCGCGACCGTCGTCCGCGCCACCTCGGCATCGAAGCCGTCGAGGGCGACGGCGGCGTTGTTGACCAGCACGTCGACCGGCCGGCCTGCCGCCATGAGCCGCTCCGCGAGGGCCGCGATGCTGCCGAGATCGGCGACGTCGAGCGGCATGAAGTCGATACCGACCGCCCGCGCCGCGGCGGCGCCGTCGTCTGCGTCCCGCGCGGTCATGACGACGGCGTAGCCGAGATGGGCGAGCTGCCGGCAGGTCTCGAGGCCGAGGCCGCGGTTGCCGCCGGTGACCAGTGCCGTCCTTCCGCCCGCGAGTGCCATGTCCCTTCTCCGGATCGCCGATTCCCGCCGCGCCAGGCCGCCGCGAAGATGATAAACTTCGCCGATGATAACCGCAGCCGCCACCAAGAGCATTGATCCCGGCGAAATCTCCCGCTTCTCGGCCATGGCCGAGGAATGGTGGGATGCGAACGGGCCGATGCGGCCCCTCCACCGCCTGAATCCGACACGCCTCGCCTATGTCAGGGACCGGCTCGCCGGCCATTTCGGCCGGGACGCGGACGGCATCGCGCCGCTCGCCGGCCTCGCCGTCCTCGACATCGGCTGCGGCGCCGGACTGGTGTCGGAGCCGCTTTGCCGGATGGGCGCCGCCGTCACCGGCATCGACCCCTCACCGGAGATCGTCGCCGTGGCGCGGCTCCATGCCGAGGATGGCGACCTTGCGATCGACTACCGCGCCACCACCGCCGAGGCGCTCGCGGCGGCGGGCGAACATTTCGACGCCGTCCTGATCCTCGAGGTGGTCGAGCACGTCAACGACGTGCCGGCCTTCGTCGCGACCGTCGCCTCGCTGGTCCGGCCGGGCGGCATCGTCGTCGCCTCGACCATCAACCGCACCCTCAAGGCCTTCGCGCTCGCCATCGTCGGGGCCGAGTACGTGCTCCGCTGGCTGCCGCCCGGCACCCACAGCTACGAGAAGCTGGTGACGCCGGGCGAGCTCACGACCGCCTTCGCCGACGCCGGGCTCGACCCCGGCGACGAGACCGGCGTCATGTACGTGCCGCTCGCCGACCGCTGGCGCCTCGGCCGCGACATGGACGTCAACTACATGATGACGGCGACCCGGCCGGCGTGAGCCGGCGTCACCGGAGGCGGTAGACCCGCGCGGCCGTGTCGTGGAGCATCGCCGCCCGGTCCTCCGCCGAGAAGCCCGCCATCGCGTCGCGATGGGCCCCGAGCAGCGACCCGTAGTCCGTCCACAGCTTCTCGATCGGAAAGTTCGAGCCGAACAGGCAGCGCCGGGGGCCGAACATGTCGACCGTCTCGCGGACGATCCAGGCGACGTGGGCGGGGTCGTTGGCGTGGATGAAGGTGCCGAGCCCGGAGAGCTTCGCGGTCACGTTCGGCTGCGCCGAGAGGAGGCGCATTCCCCGGCACCATTCCTCGCGGCCCCGGTCGGTGAGGTCCTCGAGCATTCCCGCATGCTGGAGGACGAAGGTCGTCTCCGGGTGATCGGCGGCGAGCCGCGCGGCGCCTTCCATCTGCGGGGCGAAGACCTGGAGGTCGAAGGAGAATCCGTAGTCGGCGAGCGCCGCGAGATTGCGGCGGAAGACCGGATCGTCGGCGACCCCGCCATGGGGGGCGAAGCGGTATTGCGGGTTCTCGTGCCAGTGGAGCTGCATGCGGATGCCGCGGACGCGCGGCACCTCGGCGAGCCCGTCGAGCGTCGGGCGGACGTCGTCGGCCATCAGGTCGGCATAGGCGACGATGGCATGGGGCCACCCGCTGCGGTCGGCCTCGGCCTCGACCCACCGGGCCTCGGCGACGGCGTTCTCCGGCGCCCAGTTCGCCTGCACGTAGACCGACTTCACGACGCCCTCGCCGGCGATGTCGGCGAGGTATTCCTCGATCCCGTAGTCGCGGCGGATCGGCTCGTAGGGGCCGAAGATGCGCGGCACCATGGGGCCGGCCAGCCACGGCAGGTCGGCCTGCCGCCAGATGTGGTGATGGGCGTCGATGACGGCCTGGGTCATGGCGATATCCGCTTCATTCGAGGGCCCGGCGGCGATTCCTCCACCGGGCGAGCCTGCTCCCTGTCGTTCCGCAGGCGGCCCGCCGCCCGCGCGGTGCGCCGCCGATGCGGAACCGCCACCATAGCGGACGGGCTCCGGTCGTACAGCGCGCCGCCCGATGTCGTGGGGGCGTCTCCCCGCGAAGTCCGGCTTGCGCGGGGTGGACGGGACCGGGAGCCTACCCGATCAGCACCTTCTCCTCGGCCATGAAGTGGAAGCGCTCGGCATGGGCCGCGGCATCGGCCCCGGCCGCCTTCCCTTCCTCCGTCGCGAAGCCGGCGAGGCGCGCCTCGTCCGAATCCCACCACATCTCGGAGATCGCGTCATAGGGCGAATCCGGATTCTCCTTGAGCGGCACGTTCATGCGGTAGCCGCGCATGCCGGGAATCTTCTTGGCGAGCTCGGCGTGGTGGTTGAGCGCCCAGTCGCGGAATTCCTCGTAGCTGGTGCCGGGCTTCCGCTTCATCAGCGACAGAACTTTCAGCATCTGGTCGTCGTCCTCTTACTCTGCAGCCTCGAGAGCGCCTTCGCGGGCGCGGATCGCGCGGAGCACCCGCTCCGGCGTGATGGGGATGGTGTCGATGCGCACGCCGACGGCGTCGAAGATGGCGTTGGCGATCGCCGGGATGGGCGAGTTCGCCGTCATCTCGCCGACGCCCTTGGCGCCGTAGGGCCCGTCCGCCGACGGCCGCTCGAGGATCACGCCCTCGAAGGACGGCAGGTCGCCCGGCCCCGGCATCAGGTATTCGTTGAAGTCGAGCGGGCCGTGCGCACGGTCGGGGTAATACGGCTCGGTGGTCTCGTAGAGCGCGTGGCTCATCCCCATCCAGGCGCCGCCGACGATCTGCTGCTCGACCATCTTGGGGTTGAGCGCGCGGCCGATCTCGTAGGCGCTCTTCAGGGAAAGGACCTCGACCTCGCCGGTCTCGGTGTCGACCTCGACCTCGGCGATGGTGCAGGCATGGGCGTAGGTCGTCGCCGGCACCATCTTCCCCGTCTCGGGATCGGGGAAGGAGCGGGTCTGCATGAAGATGCCGCGGCCCGACACCGTCTTGCCGTGCTTGAAATGGGCCGCGAGCGCCACCTGGAACACCGGGATCGACTTCGTCGGCACGCCCTTGACGTGGATGTTGCCCTTGCCGTCGGTCTCGAGGTCCGCGGCGCCGACCTCGAGCTCCTCCGCCGCCACGTCCATCAGGACCTGGCGGGCTTCCTTGGCGGCCATGATGATGGCGTTGCCGACGCGGTGCGTGCCCCGGCTCGCGAAGGTGCCCATGCAGTGCGGCCCGGTGTCGGTGTCGGCGGTATCGACGATCACCATGTCCGGCGGCACGCCGATGGTCTCGGCGCAGATCTGCTGCATCACCGTCTTCAGGCCCTGGCCGAGGTCGGTCGAGGACAAGGCGACGACGAAGTTGCCGGTGGTGGTCGCGTGCACCAGCGCCTGGCTCGGGTCGCCGCCGAGGTTCATGCCGGTCGGATAGTTCACCGCGGCGACGCCGCGTCCGCGTGCCTTGGCCATGGTCAGCGCTCCTCCGGTAAATGGGATGCCGGCGCTGCCGCAGCGCCACCTCTCCCATGGGGAGAGATCGATCCGGGCGCGGACGGATGTCCGTGGCCGGAGCGGGTAAGGGGTTGCGACCTGAGGTGAGCGGACACCCGGGAGGGTACGCCCCTCACCCGGATCGACGCGGATCGCATCCGCCTCGATCCGACCTCTCCCCATGGGAGAGCTGGCATCGCGTCCGCATGAAGGACCATCGCCATCACGCACCCGCCTTCAGCGAAGACGCCGCGGCGTCCTCCGGCGAGACGGGCCAGTTGGCCAATTGCGCCGCCGCCTGCATGGTCTCGACCAGCGCGGCCCCCTTGGTGAGCTCGCCATGGGCCTTCATGTCGCCGTCCCGGTAGGCGTTCCGCATCCGGAAGGCGATCGGGTCCATGCCGAGCATCCGGGCGAGCCGGTCCATCTGCACCTCGAGGGCGAAGTCGCCGATGGTGACGCCGAAGCCGCGCATCGCCGAGGAGGGCGTGCGGTTGGTGTAGACGCAATGCGCGTCGATCCACACGTTGGGGATGGTGTAGGGGCCGGGCATGTGCGCCGCGGCCTTGGTGGTGCCGTAGGGGCTGTGGCGCGAATAGGCCCCGGCATCGACGTAGATGCGGACCTTCCGGGCGACGATGCGCCCGTCGTCCATCACGCCGTCCCTGATGTAGATGCGCTCGGCCGCCCGCGGGCTCGAGACCTGCATCTCCTCCTCGCGGGTATAGGCGTATTTCACCGGCCGGCCGGTGAGCATCGCGCCGAGCATCGCCACCGGCTCGGTGGTGACGTCGACCTTGCCGCCGAAGCCGCCGCCGACCGTGCCGCCGATCAGGCGGAGCTTCTGGAACGGCACGTCGAGGATCAGGCCGGCATTGTCGAGGGTGAAGAACAGGGCCTGCGTGTTCGAGTAGCAGGTGAGGCGCCCGTTCGCCTCGGGCACGACGATGCAGCCGGTGGTCTCGACCGGGGCATGCTCGATCGGCGCCGACTGGTAGCGGTGCTCGACGACATGGTCGGCCGCCGCGAAACCGGCCTCGACGTCGCCGAGGCGGACGCGGCGGCAGTGGTGGCCCTCGTAGGTGAAGAAGTTGTTGCCGTGATACTCGTTGACCAGCGGCGCGCCGGGGGCGAGCGCCTCCTCGACGTCGAGCACGGCCGGCAGCACCTCGTAGCCGACCTTCACCGCCGCGGCGGCGGCGCGGGCATTGGCGTCGGTGTCGGCGAGCACGGCGACGATCGGCTCGCCCTTGAAGCGCACCTTGTCCTCGGCGAGCACCGGCTCGTCGTTGGGCTCGACCTGGATCAGGCGGAGGATGGTGTAGACGTTGGCCGGCACGTCCCGGTGCGTGAGGATGCGCACCACCCCGGGCATCTTCTCCGCTTCCGAGGCGTCCACCGAGAGGATGCGGGCATGGTCGTGCGGGCTCCGCACCATCTTCAGATGCAGCGTCCCGGGGAAGCTGCGGTCGGCATAGAACTGGGTCTGGCCGGTCACGTGGCCGAGCGCGTCGGAACGCACGAGGCTCGTCCCCACCGCCTTGCCGTCGGCGCCGCGCTCGGCGGCGAAGAATTCGCGGACGTGCTCCATCCCCGTCTCCCTCAGGCGGTCTTCGCGCCGCGGATCTCCGCCGCGGCCGAGAGGATCGCGTTGATGATCGGCTCGTAGCCGGTGCAGCGGCAGATGTTGCCGGAGATCGCGTCGACGACCGCCTCCCGGTCCGGATCGGGGTCGGCGTCGAGGAGCGCCCGCGCCGCGACCAGCATGCCCGAGGTGCAGAAGCCGCACTGCGTCGCGAAGCCGTCGGCGAAGGCGCGCTGGAGGGCATGCAGCGTCCCGCCCTCCGCCAGTCCCTCGATGGTGGTGACCGAGGCGCCGTTGGCGCGGGCCGCCAGCGTCAGGCACGAGAGGGCCGGCGCGCCGTCGAGCAGCACCGTGCAGGCGCCGCAGGTGCCCTGGTTGCAGCCGATACGGGTTCCGGTGAGGCCGAGCTTGTCGCGGAGCACGTCGACGAGCAGCGCATCGCTCTCGACGAACTCGGCCTGCTCGACGCCGTTGACCGTGAAGATGAGCGGCAGCTTCGCCATCAGCGGGCCTCCCCCGAAAGCAGGCGGCCGAGATGGACGGGAAGCACCTCCCGCCGGTACCAGGCGCTCGCCTGCGGATCGTCCTCCGGCGCCGTTCCCTCCGCCGCGACCGCGACCGCCGCGGCGACGGCCTCCGGACCGGGTGCACGGCCTTCGAGCGCCGCCTCGACCGCCCCCGTCCGGATCGGGCGCCGCGCCATGGCGCCATAGGCGACGCGGACCCCCGCGAAGCGGCCGTCGACGACCGGCAGCAGCGCCGCGATGGCGAGCACCGAGGCGCCATGGGGATGCTTGCGGGTGACCTTGAGGTAGCGGAACGCGCCCTCGGCCGGCCGCGCGAACTGCACGGAGCGGACCACGCCCGCGGGGCCGCCGGCAAGGAACGCGCCGAGGTCCACGACCGTCTCGCCGTCGGGGGTGACGCGGCTCACCGTCGCGCCGAGGGCAAGGAGCGCGACCGCGAAGTCGCCGTAGGGGCTCCAGGCGAAGAGGTTGCCGCCGACGGTCGCCATGTTGCGCACGGCCGGCCCGCCGATCGACCGGGCGACGGGGGCGAGGAAGTCGAGGCCCGGCGTCCGCGCCACGTCGGTCATGGTGGCGGCGCTGCCGATGGTCACCGTCTCGCCGGCGTCGATGCCCTCGAGGCCGAGCCCGTCGTTGAGGACGACCGTCCGGATCGTGCCGTGGCCGGCGGTGACGGCGCGGACGAGGAACGTCCCGCCGCCGAGGAAGCGCGCTCCGTCCTTGCCGGCGACGAGGGCCGCCGCATGGCCGACCGATTCTGCGCGCACGATGTCGAGCGCCATCCGCATTCCTCCCTTGCCGGCGGATCGTCTGCCCGCCGGTCGCGCCGGGCGGGTCTCTGCCCGCCGGCCAGAAGGCTCTCTTCCGGAGCCTTTCGACTTGTTACAACTCGACTATCGATAATCGATAATCTGCTGTCAATCCTGCAACGCAGCGTGGACTGGCGTCCGGCGCGGGGCTATGGCAGAGAGGAGGCCGGCCGCCGCGGATGGCGGCGAGGCAGGGAACGAGCGAGCCTTGGAAGCCCTTTCGGCGAAGGAGCCGGCGCGACGATCGAACGTCGATCACCAGCCGCTCAGCGTGCGCATCCGGAACATGCTGATCGAGCGGATCGTGGCGGGCCATTACCGGCCCGGCGAGCGGCTGGTCGAATTGCATCTCGCCCGCGAATTCGGGTCCAGCCAGGCGCCGGTCCGCGAGGCGCTCCGCGACCTCGACCAGGCGGGGCTGGTCACCATCCGCCCGCGCCGGGGCTCCTTCGTCAACGACTACCACGCCCGCGCCCAGCAGGAGATCTACACCGTCCGCGGCGCGCTCGAGGAGGCGGCGATGCGGCTGGCCTTCGACCGGCTTCATGCCCGCCCCGGCCTCGTCGCCGAACATCTCGAGGGGATGCGCGAGGCGGCGCGGAACGGCGACGTCGAGGCCATGGTGCACCACAGCGTCTGGTTCCACCGCGTCATCATGCGCGCGGCCGAGAACGATCTCCTCCTGCGGATGTGGGAATCGCTCCACGTCGACCTGCATTCATGGAAGACGGTCGTCCAGCCGAACGTCGACATGCAGGCGGTGGCCGAGAGCCATGCTCCCATCCTCGCGGCCATCGTCGCCGGGGACGCCGAGCGCGCCTGCCGCATCTCGCGCGAGCATCAGGCCTATTTCGAGCTGAAGGCTTAGAGCCGCTCCGGCTTCGCCGCGCCCGCCCCCGAGGGCTTCCGGGACCTCTCCACCCGCTCATTCCCGCACCGCGGGAATCCGGATTTCACGGACCCGGCGTCGCGGATGAAGAAGCTGGTTCCCCGCTTGCGCGAGGACGAGCCGAACGGGGAAGGTTGCGAATCGACACCGCGGGACGAGTGGCGCCGCCGCGATGCCCGGCCTGAGTGCAGAGTGGACGGCTACTCGTCGCCCTCGTCGTCCTCGCGGCCCTTCATCGACTTGAGCTTTGCGAAAACGGCATCGGCCTCACGCTCCGCCTCGCGCTCGACATCCCGGGCCGGAATTTCGTCGAAGCCGCGCGGGGCGATGGTCTCGGCGGCCGGAAGAAGGGTCGCGCCCTCGGGCGGGGCCTCCTGCGGCGGCAGCGACTTCGCCGCCTTCTCGACCTCGAAGTCCAGGTCGATCTGCGAACAGAGGCTGAGGGTCACCGGATCCATCGGGGTGAGGCTGTTGGCGTTCCAGTGGGTGCGGCTGCGGATCGATTCGATCGTCGGCTTGGTGGTGCCCACCAGCCGCATGATCTGGGCGTCCTTGAGCTCGGGGTGGTTGCGAAGCAGCCACAGGATGGCATTGGGCCGGTCCTGGCGCCGCGACACCGGCGTGTAGCGCGGGCCCCGGCGCTTGGCGACCGGCACGCGGACCCTCGAATCCGCCATGTGCAGCTTGTAGTCGACGTCCTTCTGCGCCTTGTCGATCTCCTCGCGGGTGAGCTGTCCGGTCGAGACCGGATCCATCCCCTTGATGGTGAGCGCCGCCTCGCCGTCGGCGATGGCTTTCACCTCCAGCGGGTGGAGCTTGCAGAAATCGGCGATCTGCTCGAAGGACAGCGAGGTGTTCTCGACCAGCCACACGGCGGTGGCTTTCGGCATCAGGGGGGACGCGGTCATAAGCTTCTCCCGGCTGCTTCGCCGGTTTTCCGCGGCGAAGCGATTGGCCTCAACTAAAGCGATAGGGGATAGCGCCTATATAGGCACAATCGACAGGCGACGCAATCGAATCGCCCGCCTCTTCGCCCGCCACGGGCCGGACGCGCCGAGGGAAAAAAGGGCCCCCTCGGCGGAAGGCCAAGGAGACGTCGGTCCCCGATCACATTCATCGAGAGAGGCTTGACTCTCGCCGCCGTCTTCGGAATCTATAGAACAAATCAGGAACAAATTCCTTGCTGCAGGTATCAGAGGCCATGCGCGGAGGCGCTTTCATGGCGCGGGAAGCCTTTGTCCGGCTTGCCCGCCGCATCGCCGAGATAGAAGGCCGGCCGGGCTTTCCGCCCTCTCCCGAAGACGGACGCCAGGCCTCGCCCTCCGGCGCCCGGCCTCCCCTTGCCGCCTCCCGTCCCCTCCTTCCGCCGGATCGGGACGGGAGGTTCCTGCCGCTCGGAATGGCCGCGGCCGACCGGGCTCTCGGCGGCGGGCTCCGGCGGGACGCCCTTCACGAGATCCGGTCGGAGACCACCCGCGAGGCGGCGGCCGCCCTCGGCTTCGCCACGGCCCTGCTCGCGCGCCTCGCCCTCCGCGACGACCGGCCGGTCCTCTGCATCGCCGAGGAATCCGCCCTCCGGGAGGGCGGGCATCCCCATGGACCCGGCCTCGACCAGTTCGGACTGGCCGCCGCCCGGCTCGTGGTGGTCGAGACCCGCCGGCCGGAAGAAGCGCTCTGGGTCTTCGAGGAGGGCCTCCGCTGTACGGGACTTGCCGCCGTCCTCTGCGAGTTGCGCGGGCACCCCCGGGCGCTCGATCTCACCGCCAGCCGCCGCCTGGCGCTTCGCGCCCGGGAGAGCGGAGTGACGGGCCTCCTGCTCCGCCAGGCCGCCGCCGCCGAGCCCGGCGCCGCCCGGACCCGCTGGCGGGCGGCACCCTCTCCGGCCGGCACGCTCGACGGCTTTCCCGAGGGCATCGGCCGCCCCGCCTGGCGGCTCGACCTCGAACGCAACCGCGACGGCCGCACCGGCCGCTTCGACCTGGAGTGGGATCATGGAGCCTGCTGCTTTGCCCCCGCCGGCGGCGTCGCGACGCTACCTGTCGCTGGCCCTGCCGTTCCTGTCGACCGATCGCGTCTGGCGGAACCGCCTGGGACGGTCGTGGCGATCCGCCGGGCGGGATGACGGGCGGACGGCGCCGGGGGCCCTCCCCGCCGCGCGGGATGAAGGCGCGCGCCCGCTCGTCGCCGTCGCCCGGATCAGGAACGCGCTGCGGCTCGCCTCCCTCGACGAAACCGCGGTCCGCCTCGGCCTCGAGCCCGGCCAGCCGCTCGCCGACGCCCGGGCGATGATCCCGGCGCTCGACGCGGTCGACGACGATCCAGTCGCCGATGCCGCGCTGCGCGACGCCATTGCCGACTGGGCCGAGCGCTATACGCCGCTGGTCGGCCTCGACGGCGACGGGCTGATGCTCGACGTGACCGGCTGCGCCCATCTCTTCGGGGGCGAGGCGACGCTCGTCGCCGACCTGCTCTCCCGCCTCTCCGCCCAGGGCTTCGCGGCCCGGGCGGCGATCGCCGGCGCGCCGGGCACGGCCTGGGCGGCGGCCCGCTTCACCCCGCGCGCCACGGTCGATGACGGGGAACGCGCCGCGATGCTCGCACCGCTGCCGCTCGCCGCGCTCCGCCTCGAGGCCGCCACGGTCTCCGCCCTCGAGCGGGTCGGCCTGAAGCGGATCGGCCAGATCATGGCCGCGCCGCGCGCGCCCTTCGCCACCCGCTTCGGCCCGCTGCTGCTCCGCCGCCTCGACCAGGCGCTCGGCCGCGAGGAGGAGGCCATCGATCCCCGCCGGCCGGTCGCGGCCCTCATCGCCGAGCGCCGCTTCGCCGAGCCGATCGTGCTCATGGACGACATCGCGGCGACCATCCTGTCCCTCGCCGGGAGCCTCGCCGCCAGCCTCGAGACGCGGGGCGAGGGAGCGCGCGCCTACGAGCTCGCCCTCTTCCGGGTCGACGGCGCGGTGCGCCGCATCGCGGTCGGCGTCAGCCGGCCGGCGCGGGCGCCGGACCTCGTCCTCGACCTCTTCCGCGAGAAGTTCGCGGGCCTCGCCGAGGAGGTCGATGCCGGCTTCGGCTTCGACATGATCCGCCTGTCCGTTCCGGTCTCGGCCGACATCGCGCCGGTCCAGGTCGATCTCGCCGGCGACGCCCTCGGGGAGGACGGGCTCGGCCGGCTGATCGACCGCATCGGCGCCCGCCTCGGGGCGGAGCGGGTAAGCCGCATCGCCCACGGCGACAGCCACGTGCCCGAGCGTGCAGCGGTCCGGGTGGAAGGCGCGGCGGAAGTCCCGGCGCGGGGGCCCGGGAAGCCGGCACCGGCCGGGGGCCCGATCGACCGGCCGCTCCGCCTCTTCGCCCGCCCCGAGCCGGTGGAAGCGACCGCCCCCGTGCCCGACGGGCCACCTCTCCAGTTCCGCTGGCGGCGCATCCGGTATCGCGTGGCCCGGGCCGAAGGGCCCGAGCGCATCGCTCCCGAATGGTGGCACGACGGGGAATCGCCGACCCGCGACTATTATCGTGTCGAGGACGCCGCCGGGCATCGCTTCTGGCTGTTCCGCGAGGGCCTCTACGATCGCGACCCGGCCCAGCGCTGGTATATGCACGGCGTGTTCGGGTGATGGCGGACCCCGGGCTCCCGGCGATGCCGCCCTATGCCTTCGCCCGACGTTTCTCGCGCTCGACCGCACGCCGGAGCGTGTCGTTGATGCGGGTCTGCCATCCCGGGCCCGTGCCGCGGAGATACTCGATCACGTCACGGTCGATCCGGAGGGTCGCCTGCACCTTGGTCGGCGCCTTCTGCAGCCCCCGCCGGCGCGGCTTCGGGAAGGAATCGATGTCGGGAAAGACCTCGCGGGCGGGACGGAACGCCTCGAGCTCCTTGTCGCTGAGGGGCGGGAAGTCCACCGCGTCCCAGTCTTCCTGGGAGATATGCGCGGGCTTCCTAGTCTTGGTCGTATCTGCGCTGTTCACGATCGTTGGCCTTTCGAAAGCTGATGACCCGGACGATGCCGTTCCGGCGAACGAAGATGAGCGCGAAGATGCGCCCTTCGACCTTCCCCAAAGCGTAGAAGCGCCGCTCCCCATACGCGTATCGCGCGTCGAGCTTGACCAGCGCATCCTTCCACTCGAACGACTGGACCAGGTCGAAGGCGATGCCGTGCTTGCGCAGGTTGGCCGCCGCCTTCTCCGGATCCCATTCGTATTCCATTCCATATTGTCGTTACAATCCGATCCGGTTTCAAGCCCCCTTCCGATCGGAGGCGGAGGATGACGGCCTTCGCCGAGCTCGCCGTCACCACCAACTTCTCCTTCCTCCGCGGCGGGTCGCACCCGGAGGAGATGGTGGTGCAGGCCGAGGCGCTGGAGCTGGCCGGCATCGCCGTCGCCGACCGCAACACCGTCGCCGGCGTCGTCCGCGGCCACGCCATGGCGAAGGAGCGCGGCTACCGCTACGCGGTCGGCACGCGCCTCGTCTTCCGCGACGGGACGCCGGACATCCTCGCCTGGCCGACCGACCGGATCGCCTGGGGCCGGCTCTGCCGGCTGCTCTCGGCCGGCAACCTGCGCGCGCCGAAGGGCGAATGCCATCTCGATTTCGGCGACCTGCTGGCCTGGGGGAAAGGACTGATGCTCGGCGTCATGCCGGGCCGCGATCCCGGGCGCCTGCCCGGCGAGAGCGGCGGCGGGAAGGTGATCCGGCTCGACCGCACGGCCCTTCCGGCGGCGGCGGACGGCGTCCCTTCGGCGCTTGCGGTCCTCGGGGAAGCGTTTCCGGGCGATGTCCGGCTGATGGCGAACCGGCTGCACGGCCCCGGCGACCAGCGCCGCCTCGCCCGCCTCGCGCGGATCGCCCGTCACTACGGCGTACCGATGGTCGCCACCAACGACGTGCTCTACCACCACCCCGACCGCCGGCCGCTGCAGGACGTCCTCGCCTGCATCCGCGAGCACTGCACGATCGCGGAGGCCGGACGGCGGCTCGAGGCCAATGCCGAGCGCCATCTCAAGCCCGGGGCCGAGATGGCGCGCCTGTTCGCCGGTCATCCGGAGGCGGTCGCCGAATCCGTCGCGGTGCTGGAGCGGCTCGCGTTCTCGCTGGAGGACCTCCGCTACAATTACCCGGACGAGCCGACCGGCGACGCGGCGAGCCCCCAGGAGGCGCTGGAGCGGCTCACCGAAGCCGGTGCCCGCTGGCGCTATCCCGACGGCGTGCCCGACAAGGTCCGGGACATGATCGCCCACGAGCTGGCGCTGATCGCGGAAAAGCAATACGCGCTCTACTTCCTCACCGTCCACGACATCGTCCGTTACGCGCGGGAGCAGGAGATCCTCTGCCAGGGGCGGGGCTCGGCGGCCAATTCGGCGGTCTGCTTCTGCCTCGGCATCACCGAGGTGAACCCGATCTCGAACGACAACACCACGCAGCTCCTCTTCGAGCGCTTCATCTCGCCCGAGCGGGACGAACCGCCCGACATCGACGTCGATTTCGAGCACGAGCGGCGCGAGGAGGTGATGCAGTACATCTACGGAAAATATGGCCGCGACCGTGCCGGCATCGCCGCCACCGTCATCTCCTATCGCACGCGCTCGGCACTCCGCGAGGTGGGCAAGGCCTTCGGCCTCTCCGACGACACGATCGGCGCCCTCTCCGGCACCATCTGGGGCACCTCGTCGGAGGGCGCGCGCGAACGCCACGTCCGCGACATCGGCATCGACCCCGGGTCGCGCGTCATGCAGCAGGTGCTGGCGCTGTCGAAGGAGCTGATCGGCTTTCCACGCCATCTCTCGCAGCATGTCGGCGGCTTCGTCATCACCCGCGACCGGCTCGACGAGATGGTGCCGGTGATGAATGCGGCGATGGAGGAGCGCACCCACATCGAGTGGGACAAGGACGACCTCGACACCGTCGGCATGCTCAAGGTCGACGTGCTCGCCCTCGGCATGCTCACCTGCATCCGCCGGGCCTTCGACCTGATGCGGAAGCACTACCGCTGGGCGCCCGACCTCGCGGCGGTCCACCGCGCCCAGGACCCGGCAGTCTACGACATGATTTGCCGGGCCGACACGCTCGGCGTCTTCCAGATCGAGAGCCGGGCGCAGATGAGCATGCTGCCCCGGCTCCAACCTCGGAAGTTCTACGATCTCGTCATCGAGGTGGCGATCGTCCGCCCCGGGCCGATCCAGGGCGACATGGTGCACCCATATCTCCGCCGGCGGCAGAAGCTGGAGGAGGTGGCCTATCCCTCGAAGGAGTTGGAGGAGGTGCTCAGCCGCACCCTCGGCGTGCCGCTGTTCCAGGAGCAGGCGATGAAGATCGCCATCGTCGCCGCGGGCTTCACGCCGGCCGAGGCCGACAAGCTCCGCCGCGCCATGGCGACCTTCAAGCGCACCGGCACCATCCACACCTTCCGCGACAAGATGATCGAGGGCATGGCCGCCCGCGGCTACGAGCGCGCCTTCGCCGAGCG
>Ga0182738_1003005_pt1 | contig 19592 bp, 19 predicted proteins | sample eDN5th30CBELigMG_FD_128876 | JGI IMG/M metagenome (GOLD analysis project Ga0182738, IMG submission 128876) | Enriched Miracle-Growth compost microbial communities from Emeryville, California, USA - eDNA 5th pass 30_C BE-Lig MG (version 2)... ... | reverse complement strand
CTCCTTTCGAAAGCCTGCTGCGGGACAAGGACCCGTCCAACGGCCGCTTCATTCCGCCCCTGGCCGATGGCGACCATGACTGGATGCGCAATCCGCTGCCGGCAAGCGTCTTCACCCGGAAGGAGCAGCAGTGCCTGGCGACGGCGATCTATTTCGAAGCGCAGGGCGAGAGCCCGAAAGGCCAGGCTGCCGTGGCGCAGGTGATCCTCAACCGCGTGCGTAACCCAGCCTATCCGAACACGATCTGCCGCGTCGTCTACCAGAACGACAACTGGCGCAACCGCTGCCAGTTCTCCTTCGCCTGCGATGGCCGCAAGAAGGTCGTGACCAGCCGCAAGCACTACAAGATCGCCGAGGAGATCGCCCTGGCCGTCACCGCCGGCAAGATCTTCCTTCCCGAGGTGGCGTCCTCCACCCATTATTATGCGGCTTATGTGAATCCGGGCTGGGCCCGCACGATGGAGAAGATGAAGCGCATCGGTCTCCACATCTTCTATCGGACCTACGGCGGCGGCTGGAGCTGAGGGGCTCCGGGCCTGCCCCGGCAACCGCATCGGTGGCCCGGATTCTGCCCGGATTCGGGTGTAATGGGCCGCTTTCGATGGCGGGCAGGTTGTCGCACTTTCTCAATTTATTGATTTCATTAGGGAAAATACATCGGGAGAGCGCCCATTCCGCGGCTTGACGCAGATGGGCTCCCTAACTATGTTGCCCGCGACTTTGAAGCGGATGAACGATCCCGTTTTATCCAGGCATGGAGGTTGCGATGGCCAACGAAAGCGGGCCAGACGAAACCGGCAAAACCGGGCCTGGAAAGAGTGGTGAACGCGCGTTCCGCGACGATGACCTCGAGCGCCGTCGGCGCCAGCTTGCCGAAACTCTTGCGGCGAGGCGGCAAAGCGAAGGCGAAGGGGAACGCGGCGCAAAGTCAGGCGAGACGACCGGGTATGGTCAGGCCGTAAAGCTGTCGAGCGAGTTCATCGCGGGGGTGGCGGTCGGCGCTGGGCTGGGCTGGGCAATCGATCGTCTGGCGGGGACGTCGCCATGGGGCTTGATTGTCTTTCTGCTCCTTGGCTTCGGTGCCGGTGTTCTCAATGTGATGCGCTCGGCCGGTGTCGTAGCTCAAGTGGACCCGAAGGCGTCTGACAAGAACGCCGGGGACCGTGACAACTGAACAACAGTGCCTGCGGGTACGTCTTTTTTTGCCAAGGGGGCCGCGTGTCCAACGATCCGATCCATCAGTTTCATATCTCGAAGTTGATTCCGATCGAGATCGGCGGATACGACTTCTCCTTCACCAACTCGTCGGCCTTCATGGTGGCGACGGTGGTGGCGACCAGCGCCTTCCTGTTCCTGACCACGTCGAGCCGCGGTCTGGTTCCGAGCCGGCTGCAGTCGATCTCGGAAATGTGCTACGAGTTCGTGGCATCCATGTTGCGGGACGCGGCGGGATCACAGGGGATGAAGTTCTTCCCCTTCGTGTTCTCGCTGTTCATGTTCGTTCTCGTGGCGAACATTCTCGGGCTTTTCCCCTATTTCTTCACCGTCACCAGCCACATCATCGTCACCTTCGCTCTCGCCATTCTGGTGATCGGGACCGTGCTGGTCTACGGCTTCATGAAGCACGGCTTCGGCTTCCTCAAGCTGTTCGTCCCGCAGGGCGTGCCGGGCATTCTGGTGCCGCTGGTGGTGCTCATCGAAGTGATCTCCTTCATCTCGCGCCCGGTCAGCCTGTCCGTCCGTCTTTTCGCCAACATGTTGGCCGGACACATCACGCTGAAGGTGTTCGCGGGCTTCGTGGCTTCGCTCAGCGCGCTTGGCGCGGTCGGCATCGCCGGCTCGGTCCTGCCGCTGGCCATGACGGTTGCGATTACCGCTCTCGAGTTTCTGGTGGCCTTCCTGCAGGCCTACGTCTTTGCGGTGCTGACCTGCATGTACCTCAACGACGCCCTGCATCCGGGACACTAGTACAAGTCGCCGGCGGGTCTCGCGCCCGCCAAGTGAAAGCATTGAACTGAATTTCGATCCACAAGGAGTTGGACATGGAAGTTGAAGCAGCAAAGGCAATCGGTGCGGGCATCGCCTGCCTCGGCATGGGTGGTGCGGGCATCGGCCTGGGCACGATTTTCGGTAACTACCTCTCGGGCGCCCTGCGCAACCCGTCGGCTGCCGATGGCCAGTTCGGCCGCCTGATTTTCGGCTTCGCCGTTACCGAAGCTCTGGGCATCTTCTCGCTGCTCGTCGCTCTGCTCCTGCTCTTCACGTAAGAATTGCCGGAATGAGCGATTTCTCCGGCCGCGCTGTTGCGGCCGGATAGAGTGAACAGGGGAAGCAGATGTTCGTGACACCGGCATTCGCGCAGGAGGGATCTCCGGCGTTGGATGAAACCCATTCGTTGGAACATGCGGAGACCGGTGGTCAGTTTCCACCGTTCGATCCTTCGCATTTTCCGTCACAGATTCTGTGGCTCGCGATTACGTTCGGCCTGTTCTACATCTTTCTGAAGAAGGTGGTTCTGCCGCGCGTCGGCGGTATCCTGGAGGTCCGTCGCGATCGCATCGCGCAGGATCTGGACCAGGCCGCTCTCATGAAGAGCGAGGCGGACGCTGCCGTTGCTGCCTATGAGCAGGAACTCGCCGAGGCCAAGAGCAAGGCCAACGCGATCGGCCAGCAGGCCCGCGATGGTGCCAAGGCCGATGCCGATGCCAAGCGCAAGGGCGTCGAGGCCGGGCTTGAACAGAAGCTCGCCGAGGCCGAATCCCGCATTGCCGCCATCAAGACGGCTGCGATGAAGGAAGTTGGCACAATCGCTGAAGACACGACCGCCGCGATCGTTCAGGAACTGATCGGTGGCAAGGCCGACAAGGCTTCCGTGGCAGCGGCCGTCAAGGCAGCGCGGGAGTAGGAGCAGACCATGATGGATGCTACTTTCTGGGCTACCGTCGCCCTCGTCATTTTCCTCGCCGTCGTCATCTACATGAAGGTGCCGGGGATGCTCTCCAAGTCGCTCGACACGCGTGCGGATCGCATTCGCAGCGAGCTTGAGGATGCCCGCCGTCTTCGTGAAGAGGCCCAGCAACTGCTGGCCGAATTCCAGCGTAAGCGCAAGGAAGCCGAGAAGGAGGCCGCCGACATCGTCGAGGCCGCCAAGCACGAGGCCGAACTGCTTGTCGCAGAAGCCGAGAAGAAGACCGAGGAATATGTGGCGCGCCGCGCCGCTCTCGCCGAGCAGAAGATCAGCCAGGCCGAGCGCGATGCGATCAGCGAGGTTCGTGCGAGCGCCGTCGATCTGGCGGTGGAGGCAGCACGCTCGCTGCTGGCAGCCAAGGTCGATGCCAAGGCTGGAGCCGATCTCTTCAAGGCTTCGCTTCAGGAAGTGAAGTCCAAGCTCAACTGAGCGGAATCGTTTTTACAGTTTCAGAAAGCCGCCGGCAAAACCGGCGGCTTTTTTCATGGGCGCTTCTCAAGAGCGCGTCGCGGAAAGCCGATGGATGCGGTCTGGTGGGCATGGGCCTGCGAGCGGGAGATGAGCGACGCCACCGACACGGGGGGAAGTACGCGTTTCATCCCGGCAAAAGGAGCGGGCTTTTCCGAAAAGGCGTACGGCCTGATACCACCTACGGCCGACAAGGGAGAAGGGTGCGGTCAACAGCCCGGGGGCATATCCATCGACCGCAAACGCAGAAGCGCGGCGGCACCTAAATTCCTCAGAGAAACTGTTCTTCCTCGGCGACTGCTGCTGCGTCCTCGGCGCCGTTTCTGAATGGCGCGAAGGAAATGCGGTGCCAGCGGGCGACGGCGCCATGGGTGGTGATCGCGGCGCGGTGGCGGGCTGTCGCATAGCCCATATGGATCTCGAAACCGTAGCGGGTGTCGGTTCGGCCGCAGCCGGTCATCATCCGGTCGCGCATGACTTTGGCGACGATCGAAGCGGCTGCGATGGATTGCGAGCGCTGGTCGCCTTTCACGAGAGCTTCGCCGGGGCAGGGCAGGCCGGGAGGCACGTCGCGCCCATCGGCCAGCGCCAGCTTGGGTGCAAGCGGCAGTCCGCAGAGCGCTCGGCGCATCGCTTCCAGGCTCGCCTTGCGGATGTCGCTGCGGTCGATACCCTCGGCACAGACCGAAGCCATCGCAATGCCGAGCGCGCTGCCGAGGATTTCATGAAACAAGTCTTCGCGCTGTGGGTGGGTGAGACGCTTGGAATCGTCCAGACCGCTTGGGATGCGCGCCGGATCGAGCACGACGGCTGCCGCGACGACAGGGCCCGCGAGCGGTCCGCGCCCGGCTTCGTCCAGCCCCGCGACCGGCCATTGCCCGCGCGACATGGCCCGTGTCTCGAAAGAGAAATCGGGACGTTCGACGACTTCGAAGAGGGGCGGAGAATCGGGACGCTGGCGAGCCATGATGGCGGCTATGCTCGCATCAGGCCCGATCCTCCGCAAGTCCTTCCGGGCTCTATGGGGCGCAAGCCGGGAAGGGCACCGTCGGCAAACTTGGGGAAAGGCCTGACGGATTTGTTTGTTGGCACAGGCCAAGGCAGGCCGCGCGGCAACTTTCAAAGCAGGACAAGTTGTTCGTTGCGTTTCTCCGCCGCGACGAACAGGTCGGTCCGCAACGAGGCCTTGCGCAGGTTCAGGCCCAGCTTGCGCGCGGTGATCTCGAAACGGCGGCCGATCTGCCAGGCATAAGGGCCGGTGCCCTTCATGCGCTTGCCCCATTCCGAATCGTAGTCCTTGCCGTCGCGCATGGAGCGGATCAGCGACATGACATGGCGGTAGCGATCGGGATAATGCCTGAGCAGCCAGTCCTTGAAGATCGGGCTGACTTCGAGCGGCAGGCGCAGGATGACATAGCCGGCCTCGCCCGCGCCGGCAGCACGCGCCGAATCCAGAATACGCTCGATCTCCGAATCGGTCAGGCCGGGAATGATCGGCGCGACCATGACGCCCACCGGAATGCCGGCGTCGCTCAATTGCCGTATCGCCTCCAGCCGCCGCGTAGGCGTTGCGGCGCGCGGCTCCATGGTGCGCGCGATCATGCGATCCATCGTCGTCACCGACAGCGCCACCTTGGCAAGCCCCTGCTCGGCCATGCGCGACAGTATGTCGATGTCGCGCACGACAAGCGCCGATTTGGTGACGATGCCGACGGGGTGCTTGCGCGCCTCCAACACTTCGAGGATTTCGCGCATGATGCGCCACTGCTTCTCGATCGGCTGGTAGGGGTCGGTGTTGGTGCCGATGGCGATGGTGCGCGGCTGGTAGCCGTCCCTGGACAGCTCCTTGTCGAGCAGCCTGGCCGCATCCGGCTTGGCGAACAGCCTGGATTCGAAATCGAGCCCCGGCGACATGCCCATATAGCTGTGGGTGGGCCGGGCGAAGCAATAGACGCAGCCATGCTCGCAGCCGCGATAGGGGTTGATCGAGCGGTCGAAGGAAATGTCGGGCGAGCTGTTGCGGGTGATGATGGTGCGCGGCTTTTCCGTCTGCACCTCGGTTTTGAAAGGCGGCAGTTCCTCGAGCCTGCTCCAGCCGTCGTCGAAGACATGGCGGGTGACCGGCTCGAAGCGTCCGCTTGGATTGATGCCCGCAGCCCGCCCGCGGCGGCGCTCGCCGTCGATCCGGACGCCGCTTTCGTCGATGATGGCATTGGCCATGGCGGAACCTCCGTTCCGGAAAGCCGCCGCATCCGCGCGTGCTATCGGTTCCATCTTGCGTGTCTCCGATTTGTTTGCTGCCGGCGACTCGCCGCCGGTGATGAAACTATTCCTATTTCATCAATGAGAACAAATCAAGAACTTTGGATTGCCATATGGCGTTTTTGCCGGGTTTGGGTTACGCCATCGCGATGCTTTCGGTGTTGATCGAGACCCGCAACAATGACGAGGCGCTGGCGCGCACATTGTCGTCGCTGGTGAGCGCGGCGGTTTCGGGCATGGTGCGCGAGGTCATCGTCTGCGACCGGGCGGTATCCAGGGAAACGCACGCGATAGCCGACCAGACCGGCTGCGTTTATCTGACCGATGGCGGCATCGGAGCCGGCGTGCGGCAGGCCAAGGCCGACTGGCTGCTTCTTCTGGAGCCCGGCGCGCGGCTGGTGGACGGCTGGACGGAGGCCGTCGAGCACTATGTCGGGACGATGGCGATGCCAGCCCGGTTTACCCCTTCGCGCGCCGACAGACGGCCGTGGTTTGTCGGCATGTTCAGGTCCAGCAGGGCGCTGCGCGAAGGCTTGCTCATCCGCAAGGCGCAGGCGCTTCCCCTGTCGCGTCACGCGGCCGATGCCGAGGCGGTGGCGCGCGGTCTGGCAGGCCGGCGGCTTGCGGCCGAAATCCGCGTAGCCGATGCCGGTTGAGCAGGACTGAGGCTGCTTATGCCGACTTGCCCCCGCGCTTCAGGTGCTCGTCCAGTCGCGGCATGATCTCCACGAAATTACAGGGCATGTGGCGGTAGTCGAACTGCTGCTTGAGGATGCCGTCCCAGGCGTCCTTGCAGGCGCCGGGCGAACCGGGCAGCACGAAGACGAAGGTGGCGTTGACCACGCCGCCGGTTGCCCGCGACTGTACGGTGGACGTGCCGATCTTGTCGTAGGAGAGGCGGTGGAACACTTCTGAAAAACCGTCCATCCGCTTTTCGAAGATGGGTTCCAGCGCCTCGGGCGTCACGTCGCGGCCGGTGAAGCCGGTGCCCCCGGTGGTGATCACCACGTCGATGTTTTCGTCCCGCGACCAGTCCAGCACACGCGCGCTGATCTTGTCCTTGTCATCATGCACGATGTCGCGCGCGGCAAGCACGTGACCTGCTTCAACGATGCGGTCCGCGAGCGTCTGGCCGGATTTGTCGTCGGCAAGCGTGCGGCTGTCGGAGACGGTCAGCACCGCGATGCGAACCGGAATGAATGGGCGTGTCTCATTGGCCATGTTGCTCACCTCATGCTTGTCGTGGCGGCGATGAACCAGTCCGGCTGGTCCTTGCGTAGCGTGGTGGCTGCGCGGGCGGCCGCTTCGTTGCTGTCGAACAGGCCGAAGCAGGTGGCGCCAGAGCCCGACATGCGGGCAAATGGGGTGCCGGCCTGTTTCAACCTGTCGAGCACGTCGCCGATGACCGGTGCAAGCGCCCTGGCCGGGGCTTCCAGATCGTTGCGTGCGGTGCGCAGCCAGTTTGCCATGGCTTCAGCATCCATGCGCGCGGGCAGGGGCGGCAGCGGCGGGTTGTCACGGCGCTCAAGGGCACGAAACACGTCGGGCGTGGAAACGGCGACACCCGGATTGACCAGCACAAGCGGCAGCGGAGGAAGCGTGACGGCCTCCAGCACCTCGCCAATGCCGCGCGCCACCAGCGACTTTGCGGCAAGGCACATGGGCACGTCCGCACCCAGCGTCAGTGCGAGCACGGCAAGATCGGCTTCGATGCGCCAGTGCCGCGCCAGAGCCCGCAGCGTCGCGGCGGCATCGCTGGAGCCGCCGCCGATGCCGGATGCGATCGGCAGGTTCTTTTCGAGCGAGATGGCGACGGGCGTCGCGGTATGGGGGGCAAGTGCCCGCAAGGCGTCGCGAGCGCGCACGACGAGATTGTCGCCATTCAGCGGCAGATGCGCCGCGAACGGGCCGGTGACGGAAAAGCTGTCTTCGGCCGCCGGGGCCACGCTCACGTTATCGCCGAATTCAGTGAAGACCGCGAGGCTTTCGAGCAAGTGATAGCCATCGGCGCGGCGGCCGGTGACATGGAGTGCGAGATTTATCTTCGCCGGCGCATGCTCGGCGGGCGTGGGGGCATGCACGACGTACCGGTCAGTCCTTGGCCAGCCGGTATTCGCCGGTCTTGGGGTCCTTCACCAGCGTGCCCATGCTGCGGTTTGCGGCTTCCCGCTCGGTGCGGCGGACTTTCGCTGTTACCCGTTCTGCCTCCTTCACAAAGGAGCGATAGCCCCAATAGGCGACGAGGACGACGAGTGCGAAGAAGATGAGCTGTGGCATTTTCCCTGTTCTCCCCAGGCTTACGGGGCCGGCATGCGCCGCCTTTCAGGGGCGGCTCCCATCATAATAGGCATGGGAATGGCGCTTTTCAAAGGCCAAAGCGTGCCCAGAGCGCGCGTTCTTCCGCCGCATCGACAAGTCCGCTTGCGGCGGCCGCTGCAATGTCGGGGGCCGAAAGGCCTGCGCGGGAGCCGAAGACCCCGAGCTTGCGTCCGAACAGCCCGCGCGGCTGGGTGATGAGGCGAAGCTGCGTTTTCTCGCCGAACCGCTCCTTCAGCACCGAGCGCATGTCGCCCAGCCTGTCGATCAGGCCGAGTTCGATCGCCCGCGTGCCGGACCAGAACAGGCCGGTGAAAAGATCGGGATCGTCCTTGAGCCGGGCGCCGCGACGCTCCTTGACCAGGTCGATGAAGGTCTGGTGGACGTCGAGTTGCAGTGCCTTCAGCCGCTCGATGTCGTCCTTCTTCTCCGGCCTGAAGGGGTCGAGCACGGACTTGTTCTGCCCGGCCGTGTAGACGCGACGCTCGACGCCGATCTTCTTCATCAGTTCGGGAAAGCCGAAGGACGCGGAAATCACGCCGATCGAACCGACGATGGAGGAGGGGTCGGCGATGATCTCGTCCCCGGCCACCGCGATCATGTAGCCTCCGGATGCGGCGACATCCTCCACGAACATCAGCACCTGCTTGTTCTTTTCGGCAGCGAGATCGCGAATGCGCTTGTAGATCAGCCGCGACTGGACGGGCGAGCCGCCCGGCGAATTGATGGAAAACGCCACGGCCGGCGCATCGGTAAAGGCAAAGGCTTTTTCGATCACGCCCGCGGTGGACGCAAGCGACAGGCTGGGCCGGAACTGGTTGCCGCCCGGCATGATGGTGCCGTGCAGCCGCACGACCGGAATGATCACCGCCTCCGAGCGCATGGATTTCGGCAGCAGGCGATTGAGCAGGCGTTTCACTTATGTCGGTCTCCGGTCAGGGTCGTTTCGCATGTAGGAATTTTCCCAGCGATGACAATGCCTTGCGCTTGCTCAGTCGGCGAAAAGCGATGCCTGGCCGTTGCTTATGGCATCGGCGCGTATGGACAACTCGTGGCCCTGATCATGGAGGATGAGCGGCGGGCAAAGCGCGAGCGCCCCACGTGCCCCTTTTCGGGCGCGCAGCACGATGCGGATGGCGGCGGCATCGGCGCGCGGATGGATCGGCATGATTTCGGCCGAGCCGAAACGTCCGCCAAGAGCTGCAAGGATCTGCGGCAGCGATTGCGGCCGCGCGATCAGCGCCAGCCCGCCACGTGGACGCACGATCGCTGCCGCGCTGCGCAGCCAGCTTTCGAACAGCCCGTTCTCCATCACATGCGCCCGGCGTCGCAACTCGTCCGGCGTGGCGCGGTCGCGGGCCATGTTGAAAGGTGGGTTCATGATGACGAAATCGCAGGAATTGTCGGCAAGCCCGGCCCCGGCGCGTACCTTGCCGGTCTGCGTCACGTCCGCCTCCACCAGCGAAACGCGGGGTGCAACGTGGGCATTGCCTTCATGCGCCAGTGTTTGCCGTGCAAAGCCGGCCATCTCGGGCGACAGTTCCACCAGCGTGACGGTGGCCTCCAGGCAGCGTGCTGCAACGGCCAGTCCGGCCGCGCCGGCGCCCGCGCCGAAATCGACGGCATGGCCGCGAAAGCCGGAAGGCACGGCCGCCGCCAGCATCAGCGCGTCCATGCCGGCGCGATGGCCTGCATCGCGCGGCTGAACCAGCCAGAAACCGCCGCGGTGAAAAGCGTCCGTGGTGAAGGCAGGGCGCTCGCGCCCGGCATGGATCATGGCCGGTCCGGGTGACGGATTTCCTTGCCGAAGCCGGCTTCCGTCAGCACTTGCCGGGCGGCTTCGGCATCATCGTCGGTCACCATGATGCGGCGCGGCAGGACGCCGATGGAGCCGTCCAGGACGCTCATATTCTGGTCGGCCACAAAGAAGCCGATGCCCGCATCGCGCAGCAGCGATTCGATGAAGGAGATGGTGACGGCGTCGTTGGTGCGCATGAGTTCGATCATGCAGGCGAGAGTCGCAGTTTGGCGGGCCGATGTAAACGGCAATGCGTTGGCGGCGGCGTCTATTGTTCGTGCCGTCTTTGCTCGAAGAAAGCCTTCAGCCGGTCGATTTCCTCCTGCGGCCATTGCACGTTCATCACCGCTACCCAGGCGTCGATATAGTGCTCGGGCGCATAGACATGCCCGTAGCCCATGGGCGTGGTGGTGGCCATCGCAACGTCGAGCGTGAGTTGCAGCAGCGTCACGATCGGATACCAGCTCAATTGCGGCGAGACGTCCGGCCCGCGCGGGTCGTGCATCCAGTCGGGCGCGCGATAGCCGGCGCTGTACTGGAAGAAGGTGATCGGATCGCTCGCATATTGCAGGAACACCACGCGCATTGGCCCCCAATGCGCGCCGGGAATGTCGAGCGCGTTCTTTTGCGCGGTGAAGCGCACATAGGAGCCGTCGCGGAACTTCGGCAGCCATTCGGGCGAGCCGGGGTTGCGATCGGCGGTGATGCTGCGCCACATGCGGGTGGAGTAGGGCGGCCCCGCCCACAGCGCGCCGTCATAGGGATCGGCCAGCACCTCGAACAATTCCGACGATTGCGTGGAACTCAGCGCGCCGAGGCTCAGGCCATAAAGATACAGCTTTGGACGCTGGTCTTTGGGCAGGGTCGTCCAGTAGTCGTAGACTTCATGGAACAGCGCGCGCGATGTCTCGGTGCCGTAGTCGGGCTCCACAAGCAGCGCCAGCCAGCTTGCGAGATAGGAATATTGCACGCCGACGCTCGCAATGTCGCCGCCATGCAGATATTCGAGTGGGTCTACCGCTTCCGGGTCTATCCAGCCGGTGCCGGTCGGCGTGATGACGACAAGCGCCGAGCGTTCGAAGCCGCCGACCCGTTTCAGCTCTTCGAGGGCCAGCTTTGCGCGCTCCTGCGGTGTCTCCGCCGAGCGCAAACCGGCATAGACGCGGACCGGCTCCATGGCGTCGTGGTGCAGGAACGATTCGATGTCCTGTCTGGTCGGTCCCTTGGCGATGTAGTTGCGCCCGGTGCGCCCCAGTTCGTCCCAGCGCAGCAGCGAGGCCTGGCTGCCGGTCTTGTTCGGGGCGCCCGGCGGCGGCAGGTCGTCTTCGATCAGCGCGTCGAGCCGCTTGTAGGACGAATCGGCCATATGCAGCGCAAACCGGAAGATCACGCCATTGGCGATGGTGACGAACAGGATCGCGGCAATGGCGAAGCCGACCACATTCGACACGCGGCGCGGCACATAGCGCCCGGTGAAGCGGGAGGCGCGCCGGTAGATCAGCCCGAACAGCCGCGCCAGCGCCACCAGCACGATGAAGGTGACGAGCCCGATCAGCCCGACCTTGGTGGGATGCGCGCTGTCCACCGGCGGCAACTGCATCAGCAGGCGAATGGAATTCTGCCACTCGGCGGCCCGCCAGAGGAAGGTGAGCACGATGACCGCGCAAACCAGCGCGGCGACGATCTTGACGGTCCTGCCCGCCCGTTCGCGGGGTTTGGGCAGTTCCATATAGTCCCACAAAAGCAGGGCGAGCAGGCCGAGCCCATAACCGACGGCCATGGAGACGCCTGAAAGCACGCCCTGGGTGACGAAGTTGCGTGGCAGCAGGGAGGGCGTGAGCGAGGCTGCGAAGAACAGCGTTCCCGCCAGCAGCCCGACCGCCGAATAGGACTGCCACAACCTGATCAGCCAACGTTGCAGCAGCATGCGTCCCGCTCCTCGAAGGTTTCCGACAAGGGATTAAGGCCGGAGAGTAACCGAAAGCCGGAACACGGCAATATCTGCCTGTGGATTATCGCCGAGGCGTGAATGCAGCTAATCGGTCACTACGGCCCGGTTTTTCGCGCGGGGCTTGCCATTGCGGCCCGCCGCGCCAATTCGCCTCTTGCCCATGAATGCCTTGACGACCTAAATCATGTCACAGTCTGAAGGGCCTGGCCCGAAGTGTGGAGAGTTTATGGTGGGTGTCGTTCTCAACATTGACGAGGGAAAGCGCGAGGTCGCGTCCGTCAAGGAGATCATCGATCTGACGGCGGCCGATATGGCGCGCGTCAACAAGCTCATCCTGTCCAAGGCCGGCTCGGACGTGGAGATGATCCCCGAGGTGGCCAATCACCTCATTTCCTCCGGCGGCAAGCGGCTGCGCCCGATGCTGACGCTCGCGGCCGCCCAGATGTTCGGCTATTCCGGCGAGGACCACATCAAGCTCGCCACCAGCGTCGAGTTCATGCACACGGCAACGCTGCTGCATGACGACGTGGTGGACGAAAGCGACCTCAGGCGCGGCAGGAAGACCGCGCGCATGATCTGGGGCAATCAGGCCAGCGTGCTCGTGGGCGACTTCCTGCTCGGCCAGGCATTCCGCCTGATGGTCGATGTTGGCTCGCTCGACGCCCTCGACATCCTGTCCACGGCCGCCTCGATCATCGCCGAGGGCGAGGTCATGCAGCTTGCGGCGGCCAAAAATCTGGAAACCACCGAAGACGAGCATTTCGCCGTCATCAAGGCCAAGACCGCGGCGCTGTTTTCGGCCGCAGCCGAGGTTGGCCCGGTCATTGCCGGTGCGTCGAAGCCGGCGCGTGCCGCGCTTCGTTCCTACGGCATGAATCTCGGCCTCGCTTTCCAGCTCATCGACGATGCTCTGGATTATGGCGGCGACAGCAAAGACCTTGGCAAGAATGTCGGCGACGATTTCCGCGAGGGCAAGGTAACGCTTCCCGTCATCCTCGCCTATCGGCGCGGCACCGCCGCCGAGCGCGAATTCTGGAAGGATGCGATCGAGGCCAACAATGCCGACGATGCGGGACTGGAAAAGGCGATCGGCCTGATGACGCGCCACGGCGCAATCGCCGACACGATCGGGCGCGCCCGCCATTTCGGTGAAATCGCCCGCGATGCGCTGGCGCCGCTGGACGCCACGCCGCAAAAGGATGCCTTGATCGACGTTATCGATTTCTGCATCAGTCGCGTGGTATAAATGCCGTAACGGGCCGCGTTTTTACAGCGCCGGCCCCGACGTGAAGCGCGGCCGATTGAACCGTGATCGCAAAAAGGCCATGCTTTTGCGAACTATCGCGCGAGTGAGTCATGCCCCCATCGGGGTGGCGCGGCGGGAAGGACGAATATGCGGCGAATGAGCGTAGGCTGGCTGGCGAGTGTTTCGGCGCTGGCAGGGCTGATGGTGATAGGCCAGCCGGTTCTGGCCAGGCAGGGAGAGGAACCGGCGCGGATCAGTTCGCTGTCGGGCGCCTATCTGGCGGCGCGCGTTGCCGAGGTCGACAACGATCTTGATGGCGCCATCACCTACTACAAGCGCGCACTGGCCTTCGACACCGAAAATCGCGACATTCAGCAGAGCCTGATGCTCGCCCTGATCGCACAGGGCCGCTTCGACGAATCGCTGCCCTATGCGGAAAAACTGAAGACCGTGCCGGAGGTCGAGCGGTTCTCGCGTCTGGCGCTGGCCATCGATGCCATCCGCAAGAAGGACTACAAGGCTTCCCAGACCCTGCTGAAGCTTGCCGTCGAATCCGACCTCGATCGGCTCATCGCCAGCATCATGACCGCATGGTCGATGGCGGGCGATGGCGAAACCGACGAAGCACTGAGCTACCTCAAGAAATTGCAGGGGCCGGACTGGTATTCGCTGTTCACCACCTATCATCGCGCGCTGATTGCCGATGTGGCCGGGAATTCGCAAAGGGCCGACAAGATCTACCAGTCGGTGCTGGACGATGCCGCCAGCGGCGGCGCCGCGCCCGAAACCTGGCTGCGCGCGGCTGAAGCCTATGCCGGTTCGCTCGCCCATCGCGGCGAGAAGAAGAAGGCGCTGGCCGTGCTCGACAAAGCCGACGAATTTGCCAGCGGGCGCATCTCGCTGATCGCGCTGCGCGACAAGATCGAGAAGGATGAGCCGGTTGCGCAACTCGTCACGACACCGGCGGATGGCTCCAGTGAGATCCTGGTCGATCTTGCCACGGCGCTCAACCGTGGCGGCGGCGAGCCCTTCGTGCGGCTCTATCTGCAATATGCGCTGGCGCTGAAGCCTGACAGCGACGTTTCGCTGCTGCAGCTTGCGGCCGTTGCAGAGCAGCAGGAGAATGCGGTAGAGGCCATCGACCTCTACCGCCGCATACCTGCCGGTTCGCCGCTGAAACGCGCCGCCGATCTGCAGCTTGGCCTCAATCTCGCCGATCTCAAGAAGTCCGACGAAGCCATCGAGCATCTCAAGAAGCTGCTCGACGAAGCCCCCGACGACATGCGCGCCTATCTGGCGCTCGGCGGTGTCTATGCATCCATCCAGGATTATCGTGCGGCCGCCGACATCTATGACAAGGCGGTGGAGCGGCTGAAGACGCCGGAAAAATCTGACTGGAACATCTTTTACCAGCGCGGCATCGCCTATGAGCGGCTGAAGGAGTGGCCGAAGGCCGAACCGAATTTCCGCGAAGCGCTGAAGCTGATGCCCGATCAGCCGCAGGTGCTGAATTACCTCGGCTATTCCTGGGTCGATATGGACCTCAACCTGGAAGAAGGCCTCGCGATGATCCGCAAGGCCGTCGACCTGCGCCCGAGCGACGGCTACATCGTCGATTCGCTCGGCTGGGCCTATTACAAGCTCGGCCGTTTCGACGAGGCCGTGACCGAACTGGAGCGCGCGGTTTCGCTGAAGCCCGACGATCCGGTGCTGAACGATCACCTTGGCGATGCCTACTGGCGCGCCGGCCGCAAGCTGGAGGCGACCTTCCAGTGGAACCATGCACGCGACATGAAGCCCGAGCCGGACGTTCTGGCGTCTGTGCTGAAGAAGCTTTCCCAGGGGCTGCCGCCGCTGGAAGGCAAGGCTGCCGCGCAGGCGCCCGCCAAGCCGGCCGAACCCGAGGTGAAGCCCGAGCCCACGCCGCAGTCCGACAAGAAGGGCGAGCAGCCGGATATCGTGCCGCTGGAGAAAATCTCTGCCACGCCCGCCGCCTACAGGGTGCAGCCCGGTCAGTCGCTGTGGTCGATCGCCAACGAGGTGCTGGGCAACGGCCATCGCTATCAGGAAATCCTGAACCTGAACCCGCAGCTGCGTGGCGATCCCGGCCGCATTGTGCCGGGGCAGGAACTGGTACTCCCCGCGCTCGGCAACTGATCTTTTCGCGTCGAAACTTGACGCTTCCGGATCACCGGAATAGGACGGGCCGATCTTTCGGCCCGTCTTTTTGAGGCTTTCCCGTGACCGCAAACCTGCCCGACTATATGCACCCCAGCCGTTCCTTTCAGGGGCTGATCCTGACGCTGCACGATTACTGGGCGAAATACGGTTGTGTCATCCTGCAACCTTACGACATGGAGGTCGGTGCGGGCACGCTCCATCCGGCCACCACGCTGCGCGCGCTGGGCCCCAAAAACTGGAATGTCGCCTATGTTCAGCCGTCACGCCGGCCCAAGGACGGCCGCTATGGCGAGAACCCGAACCGTCTCCAGCACTACTATCAGTATCAGGTCCTGCTGAAGCCCAGCCCGCCCGACCTGCAGGAGCTTTATCTCGGCTCGTTGAGGGCCATCGGCATCGATCCGCTGCTGCATGACGTCCGATTCGTGGAGGACGACTGGGAGAACCCGACCACCGGTTCGTGGGGTCTCGGTTGGGAATGCTGGTGCGACGGCATGGAAGTGTCGCAGTTCACCTATTTCCAGCAGGTCTGCGGCATCGAATGCGCGCCCGTTTCCGGCGAGCTGACCTATGGGCTCGAGCGTCTGGCCATGTATGTGCAGGGCGTGGACAATGTCTACGACCTCAACTTCAACGGCCGTGAGGGCGACGAGAAAGTCACCTATGGCGAGGTCTTCCTGCAGGCCGAGCAGGAATATTCCCGTTACAATTTCGAGCATGCCGATACGGCCGTGCTGCTGCGCCATTTCGACGAGGCCGAGGCCGAGTGCGAGGCATTGCTGAAGGCCGGTGCCCGGCGCACCGATGGCAAGCCGCACCAGATGGTGTTCCCGGCCTATGACCAGTGCATCAAGGCCAGCCACGTCTTCAACCTGCTCGATGCGCGCGGCGTGATCTCTGTCACCGAGCGCCAGAGCTATATCCTGCGTGTCCGCAACCTCGCCCGCCAGTGCGGCGAGGCTTTCCTCCAGACCGAAGCCGGTGGCTTTGCGATGACCGGCGAGGCTGCATAAATGCCTGATCTTCTGCTTGAACTTCGCTCCGAGGAAATCCCGGCTACGCCGCGCGCCCGCAGCGCCTTTGGCGCGAGGACGCGCAAATGCAAAAATACCATGCGGTCGGAGCTGCTCTGATGCCTGATCTTCTGCTTGAACTTCGCTCCGAGGAAATCCCCGCCCGCATGCAGCGCAAGGCAGCCGGCGACCTCAAAAAGATGATCACCGACGGTCTCGTGGACGCGGGCCTGACCTATGAGGCCGCGCGCGAATACTGGACCCCGCGCCGGCTGACGCTGGATATTCGCGGTCTCACCGCCCGCTCCAGGGACACGCGCGAGGAGAAGAAAGGGCCGAGCACTAAGGCGCCGCAGCAGGCTATCGACGGTTTCCTGCGCTCCGCTGGCCTCGCCGACATATCCGAGGCGCATGTGCATACGGACCCGAAGAAGGGCGATTTCTACGTCGCCCATATTTCGAAGCCCGGCCGCGCGGCCGAAGAGATTATCTCCGAGCTGGTGCCGAACGTCATCCGCGCCTTCCCCTGGCCGAAGTCGATGCGCTGGGGCGCTGCGTCCGGCCCCAGGGGCATGGCCTATGGCGGCGTCGAGGGACGCGGCGGTGAAGCGCTGCGCTGGGTGCGCCCGCTGCAATCCATCGTCTGTACCTTCGGGCCCGAGACCGGGGAGCCGGTGGTGGTCGATTTCGAGATCGACGGCATCCGCTCCGGCAATGTCACCTACGGCCATCGCTTCCACGCGCCGGATGCCATCACCGTGCGCCGCTTCGACGACTATGTTTCCAGGCTCGAGGCCGCAAAAGTGGTGCTGGATGCCGACCGCCGCAAGGAAATGATCCTTTCGGACGCACGTAATCTGGCCTTTGCCAGCGGGCTTGAACTGGTCGAGGACGAGGGCCTCGTGGAAGAAGTGTCAGGCCTGGTGGAATGGCCCGTCGTGCTGATGGGAGAGTTCGAGCGGGATTTTCTCGCCATCCCGGCCGAGGTCATCCGCCTCACCATCCGTGCCAACCAGAAGTGTTTCGTCACGCGTCCGCAGGGGGCGGAAGATGCGCTTTCCAGTCGCTTCGTCCTCGTCGCCAATATCGAGGCGAAGGACGGCGGCAAGGAGATCGCCCACGGCAACGGCAAGGTGGTGCGCGCCCGCCTGTCCGACGCGCTCTATTTCTGGACGACCGACCAGCACGACCTGCCGGATCTCAACCAGCTTGCGGTTTCCGGCGCGAAGTTCGGCCTTGATCTTAGGAAGCCGCTCGACCAGCGCATGGCCCGTCTCGATCATCTCGGCGTGACCTTCCACGCCAAGCTCGGCACGCAGGGCCAGCGCGTGGATCGCATCCGCCGGCTTGCGCACGAGATCGCGCCGCTTGTCGGGGCCGACCCGGCGCTGGCCGAGCGTGCATCGTTGCTGGCCAAGGCCGATCTGCAGACCGAAGTGGTGGGCGAGTTCCCCGAACTGCAGGGCGCCATGGGGCACAAATATGCCCTGCTGCAAGGTGAGCATGCTTCAGTGGCCGCGGCCATCGAGGAGCACTACAAGCCGCAAGGTCCGTCCGACCGTGTGCCCACCGATCCCGTTTCGGTGGCCGTGGCGCTGGCCGACAAGCTCGACACGCTGGTGGGCTTCTGGGCCATCGACGAGAAGCCCACGGGCTCCAAGGATCCTTACGCGCTGCGCCGAGCCGCGCTCGGGGTCATCCGGCTGGTGCTGTCGAAGGAGTGGACGGTCGAGCTTTCGAAGCTCATCGCGTCTGCCTTCGCGGGCCACGACGAGCCGCGCATCCAGAAACTGCTCGAGGACTATGAGGCAAGGCTCGCCGCGCAGAAGTCGGGCGATGTCGACGGTCAGGAAGACCTCGACAACGCGATTGCCGGCTACGAGAAGCGCATCCGCGAGGAAGCCGCCGAGAAGGCCAGGCCGCTGGGTGCGGACCTGCTGGCGTTCTTCCACGAGCGACTGAAGGTTTATCTGCGGGATCTCGGCGCCCGCTACGACCTCATCGATTCCGTGGTGACGCCAGAGGCCGACAATCTGCTTCTGTTGACCCGCCGCGTCGAGGCGCTGGTGGTGTTCCTCAACACCGAGGATGGCAGGAACCTGCTGGCCGGCACCAAGCGCGCCGCCAACATTCTTGCGGCCGAGGAGAAGAAGGGCACACGCATCGGCGATGGCGTCGAGCCATCGCTGTTGCGCGAAGAGGCAGAGCACAAGCTGCTCGCGTCGGTGAATCACGCTGAGAAGGAAGCCGCGCAAGCGATTCGAAACACTGATTTTTCCGCTGCCATGCTGGCGCTTAGTGTGCTGCGCGAACCGGTCGACACATTCTTCGACAAGGTGCTCGTCAACGACGAAGACCTCGACGTGCGCGCCAACCGTCTGGCGCTCCTGTCGCGCATCCGCGCAGCGACGGGTGAGGTTGCCGATTTCTCCAAGATCGCCGGTTGAGCACTTTTACCCTCCCCTTGAATGGGGAGGGTCGACGCGAAGCGCCGGGGTGGGGTGGCTATGCAACACCATCCACTTTTACCCGCCACTTCGTGGCGACCTCCCTCATCAAGGGGGAAGTCAAGATGGCATAGCACTCTTCACCCACCCAACCCTTGCGGCCGTCGCCTGCCCGCTATAGTCAAACTGTGACAAACAATGAGATCGTCGCAAGTGGCGGAAATCCTTAAGGGCAATCAGGCGATGGAACGGGCGCTGGCGCTGCTGGCGGCCGGCGAGGTCGTCGCCATCCCCACCGAGACCGTCTACGGTCTGGCTGGCGACGCCACCAATGGCGAGGCCGTGGCGCGCATCTTCGAAGCTAAGGGCCGGCCGCGCTTCAACCCGCTGATCGCGCATGTCGCCTCCATGGCGATGGCCGAGACGATCGCCGAATTCGATCCGCTGTCGCGCAGGCTGGCCGAAGCCTTCTGGCCGGGGCCGCTGACGCTGGTGCTGCCGCATCGGGCGACAAGCGGCATCCATCCGCTGGTGACGGCCGGTCTGGACACCATCGCCCTGCGCATGCCGCGCGGTTTCGGTGCGCAACTCATCGCCAGGCTCGGCCGGCCGCTGGCAGCACCCAGCGCCAATTCGTCGGGTAAGATCAGTGCCACCAGCGCACGAGCGGTCGAGGGCGATCTGGGTGGGCGCATCCAACTGGTGGTGGACGGCGGGCCGACGCAGGTCGGACTGGAATCGACCATCGTGAAGGCGGATGAACGTGGCCTGCATCTGCTCAGGCCCGGCGGCATTTCAGCCGAAGAGATCGAGGCGATTGCCGGCACGAAGCTGCTGCGCAACGACAAGGCCGGCATCGAGGCGCCGGGCATGATGCTGTCGCACTATGCGCCGGGCGCGGCGATGCGGCTGAATGTTTCGGCGGTCGAACCGGGCGAGGCG
>Ga0182738_1003004_pt1 | contig 19596 bp, 17 predicted proteins | sample eDN5th30CBELigMG_FD_128876 | JGI IMG/M metagenome (GOLD analysis project Ga0182738, IMG submission 128876) | Enriched Miracle-Growth compost microbial communities from Emeryville, California, USA - eDNA 5th pass 30_C BE-Lig MG (version 2)... ... | reverse complement strand
CTCTGCGGCTGTCTGCCGTCGCGCCTTCGGCCTGGCGAGCGACAGCGCGACCGGGACGTCACGCGGAAGGTGGTGGTGTCCAAGGAGAAGCCCACCTCGCTCATCGCGGCCGATGGGAGCCGCTGCCTCGTGACGAGCGGCAAGTACTCGAAGACCGACCTCGGCGACCGCGTGTGGTGCCTCTGGAACGTGGCGAACGGACAGCGAACCGCCTACTCGTGGGACAATCGAGACGAGCCACCCGGGAAGCGGCGCGAACCGGCATCGGGCGGGAGTCGCGGCAGCTCCTGGCCCTAGACCGGCGATACCGATACGAGGCGCCCACGCCATTTCCCTGGCGTGGGCGCCTCGTCGTTTCCCGCCATGTGCTGGCTGGTGGCGGCGAGCGCAGCCGGACATCTTCCCAGGCGCGGCGTCGGCTTCACTCCGCTGCACTCCCTTATTGACCATCCAGAGAGGTAACGGAGGGCGTATGAGATCGTTCGACCTGATCATGGTCGGCCTCGCCGCAGGTGCTTTCGGCGCCAGCCCGGCGGATGCGCAGGGCACCCGTGCCGCAGGCGCCGCCGCGGATTCGACACCCGCGCGGGTCGACAGCATCTTCGCGCGTTGGGACCACGTCAACTCGCCCGGCTGCGCAGTCGGCGTCAGTCGCGACGGCGAGATGGTGTACCAGCGCGGCTACGGGATGTCGAACATGGAGTACGCCATCGCGATAACTCCGAAGTCGATCTTCCACGTTGCTTCGATATCGAAGCAGTTCACGGCGTTCTCGATCCTGCTGCTCGAGCAGGAAGGGAAGCTCTCCGTGACCGACGACGTGCGAAAGTACATCCCGGAGCTTCCGTCGTACGGCAAGACGATCACCATCGACCACCTCCTGCACCACACCAGCGGTCTGCGCGACCAGTGGGATCTGCTGGGACTCTCCGACTGGCGCGACGACGACCTCATCACCGAGGAAGACGTGATGCGCGTGGTCCCGCGGCAGAAGGAGCTGAACTTCGAGCCGGGCGACGAATATCTCTACAGCAACACGGGGTACACGCTCCTCGCGGTGATCGTGAAGCGCGTGAGCGGGAAGTCGCTTCGCGAGTTTGCCCAGGAGCGGATCTTCGAGCCGCTGGGGATGACGAGCACGCACTTCCACGACGATCACACGATGATCGTTCCCAACCGGACGCAGGCGTACCAGCCGCGGGACGGTGGCGGATGGGCGATCAGCATCCCGGTCTTCGACACCTACGGCGCCACGAGCCTGTTCACCACGGTGGGCGATCTTCTGAAGTGGGAGCACAACTTCGCGGACGCGAAGGTAGGGGGCAGCGCGCTCATCGCGAAGTTCACGACACCGGGCAAGCTCAATGATGGAACGCCCATCACCTATGCGCGTGGGGTGGTGGTGGACGACTATCGCGGCCTCCACAGCGTGGGGCACAGCGGCGCCGACGCCGGCTACCGCGCAGACGTGATCCGCTTTCCCGACCAGCATCTCGCGGTGGCCGCTCTCTGCAACCTGGCGAACATCAACCCATCGTCGCTCACGCGGCGCGTAGCCGCCGTGTACCTGGGCAGCCAGATGACGCCGGAGGATACCGGTGCTGCGGCGCGGCCCGTTGCCGTCGCGGCTGGCGATCTGGCGCGCTACGCGGGTGCGTACTGGAGCCCGCGCAGCGAGGAAGTGCGCCGCTTCGAGGCGCGCGGCGACACGCTGTTCATACGCGGCGGCGCGGGCGTCGCGCTGACGCCTGTGGGCGATGCCCGGTTCATGGGCCCGGGGAGGCAGGTATTCCGATTCGGAGTCCAGGCGAACGCCGTGAAGGAGTTGAGCATCGAGGCCGAGGGGCAGAAGCCGCGCACCTTCGATCGCCTCACCGCCTTCGAGCCGAACGCGAAGCAGCTCGCATCGTACGCGGGGCGCTATTACTCCGGCGAGATCACCACGGCGTACGACCTCATCGTTCGCGGCGATACGCTCGTGGCCGTGTCGCGGCGCGGCGCCGAGTATCCGCTGCAGCCGCTCTCGGCGGACATATTCCAGAGCCGCTGGTTCGGAACCATCCGGTTCGAGCGCGACTCGAAGAAGCGAGTCACCGGCATGCGGATCAGCACCGGGCGCACGCGCAGATTGAAGTTCGACCGCGTCGCGGAGCGCTGACCCGCTTCGGGCGGGGTTACTTCCCGCCCGATGTCAGCGCTCGCACCAGGTCGTAGGTGTAGTCGACGCCGGTGTAGAAGCTGGCCACGCGGATGCGCTCGTCGCGCCCGTGTGCGCGGTGGTCGTCGGCATCCACCGGCACGCCCGACACTGCGTACACGGGGATGCCGGCGTTGCGGAAGTACAGGCCGTCGGTGGCGCCCGCGGACATCGATGGCACGACCGGCGCGCCGGGGAAGTACTTCCCGCTCACACGCTCGATCGGCGCCATCACCTCGGGCACGAGCGGCGACGGTGGCGACGGTTTCACAGGATTCACCACCGACAGCTTCACGGCCGTGTCGCCGATCGTGCGCGTGATGGTCGCCACGATGTCATCCTGCTTGTCGGTGGGAAGCAGACGGCAGTTCACGATGGCGCCGGCGCTTTGCGGCAGCGCGTTGTTCGCATGGCCGCCGTCGAGGCGGGTGGCCACGCAGGTCGTGCGGAACTGGGCATTGAACGCGGCCGAGCGAGTGGAGAGCCGGCGCGCGGCGGCGGTATCGCCGTTCGCGGCGACGAGCTTCATGTCGCGCGAGATCTCCGGCGCCTCGAGCGCCGAGGCGCGTTCGAGGTAGGCGCGCGTGACCTCGTTCAGCCGCATCGGGAATTCGATCTTCGAGATCTCGAGGAGCGCCGTGGCGAGCCTGTATATGGCGTTGTCGGCCACCGGTTCGGAGCTGTGGCCGCCGGGGTTGTGTACCTCGAGACGGAGGTCGAGGTACATCTTTTCGCTCGCCTGGACGCTGCGCGCGAACACCTTCCCGTCCTTCGCCAGCGGCGCGCCGGCGTCGCCGTTTATGCAGTACTCGGCGTCCACCAGCTCGCGGTGGTTCTCCAGAAGCCACTTCGCGCCGTTGGACGCATCGTCATCCTCCTCACCGGAAGTGAGTGCGAGGATGATGTCGCGGTCGGGTGTGAATCCTTCCTGCTTCAGGCGGATCATGGTGGTGGTGAATACCGCCGCCATGTGCTTGTCGTCGCTGGTGCCGCGACCGTAGAAATACCCGTCGCGCTCGGTGAGCGTGAAAGGGTCGAGCGACCAGTCCTCGCGCAGTGCTTCCACGACGTCGAGGTGGGCGAGCAGCAGGACCGGCTTCCGTGCGCCGGAGCCGCGCAGTCGCACCACGACGTTCAGGTTGTTGCTGTCGGGCCCGATGACCGTAACGTCGGCGGCAGGATAGCCGGCAGCGATGAGGCGCTGGGCCACCGCCTTCGCGGCCGGGGTAGTGCCGCCGTGGTGGAACGTGGTGTTGATACCCACCAACTGAGCGAAGATCTCGCGCGCGAGCGAGTGCGCGGCGTTCGGAGCCTGCGCGCGGAGCGCGGTGGAAGCAATAACTGTGAGGAGGGCCGCGAGTCCGGCCACCGCGCTGCGTACGATGGCGCTCGAAGGAATTCGGGTGGGCACGTGCCGATGACCGTATGGTGGCGGGAAATCGAGAGAGCGGAAGGTGAAGGCGCAATCTGGCGACTGACGATGTGGCGCGCCAGCGGCCGGTGCGCGCGGGAAACGGCATCTGGCGGGATCGCGGGAACCCGGGCATCCTTATCCGTTCCAGCCGACATCGAACACCGGGAGCCACAGATGAGCGAACCCCTCCTCGCGCGAGTCACAGCCGCCGTCGGAGATCACTACGAGCTCGAGGGCGAGATCGGACGCGGAGGGATGTCGGTGGTCTACGGCGCGCGCGACCGGCGCCTGAACAGGACCGTCGCCATCAAGGTCCTCCCGCCCGAGCTCGCGTACGATCCCGCGGTGCGCACGCGCTTCACGCGCGAGGCGCAGACATCCGCGCAGCTCTCGCACGCGCACATCGTACCGATCTACGATGTGGGCGAACATGAAGGAATGGCGTACTTCGTGATGGCGCTGGTGAACGGCGGCAATCTCGCGACGCTCCTCGCCCACATACCGCGCCCGCCGATCGACGAAGTACGACGTCTTCTGCGCGAAGTCTGCGATGCCCTGGCGTACGCGCACCAGCGCGGCGTGGTGCATCGCGACATCAAGCCCGACAACATCCTCCTCGATCGCGAGAGCGGCCGCGCGATCGTGACGGACTTCGGGATCGCACGAGCAATGGAGGCTTCGGGGCGGCTGACCGCTACGGGGGTGGCGGTCGGAACGCCCGCGTACATGTCGCCCGAGCAGGCAGTGGGCGAGAGCGAGATCGACGGGCGGAGCGATATCTACTCGCTCGGCGTACTCGCGTACCAGATGCTGACCGGTCGTGTGCCGTTCACCGGTGGCAACTCGATGGCACTGCTTCTCAAGCACATCTCGGAGCCGCCGCGACCGATCCAGGAGCTCCGTCCCGACACGCCGCGTGCGTTGTGCGATGCGATCGACAGGGCGCTGCTCAAGGACCGCGAGGATCGCTGGCCCACGGCAACGGCATTCCGCGAGGCGCTCGCGCCGGGCGACGGCAGTGTCACGTGGCGCTCCGAGCGGCGCGAGCCGGTTCGCTACATCTCGCCCGTACCGGGCGCGGCGCGAGGTGTGCGCACTGCACGCGAAGGCGCTCCCTACGACGCCGGAGCGGCTGGTGCCGTACCGGCGCCGCAGGCACGGCAGGAGGGGAGAGCGCGCGACGTCGCACCAGCGGGGCCCATGGGGATCGTGATGGAGCCGGCGCATCTCGCGGGTCTGACGAAAGAGCAGCGCGCCGATCTGCGGCTCTGGCACGGTCGCGTGAATCTGCTCGATCGCGTGAAGGCGATGCGCGGATACACGTGGCTCACGGCCGCGGCGATCTTCGGCGGCATCGGCGCGCTCGCCGGCGTGCCGGACGTACCGCCTCTGATGTTCGCGCCGCTCGTGCCGGCATTCATGTCGTGGAAGCTCTGGCGACGTGGCAAGTCGCTGCGCGAGAGCGGATTGAATCTGCGTCAGGTGCTTCTCGCGCCTCGAGCGCGCTGGGCCATTCCGGCTCCGCCGAAGCCGCCGGGTGAGGAAGAGCTGGCGAAGCTCGCCCCGCGCGAGGTCCTCGATGGCCCGCAGGGAGGCGCCATCCGGAGCGCCGCGCTGGAGCGCAGGGCGATCCTGGACCTCTACCGCGGGATGTCGAAGGTAGATCGGGCGCTGCTGCCGGAGATGGGCGCCACCGTCGATGCGCTGCTCGATCGCGTCGCGCACATCGCACGCGCGCTCCACGAGCTGGATGGGAGCATCGACTGGCGTACTCTGGACGAGCTCGATGCCCGCATTGCGGAGACCAGGCGGCAGGGTGGCGCGGGTTCGCCGGAAGGAGAGCGGCGGCTCGCGCTTCTGCAGCGCCAGCGCGCCACGCTCGACGAGCTGGTTCGGCGCAGGGCGGCGCTCGCGCGCCAGCTCGACAGTGCCGGACTCATGCTCGGCAATCTGCGACTCGACCTCGTGAGGTTCCGTTCGTCGGGTTTGCAGTCGGCGCTTTCGGAGGTCTCCAGCGCCACGCAGGAAGCGCGTCTCCTCTCACGCGAGATAGGCGACGCACTGGCAGCGGTGGCGGAAGTCCGTTCGCTGTAGCTGGTCGATTCGTTCACCCGCGGCATTGACACGCAGCCTCCCGTAGTGCATCGTTGCCCAGACAGCTATACCTAGACAACTGACCATGGCCCGACAGAAAACCGACGTCCTTCGCGGTACCCTCGCGCTTCTCGTACTCAAGGTGCTCGCATCGCGCGGAGCGCTGCACGGGTACGCGCTCACCGCCCTCATACAGCAGGCTTCCTCCAACCTCCTGCGCGTGGAAGAGGGCTCGCTCTATCCGGCTCTGCACCGCATGGAGCAGGAAGGGTGGATCCGCGGCCGGTGGGGAAAGACGGACACCAACAGGGAAGCTCGCTTCTACGGCATCACCGCGGCCGGCAAACGACAGCTCGCGACGGAGGAGCAGCAGTGGGAGCAGCTCACCGACGGCGTAGCGCGCGTGCTCCGCTTCGCCTGATCGCCGCGCGGCGTTCGGCTCGTTCCGGATACGAGAGGTCACTCAATGGCGTGGTACAATCGTCTCTTCAACCTCCTGCGCTCCGGCCGCCTCTCGCGCGAGCTGGACCGCGAGATGGAATTCCACCTGGCCGAGCGCACGGACGACCTGGTGCGCGCGGGTATGAGCCGGGATGCGGCCGCGCTCGAAGCGGCACGCCGCTTCGGCAATCGCACCATCCAGAAGGAACACACCCACGATGTGGACGTGATAGTCTGGCTCGAGTCGGCAGCGGCCGATGTGCGCTACGCGCTCCGTGCCATCCGCGCGAGTCCCGGCTTCGCGCTGGTCGTGATACTCTCGCTCGCCCTCGGCATCGGTGCCAACACCGCGATCTTCAGTCTCATAAACGCCGTGGTGCTTCAGGCGCTGCCGGTGAAGGATCCGCAGCAGCTCCTCGACATCACGACCGGCAACGACAATTCCCGCCAGGGCGAGTCGCACGGAAATCTCAGCAACCCCATCTTCACGTATCCCATCTGGGAGCAGATCCGCGACGGTGTGGGGAAGGACGTTTTCTCCGGCGTGTTCGCGTACGCCGATTCCCGCGTCGATCTCTCCGAGGGTGGGCTCGTCCGCTACGCGAACGGGAGCTGGGTGAGTGGCGACTTCTTCTCCACGCTCGGCGTGCTGCCGTCGCCGGGGGGAGGACGCCTGCTACAGCGAAGCGACGACCGCCCGGGTTGCGCGCCGGTGGCCGTGGTCAGCGATGGCTTCGCGCAGCGGGAGCTCGGCGGGGCGCAGAGCGCCGTCGGCCGCTCGATCTCGCTGGATGGACATCCGTTCGACGTCGTGGGGGTGGTAGCGCCATCCTTCTTCGGTATGCAGGTGGGGCGCGCGGTGGACGTGTACGTGCCGCTCTGCACCCAGCCGATCTTCTTCGGCCCCGATGTGCTGCAGTCGCGATCGCGCTGGTATCTCACGATCGTCGGCCGGCCCGTTCCGGGACTGAGCGAGGCGCAGGTGCAAGCGGCGCTCGCGGCACATTCGCCGGGAGTCTTCGCGGCCACCCTGCCGACCAACTGGCGCGCGGCCGATCAGGATGATTACCTGAAGATGACGCTGGGCGCCCGCCCGGCGGCTGGCGGTCTGTCCGACCTGCGCGACCGATACGAGCACGCGCTCTACATGCTCATGGTGGTGGTCGGCGTGGTGCTCGTGATCTCCTGCGCCAACATCGCGAACCTTCTGATGGCCCGCGCGGCCGCACGCCAGCGCGAGATCGCCGTGCGTCTCGCCATCGGCTCGAGCAGGGGGCGTCTCGTGCGGCAGCTTCTCACCGAGAGTCTGCTCCTCTCGCTGATCGGTGCCGGCGCGGGACTCCTCTTCGCGCGCTGGGCCTCCCGGCTTCTCGTTCACTATCTGTCCACCGGCTCGGGCAGCGTGATCTCGCTCGATCTCGGAATCGATGCGCGGGTGCTGGCGTTCACGATCGGGGTGTCCGTGATGACCGGGATCCTCTTCGGCATCGCTCCGGCGTGGCGTGCCGTGCGCGTCGATCCGCAGGAGGCGATCAAGTCGGGCGGTCGCGGTGTGGTACACGGCGAGGGACGGCAGCGGATGGGCAAGTCGCTCGTGGTCGGTCAGGTGGCGCTCTCGCTCCTCCTCGTGACGGCCGCCGCGCTGCTGCTGGGGAGCTTCCGCAAGCTGACGACGATGGATCCCGGTTTCCGCAGCGACGGCGTTCTGCTGGCACAGATCGATTTCGGCAATTCCGGCTACGACGATGCGCGTCTCCTCGACGCGCAGAACGAGCTGCTCAGGCGTGCACGTGAGCTGCCGGGTGTGCGCTCGGCCAGTACCTCGATGATCACTCCAATAGGTGGGATGTCGTGGAACGACGCGCTCGTCGTGCCGGGCTTCACCCCCGGCGGGATGCTCGATGCGCTGGCGTTCTTCAACCAGGTCAGCGACGGCTACTTCGCCACGCTCGGCACCGACCTGGTCGCGGGTCGGGATCTCGTGCCGGCCGACCAGGGGAGAGCCATTCCAGTGGCCGTGGTCAACGAGGCAATGGCGCGGCACTTCTTCCACGAAGTGAATCCGATCGGCAGGACGTTCAGCGTGCAGCGCGGCGACAGCACGGGCCCGGCGATGGAAATCGTGGGAGTGGTGCGCGATGCGAAATATCAGAAGCTGACCGAGGAGAACCAGCCCATCGTGTATCTCCCGTTCGGTGCCGGAAGCGATCCCGAGAAGTACGTCAACCTGGAGCTGCGCTCGGACGGCTCGCTGGCGGCGCTTTCGGGCGGCGTGAAGGAGCTCATCACGTCAATGAATCCGGCGATCTCCTTCGACCTGAAGACACTGCAGGCGCAGGTCTCCGCATCGCTGACGCGTCCGAGGCTGCTCGCCACGCTCTCCGGCTTCTTTGGCGCGCTCGCGCTGCTGCTCGCGGTGATCGGACTGTACGGCACGCTGTCGTACGGCGTCGCGCGCCGCCGGAACGAGATCGGCATCAGGCTGGCGCTCGGCGCCGGGCGCGAACGCGTGATGCGAATGGTGGTGAGCGAGGCGGGCCGCCTCGTGCTGCTGGGGACCGTGGCCGGCCTCATCCTGGCATTCGCCACCACGCGCTTCGTGGCGTCCTTCCTGTACGGCCTCGATGCGGCCGACCCGGTGATGCTCGCCGGCTCGGCGTGCGTGCTGGGCGGCGTCGCGATGGCGGCCGCACTCCTGCCGGCGTGGCGCGCTTCGCGGCTCGATCCGGTGGAGGCGCTGCGCGACGAGTGAACGGCGGGGTCAGGTACTTCAAGTAGAGGTCCGGGCAGCAAAGCTGCCCGGACCTCTACTTGAAGTACCTGACCCCCCTCAGGCCCCGCCGAAGCTAGTGCGTACCGCCCGGTGTGTACGCTCTGAGGTCGCTAACCACTGTGCTGCTACCTCCGGCGGGCGTCGCCGCTTCGGGAGAGACGCTGATCCGTGAGGGATAGCCAAGCGTCGCATCGTACGAGATGTCGACGATCGTGCCCTTAGAGGAGAGCGCGGATTCGGCTTCGGCGAAGAGCGACTCGACAGTGGGCCACGAAGTGTTGCTCGCGGCGTCAACCGTCCTGCTCTCCGGAAGGTCGGTCACCTCTGCCACGTTGCCGTCGACCACGTGGATGAGGACCGCCGCGATCGCTCCGCCGAACTGATGGTGATACTCGAACACGTAGTCGTTCAGTCCACTCTGCTCCCACTTCGATCTCTGCTGTTCGAGCTCGGCGAGGCGGACGTTGCCAGGCCCGATGGCACTGCTGCATCCCGCAGTGACGAGCAGCACCGCGACAGCCATCAGCGACATTGCAGTGCGCATCATGTTCCTCCAGAATGATGATGAAGGAACTTCCGAAATCGCGACGCCGATTGTCAAGAGAGTCGGCTTACGGGGTCAGGTACTTCAAGTAGAGGTCCCGGCAGCTCTGCTGCCGGGACCTCTACTTGAAGTACCTGACCCCGTCACTCGTCAGTGAAAAGCGACGTGGAGAGGTATCGCGCGCCGGAGTCAGGGCTGATCATCGCGACGCGCTTTCCCGGGCCCAGCTCGCGTGCGACCTGGATCGCCGCCCACGTGATGGCGCCGGTGGACATCCCCACGAACAGACCTTCTTCGCGGGCGAGCCGGCGCGCGAGCGGGAATGCGTCTTCCTCCCATACGGGGATGACCCGATCGATGATCGAGCGATCGAGGTTGTCGGGGATGAAGCCGGGCCCCATTCCCTGAAACTGGTGCTGCCCGCGCTCGCCGCCGCTCAACACCGCCGAGCGCGCCGGTTCCACCGCTATCACCTTGATGGCCGGATCACGTTCCTTGAGGAAGCGTCCCACGCCGGAGATCGTACCTCCGGTTCCGGAGCCGTACACGAACGCGTCGACCTTCTCGTTCATCTGCTCCCAGAGCTCGGGACCCGTCGTTTCGTAATGAACTCGCGGGTTCGCGGGATTGGCGAACTGGTTCGGCATCCACGCGCCCGTCTCGTCGCGGATGCGCTCCGCCTCGGCGATCGCGGCGATCATGCGAAGCTCCGGATCGGTGAGAACCAGCTCGGCGCCGTACGCGCGAAGAGTGCGCTTCCTCTCCTCGCTCATGCTCGAGGGGAGGCAGAGAATCAGCGGGTACCCGCGCGCGGCGGCGATGAGCGCGAGGCCGACGCCCGTGTTGCCCGACGTCGGCTCCACGATGGTCTGACCCGGTTTCAGCACCCCTCGAGCTTCCGCATCGGCCACCATGCCGAGTGCCGTGCGGTCCTTGATCGAACCGCCCGGGTTCATCCCCTCGACCTTGAGCCAGACTTCGGCAGCGGCCGCATCCACCACCCTCTCGAGGCGGACGGTGGGCGTGTGACCTATGAAATCATCGATCCGGAGATCGCCGGGCGCGGCTACTCGCATCTCAACCCGTGGTGCGAAGCATTGGAGTGTCGTTCAGCGCGAGCGACCACTCGATCGGAATATTCGGATCGAGCGAGTCGCGCACCGAACAGTATTTGTCGATCGAGAGATCGATGGCGCGCTCCGCGTGCTCGCGCTCGATTCCCTCGCCTGTGATTCTGAATTCCAGCAGCAGGTGCGTCACACGGCGAGGGACGGCATTCGCCCGCTGCGCGTGCACTCGCACCTCGAGCGTCGCGACCGGCGTGCGCCGCTTCGCCAGGATGTCGACCACGTCGGAAGACGCGCACCCCGCAAGCGCACCGAGGAGAGTGTCCACCGGCGAAGGTCCGGTCACGGCGTCGCCATCGATCTGTGCCACGGGACCACCATCGCGGCCGAACTCGAAGCGATGGCCGCCATGCCACTGCAGCGCGATCGTGTTGGGAGGCCGCACTACGTGTGCGGCCTCGCCGGCGGGCTCTCTCGCGGGTCCGCTCATCGCTCGATCGGAAGTCCAACCGAGTTCCCCCACTCGGTCCAGCTTCCGTCGTAGTTGCGGACCTTGTCGTAGCCGAGCAGGTAGGTGAGCGCGAACCATGTGTGCGCCGAGCGCTCACCGATACGGCAGTAGGTGATGACGTCGTCGCCCTTCTTCAGGCCGATCTCCTTCTCGTAGATGCCGCGCAGCTCGTCGGCGTTCTTGAACGTTCCGTTCGCGTTGGCCGCACGCGACCAGGGGACGTTCTTTGCGCCCGGCACGTGTCCGCCGCGCAGCACCCCTTCCTGCGGGTAGTCGGCCATGTGGGTCTTCGCGCCGGAGAACTCATCGGGCGAGCGTACGTCGACGAGCGGCTTCTTCGCCTCGGCGTGCTTGCGGACCTCGTCGCGGAAAGCGCGAATCTCGCTGTCGGAGCGCTCCGGCGCGGTGTAGTTCGTGGGCTCGAAGCGCGGCACATCCGTCACGAGGGCGCGTCCTTCCTGCTCCCACTTCAGTCGGCCGCCGTCCAGGATCTTCGCGTTGGTGAAGCCGAAGAGCTGGAATACCCAGAACGCGTACGTGGCCCACCAGTTGTTCTTGTCGCCGTAGAACACTACAGTCTTCGATTCGTCGATCCCCTTCGAGCGGAGGAGCTTCTGGAATGCCTCGCGGTCGACGTAGTCGCGTCTGATCGGATCGTTGAGGTCGGCGTGCCAGTCGACCTTCTGGGCATTCGGGATGTGCCCCATGTCGTACAGGAGCACGTCCTCGTCGCTCTCGATGATGCGGATCGCGGGATCGTCGAGATGCTCCGCGAGCCAGTCCGTGGAAACCAGCACGTCGGGACGTGCGTATCCGCGGTCGTTCAGCGATTTGTCGGGTGCGGCGGAGGTCGTCATGATCGGATCCCTGTTGTTGTGGTTGAAGTCGTATGAATCCAGCTTCGCGGGTGCGGCAGCTCCGAGCGGGACCGCGCTCTCGCCGGAGGGGAAAAAGAAACCGGCCTCTCGATCGAGGGGCCGGCGGAGGGGAACGTCGCTTGCTTCGCGATCCATTCAGTCACGTTCGACGTGCCACCCCGCCCCGATATTCGGCAGCGTTGCCCATGCAACAGCCACACATGACGCACATACCTCCGGCAACACAGCGCGGAGGCTGATTGCGCCGCGCTGCTGCGTCGAAGGATTCGGGACGAGCTGCCTGAAGTACCATGCCTTTCATGCTCGCGAAAGTTCCATACGCCACGGAGCGGCTCCGGCCCACTCGCCGAAGAGACGCGTAGACGCCGGCGTAGCTGATCGAAGTTGAGAACGCGCACGCTCCGTTGTCAAGTGCGCGTCCTCTCAGAAGCAAATGGCTCAGCCCACCTTCGCGCCGCGCGGAACCTGCGCGTCCGGCGCCAGCAGCACCACCTCGCCCGACTCGCCGTACGCACCGAGTACCAGCACTTCGCTCTCGAAGCCGGCAATGCGGCGCGGTGGAAAGTTCACCACGGCCACCACCTGTCTCCCGACGAGCTCCTCGGGAGCGTAGCGCTCGGTGATCTGGGCGCTCGAGCGCTTCACTCCGATTCCGGCACCGAAGTCGATGCGGAGTTTCATCGCCGGCTTGCGTGCTTCAGGGAATGCTTCGGCCTCCACCACCACGCCCGCACGGATGTCGAGCTTCAGGAAGTCGTCGAAGACCGCCATCAGCTCTCCGCGCGGACGATCTTCGCGGTGGTGATGAGCTGGCCGGTGTGCCGCATCGCATGCTCGGCTGCGTGCGAATAGAGGCCCAGCACCGTGGACGGAAGCTGTTTGCGCCCGACCGGTCGCGGCTCGAGCAGTTTTTCCCGCGGCGTCGCACGATACGTGTCGAGTGCAGCCTCGATGGTGCTCTGCGCGCGCTGTATCAGAGTGTCGGCGTCGGGGGGCGGTTCGGCGGGAGTCGTTTCCTCCGCCAGCGCTTCGCGCTGTGCCTCGCTCAACCCCTCGCCGCGTGCATACGTGAGCAGTCGGTCGATCACGCCGGCGATGTGAGACAGGTGAAAACCAGGCGAGGCAGCGTCTCCCGGACGCGCCCAGAGCTGCTCCTGTGTGAGGCCGCGCGCGGCGCGCTCGAGATCTTCGGACGCCTGAACGAGCGCGTGTGCGGCCGGCATGAGGTACGGGTCGACGCCTTCGAGCGGGCCGCGAAGCCAGGCCTCCGGTTGACTGGTCATGATGTTTCGTTCTTCTCCTCGAGTGTACTCGAGAATGCTACAGTCCTGCTGCGCGGCGGAGCAAGCCGGCTGTACATTGCTACATGGCCCTGCCGCGCTTTGCACGCCACTTATCCGAAATACGATGACCGCGAACGAGCAGCTTCCAGTTCCGCCGGGTCCTTCGGCACATCTACTCGCGAACGCGCATGTAGACGGATCGGCCATCGTATACCGGCTCTTCGACGTCGGCGACGAGATACACCTCGCGCGCGCTCTCGAGCTTCTCTCCCCGAACGCGCCAGAGCGCGCGCGACCGCTGCGCGGTGAGGGGCAGGCGATCCAGATCAGGAACCCACCTGTCACGGTGACGCTCGGCAGCGAGAGAATTCCGATAGATGGACGTGAAGTGGAGGCGGAGGTGTCGGCGCGCATCTTCGATTTTGGCGTGGTGTCGCTGCGTCTGCGCGTGCCCGCGCCTCGCGGCGCCACCTGGATGGAATACGCCGACTTCGGCAACGCGGTGGATGTGCGTACCGACCTCACGCCGCTCTTCCTTCGACACCTGGATGCGCTGGTCACCCGAATAGAGTCGGCGATCGAGCGACGCAGCATTGCCGGCGTGACCGAGGACTACGTGGTGTTCCGCATCACTCGCTTCGCGGACAGCAATGGAGCCGAGCTCTCGGCGGAGCTGCTTCGCGATCAGGACGTCGCGCCGCTCCTTCTCAACGAGCGCCGGCCGCTCTCGCACGCCGCTCTGCGCGAGCTTCTTCCCAACCGCTTCTCGTACTACTCCGACGATCTGGCGATTCTCACGTGGGACAACGCGCTGGTGGTCGAGCCCGCGGAGGAGGACACCGACATCCAGTACGTACTCGAGTTCGCGAACGCGCAACTGCTGGAACTGCGCGTGTACGACTCGCTCCTCGACGACCAGCTCCCGCTGATGTACTCCCGGGTCGCGAGTGCGCGCCGCGCCGGTCTGGCACGGATCATCCGCCGGTACGCGCGGCTGCTCGGCGACCTTCAGACGCTCGTGGCCGACTCCACGGAAGTCGTGGAGCGCGTGGAGAACTCTCTCAAGGTGACCGACGACGTCTACCTGGCGCGCGTGTACTCCGCGGCGCTGGACATCTTTCGCGGTCGGGTGTGGCGCAGCGGGATCGATCGCAAGCTCGGGATCATCCGCGAGACTTACGCGATGCTGAACGACGAGGCGCAGGCCGCGCGCGCCGAAGCGCTCGAGATCGCGATAGTGCTGTTGATCGTCGCCGAGCTCGTGGTGATGTTCGCACTCTGACGCGCGAGCGGCGACTGCCCTACCGCCGTCACTCGTGCGCGGCGAGCCAGCCCGCCACGTCATCGGCCACGCGCTCCCACCCGGGCTCTCCCACGATGTAGTGGCCGTGTCCCTTGTATTCCCGGTAGTAGCCGCGATACTTGCGGGCGATGGCGCGCGCGATGCGCGGCGGCAGAAAGCGATCTTCTGCGGCGCCGATCGAGAGCACCGGACACTTCACACGCGCGGCGTCGACGGCCACGGCGCCGAGTGCGAGCTGGCGCGCCGCACGACCACTTTCGGGACGCAATCGCGCGAACACGTCGTCTCGCTCGGCGAGGGGAACGCGTTCGAGGAAGAGCGCATCGGCATCGGAGCGGAGCGGCACCAGCGCACGCGAGCCGAGCAGCTCCGGCGTGTACTTCGCCATGCGCGCGAGCAGGCCGCCGCTGAGCGCCGTGATCCATCGGGGCGGCGCGGAGCAGAGCAGCACGGCCGCCGAGACGGCGCCTTCCTCGGCCAGCTTCTGAACGATCAGTCCGCCCATGGAGTGGCCCACCGCCGCCGGACACTCGAGGTGACGCGCGGCTCTGCGAGCGACATCCACGTAATGGGAAAGGGAAGCGCTTCCCAGGTTGCGGCTCGGGTCGGTCGCATCGTCGGCGCGGAGGTCGATCGCCACGGTGGATCGGCCGCGTTGAAGGAGGCGCGTCTGCCATTCCGCGAACTGCCAGGCGCCACCGAACATTCCGTGGATCAGCAGCAGAGGCGGCCGGACATCGCCGGGCAGGTCAGCAGCGAAGGCGGATACGCCGCCCGGAAGCGTCATCTCGCGAAGCATGCCATGATAGTACGCGACTCCCGCGTAGCGCGCAGCCGAGGTCGTACCCATGGGCAGGAGCTTCCAGCGGCACCGTAATTGAACCGATCCGGCTCCCTCGACTGACTTTCTGAATGAAGGAGGGAAGGGATGTCCGAATCGGGCAGGTCATGGGAATCCCGGGAAGAGGCGCTCGATCCGGGCCGAGCGGCGGAACGCAGGTCGGTGTCGCTCTCGGTGGCCTCCACGCTCGGGGCGCGCGGTGTGGAGCTCACCGGCGCCGAATCGAGCGAGGAGCTCGTCGAGATGCTGGATGCGGTCGAGCGCTTCGAGGCTGCCGTGTCGGCGGCTGGCGGTGACCGCATGGTGAACGATCCCGACTCCTCTGACCCGCAGGAGCCGGCCTTCGTTCTACCTCGCCGTTCGGTGGACGAGTCGCCGTACGAGTACGCCGATCGCGTTTTGCGTGCGGCGGGTCGGGCGGGGTCAGGCACCTGATCGTAGAGGTCCCGGCAGCAACGCTGCCGGGACCTCTACGATCAGGTGCCTGACCCCATCCGCTCGAGGCGCGCGATGCGCTCCTCGGTCGACGGGTGCGTGGAGAAGAGGTTCACCATACCGCGATTGCGGAAGGCTGCGAGTGGGTTGACGATCGCGAGCTGTGCCGCGGTCGGCGACACGTTCATCGGGATCTTGTGAGCGGCTGCATCGAGCTTGCGCAGGGCACTTGCGAGCTCGAGGGGCATCCCGCTGATCTCGGAGCCAACGGCGTCGGCCTTGAACTCGCGTTGCCGACTGATCGCGAACTGAATCAGCATCGCACCGATCGGGGCCAGGAAGAGCATCGCCAGTCCCGTGAGCGGACTGCCTCCGTCGTCGTCTCCGCTCATCCCGCCGAAGAAGAAGCCGAAGTGGGCGAGATTCGTGATCGCACCCGCGATCGTGGCCGCGATCGTCTGAAGGAGCATGTCGTGGTTCTTCACATGCGCCAACTCGTGGCCGAGAACGGCAGCAAGCTCGTCGCGGCTCACCGTCCGAAGGATTCCCTCGGTCACGCAGACCACCGCGTGCTCCGCGTTCCGGCCGGTGGCGAACGCGTTGGGCTGCTGCTGCGGCGAGATGGCGAGCGTGGGCATGGGCAGCCCCGCTCTCTGGCGTAGCCCGTCAACGAGCGCGTAGAGCTCCGGTGCCGTGGACTGGTCGACGACGCGCGCGCGGTATGCCCTCAGCACCATCTTGTCGGAGCTGAAGTACATGAAGAAGTTCATTCCGGCAGCGAGCACGAATGCGATGAGCATCCCGCTCTGGCCGCCGAACCAGCCGCCGATGGCGATGAGCAGGGCGGTGAGCCCGGCCATCAGCATGAAGACCTTGAGGTTGTTCATGGCAATCTCCAGGGGTGTGGATGCACGAAAGGCGAGACTTTCGCGCACGCCGACATCTCCGTCGGCCTTCGCGAAAGGTCTCGCCTGATCCTCTGGATCCCGACCGAACCGTGCGTTCTCTACCTGCCCGAACGCAGTCCTGACGACTCGATCGCGCGAACCCCCATGGCCCGCGTGGCTACTCCCCTTTCCTTGAAAGAAATTTAGCGGGGCATGGGCACCGTGGGAAGCAGAGGGGGGGTAGCTGCTTCCTGCCCACCACTCTCCCACGTAAGTTGCGCTCAATGCCCTCCGATCCGACCAACCCCCGGCGCGCCATGTTGGGGGCCGCCAAGCGCTTCCTGTTGAAGGAGGCGGACAAGCGGCTCCCCGAGCCGGCCGAGGTCGAGCCACCGAGACTCATTCTCCGAGCCATCGAGAAAATAGGTATGTCCCGCTCCCGTGAACGGATTCTTTCCAACCTCGACGAGATGTACACCGAGGCCTTCGACCGAGCGAAGTCGGCCGAAGATCCGAAGCAGATGTCCACGCTGGACTTCGCGTATCGCCGCGAGCAGCTCTATTTCGAGATCCTGCTGGATATCAGAGATGCGATGGAACGCAGGTGAAGGCTGACCCGCGCCCCTTGCCACCGGGGCCGGGTACGTACGAGAATACATGCCGAGTGGGGAGTAGCCTGCCGGCGCGAGGGTGCCGGAGGGCCGGTCGTCAATACGGAGCGCGGGGCGCGTTTCCGGCCGGTCCATGAACCTCGGTTCGGGGCGAGACCACTACGTCACTAGCGTGCCGTAGGGTCTCGCCCCTTTTGCATCCCACCCTGCGGCCGGCTCGCGCGAGGAGCGCATGGCAACCAGCATCTGGTTCTGGGTAGCATTCAACGCCTTCGTCGTCGTGCTACTGGCGATGGACCTGGGCATCTTCCACAGAAAGGCTCACGAGGTGAGCCTGCGCGAGGCGACCGCGTGGAGCGTATTCTGGATCGCGCTCTCGCTCATGTTCGCCGGCGGCATATACATGTACGCGGGCGCGCGGCCTGCCACCGAGTTTCTCACCGGCTATCTCATCGAGAAGTCGCTGAGCGTCGACAACATCTTCGTGATGGTGATGATCTTCACCTATCTCGATGTGCCGGCGCGCTATCAGCACCGCGTGCTCTTCTGGGGGATACTCGGCGCGCTCGTGATGCGCGGGGCCTTCATCGCCATCGGGGCGATCCTGCTCTCCACGTTCCACTGGGTGATCTACATCTTCGGAGCGCTGCTGGTAGTGACCGGCGCGCGGATGGCGATTCGCGAGGAGAAGCCGCCGGAAATCGAGGGGAATCCGCTGGTGCGACTGGCGGCGCGGTTCATACCCATCACCACGCGCTACCATGGCCAGAGCTTCTTCGCGCTCGAGAACGCGAAGAGAGTCGCCACGCCGCTCTTCCTCGCGGTGCTGCTCGTGGAGTTCACCGATCTGATATTCGCGCTCGACAGCATCCCGGCGATCTTCGGCATAACGCGCGACCCGTTTCTGGTGTACACGTCGAACGTGTGCGCCATCCTGGGCCTGCGCGCACTGTACTTCGTGCTCGCGGGCGTGGTATCGCGCTTTCACCTGCTTCGCTTCGGCCTCGCGGCGATTCTCGTGTTCGTGGGAATCAAGATGCTGATAGACGGCATCTACGAGATCCCGGTCTTCGTAGCTCTGACCGTGATCGCGGTGATCCTCACCATCACCATAGTCGCGTCGCTGCTGCTGCCGGAGCGGGAGAGATAGAGGGAAGGAAACAGGGGACAGGCGACAGGAAACAGAAACTGCACACCTATCTGGACAGGTGTGCAGTTTCTGTTTCCTGTCGCCTGTCCCCTGTTTCCTTTGCCTGCCGTCTGCTTTCTGCTTTCTGTCTTTTCGTCCTTGCGCCCCTTCCCGCCTCCCCCGACATTCAGGCGCATGCGAAAATCACTTCTGGTACTCGGCATCGCGGCTGGGGTCATGGCGATCGGATGCTCTGAAAAAGGGACGAATCGAGAGGGCGGCGCTGCCGCGCTGGCGGTGGTGAATGCGCGCGTGTGGACGGGGAATCCGCAGCGACCGTGGGCCGACGCGATACTGACGCGCGGCGACACGATCGCCGCGGTCGGGTCGAGCGCGGAAGTGAAGAAGGCGGCGGGAAGCGACGCGAGGATCGTCGACGCGAAAGGCGCCATGGTGGTGCCGGGATTCAACGACGCGCACATCCATTTCATCGACGGCGGCTTCAGACTTTCGTCCGTGCAGTTGCGCGACGCGAAGACGCCCGAGGAGTTCACGGCGCGGATAAAGGCGTACGCTGCCACGGTGAAGCCGGGCACCTGGATCATGGGCGGTGACTGGGATCATACGGCGTGGGGCGGGGAACTGCCGCGCCGCGACTGGATCGATTCCGTGACGCCGGACAATCCCGTGTGGATCCAGCGACTGGACGGCCACATGGGGCTGGCCAACAGTGCGGCGCTGCGCGCGGCCGGAGTGACGGCTGCAACCGCCGACGTGGATGGTGGCACCATCGTTCGCTCCGCGTCCCGCGAGCCCACCGGAATTCTGAAGGACAACGCCATGTCGCTTCTCGAGAAGGCGGTCCCGGAACTCACGCCTGAGCTCGAGGATCGCGCGCTCGACACCGCGATGAAGTACGTGGCGGCGCGCGGCGTGACGTCGGTGCAGAACATGGGGACGTGGTCGGATCTGGAGCTCTTCGAGCGGGCGAAACGCGAGGGCCGGCTCATCACGCGGCTCTACGCCGTGGTGCCGCTCTCGACGTGGGAGAGGCTGCGCGATACGGTGGCCGCTCGCGGACACGGCGACGACTGGGTGCGCATCGGCGGTCTCAAGGGCTTCGTCGATGGCTCGCTCGGCTCGCACACGGCCGCGATGCTGGAGCCGTTCACCGATGCGCCGAACGAT
>Ga0182738_1003003_pt1 | contig 19609 bp, 24 predicted proteins | sample eDN5th30CBELigMG_FD_128876 | JGI IMG/M metagenome (GOLD analysis project Ga0182738, IMG submission 128876) | Enriched Miracle-Growth compost microbial communities from Emeryville, California, USA - eDNA 5th pass 30_C BE-Lig MG (version 2)... ... | reverse complement strand
GTTTGAAGATCTGAGAAACCTGAGCGAAATAGACACTTTTTTGATAATTTTTTTCTGCTCAAAAAGACTTCAATGGCAAAAAACAAATTTTGATTCTGATTCTCAAAAAAACAAGAAAAAGTTCTCAAACCAGTTCCAATACCCAAAGTCAAAAGAAATTATTATCAAAAGTTTTCTTTTTGAGGTTTCATTGGCCAAAAGGTCAAACTTTGACAAGTCCCTTCAAAAACCTGATTTAGCCTTTTTAATGAAGCTCATCCAATAAGAGCTCCAATAGGTTTGACAAATAAAAATATAGTTTGTTTTTGCTCTTCGACGAAAGTGGGACCTTTGACGATTGACCAAAACTTCAAAGAGGTTTTCTTGGCGGTTGACAAAAGGAATAATTTTTATCCTTTTTCTTTGCGGGGCGGGGAACGTGTTAATGTATGAATATCCGTCTTGTTTCCATTTTTTATTGGTTTTGTTTCCATCGATAAGAAAGAAAGAACCATTGAAAGGTCTTTCAGGAAGTTTGTCGACAAGTAAAGGTTTGAGGTTGGATTCGTTGATGTTTTTGAGAAGATGAGAGATCTCTGGAGTCTTGAACCAGCGGGATTTGGCAGTTTCAGCAAGCTTTGTTAAATTGAACTCCGTTTTCATTTGACTCTTATATTCAGTTTAACAAATAATATCTCATGAGAAAGTTAAATTAATTTTAGCAAGGCATTTTTTGTATGCTGTTTGCTTTCATAAGAATATTCCTACTGTGATGTTAAAGGATTTATACCAGCTTTTTTGTAGGTCAAATGTAACGAATTTAGTCTTTGAAAAATCAAGGCTCGGCTCTCCTTTATGGCTTCATGTAAACAAGAAGAAAAGAGACTAAAATTTTGATAAAAATTAGCCTTGGAAAATGAAGAGATCCTCAAAGGAAAACTAAAATTTTGAAAATGGCTGATAAGAAATTCATAAAAAGGTATGGTAAATGAATTGGAGACTTGCAGTGATGGAAAATTGGTCGTTATAAAAAATTGCGAGAAGGTGAGGATTCAAGAGTCAAAAAAAGTTGGATTAAAATTTTTACAGTTTGATTTCTCAAGAAATCATATAAAGGGATTTTTATTTTTTTTTTCGAGTTCAAAGCATTTTTCAACCTCATATTATTGATTGGAATCTTCAGGTTTCCTCAGCAGAAGAGGACTTTGGCAAGGCAGAAAAAAAGGGAGTTTTGATTTTCAAGGTTTCATCATCAAAATTTTATGTTGTAATCATTTGAAGACAACCATCTCACGGGGCTATTTATAGGACTTCATGCTTCAAGGACTTCAAGCAGTTGGGCTTTGATTCTGATGAAAGACCTTGAAGGACTCTTTTTTTATCATCAAAAAAGAAATTAATTAAAATGTTTATTATAAATTTTTTGGTCTTATTTTTCACATTCATTTAGATTGTCTCAATCAGACACGTAAATAAATCTCTTTGAAAATTTTTCATTATTAGATTCTGAAATAGACACGTATTTTGAAATCCATTTAAACAAACACTGAGGAGAAAAACTCTTTTTCCTAACATTCAGCTTCTCAGCTAAGAACTTATCTTGAAAGAGTTCTCAACATATAAACATTCCACTTCTCTTTTTGTTCTTCGAATTGCACAAATTTGATTAAAAATTTTTTTGGAGGAAGCCTTGCTCAAGCTCCAGCGTAAACTACTGTATTTCCTTCAAAATCGAGCAAAACAAAGCCAAAAATCTTTAATAAACCACCCATTTTTTGTCCTTTCTCAGAACAATTCATTTTTAAAACTCTGATAGTCTCATCTTTTGGATTCTGATCAGAGCTTAGAACAGCAAAGAGTTTATAATAGGCATCTCAGGAGCCGAAGAAGAGAAAATAAATTTTAGACTTGCTCAAATCAAAAAAGGTTTTTTTCAACAAAAGAATTCTTCGAATTATTTTTTGTTCAACTCAAACAATCAATTTTTCATCACAAAATGGTTTTCCCACCTTTTCTCCTATTGAGTCATACCTGACCCACTCCCTCCCAATATAACAATAAACCTCATAAATTGACATCAAAAACAAAGGGAAAAGTTCTAAAACCTTTCATTTTTTTAAAGAATATTTCCATCTATTTCTTCGTATAAAGCACGTTATTTATTGATTTTCAAAGCAAAAATCTATTTTTCAAGCACCATATCTCTCCTCAACGTCAAGGTATCCTATATTATATGACTATATCCTACTAACGACTTGTAGATTGATCTGACAAATACTATTGCCCGTGCAAACCCCAAAAATAGTAGAGCAATAAGTCTTTGATTTTATCATCACAAAAGTTTTCCCATAAAAGATATACTCAATATCATCAGAGCCAGGCCTAAAATAAACTATTCCTACCTGATAAACACATCCCAAAATTCGTCATTTTCTCGCGCTTTTTCAACTCCAATAAAATCTCTTGCCAAAAAAAGACAAATAAATATCAACCTTAAATTGTCAACAAAAATTTTTCTCCATACAAAAATCTCTGCTTATTTCTTCTGTCAACAAAACCAGCTCATTTTCATTATCAGTGAGCTCATATCATATTCTAGAAGATATCAAGAAAAAAAACCTGATCCCTTTAATATCCACAAATACAAAACCAATTCCAATTATTCGAAGCATTTGGATTAATTTTTCGAGGGTTTCTGCCTATTGCCTTAATTCTCTGAATTTAAGAACAGTACAATCACCCCCAAGCAAGGTGTTGAGCCCGTCTACGTTATATCTTGACAGATCCGAAGTAATAAGATATGGTCGTTAGACCCAATCTAGACTGTTAAAATTAGAAGCTAAGCGTTTCTTTGAAGCGGTTATTTGATTATTTCTTTTGAATGAAAAAACCCTTTCAATAGATAGAAAATATAGCCAGAAATTTGTAAGTTTATCTTTAGTCCTCCGAATAACTCCCCGCTTCATATCCTCTCTTAACTCCTTTATCCCTTCTTAATTCCTCCCGGGTCAAGCAAATAAGCCTTTTTGATCTCAGATCACTTGAGCTCTATTTGAATATATCCTTATTCTCGTGATATGAGCCATCACATGTATAAGAAAAATCTTCTTGAATGACGTCTTGTTCAATAAGAGGTGAGGAATTACTTAAATTAGTTGACAGGAATAAAAATCAGTTTTGTGAGCTAGAATTGATAGCCAATGATCGAGACTTCCGAAACAAATGATTAGCTGTGCTTAATCCAGAAAAAAACCCGAGTGTTTTTAATGATTTGGATTCATCAGATCAGGTTGTTTTCACTCCTATTAATATTCATTGAATCTAATTTTAGTAAAAAATTAAACCTTTCAGTACCAGGCCACTCAAACCTCCCAAAGTTCACTTACCCATAAACCGCCTCATATTTCCTACCTTAACTTGATGCCCATAACACTTTTAACGAGGTGTTGTACTTCTTTTTAAGGAAAATTTTTTATTGGGTGAATATTCTTTGTATAAGGGTTTATTTCCAATGTAAAGCAAAAATTCAGAATTGATTAGTGCGCGTCTGAGGACTAAGCAATATTTAAGCACTAGACTGTCGTAGATAATTTATTAATTTAGCTAATAAATCTTTACAACAACAACAACAACAACTACAACTACTACTTCCACTACACAACAACAATGACTCAACAACAAACATACAAGATCGTTCTTTTGGGAGACAAACATTCTGGTAAACGCTCCCTTCTTCAACACGCTTTCGAAGTTCCTGAAAGAATCTCCGACTTTTACATGCGTAACACTTCCCTCCTTCTCCCTCCCTTCTAACCTTCCTCTTTAGCAATTGAATTCGTCGAAGTCGATGGCAAAAACACCGATGGACCTGTTAAAGCTGTCTTCTTTGACAGTCTTGTCAACGCCAAGATGGTCCCTGAAGAAGACTCCTCATTCGTTGATGTTTTCGCTTCTGAAGTCCTCGCCAACGCTCGTGCTGTCTTATTATGCTATTCCTGCACAAATGAAGAATCTCTTGATAACATCATCATGTGGAATAGGCTTGCCAGAAAGCATATCAACCCTTCCACCCATGTTTATCTCGTTGGAACCAAATTTGACGGCGCTGCCATGGTTGATGACGACACCTACGAACATATCAGAGACTCAGTCGGTAACATTCACGGTGACTACAGAACTTCCGCCATTACCGGTGAAAACGTCAAGGCTCTTTTCGCTAGAGTCTTCAATGGCTTCACCGAGCTCCCCCTTACTATGAACAAGACCGAATTGACCCTCCCCATGCTCAGAACCCCCACAAAATTCAACCTTTCTGCCAGCAGACTCAACTTATCCAACAGCAGACTTAACCTTTCCCACAGAGAAGTCCAAACTTCTCCCAAAAACAATAACAATAAACCCTCTTCTTATGGCATTGTTTTGACTTCTCCTAAAGGCACCACATCTCTCAGAAGAGTCCCCACTACTAACGACCAAGGCTCTTTGACAGAAATGGCCCCTGAAAGAGAAGCCAAACCTGCTTCTTTCAATATCACCATCTCCAAGATTTTCGGTAGAGGTGCTGCTGCTAACAACGAACTCAGAAAGACCAATACCCCCGGCAGAAACTTTGATAATACCCTCGATACCAGCTTGGGAAATATCCAAGCCTCTCACAGATCTCAGATCTTCGGTAGCTCTCAAAAGAGATACAGCAAAGAAGATGACATTTTCTCTTCAAGAAATGCCCTCAATCATACTAATTACAGTATGGGACGCAGCTATTCTAGACTCAATATGAGATCTCCTGTTAAGACTCACTTGTTCGCTAAGTTGCCTCCTAAATATCTTGAAGAAGACCGCACTGAATTGGAAGATGAAACTTTAGATGAAAGTGCTATTAGAGGAGGCAAAAAGAGCGGAAAGAATGTGAGAGTCCTCTTGCCAAGTGATAAAATCTTGAATGATTCTATTGTCATGGACATCAAATATAACAAAGAAGATGAAGAAAAGAATAATGGTATTGATAAAACCCCCAAGTTTGAAGTCTCTGAAATTAAAGAAGATAGCCGCTTCAATCATCAAGACTCCAAGTACGTCTTGAAGATCTTCTTCTAAGAGCATTCTGTCTTCATCAATTTATAACAATACATCCAATTCTAATGTAAATAACAAGTCAATTCAGTGTGTCTGATAAATAGTACATTTTAAATGAATATGTATACACGAAACACCCCCTTTCAAATAAAGGAATACATCGTTACATATGATTTTATAATTACACTCTATAAGAAGAGGTCCGAATTGTATATTATATCACCTCTTTATGAAATTTTTTACTCACCCACAACAGAAAAACTCGTCTCCCTTTTGTACTATTTCTATGAGGATTTGTTCAGAATTTCAATAATAATAAGTCGCCAAAGTAAAGGTCTATAGTTAAAAATTAAAAACCTTTCCTAATTATGTCGAACTCTCTTGAACCTACAGCAAAAATCATCGTCCTCGGGAGCTCAGATGTCGGAAAAACAAGTCTCCTTATTCGTTTCTGCCAGCAGACTTTCTACGAACAAGTCAAATCTACCATCGGTAAGCTCCCTTTTCATCTTCTTTCTTTACAATTTCAAAGGATTCGATCACAATACAAAGACGTATGAAGTTGACGGCCAAAAGATTAAACTTCAAATCTGGGACACTGCCGGCCAAGAAAAGTGCAATAGTATTACTCAAACTTTCTACAAAGGTGCTCATGGAGTTATCCTCACATATTCTATCAATGATAGGAAATCCTTTGAGAACCTTGAAACATGGCTGAACCAGGTTAAGATTCATGGTGGAAAGAATGTCTGTAAGATCATCGTTGGAAATAAGAACGATACGCCAGACAGAGTTATTAGCAGAGAAGAAGGTGAAAACTTTGCAAAGAAACATAAAATAGCCTTCTTGGAAACGAGCGCAAAAGAAAATTTTAATGTGACGGAAGTTTTTGAAGCTCTTGCAAAAGATATAAAAGTGGCAGTTTTCGATAAAGAAATTGTGAACTCTGCAAACCCAAGTGTGAGATTACACAATAAAAAGAATGAAAGCTCTTGTTGGGATCGGCTTTGGGGGTGGTTTTCAAATCTCTTCAAGTCTTGAAAGATGGCGTTGAAGGGGCTTAGAATGGCTTTCATCAACTTTATTTGAAGAACTTCATATTGATATTTTCAGTTCTTGTCCAGGAGCTTATATTCTTTTCTCTTTTATAATAAGATATCGCAACTTCAAAAGTTTTTTTTGCCTTGAAGAGTTGATCACGATCTTACTGCTTCCCTTCTTTGGACAATTCCTTTCTTTTCTGGAATTCTTTTATGAAAAAAAACTTTAAAAAAGATCTCAACAGAAATTCAAAACATTGATTCTTTGAATCAGAGGAAAACACTTTCAACTCCAAACAAAGAGAAATCCCCTCAAATCCCACTTCTTGATGATGGCTTCGGATCTCTCAACAAAGTTAGACGGGTTTAATAAACGAGTCTATTTTAAATGAACACACGAAACACCTCCTTTCAAAAAAAGAACATAATATTATTACTTGAAACCTACGCTTTATCAGAAGGGGTCCCCAATTTAGATTAGATCATCTCTTTCAAATTTTTACTCTTCCACAACAAAAAAGATCTGTCTCCCTTTTTGTATTATTTCTGTGAAGATTTGTCCAAGAATTTATCAATATCTCTTACCGATCTCAATTAGCAGCGGAAATCCATTTTTATAATTAATCAGAAAAAGCAAGTCTTTACAGTAATGTCTACAGATCCTGATCGGACAGTAAAAATCATCGTCGTTGGAAATGTAGGTGTTGGAAAAACTAGCCTTCTTTATCGATTCTGCCAACAAACTTTCCAAGACACCTTCACATCTACAATCGGTGAACAATCACTTTTCCTTTCTCTCTAATCTTTAGGTTTTGATTTCAATTATAAAACTCTTGACATTGACGGGAAGAAGATCAAACTTCAGATCTGGGACACTGGAGGTCAAGAAAGGTGCATGATGAGTCCTCCTCCATCATACTTTCGAGATGCCGAAGGAGCTATCCCTACTTATTCTATCCATGATAGAGAATCTTTTGAAAACATTGTATTTTGGATGAATCAGGTCAATAATCTCGGCGGTAGGAATGCAAGAAAGATCCTTGTTGGGAATAAGATGGATGATGAGGCAGGGAGGGTTGTCAGTTATCAAGAAGGCAGAACATTTGCAGATCATCATCAAATGCAATTCTTTGAGACGAGCGCAAAGGAAGATGTCAATGTAACTGAGGCTTTTTATGGGCTTGCAAGAGATATAAAAGAGACGATCCTTGATGGAGAAGTGAATATTCCTGTCAACACTAATGTTAGAATCAATAGTGATACAAAGAAAACAACTGGTTGTTGGGAGTGGTTCTTAAATTTATTCAAGTTTTCATAAATGTGAAGATTATGCTTATTGGGGGTTTTTAACGGTATTTTCATCTTTACACTTTTGTTTCTTGTTGAAGAACCTCGATTGCTTTCTCTTTTATAATAGGACAGACCCGATTTCAAAACTTTTTTGCATTGAAGAAAAGATCAGGAACTTGTTCCTTCCCTTCTTTCGAAAGAACTCCTTCAGATTGCCATCTCTAAAAAAGAATCATTGGCAAACGTTCCTCTGAAAATATGCCGAGAATTTCAATCTTTGACTCTTTCTCTTTTGTCCAAGGCTCGTTAAGAAACTAGGTCTGCGACACTCATAAGGACTTTTCTCTGATGGAAAAGTAGCCACTAAAACCAGAGGACGGAAGAGGTTGACTGCTGACCATTATAGAGAATTTGGAGCAAAAAATCAATTTCAGTCTTTTCAAAGATCTTTTCTCTTTAGGTAAAACCTTCTCTCCGCCACAAGTATCATTTTACTCATCTAATTGGTTACAAAAAATTTCAAATTTTCTTTGTGTGAAGCTCAAAGGAGTTGAAGAGAAAGGAGATTTCAATCCTCGTTACTTTGACAGGGTCTAACTCGAGTCTTTCCTTTGCTCCTATTTATAAAGAAGCAGTTTTTTCGGAAATTAAGTTTATAAATAAAATAAAACACAAGCCTTCTCACCTCAGTATGAATCCCGAAGAAACAAATTCTCCCCTTCAAATGGCTAAAATCATCATCGTTGGCGAATCTGGTGTTGGTAAAACCAGTCTCCTGGTTCGATTCTGCCAAGAAACCTTCGTTCCAGATATCCAGGCCACCATAGGTAAAATTCATTGCTTCATTCATTTCCCCTTATCTTCCCTAGGTATTGATCCTCATCAAAAGACTATTAATATAGACAAAAAGAAGATTCAGTGTCAGATCCTGATCTTGCTGGCCAAGAAAAATTCAAAACGATCACTCAGACTTTTTATAAAGGAGCCAGTGGAGTCATCTTCACTTATGATGTGAACTCTAAAGAGTCTTTTCAACAGATTACGAAATTCTGGATGCCTCAGGTCCACACTCATGGCGGAGAGAACGTTCGTAAGATGCTGATTGGGAATAAGACTGATGTGCCAAACAGAGTTGTGACGGAACAAGAAGGAAAAGAATTAGCAGAGCGTTGTGGAATGAAGTTTTTTGAAACGAGTGCTTTGGAAGATGTGAATGTTACTGAGGCTTTTTATGAGCTTGTGAAAGACATAAAAGTGACAATCTTGGATAAAAGTAATGGTGAGGCAAGTGGAGGTATAAAGTTGACAACTCAGGAAAACAACAGGAATCAACAGTCCAGTTGTTGCTAATCAAGCCTTTTCCGAAAGAGAAGATCATCAGTTTTTGAGAATGTTTGAGAGCTTCATATGTTTCCATTGAAGAAAAAATCTTTATTCTTATTTTATAATATGTGACTGCATCAATCGGAACTAATTGAGTAGAATCAATTTATTGAACAGACTGGAAGAGGCTTGAGGCTCAAGTTCCGAAATCAACCTCTCAGCATGAGAAATTGTTCGAGATAATGTTTCAGGAAAAAGTATGAAAAGAACTTTTAGAGAATTCTTTTTCAAATAAAATAAAAAGAGAATCCTCATTCTTCCTCAACAAACTCCAATAAGAGTTTTAAAAAATCTTCAATAATTCATAAAATTCTGAATGTAGTCTTCAGACTTGAATATCATTCAAGTCTCTTGGAGGTTTGTCTAGAACTTAATCCAATCTACTTTTATACCCTTCTTAAACTCACTTTAATTTCCTTTTCATCGCTTTTAAAATAAACATCATATTATTATTCTAGACCTGTGCGACATTGCAGATGAATCCTGCCAATACCCATGACATGACAGCCAAAGTCTTTATGGTTGGAGACTTTGCTGTTGGCAAGACAAACCTCCTTGTTCGTTACTGTGAAGGAGCTCTCTTTGGCCAGGCTCCAAGTAAATCTCATTTATCTTTGATTTTCCTCCCATGACCTTAGGAAATTTTGAGCAGAAAATGAAAACGGTGACTGTCCAAGGAAGGAGAATAAGGCTTGTTGTCTGGGACACAGTCGAACAAGAAAGATATAAAACTGTTTCCTCAACCTCATACAAAGGTTGTCAGGGAATTATTTTTTGCTATGCAGTCAACAACAGGGAATCATTTGAAAGACTTGATTATTGGATGGGTCAGGTCAATCAACATGGCGGCAAGGATGCCTGCAAAATTCTTGTTTCAACCAAGTGCGATTTGGCTGACCATGTTGTTACTGCTGATGAAGGGAGAAGAAAAGCAGAAGAATGGGGAGTGGAATTCTTTGAAACTAGCACAAATCTCGACTTGAATGTGACTCAGGCTTTTGAGAGCTTGGCAACACAGATAAAAGTGAAATACCTTGATAGCAAAAAGAATGACGACAACAATCACAATACGACGACATTAACTAATAAAGAAAAAGCCAAAGAGGGTGGCTGCTGCTCATAATATTTTGGATAGCTTTGCTTGACCAAAAACTCCACATCATGTGTTTAACCAGTCTGTATGTATGCCTTCAGATGTATTCTGGAATTAACAGTAGTTTATGAAAGAGAAGAAGAATCATCTCTTGAACATATTTCTCTTTATATTTGGTTTTGAAGAGTACCATTTCTTTGTTTTCCTTTAAAGCTCAACTCTCTTGAAGTCTTTCCCAATTACAAGGTTCTGAAAAGATTCTCCTCTGCTTTCAATTGACCATTTTCCAAAAATATCAAGGTCAGAAATTATCCTGTCTACTCTTTTTGATTTCCCACTTCAATTTTTTCTTTGCTTATTTTCCCTTTTTAATCTCTTTAATCCACACTATAAAATCAATTTTCCGCTAAAAATACTGAATACCCCTTCTCATGCACAGGGACTCTATTCCTTACGACCTCGAAGCAAAAACCCTTGTCATCGGCGATTCCGGTGTCGGCAAAACATCTCTTTTGCTTCAATTCTGTGATAAACATTTCAATACTGAGGTCCCAGTCACGGTGGGTAAATTACATCATTTTTCTTTCTTCTTCAACATTTTTAGCTGTCGACTACTATTCAAAGATCGTTGACGTCAATGGCAAGAAAATAAAGCTTCAAATTTGGGATACAGCCGGCCAAGAAAGATATCGGAGCCTTGCTCATAAATACTATCAAGGCGCAATGGGAATAATTCTCAGCTATTCTGTGACAGATAGAGAATCCTTTGAGAATATTGAGACATGGGTGAAGTTTGCCAATGAACATGGCGGTGCAAACACTTGTAAAATTCTTGTGGGAAGCAAGACGGATATGCCGGATAGAGTTGTTGGGACAGAAGAAGGGAAAAGGTTAGCAGATTTGTATGGGATTACGTTCTTTGAGACGAGCGCAAAGAAAGGTGTGAATGTGAGCGATGTTTTTGAGTCTATTGCAAGAGAAATAGAGCAGAGTATTCAGAGGAGAAATAGTGTGAATCCCCAGGCTGCGAAAGTTCAGTTGCATGCCAGACAAAGAATAAAAAAGAAGAAAAGTGGATGCTGTTAAAAAGAACAAAAACAATCATGGAAGACCCTCTCTGCTACCAGAAATTGCGGCTTTTTAGGAATATTTATTGGGGACACCTTGTTTGGCCAACCAAAACAGTCATGAAATACTTGCTCCGTATACTCATCTAATACTTTTCTCAAGCTCTATATTGGAAAGATAGGACTTGATCTTTATGTAAATTTTGTATATTTCTTGGCTGGATGCTTTTCGTATGGAAAGGCAAACCGTTTATCAGCCTGTGTAACATTATATAAGAAAATTGTAGAAGTAATGTCAATCACATTTACTCAAAAAAAGCTCATTCAAAACTTCAATGTTCAATCAATGAAAAATGATGAAATGTTGAAGATTTCCAGAGTCTTATTTAACTCAAAGGTTTCTTTGGATCTTCTCCACCCATCAGAAAGTTTTTCAAAGATAAAGTTCAAGGGATATTCATCCTTTGACATCTGCCCCTTTGGAAAAAGTGTTCTGCTTTTCTTTCTCTGCAATCAAGAAAAAGAACCAAAAGGTTATTTCAACTCATCTAAATGATTTTGAAAGACTTACCAAATTTTCATGTTCAATTAGATGATGTCTTTTACTATATCAGAATTTTCACTAATAAAATTACAAAATCAATAAAAATATCATATCAGCAGAGACAAGTTTGAGATCCATGTCCAACGATCCCGACTTTCTAGCTAAAATCTTTATAAATGGAGAAACAGGTGTCGGTAAAACCTCAATCGTGCACCGATACTGTAACACATGCTTTTGTTGTAGAAACTCTAGTCCCACAATCGGTAATTAATATGATTTCTGTTCATTATCCTTAACTTTCTAGGAGCTGCTTTCAGAATGAAGATAATACAAGTTGATGAAGAGAGGGTCAAGCTTCAAATTTGGGATACTGCCTGGCAATCAAGGTTCAAGACCATTAATCAGACTTATTACAAAGGTACTATGGGAATAATCTTGTGCTATGCCATCAATAATCGAGAGTCTTTTGAAAAGATTGAATACTGGATGAAAGAAGTCAGAGAAGACGCAAACGAGGATGTCTGCATCATCCTGGTGGGAACTAAGAGCGATTTATCTGATGAAAGGGTTGTGAGCACTGATGAAGGAAGACAATTGGCCGAATCATACGGAATAAAGTTCTTGGAAAACAGCGCGAAGAGTTACCTGAATATTGATGAAGTGTTTTTGTTGCTGACAAGAGATATTATTAAAGTTTTTGGCGATAAAAAGGATGCTTCTGAAAAACTACAGATGAGAAAAACGAATCCTAAAGGGAAAAATGAAGGCTCTAAGTGTTTTTAAAAAGATTAGAAGATTTTCCTCAAAGGCCTCTGAGAAGTGTTTCATCAGAATATTCTCGAGGGCCTGTTCTCCTTAACTTTTTTCAATGATGACGGGAATAACCTTTTGCTTTTTATCAAATTCAATCTGTTGTCTCACTTCTGCTTGAGAATCTTGCCTTCAAAATGCATACATATGACCCTCTGGAAAATTTTTTTTCAAAACTTCTTATTCTCTGATTGTTTTCAACTCTGATCACTCACAGATACTTGTTACCATCCATAAATGAACATCTATTAAACTTCTGAGTCATTGAAAAGAAAAATGTGGAGGACCACTTGAGCAAGTTGATAAATAGAGAGGGACCTAGTCAGTCAAGAACCTCCTGAAAGACCCTTTAAGTTCCTTGGAGGATCCTCGTCAGATTTCCAGAGCGTACCTTCTGTAATTTTTGAACTCTTTTCAAAACCCTCCTTTGATCATTTCTGTGAAGATGAAAGAGGAATTCTGCTCAAAGGATTCTACGGGGTTGCTCCACTAAAAATTCTCTGTCAAAAAAAAATTTTCTGACTTGTTTTTTACCGTATCATGACTTTTTCCTCATAAAATTATAAATAAAAAAATCTCAGCAAAGACAAGGTTTCGATTCATGACGAACAGTTCTCATGTTATTGACTTTGCCGCTAAGACCATCATCATTGGTGATGAAGGTATCGGTAAAAGTGCGCTCATGGTGCGATACTGTGACATACTTTTTCGTTCTGACTACGAATGTACACTTGGTAAATACCATGATTTTTGTTCATTTCTCTTGACTTTTAGGCGTTGAGTTTAGAGCAAGGACAATTGAGATTGATGGCAAAAGGGCTACAATGCAAATCTGGGACACTGCTGGTCAAGAAAGGTACAGGTCCATTACTCGGTCCTATTATCATGGTGCTCATGGGATCATCTTATGTTATGCTCTCAATAATCGAGAGTCCTTTGAAAGACTTGAATACTGGATGAAAGAGATAAAGGAAAACGCAAGTGATGGTGTCTGTATTGTTCTTGCGGGAACTCGGAGTGATCTTCCTGATGAGAGGGTTGTGAGTATTGACGAAGGAAGGCAATTTGCAGAGTTATATGGAATAAAATTCTTTGAAACCAGCGCGAAGGAAAATGCGAACATTGATGAAGTGTTTTTGACACTTACAAGAGATATCAGTAAGATTCTATGTGAAAACAGTGATCTTCAGCCTAGTACTCAAATAAAGCCGAGAGAAAATGGTTCAAAGAGTGGAAATAATTGCTCCAAATGTTCTTAAGAAGATTGAAATTTCAAGAAAAGTCTCGGGTAACTGCGAACTCTATCAGGAACTTCTGCAGAAGGTCTGGTTGAGAGCCACAATTCAAGATATTTTCGTGGTTTTCCCCAAAGGATTTTTGAGAATTATTCGGCCAGAATGTTTTTGGGTCTCTGTGTTGAATGACTTCTTCGAAGATGATGAGAAGATCTTTTTCTTTTTTTGAAGTCAAACGTGTTTTACATTTTTGTTTCCCTGTAATTCTCAAAAAAATATTCTTGTAATCACAACCACTCTTCAAAATATTCAATCTGTTCTTTCAAATAATGAAGAACTTCTCACAAAAATAGCTCTTTCCATTTTACTATGAAGCAATACCTGACAATTTATCACACTGGATGCTCAGTTTCTCAATTCTAACTTTGAATATTCCAATATTTGCACTATTTTCTAAGATCACCAACTTCAATACTCTCTGAGAATTTGATAGATATTAGTTTCACCACTTGATTAAGCCTTTTCCTCTATCAGAATTTTCACGATGAAACCAGAATAAAATTACAAAATAACTAAAAACATGTCCAACTTCTCCAAACCTTATGACTTTCTAGCTAAAATCCACTTGGCTGGCGCAGCAGGCGTCGGTAAAACTTCTATACTGCACCGATACTGTGAGGCATGTTTTGGTTGTTGGAGACATCCCAGCACCATAGGTAAATAGCATGATTTCTGTTCATTCCTCTTGAACTTTTAGGTATTGATTTCAAAATGAAGACAATCGAAGTTGATGGAAAGAAGGTTAAGCTTCATACCTGGGATAATAACGGCTCAGAAAGGTTCAGAACCGTTGTTCAGACCTATTATAAAGGTGTTATGGGAATAATCTTATGTTATGCCAATGATGATCGAGAGTCTTTTGAAAAGATTGAGTTCTTTATGGAAGAGGTGAGAAGATCTATAAATGAAGATGCTTGTATTGTTCTTGTGGGAACCAAGAGCGATTTATCTGATGAAAGGGTTGTGAGTATTGATGAGGGGAGAAAATTGGCCGAATCACACGGAGTAAAATTCTTTGAAACGAGCGCGAAGGAAAACTTGAATATTGATAAAGTGTTCTTGACACTTGCCAGAGATGTTTACCAGGTTGTTGGCGATAAAAAGGATGCTTCTGAAAAGTTACAGCTGAGAAAAGCTAATGCTAAAGAAAATGAATGTGGAAAATGTTTTTAAAAAGATAAGAAATTGAGAGGTCCTGGAGAGGGGAACTATGTCAAGCTAAGAAAGAAGAGTTAGCTAATGAGACCAAGAATCTAGAAAGAAGAACAGCTTGGAATGAAAATAAAGGACATCTTGGGAGGATTCTCCCGAAAGGTTTCTGAGAAATGTCTCAGCAGAATACTTTCGAGAGTCAAATAAAGGATCGCTTGAGCAAGTTGATAAACAGAGAAGATCAGATCGATGCTCAGACATGCTTGAAAAGTTTGGAGGCCCCTACAGAAAATTTGGAGCTTCCAATCAGCCTCCCAAAGGAGTCTTTGAGGTCCTGAGAGGATCCTCATCAGATTTCCAGAGAGTGCCTTGGATAATTTTTCTTCAACTCTTTTCAAAACCTTCTCACACTCCTTTGCTCTTTTCTATAAAAATCAAAGAAGGGTTCTTCTCCTCTAAAGATTCCATGAGATTGTTCCGCCAAAGATTCTGTCCAAAAAAAGGGAGATGACTTTTTTTGACCCTGTCAGGACTTTTTCCTCATAAAATTATAAATAAAAAATTTCAGCCAAAAACGAGTTTTCGATTCATGACCGAACCTTATCACGATATTGACTTTCTCGCCAAAACCATAGTCCTTGGTGAATCAGGTATCGGTAAAACTGGGCTTACACGGCGATATTGTGATGCCAGTTTTTGTTCCGACTCCATTTCTACAATCGGTAAATACCATGATATGATTCATTCTCATTGACTTTTTAGGTGTTGAGATTCGAGTAAAAACCGTTGAGGTTGATGGGAAAAGAGGTAAGATCCAAATTTGGGACACTGCAGGTCAAGAAAGATTCAGGACCATAACTCGATCCTATTACCGAGGTGCTTATGGGATCATCGTATGTTATGCTATCAATAATCGAGAGTCCTTTGAAAAGGTTGGATATTGGATGGAGGAGATAAGAAATCACGCATCTAGTGGGATCGCTATTGTTCTTGCAGGGATTAAGAGTGATCTCTCTGATGAAAGGGTTGTGAGTATTGATGAAGGAGGACAATTGGCAGAATCATTTGGTATAAAATTCCTTGAAACGAGTGCGAAGGAAAATGCGAATGTTGATGAAGTGTTTCTGACACTTACAAGAGATATCAGCAAGGCACTATGCCATAGAAGAAGTGATAGACGATCTAGTACTCAAATAAACCTAAGAGAAAACAGCTCCAAAGTTGAAATTAATTGCTTCAAGTGTTCCTAAGCCTCTTCACATGTGATATGTCGCGCTGACTCTCTCAGGGCCCTTTGTAGAAGATTTGATTTGGAGTCTAAATTCAAGATAATCTCGAGATTTTTTCAAAAGATTTTTGAGAATTATCCAATCAGAAGATTAACTGCAAAGACGATTGCGATTGATGGTATCAAAGCCAAGATGCAAATCTAGGGTACTGCTGATCAAAAGAGATTCGGGACCATGGTTCTGTCTGGTTCTCGGAGTGCAACGTGGATGTTTATGTGTGATGCCATCGACGACCAGAGTCATCAGATGATAAATCTGAGCTTAAATTAGTCAAAGAGTTTGAATTTTTACAGAGAAAAGCTAAAACTAAAAACTCTATCTGATGTGAATGACAGCATCACAGGAATTTACTCTGGATCTATTCTACTCTTCTATTGGCTTCCAACCCTTTCATTATGCATAAAATCACGATCAAAAGAGAGCTTGTTTAGTCTCCAAAGTTTTGGTTTGACTACATGTTTTATTGAGCTTTTGACTTTTTATCATAAAGTTTCTATGCATAAACTTTCAATAAAGGAAGACTTCATTTTAGTAATCAAGTAACAATATATAAGCAATAATAAATGTATTATATCGGTTTACTCTCATCAACAAACAAATCCCGCCAAAATTTCTCTCTTCATTCCAAAGAAGAATCATCTCCTTCAGGAAGAAGAGCTGATGAGGGCAATAATCAATGCGCTATCATCTTTATCATCGAACTCAAAGCTACCAAAGGACTTGTGCATTTTATCTTTGAGTTTATTTTTCATGTTTTGTGCAGCCATATAAATTTTGCCATGTGCTTTTTCATTTGATGGATGTTCAGGTTGTTGAAATTGGCTCGGAGAACTTTGTTTTGGAGCGTGAATAGGTTCTTCAGTTTGCATTTAATGTATTAAAATAAAGTTTCTGACAATTTCAAGTTATTCTGATGATTATAAACCGAGTCTAACGCGCCGGATTTTAATACCTTGATGCGTCCAGTATCAGGTGAAAGCTAAAATTGTTTTTTGGCTGTTTATTTAGAAACGAAGATCATCATCAAATTAAGCGCCAAGAAAATTTCATCATTAGACTAAATGAAGCCTCTTTCGCCTTAGACTTTTCAATCTAGATGTCTTTAAAACCCTTTGAAAAAATTGAATACTGGATAATACTGGATAATATAGGTGAAAAAATACTCAAGTAAAAGACTCTTTGGTGCTGAAGAAGGAAGAAAACTGGCAGAATCACAAGGAATAAAACCCTTCTAAACGAGTGTTTCGGAAAATTTGAGGATTAGTAAAGTGCTTGCAAAAGACATCAATCTGGTTCTAAACAAGGAAAAACATGCTACCCAAGAAGTTGGCTATCAATTACACTGGGAGAAAACAATCTTAAAGTGGTTCAAATGTCTTTAAGGGTCTGGAAATTGGAGAGACATCAGATTAGAGAACGATTTGAAGTCCAAGAGAAAATGATTCAGCAGCTTGGGGATCTCTAATTCATCTTTGGTTTGAAGTCAAAATTGGATAAATTTTTCTAATTTTTCTCAGAAGCATTTTTTTAAGAGGATTTTATAGAAAACTTTTATATATCAAACGATGATGTAGTCGTCTTCTTCTTTTATTTCTCTAAAATTTACGTAAAGTTATATTCACAGCCTGTCGATTTTCTTCATAGTCAAAACTGACTAATTTTTCCTCTCAAAATTCTGTTCACCGGAAGGAAATTATTCTTCGAAATTCCTGACTGAAACTCAACTCTCTCCAGGATTCGGCATCGTCCGGACCTTTCCTGGAGTTCCGGGGTTTTTTAATTTTCAAACAAAAAAACAAAAAAAACATGAAAAACTTTTTCCAAAAAAGTTCTCAACAAAACAAATTTCAGCAAAAGAAAAGGTCTTAGAAATTCGTTTATTCTGAAAAAGAGAATTGAAATTCTATGTTTGACTATATCAGGGCTTTTTTCATCGGAAATCAAGATAAACGTTCAAAATCAATAAAAATCCCAACAAAGAAAAATTTTAGATTCATGGCCAAAACTCCCCCTGATTTTGACTTTCTCATGAAATTTATCATCCTTGGCGAGCCAGGTATCGGCAAAACTTCGATTTGGCTGCGATACTGTGAAGGACATTTTACTCCTCAGAACAGATTTACACTTGGCAAATCACATAATTTTATTCATCCCCTGAATCTATAGGTATCGAGCTCCGAGTAAAGAAGATTTCAGTCGATGAAAAAAGAGTCAAAATGCAAATCTGGGATACTGCAGGTCAAGAAAGATACAGGGCCATATCTCGGGCTTATTATAAAGGCACTATGGAAATCCTCTTATGTTATGCGATCGATGATCAAGGATCCTTTGAAAGAATTGGATACTGGATGGAAGAGATAAGAAAGTATGCAAGTGATGATGTCTGTATTGTTCTGATGGGAACAAAGAGCGATTTGCCTGATGAAAGAGTTGTGAGTATTGATGAAGGGAGACAATTGGCAGATTCCTTCGGGATAAAATTCTTTGAAACGAGTGCAAAGGAAAACTTGAATATTGATGAGGTATTTTTGGAGCTTACAAGAGACATCAGTAAGATTCTCAGCAAGAAAAAAGTTGATGCCGAAGCTAGTACTCAAATAAAAGGGAGAGAAAATGATTCAAGAAGTGGAGTTAGTTGTTCCAAGTGTTCTTGAGAATATTGAAATTTGAAAGAGTTCGCATAACTGCTAACCCTATCAGAAACCTCTACAGAAGGTCTGATTTAGACCCAAAATCCAAGATATTTTCGCGATTTTCCTAAGGGATTTCTGAGAATTACTCGATCAGAACATTTTCAGACCTCTATGCTCTTTGATTATTTTTTTTCAATAATGATGAGAATATATTTTTATTTTATCAAGTTAAACATGTTTTGCAATGAGAAGGGTTCTCTAAAATGTTCTTGAAACTTCTCAAAGAAAATTTTCATTGTGAAAACTCCTTATTGACCGATTGTTTCAAGTGTTCTTAATTAAGAAGTCTGGAAATTCGAGCGATATTAGATTGGATAATGATGTGAAGTTCTTAAAGAACGTCTAAGAAGATAAGCAGTAGCGAAAGAATATTAGTTTGAAATCGAAATCCGAAACGTTCTTGAAATTTTTACTCAGAATACTTTGTATCAGCTTTCTTGAACATCAACAATTTTTAGACGTTGAAATGGCAATGGAACCATATCTGTTTTGTAACATAAAATTTGCATAAATTTGTATCAAAAGGAAATTGCTTTTCTTTACCTTCAAAACCTCAATTTTCCCCTCCGAAATTTTGTTCAAAAGTCTTGACTTTAATTCAACTCCATCGATGCTGTTTTTGAATTTTGCTCAAGAGAAAGTCTAACTAAAAAGTCACATTCTTCTCTCGATTCGAGATGATAAATCTGCTATTTTTCCTCTATTAAAAAAAGTTTGGAACTTCCTATAAATTCCTCTCATTAATCGAGCCCTATAATTCACAAATAATCAAAAAACATCTTTCAAAATTATGTCTCAAGATCACCGCGCTTTCGACTACATCGCGAGAGTTGCCACCCTCGGCGATTCGTCTGTTGGTAAAACCTCCATCGTGCTCCAATTCTGTGATAAAATATTT
>Ga0182738_1003001_pt1 | contig 19611 bp, 12 predicted proteins | sample eDN5th30CBELigMG_FD_128876 | JGI IMG/M metagenome (GOLD analysis project Ga0182738, IMG submission 128876) | Enriched Miracle-Growth compost microbial communities from Emeryville, California, USA - eDNA 5th pass 30_C BE-Lig MG (version 2)... ... | reverse complement strand
CAAGTCCAAAGACGTGGATGGCCGGGACAAGCCCGGCCATGACGATGATGATGATCAAGTCCGTCATTGCGAGGAGCGTAGCGACGAAGCAATCCAGTCCTTGCTTCGTGACTTCAGAATTGCTTCGCTTCGCTCGCAATGACGGCGGAGGTGCGTAGTGTTCGATCAGCTCTCGATCCGAACCTGCGCCGGGCCGGCCTCGGCGTGGCCGATGATTTTTGCCGAGGTGAATCCGGCATCGACCACCTTCTTCAAGATCGCCTCGACATGGTCCGGCGCGCAAGCGACCAAAAGGCCGCCCGAGGTCTGCGGATCGGCCAGCAGGTCGCGTTGCCATTCCGGCATGCCGGGCGGTAGTACGATGGACGCGCCGTAGCTCGCCCAGTTGCGTTTCGAGGCGCCGGTGATGAAGCCGCTTTTGGCCAGTTCATCGGCGCGCGAGAACAGCGGCACGTTCTTCGCGTCGATCACCAGCGACAGTTTCGATTCACGCGCCATCTCGAAGGCATGGCCGAGCAGGCCGAAGCCGGTGACGTCGGTGATGGCATGAACGGCAGGATCGGCAGACAGTTCGCCGCCGACCCGGTTGAGCTGCGTGGTCGAGGCGACCATCTCGGCGTAGCCGTCGCCGTCGAGCTGGCCTTTCTTGATCGCGGCGGAATAGACCCCGACGCCAAGCCCCTTGGTCAGGATGAGCGCGTCGCCCGGCCTGGCGTCGGCATTGCGGCGCACCTGTTCGGGCCGGCAGATGCCGATCACGGCGAGGCCGTAGATCGGCTCCGGCGCATCGATGGAATGGCCGCCGCCGATCGGAAAGCCGGCATCGGCGCAGACCGCCGCGCCGCCGCGCAGGATTTCGCGCACCACCTCGACGGAAATCTTGTCGAGCGGCATGCCGAGGATCGCCAATGCCAGGATCGGCTTGGCGCCCATGGCGTAGATGTCGGAGATCGCATTGGTGGCGGCGATGCGGCCGAAGTCGAAAGGATCGTCAACGACCGGCATGAAGAAGTCGGTGGTGGCGACGATGCAGGTGTTGTCGTCGACCTGCCAGACGGCGGCATCGTCGCCGGTGTCGGCGCCGACCAGCAACTGGCGGAACGGCGCGGCGGCAGGTTGGCCGGCTAACAGTTCCTGCAACACCGATGGCGCGAGCTTGCATCCGCAGCCGCCGCCATGGGCAAGGCTTGTGAGGCGGACGATGGGGGCGTTCATTGTCAAATCTCCCGATCGCGCCGCGCCGCGGCAGGTTCACCGACAGTCCGCGCGCTGCGCGAAGCGGAGAGAGACAAGGATAGAAGGATCATAGGCCGGAATGCGCCGGCAATGCAAACTGCATGGGCCGGGAAGAGAGCATGCGCGCGGTCAGACGATACGGCTCTTGCGGTCGCCCCAGTAGCGGTCACGCAGCAGCCGCTTGTAGAGCTTGCCGGTCGGCAGGCGCGGCAACTCGGCTTCGAAATCGATCGAGCGCGGGCATTTCTGGTGCGACAAATTCTTGAGGCAGAACTGTGTCAGTTCCTCCGCGAGAGCTTGATCCGGCGCGATGCCCGGCATCGGCTGCACCACGGCCTTCACCTCTTCGCCAAGGTCTTCGTTCGGCACGCCGAACACCGCGGCATCGGCAACCTTCGGATGCGTGATCAAGAGGTTCTCGCATTCCTGCGGATAGATGTTGACGCCGCCGGATACGATCATGAAGGTCGCGCGGTCGGTGAGATACAGAAATCCGTCGTCGTCGACGTATCCGATGTCGCCGACCGTGCTCATGCTGCCATCCGCCGAGCGGGCTTCTGCGGTGCGCTTGGGATCGTTGAAGTATTCGAACGGCGTCGCGGTCTTGAACCATAGGGTGCCGGGGGTTTCCTTCGGGCAGGGCTGCATGTTCTCGTCGAGCACGTGCAGTTCGCCGAGCAGCACTTTGCCGACCGTACCGCGATGCGCCAGCCACTGTTCGGTGTCGCAGGCAGTGAAACCGAGCCCTTCGGTCGCGCCGTAATATTCGTGGATGATCGGTCCCCACCAGTCGATCATCTGCTCCTTCACCCGCGGCGGGCAGGGGGCGGCGGCGTGGATGGCGACCAGCAGCGAGGAGACGTCGTAGCGATCGCGCACGGCATCCGGCAATTTCAACATGCGCGAGAACATCGTCGGCACGAGCTGGGTATGCGTCGGCCGATATTTTTCGACCAGCTGCAGATAATGCTCGGGGTCGAAGCGTTCCATGATGATGGCGGTGCCGCCGTTGCGGATCACCAGGTTGACGGCGGCCTGCGGCGCCGAATGATACAACGGCGCCGGCGAGAGATAGATCAGACCTTCCCGGTAGCGCCACAGCTTGTTGAGAAAGTCGAACAGCGGCAATTGCTGCGAGGGGAGCTGATCGGGAAGCGGACGGACGATGCCTTTCGGCCGCCCGGTGGTGCCCGAGGAATATAGCATCGCCGTACCGAGGCTTTCATCCGCGATCGGTGTGGCGGGGAGGCAGGCGGTGGCCTCGTCGAGGTTGAGAATCGTCGTGCCGTTGCCGGGTCCGTCGACCACGAGGCTGACCTCGACCTTAGGGCATTGGCGCAGTGCTTCCTCGGCGATTGCCCGCTTTTCCTCGGAGAAGATCAGCACGCGGGATTCGCTGTTGTTGATGATGTAAGCGAGTTCGTCCGCCTTCAGATAGGAGTTGATGCAGGTGAAATAGAGACCCGCCCGCTCGCCGGCACCGCAGCATTCCAGATAACGCGCATTGTTCTCCATGAAGATGGAGTAGTGATCGAGGCGTTTGAGGCCGCGGTTGCGCAGGAAATGCGCCAATCGGTTGGTGCGCGCTTCCAGTTCGGCATAGGTGACGGTCTCCCCGGTACTCGCCATGATGAAGGCGGGCTGATCGGCGCGCGTCTTGACGTGGCTGCCCGGATACATGTGCGTCGACTCCCTGCTGGACGAGGTGCCGGATTTGCCCGGTCGTTGGTCGTTCGATCGCCGACAGCATATCGCCGGCCAAGGCGCTGGCAAGGCGGCTCGATCCGCCAGTCCGGTTCTTCATGTCGCAGGTTTGCGTGGCCACGCCGTCCGGCCGCATGATGCGAAGGGCGGAGTGGCAAAAATCACCGGTTCGTCTATAGAAGCTCGGCTCACGCGAGATACCGAGATCGATGTCTTCTCCGCCGTCCTGGCTCCGTCCCCTGTCCGGTGCTTCACCGCGCCGACGGTTTTCGCGTCGATGCTGCATTGCAATAAAGGCTGCGGCCGTCATGATCCCGGTGTGCGAATAGCATCATGACGGATCTCGCGCGCGAAGCGGCTGGCGATTTTGACGCGAGAGTTCCTGGCAGAAAATCGATCGCTCGGCGGATCGTCGCCGCGGCGGCGGCGCGCAATCCTTACGATCTCGCCGCGCTGCTGTTGCTCGTGGTTCTGACCGGGCTGGTGATCGCGACTTTCCGCGATTACGCCATCACCAATGACGAGTGGATTCAGCATCGCTACGGCGAACTGATCGTCGCTTACTATCGCAGCGGCTTCACCGATCGCGCCGTCTTCGAACTCGACAACCTTTATCTGTATGGCGGGTTGTTCGACAGCGTTGCGGTGTTGCTCGGCCATGTCGTGCCGATGGATGTCTACGACCTGCGTCACCTGATGTGCGGTCTGATCGGCCTTGGCGGTCTGGCGGCAGCGATGGCCACCGCGCGGCTGATCGGCGGAGCCCGGGCCGGACTGATGGCGGGTGTTGCGCTCGCGGTCTGCGGTTCGTGGTACGGCACCATGTTTCATCACAGCAAGGACATCCCGCTGGCGGCCGCCATGGCGGGCGCGCTCTATTTCCTCCTGCGAGCCGCACGCGATCTGCCTACGCCGAAGCCGCGCGATATCGTAGGCTTCGGGCTGATGACCGGCGCGGCGCTCGGCATCAAGGTGCTCGGCCTGCTGCTGGTCGGTTATGTCGGCGTCGCGATCCTGCTGAGCATGCCGGCCGCGATGCCTCTGACGTCGCCGCCGGCGCGCCGCTTTGTTGCGGGTGCCGTGGTTCGTTTCGTGCCGGCGCTGGCGATCGCCTACGTCATCATGATCGTGACCTGGCCCTGGTCGGCGCTGGCGCCGCTCAATCCGATCCGCGGTTTGTTCAGCTTCGCTGAATTTCACTACAACATCCGCACGGTGCTGGATGGCACGGTGTATCGGATGGCCACCATCCCGCGCCTGTATGTGCCGATCTATATCCTGATCAAGCTGCCGCTCCTGATGCTCGCCGGGGCTGCGCTGGCGATAACGCTGGCAGCCATCTCTGCGCTGACCCCGTCCGCTCTCGGACGCCGGACGCGCAACCAGATCGCCATCGTCGCCTTCGCCGCCGTCTTTCCGGTGCTGTGCGAAGTGGTGGCGCATGGGCCGGCCTTCTGCGGTCTGCGGCATTTCCTGTTCGTGCTGCCCCCGCTCGCCGTCCTTGCTGGTGTCGGACTGCACTGGACCGTCGCCCGGCTCGCGGCCGTCAGCCGTCTGCTCGGTGTCCTGGCGCTCGTTATCGTGGTTCCGGGTTTCGGCTGGAACGCGATCACGCTCTACCGCCTGCACCCGTATCAGTACCTCGTGTTCAATCCGCTGGTGGGGGGCCTCGAGGGCGCTTCGCGTCGTTATGCGATGGACTACTGGTTCACCATCATGCCGGAGGCGGTGGATGGGCTGGAGGCTTACCTCGATCGCACCGAACCGGTCCTAAGCCGTGATCCGAGCCACAGCTATTCGGTCGCGATCTGCGGCGAGCGGGCGGCCTTTGTGAAGAAGGCCAGGCCGCACTTGCGGTGGGCCGAGATCTGGGAAACCGCCGATTTCTTCATCGCGCCGACCCACATGAACTGTGACCGTGACAGCCAGGGCCAGGTGGTGGTCACCGTCAAGCGGCTCGGCGTTCCGCTCGGGTATGTCAAGGACCAGCGCCCGATCCTGCGCAACCGGCGGACCGGCTGAGGTTTGTCGCGAAGCCGGGGTAAGGACGCTGCCGTCCACGCCGGACTTGTGCTAACAGTGAGGCATGAACGCCAACGTCAAAATCGAAATCAGGCATTCGACCTGTCCCCACGATTGCCCCTCCGCCTGCGCCCTTGATATCGAGGTGATCGACGGCACCACCATCGGCCGGGTGCGCGGCTCGAAGATACAGACCTATACCGCCGGCGTGGTCTGCGCCAAGGTCGGGCGCTACGCCGAGCGCATCAATCATCCGGATCGCGTTAAATATCCGCTGCGTCGGGTCGGTGCGAAAGGTGAGGGCCGTTTCGAACGCATCTCATGGGACGAGGCGCTGGACGAGATCGCCGCGCGTTTCAACGCGGCCGAGCAGGAGTTCGGCGGCGAGTCGGTGTGGCCCTATTACTACGCCGGCACCATGGGGCTGGTGATGCGCGACGGCATCAATCGCCTGTCGCACGTCAAGAAGTATTCGCGCTTCTACAGCACCATCTGCTCGACCATCGCGTGGGCCGGTTATGGCGCCGGCACCGGCAAGGTGATGGGCGTCGATCCGCGCGAGATGGCGAAGTCCGATCTCATCGTGATCTGGGGCACCAATCCGGTTTCCACCCAGGTCAACGTGATGACGCACGCCACCCGCGCCCGCAAGGAGCGCGGCGCGCGGATCGCGGCCGTCGACGTCTACGACAACGAGACGATGAAGCAGGCCGACATCAAGATCCTGCTGCGGCCCGGCACCGACGGCGCGTTCGCTTGCGGCGTGATGCATGTGCTGTTTCGCGAGGGCTTTGCCGATCGCGCTTACCTCGCGAAATATACCGATTGCCCCGACGAACTCGAGGCGCATCTTGCCAGCCGCACGCCGCAATGGGCGTCGGCGATCTGCGGCGTGCCGGTGAGTGAGATCGAAGCCTTCGCGCGTGCCGTCGGCCAGACGCCCCGTTCGTACTTCCGGCTCGGTTACGGCTTCACCCGCAGCCGCAACGGCGCGGCGCAGATGCACGCGGCGCTGTGCATCCCCGCCGTCACCGGCGCTTGGCAGTACGAGGGTGGCGGTGCGTTCTTCAACAACGGCGCGATCTGGAATTTTGACAAGACGCTGATCGAAGGGCTCGACGTCGTCGACAAGAGCACGCGGCGGCTCGATCAATCGAAGATCGGCCGCATCCTCACCGGCGATGCCGAGGCGCTGAAGGGCGGCGGCCCGGTGAAGGCGATGCTGATCCAGAACACCAACCCCGCGGTGGTGGCGCCGGAGCAGGCATTGGTGCGGCAGGGTTTTGCCCGGGAGGATCTGTTCGTCGCGGTGCACGAGCAGTTCATGACCGAGACGGCGCAGGTTGCCGACATCGTCTTGCCGGCCACCATGTTCATGGAGCACGACGATCTCTATTACGGGGGCGGCCATCAGCACATCTCGATCGGCGCCAAGCTGGTCGAACCGCCCGGCGAATGCCGCTCCAATCACGAGGTGCTGCAGGAAATAGCCAAGCGGGTCGGCGCGCAGCATCCGGCATTCGAAATGACCGCACGGGACATCATCGATGCAACCCTTCGCGCCAGCGGCCACGGCAGCGCCGAAGGACTTCTGGCGGACATGTGGCGCGACTTGCAGCCGGATTTCCGAACGTCGCATTTCCTCGACGGCTTTGGCCACAGCGACGCCAAGTTTCACTTCAAGGCGGATTGGCCCAACGTTCCGGTGCCGGTCAATGAGCGTAACGGCGCGTGGGACAAGATGCCGGCGCTGCCGGATCATTGGGCGGTGATCGAGGAGGCAGATGAGGCGCATCCGTTCCGGCTCGCCACCAGTCCCGCGCGCAGTTTCCTGAATACCACCTTCAACGAGACGCCGTCGTCGAAGGCGCGCGAGGGCGTGCCCTCGGTCATGATCCATCCGGACGACGCACGCGGGCTCGGCATTGCCGAAGGCGATCTGGTGACGCTCGGCAACATGCGCGGTGAAACCCATCTCACCGCGCGGCTGTTTCCTGGCGTGCAGCGCGGCGTGCTGATCGCGGAATCGGTGCATCCCAATCACGCCCATGTCGGCCATCGCGGCATCAACATGCTGACCGGCGCGGAAGCGGTTGCGCCCTATGGCGGCGCCGCGTTCCACGACAACAAGGTGTGGGTGCGCAAGGCGGCGCTTGCGGGAGCCACTTGATCGATGGCTGCCATGGACGCACTTCACATCGCGGTGCTCGCGGGCGATGGCATCGGCCCCGAAGTGATGGCGCCGGCGCTGGAGGTGCTGCGCCGGATCGAGGCGATCAGCAGACTGAAATTCCGCTTCACGGATGCGCCCGCCGGCGCAACGCATTATCAGCAGACCGGCAAATCGATGCCGGAGTCCACCATTAAGCTCTGCGACGAGGCCGATGCCATTCTGCTCGGCGCCTGCGGGTTGCCGCATATTCGTTACCCCGACAACACCGAGATCGCGCCCCAGATCGAACTGCGGATGATCTTCGATCTTTATGCCGGCGTGCGGCCGGCGCGGCTCATTCCCGGCGTGCCGAGCCCGATTGTCGAGGCGGTGGAGCACGGCATCGATCTGGTGCTGATCCGCGAGTCGACCGAGGGCCTGTTCGCCTCGATGGGCAAGGGCGTCGTCACCGCCGACGAGGCGCGCGAGACCATGGTGATTACCCGCAAGACCTCGCAGCGGCTGTTCGACTTTTCCTTCCGTCTCGCGGAACGCCGCAAGGCGCGCGGCAAGAAGGGACAACTCGCCTGCGTCGACAAGGCGAACGTGTTCAAGGCATTCGCCTACTTTCGCGGCCTGTTCGACGAGGTCGCCGCGCGTTACCCGGACGTCGAAACCTCGCGCGTCTATGTCGATGCCTGCTCGGCGATGCTGGTGAAGCGGCCGTGGGATTTCGGCGTGCTGGTGACCGAGAACATGTTCGGCGATATTCTCTCCGATCTCACCGCCGGCCTGATCGGCGGGCTCGGCATGGCGCCTTCCGCCGACATCGGCGACCATCATGCGGTGTTCCAGCCCTGCCATGGCACCGCGCCGGACATCATGGGGCAGGGCAAGGCCAACCCGACCGCGATGATCCTGTCGGTAGCATTGTTGCTGGACTGGCTGGCCGATAAGCACCAGCTTCCCGACGCGGCCGCAGCCGCCGAGCGCATCGAGCGTGCAGTTGACAACGCCTATGCACGTGGCATCAAACCGGTGGAGTTCGGCGGACGTGACGGCACCGTGGAGATTGCCCACGCCGTCATCGCCGGATTGTGATGAGCAGAACAAGAAGAGCCGCGAGGAAACAGACGCCATGAAGAGTTTCAAGGTCACCGATTTCAATTCCCCCTTGACCGAAGTCAACGAGCCGACGCCGCAGCCGACCGGGACGCAGGTGCTGATCAAGGTGAAGGCCGCCGGCGTCTGCCACAGCGATCTGCACATCTGGGAAGGCGGCTACGATCTCGGCCACGGCCGCAAGCCGCTGTCCTTGAAGGATCGCGGCGTCTCGCTGCCGCGCACCATGGGTCACGAGACGGTCGGCGAAGTGGTGGCGATCGGGCCGGATGCCAAAGGCGATCTCAAAGTCGGCGATGTCTGCCTGGTCTATCCGTGGCTCGGCTGTGGCAAATGCGAACTCTGCCTCGCCGATCAGGAGAACATGTGTCCGAAGGCGAATTCGCTCGGCGTCTACTGCGACGGCGGCTATGCCGACTACATGACGGTGCCGAACGCGAAATATCTCATCAACCTCAAGGGGCTCGATCCGGTCACCGCCGCGCCTTACGCCTGCTCGGGCGTCACGACCTACAGCGCGTTGAAGAAGGTGGAATCGGTGTTGCATCATCCGATCGTCATTTTCGGCGCCGGCGGTCTCGGCCTGATGGCGCTGTCGCTCTTGAAAGCGATGGGCGGCAAGGGCGCGGTCGTCGTTGATATCGATGCGCGCAAGCGCGAGGCGGCGGTGGCGGCCGGCGCGCTCGGCGCCGTGGACGGCGCGGCGGCGGATGCGCTGGAGCAGATCGCGGCGAAGGCGGGCGGCCCGGTCTATGCGGCGATCGATCTCGTCGGCAATGCCCAGACGGCGCAGCTCGGTTTCGACTGCCTCACCAAGGGCGGCAAGCTGGTGATGGTCGGCCTGTTCGGCGGCGGCGCGCCGTGGGCCTTGCCGCTGATCCCGATCAAGGCGATCACCATTCAGGGCAGCTATGTCGGCAACCTGCGCGAGACCGAGGAATTGCTCGATCTGGTGCGTACCAAGAAAGTGCCGCCGATCCCGGTGACAACGATGCCGCTCACCAAGGCCGACGAGGCGCTGAACGCACTCAAGACCGGCAAGCTGGTCGGCCGCGCGGTGCTGACGCCCTGACGTTGAGTTAATAGCCTTCGCCGAAATCTATCGGCTTTCGTCATGGCCGGATTTATTCCGGCCATCCACGTTTTTCCGCCCGCAATTTCACGCAGATGTGGATGGCCGGAATAAATCCGGCCATGACGGCGACTATGAGGGGACGCTACATTGATCCGGCGCCACTCCACTACTCACCGGAAGAACATTTCCTGGTTGCGGCGTTCCAGCTCCGCGCCGAAGACGCGTAGCGTATGGGTTTCGCTCACCGTGCCGATCGGTGTGCGGTTCTTGGCATTGTCCACCACCACCAGCACGTCGGCCTCCGTTGATTCAAACGCCGACATGATCTCGCGAATCGACAATTGCGGCTGCAGGAACATGCCCTGCTGGCGGGCCAGTTCTGCGACGGGATGATCGCCGGGAAGCTCCGTGGAATGCAGCTCTGACAACAGCACGATGCCGCCATAGCGCCCGTCCGGCCCGCGCAGCACCACCTGCTTGAGTTGTCCCGGCGGAAACAACTTCTGTGCCTCGGCGATCGATATCTGGGCGGGTGTCGTTTCGAAATCGGACCGCATCAAGGTCATGGCGGTGAACTGCGTGATCCAGCCGACGTCCTGCGGGCCGCGGATCACCTCGCCGCGCAGGTGAAAGCGCCATGTGGCGAAGCTGTAGCCGAACGTTTCGCGCACGATCAGCGAGGTGACGGAGGCGGCGATGATCGCGCCAACCGTCAGCGAGAACTGACCGGTGATCTCCAGCGCGAGGCAGATCATGGCGAATGGCGCGCCGAGAATGCCGGTGCCGAGCGCCGCCATGGCGGCAATGGCGGCGGTGCCGGGCTGAAGCGCGACGTTGGGCAGCACCAGCGGAGCCAGCGTGCTGTACAGCATGCCGATCAAGGCGCCGAGCATCAGGGATGCGAAGAACAGGCCGCCGCGGAAGCCGGAGCCGAGCGACACCGACGACGCCAGTGATTTGAGGATGATCGTCGTCGTCAACAGCAGCCACGGCGGCTGGCTGACCAACATCAGCTGCATGGCGCCGTGGCCGGCCCCGAGCACCGTCGGCGTCAGCAGCGCCATGCCGCCGAGCAATGCGCCGCCGATGATCGGCCGCAGCGCGCCCTTGAACCATCGCAGCCGCTGAAAGCCGCGCTCGAAGCTCGCGATCATCAGCATCAGCGTGATGCTGGCCAGCGCACAGATCAGTCCGATCAGGACCGCCTGGCCGATCATCTCGATGGACACCGGCGTCGGATAACCGGCGATCTGCAGAAAGGACTGCTGGTTGAGTTGCCGGGCCACCAGCCAGGCTGCGACCGCGCTGCCGACCACCGGCACGAGATTGGTCGCGGTGTAGGCGCCGAGCACCACTTCGAACGCATAGAACGAGCCCGCCAGCGGCGCGTTGAAGGCGGCGCTGATGGCGCCGGCCGCGCCGCATGCCACCAGCAGTCGCATGTCGCTGCGGCGTGCCGCCAGCTTGCGGCCGAAATAGGAACTGAAAGCGGCGCAAATCTGCGTGTAACCGGCTTCGAGACCGACGGAGCCGCCGAAACCGTTCGAGACCAGCGTTTGGAATGAGATCAGCAAGCTGCCGCGCATCGAGACCCGGCCGCCGAGCAGGGCATTGGCTTCGATGGCGTCCGCCATCTGGCCCTTCAGCCGGCTGCCGACCACCCAGGCAATGAGCGCCAGCAGCGCGCCGCCGCACATCGGAACGAACAGCGTTCGCTGCCAGGGGATCGTCCCGGTGGCGCTCAGCCGCGCATCGAAGGGAATGGCAAACAGCACCGCGTGGATGGTTTCGCTCAGCGCTGCGATGATCGCCACCAGCAATCCGCTGAGCAGGCCGATGACGATGGCCACCAGCATGACACCGGTATCGTGCTTGCGGACATAGTTGCGTAGCGCCTGCGGCAGAAGGCGGCCGCTTGCCTGTGGCTTCGGCGCGGTCATCGATCGTTCAGTATAACTCATGCGGAACCGGCGGCAGACGGACACAGGCCGACCATGGCCGGGCGCGATGATGTCTTCTTTGCGGAGACGCGGCAAATTCAGGCCGCCACGCTTATCCCAGACCGTGCCGACAAACCAATGTCATTTCCGTGAGTGGCGGCGCATTCGATGCGCCGCCCGGGCGAGGTCCTACAAATTGCTGTCCGTGATCGCCGAATAGACCAGCGAGCGCAGTTCGCGGCGCACCGGATAGGCGCTCGACGGCAGCACCTGGGTCATGAAGATGGCGATCAGGTCTTCTGCCGGATCGATCCAGAACGAGGTGGTCGCCGCGCCGCCCCAGGCATATTCGCCGGGGCTGCCGGGGATCAGCGTCTGGGCCGGGTCCATCGTGACCGAGAAGCCGAGCCCGAAACCGACGCCCGCGAAGGTCGCCTCGCTGAACAGCGAACGCGACAGCTGCGTCAGGTCCTTGTTGCCGGGCAGGTGATTGGTGGTCATCAGCGCCAGGGTCTTGGGGCCGAGCAGCCGCACGCCGCCGAGTTCACCGCGGTTCAGGAGGGCGCGGCAGAAGGTGAGATAGTCCGCCGCCGTCGAGCACAGGCCGCCGCCGCCGGAGATGAACGATGGCGGTGTCAGGAAGCTGCTGGTGGTCGGATCGTCCTGAAGCGACAGACTGCCCTTGGCACCCGGGGCATGAAATGACGACATGCCCCCCGGCGAGGCATTGTAGCATGCCGCCAGGCGGTGCGCTTTCTCGGCGGGAACGAAGAAGTCAGTATCCACCATGCCGAGCGGATCGAAGATGTGCTCCTTCAGGAACTGCTCGAACCGCTTGCCGGAGATTTTCTCGATCAGATAGCCGAGTACGTCGGTCGAGACCGAGTAGTTCCAGGCTTCGCCCGGCGAGAACTCCAGCGGGATGCTCGCGAGATCGTCGATCATCGATTGCATCGTGCCGGCTTTTTCGATTTCGCCGATCTTCTTCGCGCGATAGGCGGCATCGACATTGCTGCGCTGCTGGAAGCCGTAGGTGAGGCCCGAGGTGTGGCGCAGCAGATCGACGATCTGCATGGGCCGGGCCACCGGCTTGGTCTGGAACAGCGGCGGCGTGCCGGCGACGAAGACCCGCATGTCCTTCCATTGCGGAATGTATTTATGCACCGGCTCGTCGAGCGCGACATGGCCTTCCTCCACCAGCATCATGAACGCGACCGACGTGATGGGTTTGGTCATCGAATAGATGCGGAAGATGGTGTCGTCCTTCATCGGCACCTTGCGCTCGAGATCGGCATAGCCCTGCACGGCGCTATGGGCGATGGCGCCGCGCCGATAGATCAGCGTCTGCGTGCCCGGAAATCGCCCGCTCTCGAGGTAGCGGCGCTTGAGATGGTCCTCGATGCGACCGAGCCGCGCGCCCGACATGCCGAGCGTTTCCGGAGTGGCCGTGGTGGGCATCAGACTGGAGGCTGACGCGGGCTTGATGGGATCGAGCATTGATTTTCTCCTGAGACGGCCGCAGTTTCGGCATGGACGGCGGCTATTTCACAACGTCCGCACGCATCGGACAAGCCGGTCCAAAGCGGACATCGGAACCGACGGAATTTCGTATGTCGAAACGATCGAATGCACGCCCTTTTGGCGCGGTGCGTGTGAATGTGCCGCCGATCGGGCAGGGCACCTGGTACATCGACCATGGCGACCGCAAGACGGCGGTGGAAACGCTGCGGCGCGGCCTCGATCTCGGCATGAGCCATATCGATACCGCCGAGATGTATGGCGATGCCGAACTTGTGGTGGCCGACGCCATCGCCGGGCGGCGCGACGAGGTGTTCCTTGTCTCCAAGGTGCTGCCGAGCAATGCCTCCCGGCGCGGCACCATCACCGCCTGCGAACGTTCGCTGAAGCGGCTGAAGACCGACCGGCTCGACTGCTACCTGCTGCACTGGCGTGGGTCGTATCCGCTGGCGGACACGGTGGCGGCGTTCGAGCAACTCGTCACCGAGGGCAAGATCAAGAGCTGGGGCGTCAGCAATTTCGATGCGGGTGATCTCGATGACCTGCTGGAGATTGCGGGCGAGGGCCGCATCGCCTGCAATCAGGTGCTCTATCACTTGCGTGAGCGCGCCATCGAGCATGCGGTGATCCCGTGGTGCGAGGCGCACGGCGTGGCAGTGGTGGCCTATTCGCCATTCGGTCATGATGATTTCCCATCGGCACACTCGGCGCAGGGCCGCGTGCTTGGAGAGATCGCATCCGCGCACGGCGCGACACCGCGTCAGGTGGCGCTGAGTTTCCTGACCCGGCGGCCATCGGTGTTCGCGATCCCGAAAGCCGCGACGACAGCCCACGCCGCCGACAATGCCGGCGCGCTCCACCTGAAATTGTCGGCGGACGATATCGCCCGCATCGAGAAGGCGTTTCCGCGCGGCGGGGCGCCGCGCTCGCTGCCGATGCTGTAGTTCGATTCGCTGGAGCATCGTTCGATCGAACTGAATCACCGCAAATGCAGGGCGATTCTCTCTCCCCATAGCCCGTCGAAGACGGGCGTAAACGCCCTTATGCGGAGAGGGGGCGCGCATCGCCTGGCGGTCGATGTTCTGATCTAAACTAAAAAGGCTATAGACGCATATCGGCATCCTGTTTTCGTGCCTTGTCGTTCGGGCGCGATTCGCGTTTGGTCCGGCAATTCGTCTTGGCCCCTGCGATTCCCGAGCCCGATTTTGTCTCCGCCCCCCGCGCCGGTTGCGGCGTTTGCCGATCACAGCCCCGCCGCCTCGGCGGAGCCTCCCCGCGCGGCCGCGTCCCGTGCCCCTCAACGCACTGACAGGCCTTTCCGCGGCATTGCGCTGGTGATCGCCTCCACCGTGTTCCTGGCCTGCTCCGACGCCCTCGCCAAATATCTGACGCGGACCGGCCTGCCGCCCGTCGAGATCGCCTGGATCCGGTTCTTGGTCTATGTCGCGATCATGCTGCCTGCGATCCTGATGGGGCGCGGCGGCAACGTGCTCGCCACCCGCCGGCCCGGCATTCAGGTCCTGCGCGGCATCGGGCTGGTGGCGTCCTCGCTGTTCTTCATCTGGGGTCTGAGCTATCTGCCGATCGCCGAAGCCTCCGCGACCGCCTTCATCGCGCCGATGTTCGTCACCTGTCTGTCGATCCTGATGCTGTCGGAGAAAGTCGGCGTTCGGCGCTGGATCGCCACCACAGTGGGATTGATCGGTGTCCTGATTGTGGTGCGCCCAGGTACCAGCGCGTTTCATCCCGCAGCCTTCTTTCCCATCGTCTCGGCTCTCGGCTGGGCTTTCGCGCTGGTGCTGACGCGGCAGATTGCCGGCGTCGACCGGCCGGTGACGACGATGGCCTGGTCCGCCATCGTCGGACTGGTGTTGCTGTCGGGACTGGTGCCGTTCTTCTGGGTGGCGCCGACCTGGCAGCAGGTGGGGATCGGCGTGCTGATCGGCGCCTCCTCGACGCTCGGGCACTGGATTGTGGTGCTGGCCTATCGCCATGCCGATGCCTCGGTGCTGGCCCCCTTCACCTATAGCCAGTTGGTCTGGGTGAGCCTGCTCGGCTTCATCATGTTCGCGGAGATTCCCGATCGCTGGACCGTGCTCGGGGCCAGCATCATCATCTGCAGCGGACTTTACATCGCGCATCGCGAGCGCATCCGCAAAGCGCAGATGCGCGACACCCTGAAGCGTGCGCCGGGAGCCTGAGTGGCTGCATTGATGTTCATCGTCATGGCCGGGCTCGTCCCGGCCGTCCACGCCTTTCCCTCGTCGGGCCCTAAAGACGTGAATGCCCGGCACAAGGCCAAGCATGACGGGGTGGTGATGAACCTCACACCGGCAGCGCGATGGAATATTTCACCTGGCTCAGCGCAAAGCTGGATTCGATAGAGGCGATGCCGTCCAGCCGCGTCAGCTTGGTCTTCAGGAACGTCTCATAGGAGGCGAGGTCGGCGACCACGACACGCAGCAGGTAATCGCGGTTGCCGGTCATCAGATAACATTCCAGCACTTCTTCCCAGCCCGAGATCGCTTTCGCGAAACGATCGAGGTCCTCCTCCTTCTGCCGCGCCAGCTTGATCGAGATGAACACGCTGACGTGCAGCCCCAGCGATTGCTGATCGATGGTGGCGACATAGCGGGTGATGACGCCGCGCTCCTCCAGTAGTTTGACGCGGCGGTGGCATGGTGACACGGAGAGGCCGATCTTGTCGGCCAGATCCTGCATGGTGATGCGGCTGTCCCGCTGCAACAGCGCGATGATCTTGCGGTCGATGGCGTCGAGGGCTGTCATTGGAACGCAATCATCGAAAATCCAGACAATATTGGGATTGTATCCCAATAATTCTCCAAACGATGCGAAAAATTGAGAAATTTGACGCCCCGCACAGCGCTACCATCGGACCGACCCGAACTGTTGAGTCATCCCATGCCGATCGACCCACGCCGCCTCGAACTCCTCTCAGCCCTGTCGCGCAAAGTGCTGTGGCTGTCGTCCTGGACCATCCATCACGCCAATCACATTCGCCCCAATGTCGATGGTCTGAAAGTCGGCGGCCATCAGGCGTCGTCCGCTTCGCTCGCGACCATCATGTCGGCGCTGTATTTCTCGGTGCTCAGACCTGAGGATCGCGTCGCGGTGAAGCCGCATGCCAGCCCGGTGTTTCACGCGATCCAGTATCTGTTCGGCAATCAGACGCGCGACAAGCTGAAGACTTTTCGCGGCTACAAGGGCGCGCAATCCTATCCGTCGCGCACCAAGGATATCGATGATGTCGATTTCTCCACCGGCTCGGTCGGGCTCGGCGTGGCGCAGACGCTGTTCTCCTCCCTGGTGCAGGACTATGTCAGCGCGCACGGCTTCATGAAGGGCCGTCGCGAGGGCCGCATGATCGCGCTGGTCGGCGATGCCGAGATGGACGAGGGCAATATCTTCGAGGCGCTGCTGGAAGGCTGGAAGCACGGTCTGCGCAACACCTGGTGGATCGTCGATTACAATCGCCAGAGTCTCGACGCGGTGGTGCGCGAGGGGCTTTGGGAAAAGTTCGAGACCATGTTCCGCAACTTCGGCTGGGACGTGGTGATCATCAAATACGGCAAGCTGATGCAGGCGGCGTTCGCCGAGCCCGGTGGTGAAGCGCTGCGGCGCTGGATCGATAACTGTCCGAACCAGGTCTACGCGGCGCTGTGTTTTCAGGGCGGCGCGGCATTTCGCAAGCGCTTGCAGGATGAGATCGGCGATCAGGGCGAGGTCAGCGCGTTGATCGAGCGGCGCAACGACGCCGAACTGCTGGCGCTGATGTCGAACCTCGGCGGCCACGACATGGCGAACATGCTGGAAGCGTTCGAGGCGATCGATCACGATCGGCCGGTGTGCTTCATCGCCTACACCATCAAGGGCGTCGGCCTGCCGTTCCAGGGCCACAAGGACAACCATGCCGGCCTGATGACACCGGCGCAGATGGAAGCGTTTCGCGACGCGCAGAACATCCGGCCGGGGCACGAGTGGGACAAGTTCGAAGGATTGGCGCAATCGCCGGCCGAGTTGGAGGCCTTCCTTAAGGATGCGCCGTTCAACCGCCAAGGACCGCGGCGGCTGGAAACCCCGACAATTCCTGTGCCGGAGCGCTTATCCTTTCCTGCCGCCGCGCAGATGTCGACACAGCAGGGCTTCGGCCTGATCCTCAACGAACTGGCGCGTGGCGACAGCGAACTCGCCTCGCGCATCGTCACGGCGTCGCCCGATGTGACGGTGTCGACCAATCTCGGCGCATGGGTGAACCGGCGCGGCCTGTTCGCCAAGGCGGCGCTGGCCGACGTCTTCAAAAAAGAGAAAATTCCCTCGACCTTCGCCTGGGATTATTCGCCGAAGGGCCAGCACATCGAACTCGGCATCGCCGAGATGAACCTTTTCATCCTGATGTCGGCGCTGGGTCTGTCGCATTCCATCAATGGCGCGCGATTGTTGCCGGTCGCAACCTTGTACGATCCCTTCATTGAGCGTGGCCTCGATGCGTTGAACTACGCCTGCTATCAGGATGCACGTTTCATGGTGGCGGCGACGCCCTCCGGCATCACGCTGGCGCCGGAGGGCGGCGCGCATCAGTCGATCGCGACACCGCTGATCGGCATGGCGCAGGACGGGCTCGCCTCGTTCGAGCCCGCCTTCGTCGATGAACTCGCGGTGATCATGCGCTGGGGGTTCGCGCATATGCAGCGCGACCTCGATGACAAGGGCAGTGCGCGCGACGGCACCCGCAGCGGCGGCTCGGTCTACCTGCGGCTTTCGACGCGCACCATCGAACAGCCGCAGCGGATCATGACGCCGGATCTGGCGCGCGATATCGAAGACGGGGCTTACTGGCTGCGCAAACCGGGGCCAAATGCGGAGGTCGTGGTCGCCTGCACTGGCGCCGTGATGCCGGAAGCCATCGAGGCGGTGGGCCTGCTCGGCGACAGCCGTCGCGATGTCGGCCTGCTGGCGATCAGCTCGGCCGACCGGCTGCACGCCGGATGGACCGCCGCACGGAAAATGCGGCGCGAGCGGCGGGGTGCGCCCTACATGAGTCACGTCGAGAAGCTGCTGGCGCCGCTGCCGCGCGACTGCGGCATCGTCACGGTGCTGGACGGTCATCCGGCGGCGCTGGGTTGGATCGGCGCGGTCTGCGGTCACCGCATGGAAGCGCTTGGCGTCGAGCATTTCGGCCAGACCGGTTCGATCGACGATCTTTATCGGCACTATGGTATCGACGCCAACGCCATCCTCGATGCCGCGGAAGGGCTCACCGCCGGCGCTCCGGTGCGCCACCGGAAGATGGCGGTGTAATGTTGTGAGGCGGGACGCATCATCCCTCCGTCATGCCCGGCCCTTGTGCCGGGCATCCACGTCTTTCGTCAGTGCCCTAAGACGTGGATGGCCGGGACGAGCCCGGCCATGACGAGCAATTGTCCATGTGACCGCTTCTAAGACGCGTCTCATAAGGGATTGCACAATTCCGATGCGTCCCCCGCAACCGGGGCCGCGCCGGGCGGGTTCATTTCGCCACAGTTTCGTGCAAGGATGGCCGCCGAACGCGTTCCGTTCCTTTCCAATATTCCAGACATTCGAGAGGTTTCGCCATGGTCAATCGCATGCAGTTCTATATTGACGGTGCCTGGGTTGATCCCGTCGCCAAAAAGTCGGCGCCGGTGATCAATCCCGCCACCGAGGAGGCCATGTACGAGATCGCGCTCGGCTCCAAGGCCGACGTGGACAAGGCGGTCGCGGCTGCCAAGCGCGCGTTCGAGACCTTCTCGCAGACCTCCCGTGAAGAGCGCGTCGCCCTGCTCGAAAAAATCATCGGCATCTACAAGGCTCGGATGAAGGAAATCGGCGCATCCGTCTCCGACGAGATGGGAGCGCCGCTGCCGATGGCGGAGCGTCTGCAGGCCGGTGCCGGTCTCGGCCATCTGATGTCCACCCTCGACGTGCTGAAGAACTATCAGTTCGAGGAGCCGCTCGGCTCCGCCATGGTGGTGCGCGAGCCGATCGGCGTCGTCGGCATGATCACGCCGTGGAACTGGCCGCTGAACCAGATCGCCTGCAAGGTTGCGCCAGCGCTAGCCGCCGGCTGCACGATGATCCTCAAGCCATCGGAATTCACCCCGACTTCGGCCCTGATCTTCGCTGAAATCCTGCATGAAGCCGGCGTGCCGAAAGGCGTTTTCAACTTGATCAACGGCCTTGGGCCGGAGGTTGGCGCGGCGATGAGCGAGCATCCCGACATCGACATGATTTCGTTCACCGGCTCGACCCGCGCCGGCATCGACGTCGCCAAGCGCGCCGCGCCGACGGTGAAGCGCGTCAGCCAGGAACTGGGCGGCAAGTCGCCGAACGTGATCCTCGACGATGCCGACCTCACCAAGGCGGTCACCGGGGGCGTTGCGCATATGTTCAACAACTCGGGCCAGTCCTGCAACGCGCCGTCGCGCATGATCGTGCCGCTGTCGAAGATGAAAGAGGTCGCCGCCATCGCCAAGGGCGTGGCCGACAAGACCAAGGCCGGCGATCCTCGCGCCGAGGGCACCACGATCGGCCCGGTCGTCAATCGCACGCAGTGGGAGAAGATTCAGGGACTGATTCAGAAGGGCATCGAGGAAGGCGCGACCCTGGTCGCCGGTGGTCCCGGCCTGCCGGAAGGCGTCAACAAGGGCTTTTACGTGCGCCCGACCGTCTTCGCCGATGTCACCGAGAAAATGACCATCGCCCGCGAAGAAATTTTCGGACCGGTCCTCGTTATCATGGGCGCGAAGGATGAAGCGGATGCGGTGCGCCTGGCCAACGACACGCCATACGGTCTCGCCGGCTAT
>Ga0182738_1003000_pt1 | contig 19612 bp, 16 predicted proteins | sample eDN5th30CBELigMG_FD_128876 | JGI IMG/M metagenome (GOLD analysis project Ga0182738, IMG submission 128876) | Enriched Miracle-Growth compost microbial communities from Emeryville, California, USA - eDNA 5th pass 30_C BE-Lig MG (version 2)... ... | reverse complement strand
TTTTTTCCATTGAAAGGGTATTTCATATTTTGTATAAATATTATTATATCTCAGTCAGACTGGTTTCAAACTCAACACGATGATCATAACGCATTTATGAAAATTCATAAATAAAGGATAAAATTAAGGACTTCAATTTAACATCTATTGAAACCATAGCACCAAAATTTCTCAATTAAGAACTTCCTTGAGGAGTGATATTCACGCACTAACACATTATTAAAAACACAATCACAGTTTTTACCTTTTCAAAAGCATAAAGTAATTTTCTAGTGCTCTTATACGTCTTTTTGGGATTCAAAATTATTTCGCATAATCTTTGAAGAGTAAATGGAGGCCTAGAAATTTTTTCTCAGTATTATTTTTCAAATATGGCTCACCTATCCTCAAAAGAATTGAAACTTTGCAAAATATTCTCCAGTTGAGAGTCAAAAGTATCGCCTGGTCTGTCACGGAAATCAGGATAAGAGTTCTGCATCGTTAAAATTGTCTCTTTTATCTTGTACAAAATGAAATTCCTGATTGACTTCCATTCATAGGTTTCTGCCTCTCCATTTGCTGCGATTTTCTCTATGACTTTATTGAGTGGACTGTCTGTTGACAGATATTCTGATAATTCTTCCAACTTATGCTGGCTTTTTGGATTAATAATCTCCTTCACCAAATCCTTTTCTTGAAGAATATTGTTATACTCTAAACAAATCATTAGCTGACTGACAACATAAAGAGATCAAAGAAAGCCGATCAACTGAATCACAAACGAAGAACATTACCTTGGAGTTTCTGGATAGTGTTATCTTCTGTTACCTCCATTCAAGAATTTTTTTAGGATTAAATATATCTAATTGAACTTGATTACAATTTAAATTCACAATAAGATATTAATTGATTCACATATTCGCAAATGCATTTTCCCTCAAAATTTTGATTTAGTTAGAGATTGAACGAACTTGATTTCGCTTCGCTGGGCTTCGCTTTCAAAAAAATTTCCAGGGAGAATTTTTTTTCGAAAGAAAAATTTTCTGAATTTATTTTTTCTTCTTATAGTCATTTCCCAAAAAGGTTGGTTGAGTCATTTCTGAATTTTTTCGAGCGAGAATAGGATTTCCCTATGATTAGAACTCTTTAAAGATCGTTGTTAAAAAAAATTAATTTCTGGAAAAGTCATCATTCTCTTGATATTCCATCTTGCGCAAGAGTTGGCATCATCGTGATTATTGATTAGAAATAAAGTTATTTCAGATAATTAAAAATAAAATTTAAACATTATACAAGTTTACTCATTATATTTCGGAAAAACACGAAATGCTAAACGACTACATTCATAATAACTTTGATACGGTCACTCAAAGTACAATTCTTTCTTTTGCCAATCTCATCTGACCAAAAGGGAAAACCAAAAACAAGGACAAGACGATCCAAAATAAAAAGGAAAAAAAAGAGGAAAAAGAAGCTTCCATTCCGGAAATGAGTAAACCAAAGGAACAGTCCCCTAGCAAGAAGGAAGGAAAGGCTGATCATCACCATCACCTAACCGACCAACTCAAGGAAAAATTCCAAGAATTTATTGGCCACTTGGACCATGTCCCAGCTTTTCTCAAAGACAATCCTTTTATCCATACTGGGTATCGGATTAACTTTCACACACCCAAAAAGGTCCTGAAAAGGTGAAATCATATCATTTTAACCATTTTTAACCTCCATAGTTTATTCATGATCCATAATGAATCTGTCAATATTTGGACTCACCTTGCTGGTGCTATTGTTCTCATCATTATTTGTATCGCCCTTTGCTTCTCTGTCGCCTCGATCGATACCAAGAATCTCAAAAACTTTGTTCAAACTGAAATCAAAGACTTATTTGATCCTGTCTATGAGCGCCTATCAAATTTCTCAGATTTTGAGTAACTTTTTGGATTTTCCTACCATAACATTCAAGGCATACAAAGGAAGAGATTGCTAAATTAGGTGAGAACACTTTGATTAACCTCGAATTGAAATTGGAATCTATCACTCACGACATTCAAAAAGTTAAAGAGGATATTAGGTAAAATTTCCCCCTAACAAATTAATAATATCATCATTTTAGTCCTGAAGCTATTGGAAGACTCCTAACTAAACTAAAAAATCAATTTGAAGAATTCTCACTCTCTGATGTTCATATGGGATTCGACAAAGTAAACCTTGACTTTTTCATTTCATTCAAAAGTTTCCCCAGGGAAAACTCCAAGTGATTGCACAAGAACTTAAGCATAAGATTCATGACTTACAGCATAATGTTATTGCTGAAATTGACTCTTCTGATTTTGACTGGATTGATATCTACAAATATATCCGTCCAGATCATAGCGCCTCCCCTACCCTGAAAGAGGGACGCCATCTCGTGCCTTTAACAAGGTGGCCAATCATAGTCTTTTTGCTCAGTGCTGTCTTTTGCTTATCATGCTCAGCCATCTTCCATTTGTTTTATTGCCTCGGACAACGAGCAAATCAAGTCTTGCTCAGATTAGATTATGCTGGCGTTAGCATTCTTATCACTGGTTCTATCTTTCCTCCAGTCGTTTACGGTTTCTTCTGCCAACCGATCTTTGCCTACATCTATTTAACTGTGATTGGGATTACAAGCATTATTGTCTTTTTTATTTCTTTGAGTGATTATATTCACACAGAGGAATACAGAAAACTCAAATCCCTCATGTATGGATGTCTTGGCATTTTTGCAGCCATTCCTTTGCCCCATTTGGCCTATCTCTCGTAATTTCTCAAATTGGCAATTCATTTTCTAACAATTTATGGATAGACTGACTAGATCCGATACAAATGACCATCTTGACGTTGCACCATCCGTCCCATATTATCTCGCTATGGGAGCTAGTTATCTTGGTGGTCTCACCATTTATGCTTTCAAAATGCCTGAGAGATGGAAACCTGGCAAATTTGACATCGTGGTATGGATTTATATCTCATTTTAATTTACTTTTTTCAGGGACATAGTCATCAAATTTGGCATATTTGCGTTTTGCTTGGAATTGTTTTTACCTATATTGGATCTTTTAATAATTACTATACTCGTCTCGAAATTCCTTGTATTGGTTGCGAATTGTAAAATATCCATTTTAGATGTTTATGACAACAACATAATGATTAATTCTTTATTGATTGGTTGATGAAAAACAATGACAATTACTAAATAAAATACATTATTAATAATATTATCGACAAATGACAAGTTAAGTTAGGAATTTAATTGTCCTAATTGATCTATACTGAACAAATTGCTTGAAAGAATTTTGTAGTCACCATTTAACTTTTTGCTGAAAAAGTTGTATTCGATTGTTGTTTTGCACACTTGCTTTTCTTGAATTCCAACTGGAACCTTCACTGGCATTTTGACTGGTACTTCTTCAGCTGTTGTTGAGACCTCTCCATTTTTCTCCTCAACTGAGGCTGGTACTTCTTGAGTATTTTCATGGTCAGCTTGATTTCTCAAAATTTGTTCTTTTGAGGAAGGTTCTAAAACACTGGCAGCGTTGGTGGTTTCGGGAATTTGAGATAAAGAGCCATTTCCTGTTCCAGAGATATTGCCTGTTCCAGTCTCAGGTGCTTCGGAATGGGAATTTTGAGTTGCTTCGTTTTCAGAAGAGGTGTTGAATGGATTTGATGTTGATCGAAGGGGTTTTATAGTTGCCTTTGTTGCAGTCTTGGGATGAGATTTGTGATGGTTAGAAATATGAAGCAATTTCATTCTTTGGTTTGTAAGCTCCTGTGAAAGATCATTCTTTGGAGTATGAGAATCCTCCCCATTTGCAAATGGAGGATGAGTTCTATTTATTTCAGTATCAGTTGGAGGTCTTAACTTGAATTCTGGAATCACTTCTTTCACCTCTTGATCTTGTTCAGCTTTGGGTGTTTCATCATGTTGTGATTGTTCTTCAGCCTTCTTATCTCCATGATGATGGTGATGGTGATGATGATGGTGCGAATCAGTACAATGGTGGCTTTCATCATTTGTATCGTCATCATCATCAAGCCTGTCAATTTGTCCATTTGAAGCTCCGTTCCATACTTCCCCCAGATTAGAAACGTGCATGCTATCTTCCAGGTGAGGAAGCTGATTTAGAATTCCAAGCGCAAATTCACACCCGAGATAGCCTTGTCCTCCCCAATTCTTATTTGGCATCAAAAGAGTTGATCTGACGGTATTTGTTTGAGAACTGTAAATGTATATTTCCAGGGATTTTATTGTCTCCTTTTCTTGCGTCATCTCAATGAATTTAGCAAGTTCGTTTAGATCTGTATAGAGATATTGCGGGGTGCCCAAGATATAGTCAGTTTCAGGTTGTAAGCCCGCCAACATGGTTGGAGAATTGGGATGCACCTTGGCAATTCTCAACACTCTCTCATGGGCTGTTGCATACTCTTCATACCTGACCAACGCGCCAAGCAAACTATCCGCATCCTTCCATTTCTTGCTTGGAGTTATTGTCAGCACTCTCGTTTTCCTATAAAGCATATTGTACACTTTCATTGTGGCTGGCTGATCTTCGCTGTTTTGCACAATCTTGAAAAAGTCTGTATAATTCCCTGAAAAAGGAGTTTGATCATTTGGACTTGATATGTCAACAATAAAGTCAAGGAACTCAACGAGCCCAGCCTATCATGTTTAAATTAGAAACTCTTAATTATACTCTTTGTGCAGGAGAATCAGGTGCCACTTTTATCACTCTATAGCCATAACTGCTTACTTTGCCCTCTGCATTACCCATTTTTACTCGCTACTTTTTTGTAAAACACTTGGAAATTTTGTTAAAGAAATAATTAATCATTAATTTCCCTCTTTTTTTTATCTTCGCTCCAGACTTAACAATTTTTAATCTTACACAAGCAATGTCATTATCCAATTTTTTTCCATAAGGATCATCTAGGATTTCATCTATATACATTTTTTAAAATACACAAGAGTGAGGAATCGGATGAATTTTTGAAACCTTTTGAGCCTATGACTTTTTCTGAATACTCTCGAAACACTTTTATACAAAAAAAATTTATCAAAAAAGAAAAAAATTGAGTCTCGTGAATGAAATATATTCAACTGGAATCACTCAGAAAAAATCTCACACTGCGGATTTTCAAAGTCAAAAATGAAAGGAAATCTAGAAAAATCTTTTTCGATCTCTGAGGGAAATAAATTATCCCAATTTTTCGCTTTTTTAAAAATCACAATTGTGCCAAAATTAAGTAAAAATATATTCAAAATGGAACAGGATCAACCAGCATACTATTACAACAAAAGTAAATCATACATCATTAAAAATCTCAAACTTTGTTAAGATGAAGGATGGGTTAGTATCACTGAAGGTTATCATATCCTCAAAGAAACTCTCAAGAGAAGACAACAAGAAAATAAAGATTATGAACACCACCCGTAATCAATCTTTGCCAACAGTCCTCTTAATAACTCTCAGAAACGTGCATGCATTCTATGAATATTTCAAAAGCTTCCAAATGAAGGGAAACGAGTCCAAACTTAGTGATACCAGAAAGTATTATTGCATAGTTTTTCACAAAAACAACTTTTTCAGGGAATTAAAGAAAGTCACTGAAGGATTCAAAAAGGTCCCAGAACGTGATGCCATCCAGATCTGGAATCTCGTTCCTGTAATTTTCGTTCTTGCTATTTCTTAACCATTCTTTCAGAGAGATGAAGATGAGGCAAAATCATTCGTTAAAGATTTGGAAAGATGCCCTGATTCACCCATCAGAAAAATCGTTGATTTGTTGAATGAATAATTGGCATAGGGTTTGGGGGTTTATAAATTCCTGTTTATTTTTTCAAAATTATATATCTCTTCATTGAAATGGCCTCTTGTTATTCTTTTTGCGATGATGAGATCAATTTCAACCCATTATAAACCTCTGTGGAGTTAACAAATAAAATTGTTCCCTCACTAATTTCTCGAATTATTTCTTCACGAACAAACAAATTTCCATCTAAAAATTTTCGTTTAAATATTTTTTCTTAAAACATTACAAGACAAAAAAATTTCTTCTACCTGTCTTCATCATGATTGGATTCACTCAGACCCAAATTCAACAGTTCGTACATAGTCACGATATCTCCTCTTTGATGTGCCAAGAAGAAGATGCTCAGAAGATCTGCGAAACAACAGTCATCAATATTCTCGAAGCCTTCGACAAGGATGCTCATGATGATGATATCCAAGAAAAATTGGTTTGCTCAGATGAACAGTCTTGTTGTAATGAGATCTTGATAAAACTTTGCCAAGAAAAAAGGATTGGCATATCAAGTCAACCATTTGATGAGAGCTCTACAACTCAAACTATTCAGAGACTAAGCCACCCACATTTCCAGAGGCTTCAAGTTAGCCAGCAAGGTATGACCGACCTGGCCATCATTGTGATAGCGATGCTACTCTTTGTTTTTCTTATTTTTAGCATCATCAGATTTCTCAAGAAAAAGAAGCAAAACAATTTTGCACAAACTCAATTGAAGAATGAAAACTTAAAGTTCTTACCTAGAGTCGCGATCCCCTCAGATAGAATCTTCAATGAATCAAATAGCAAACTCAGTCAATTTTTTTCATTCCAAAAAGCTGTTAAAAATTTAGAGCCCAACACCAAAATTTTTAGCCCAGCAAATAAAAATGTTGTCCATACACTCAAGCTTGAAGAAGATAATCATCCTTCTTCAGTCATCAATGAAAACATATTCACAAATATCGATAACAGCCCCAAAAGCCAAGCACAAGACTCACCCACAAACAGTGTCAGAAATACTCCAAAAGATATTAATTTCAACATTGAATTCTCAATCCTAGAAAAATCAGCAAGAGACTAGCCCCTCATATCCAGTAAAATACTCGTTCTTTTTTATCCAAATATTTATAGTCTATCTATTTTTTTTATTTCTGTCAAAAGCTCCCATATTTATAAATCTCGTCAGATGTTGAAAAAAATTACATATATTATAATATATCTTCTCAATATTATATTTTCAAACAAGCAAACAAAAAAGACTAATTCATATGATTCAAATTCTCTCTCTCCATATGAAGGTTGAGAAATATAACATAATTTGTCTTTAATTAATCAAAAATCTTTTAAACCAGAGTTTATTAATGACAACCCAAGCGCCAGAATTTCATCTATCTCTAGGCGATAACTCAGCCAGCAATTTTTCGCCCAATAAGTCTGGCGCTTTGACTTGGAAGGTTCCTACTGCAAAAGGAAAAGATGATAGTTTGAAGCAAAACCAAGTCCTTGATAAATCCTTTTCAATCGCCAAAAACCTGGCAGAAATCAAAATGAAACGCAAGCTCATGGAGTCAAATGCACAGCTCTTATTCAACAGACTTCAAGCATTATCATTAGAAGAGCATAAATTAAAAAAGAATACTTCAGATTTGAAAAAGAAATCCTATGAGCTCCTCAATCATAGAGTCTCAAGAGACGTGGAGGTAAATCTCTTTAATACTTCTTCTCTTATCAAATTTAGAAAGGAAAAGACGAGCAGGAACTCAATAAAAGAGAAAAATTGAAATCTGTTCAGCTCGACAAACTCAGAAATACCGTCGAAGAAGCTCGTCAAAAAGCCAAACTTGAAGCTGAAAAAGTTAAAAATCTTATCCTTGAAAAAAGACAACGTGAAGCTCAAGAAATCAGGGCCCAGAGAGTCCTTAACGCTGAAAAAATCATCACTGCTAAGGTTCAACACGTTGACAGTCAGAGAGCCAAGTCTCTGAAAGTCAAAGAAGCTGAAGAACGCTCAGGCAACAAAATTAAACAATACCACCAAATAAAGGCAGAACTCACGAGACAAGAAAGAGCAAAAGAAATCTTTGCTGAAGAGGAAAAAATCAACCAAAAAGAAAAAGAAGTCCAGAAACTTGGGTTGCAAGAGGATGCTATGCTTCAAGTCCTTGCTAAAGCAGAAGAAAATGAGGATAGAGCTCAAACTGAATATCATGATATTTCAAAATTACCAGTCAATGAATTAGTCACCAAGTATGGCTTCTATCTCAAGCCTGGTCAAAGTGGCCCAGCTAGTCCAAACAAATCAATCACAGATGCCGATAATACTTTACACGCAAAGTCACTCTCATATTCACATATACAAATGCATAGTGCCAAATCCTCCAAGTTTTTCTCTGCTACCCTCAAACCTCGAGAAGGAATTAAACGTTCCCTCTTTAACTAATTTTTTTCTCAATATTTGTTTTTATGTAATCACATGGTGTGAATAATGAATAGTGAAAGAGATTTTTTTAGTATTTTTTTTACTTGAAGTATGAAGTAAAAAGTATAAGATATTTCAAGACATAAATAAGTAAATCAATAATTTACTGTTTTATATTATAGAGATTGATGTAATTGACAAATTAATTATAATAGACTGATAAGATATCCAATTTCAAGTTTTTTAGAAAGCTTGAGAAAAGTTATAATGACCAGTTTGTTGATAATGGCTTTTAGCGTCATTTTGGCTGCCTAATCTTTTAGAGCAAGCTCCGCATTCAATTTTAGGGCTTGATAGTTCTGAAGGATGATGGTGAACTCTATAATTTAATTCTTTTGATAAGGTAAATGCACCTTCAGATGCGGCATTATCAAGAGGTTTAAATATAGTCACATCCATCTCCTCAGGCATGTCTTCAGAAATATTTCTTGCTATGACGTCATAATGAACTCCATCATAGAGCAAGTAAATTCTTCTCTTGAAGTTTTGCTCGCTACCAAAAACATTGATTGAAAGACTATTGACATCAATTGTGCAAATCTCGGTATTATAATGTTTTGCTAAAATATCAGCCTCAATAGCTCCTCCCCAATTCTTTCCATCCAAAATCCATTTTTGATATTTTTCATTGTTCATATCCAGATAGGCTTCATTGTACTTTTCTGGATCACTTGCGATGTAGGTGGCAACAACTTGTCTCAAATAGCCAGCATAGTTTCGGCTCTTGTTTTCCATGGCATAGGCAATTGAATTAAAGAGACATGAATTGTCTGCCGGGATAACTCTCTTAATCATAATTAACCCATTCTTATCTGGAATCTGTTGGAATCTTGTTGAAAAAGCTTTGCTATTTTGGGAGTTGAGTCTTCTCAAAGAACTCTGCTTGGCATGGACCATTATTGAGTCTCCTGACACCAAACCAGTGTTCTCCAGAATAGTGTTGTCAGGAAGCTCAATCTTAGTTCGACTTTGGCCAAAGTGCAAAATTACTGATTCAACTGGAATTTCAAATTTTTTCGAAATGAATCTCTTCAAATCATAAAGACTTGCTTTTCCGCTTGAGGAAAGTGTAAATTTGCTTTTCTGATAGATAATTTCAAGTTTCAAAGTGTTGCTCATTGTTTAAAGAAAGCTTAATTAAAATGTTATTATAAAACTGGTTCCATTGCACCCTTTAATAGTGCGCATTTCCTTCAGGACTAATTCTTCTAATTTTAAATTCTCATTCATTCATTCAGCAGCACTGTTTTGTACTATTAATAGACTATTCAGAAATTAATAGTTTTTTTTAATTTTTATCAGTCCAATCAGCTTTCATTACTTCCCCAACATGAACACAAAGTAAAGCAATTTCCTTCTTCTTCTCTTTCTCATTCCATTTCACCTCAGAGATAGAACAATGAAGAACCCGATTTTTCCTCATCAGAAAATACCTGATTATCCAGAGGAATCAGAAATGAATATAAAATTCACTTCACCGTTCTTTTCTAGAAGCTAAATTGCAAAAAAATTAATATCTGTCCTTGACATAAACTTCAACTTGTTCATTAATTAATTAGGAGTATCTTTCTTCTTTCGGTTTATTTCTGACAAACAAACCCTTCCTCTTTCTCTTTCTTCTTCTTCTCATTTACTTTCAAATCTATTAAAAATACAGAAATATCTTGAATTCAAATCTACTGTAACAAATCATAAGAAGGCATTATTTATCTTTTGTAAAAAAATCATTTTCTTTCAATTGGGTTGTTTCCGATTCTTTTAATTAATTAGCTCACACGAAAACGATCCAATATGAAGACAACAACAAAAAATAAAACCAAAAAGGGTGAAGTTCTGGATGATACCAACTTTCAAAAAAACTCTCATCAAGAGGAAGAAAAAGAAAGTCCAAAGAAATATTCGAAAAACCACAATCAACCAAAGGAAGAAATTTCAGAAAATAATAGAGCATTTCAAAAAGCACAAAAGAAAATGATTTACATGGAAACTGACAAAGAACCGAGTGAAATTTTACCAGGATTTTACCTTGGGTCAGTTGGTGCTGCTTGTAACAAAAAAGCATTACATGAATATAAAATCAAACATATTCTGTGCTGCTCTGATGGAATCGAGCCAGCCTATCCTGAAGTATTCACTTTCATTTTTGCTTCCTCTTAGTTCCCAGAAATATGAGTATAAAATTCTCAAGTTGGAGGATACTCCGACTGAAAATCTTCTTCAATATTTAGAAGAAACATTAACTTACATTCATGAAAAAATTTCAAACAACGAAAAAATGCTTGTCCATTGCTATGCAGGCAGATCTCGTTCTGCTTCCATCGTTATTAGGTATACAAAGAGCATCCTCTTCCTAAACTCCCACACATAGTTATTTAATTAAATATCATGCGATGAAGGCAGATCAAGCTTTAGTGTTTGTGAAAAATAAAAGACCAGCTGCTGATCCTAATCGAGGTTTCGTTCTCTAAACTTCTGGGAAAAATCTAACTCTTTGCTTGCTAGGTTTTATGGATCAATTACGAGAATTTGAAAAACAATTCCTTTCCTAAATCTATGAATGAATTAAGCAAACCATAATAACAACAATAACAACATCATTAATTCAGATAGATAACAATTAATAAACAACATTTTAATGAAGAGATGTCGATGTCGTCAAATTCTTTTTTTTATTCAGTAAATTTATCTTTACCTTGTCCAAATCTGTCTGTTTTACAATTCCCTTTCAGGTTGTTGAGATTGGGGTTCGGGTTCGGGATTATTTCGGAAATTTGAACCTTTATAATCTTCTCTTCTATAATTATTCGCTAAAACCATTATTAATTCCACACTTTCGACGAAATATTAACTCGAATGATGATGGTGATGAGATCTTTGGTTAAAACCACCTCTGGAAGAAGGAAAACTGTTATTACTTCTATTGTTTGAATCTCTGGGCTTTAGAAAAATTAAACGATATTAAAACTCAATTATTCACCACGACGGGTGCGTTTTCAGGCTTTTTTACATGACATCTATTACAAGCATCTCTCTTTGCCCAGTTAACGTTTCCACATTCAATACACTTCCAGTCAGGATTTTCATGTTTGCGATCATTAAAATCTCCTATTACACGATCCCTAAAACAAACAAATTATAACTGCTACCTCGAGGGGGATATCTGTTGTTGGATTTATTAAAGTTGTCTCTATTACCATATCTGTCATTACCTTCTCTGTCTTTATTATACCCGGGCTTTCGACTGTAAGCATCCTTTCTCTCAAACTCTCTACTATTACTACGAGATCTGCGACTGGAATTTCGATCTCTTTGGTAATTATCACCTCTTTTGTCTCTTGAATCAAACTTTCTCTCCCCTCTATCACCTCGGTCACCTCTGTCGTCTCTACCTCCTCTTCTTTCACTTCTATCACCTCTATCACCTCGATCTCCACGATCTCCGCGATCTCTATCATTTCTATCTCTATCTCTGTCGCGGTCATCACGATTTCCTCTCTCATCTCGATAACCTCTATGACTTCTATCATTTCGGAAACCTCCTCGATCCCCTCTGTCACCACCTCTAAAGCCACTGCCCTCGCTTCTAAACTTTTGGGGTTGATATCCGTCGAAACCTTTATTTCCTTGCTCACCTTGTTGAGCTGGCATGGGATTATATCCCATGTAAGCAGAGTAGTTCTGTTGAGCTTGGCCTTGGGCGTAGGGGTTGGCATTGTAAGCGGCATTATATGTTTGAGGAATATTTCCACTAGGATTAGGTTGACCGGCTTGGTTTTGGAGATAACTTAGAGCCTGAAGAATTTGAGGATTTGAATTACTGGCTCCTTGTTGATCGGAAAAACTGGGATTGCTGCTGTATGCTAGTTAGCTTAGATTTCCCTCTTCAAAATCAAAACTTACGATAGGAATAGTATTGTCCTTGTGGCGCAACAGGAGTTTGATAATTATATGCTTGCTTAGTATCGACGGGAAAACCGGTATTTACAGGTGGTTGGCTCACATAACCTTGACCTTGGGCCTCAGGGGTCTGCACCTTGGCACCAGGAACACTTTCTTGTCCCTGGACGCCGTATTCTTGACCTGGTTTATAGGTTTGTTGTAATGGAAACTGATTTTGGTACATTTTATGAATTGAATTATAACTTGATTTTAATAGATTTAATTTCTCAATCACTCGTGAAGGAACAGCACTTTAACTTATTTCATTTAAAAAATCCCTCAAAATCTCCAAATTCATCAACCTCATTTTCCTCTCAAGTCAAGATTTATTATTCCAAATCCCTATCATATCCAGACAAAATTTAATTTCTTCAATAAACACTCTTCCAATTAAAAGAACTTGGCGTTTCGACAGATATTTTGGTGACAGAGGGAAATTAAATATCTTTTTTCTAGAATTAATTTTTTAACATCAACCCGTGTCGCAATAAAAATAACAAAAAATCTTTTTCGTACTTTGGTCGATTTCTTTTATATATTTTATCGACATAATAAAACAAAATTTCCTTTTTATTGAAAATCGATTATATCTTCGAATTTCCATATTAGTTCATCATGCAGAATTATTCCACCTCACAACAGCCCACTGTCGGAGGGTCAACTTCCCCGACCAAGCACACAACCACCTCCACCGAATACACTTCACCTGGAAAGTGGACAACAACAACCACCACCACTTCTTATCTCGGTTCAGGAAGTTATCTGAGTGGCCTCCCTGCTGGCTATACAGCCATCAGTAATTCCTCTCTTTGCTCTCTAAAGGTCTCATATTTCCTCTAGGCCAAACTGGAACAGACTACGGAAACCAAACTTCTTATTCCAGCCCTGGACTCAAGCCATCAATCTCTGCAACAACCCTCGGCAGTGAAGGAAAATATTATGATACCACGTCCAACCCATCTCTCTCAAGAGATTACACCTCCTCTTATACATCAGTGAATAGACCTGATTATCAAGGACTCCCTACAACTGATTTAACCTCCAAAATTTACGTTGACACCAGTCCTTCCAAATTAGCTGGCCTCTATACCTCAGGAATCCAAAGTTTCTCAACTTTGGCTACCAAAAAGTCCCCTGAATCAAGCCCAACCACTCAAAGAACCACCACCACTTATTCTAGTAAATTCCTCCTAATTGAGTCTTCTTAAACATTTCTAGGTTCTATTCCTCTAGGAAAAGAAGAGCTTTCTCAGTCATTCATTAGATTGCAATCAGCCAATTCTCCTCAAGGATTATCAACCCTCAATCTCGGTAGAACTACAGATAATCCTGAAGGTACACCCACCTATTATCCCGGTTCATCCATCTACACTAAAAAAGCCTCTCCTGAAATGTCTCCAAAATACCGTTCCCTCCAAAAGGATATCTTGGATAGAGTCCAGAGAGCCTCAGACACAGTTGACAAAACCCTCTCAAACTCCAAAACCCAATCCCCCTCGCTAAGAACTTCACAGCAATTAAAACAAGAATTCTCGGCTACAGTTGAAGGACTCGCCGATTCTCCCTCTAGAAGAGCTCAAGCTGAAGAAGAAAGAATCAAGAGATCTAGTGCTCCCGCTTATCATCTCTCCAGCGTTGATAAAATTCTTGCTGAAATCAAATCCCCTGGATTTGGAGATAAACAACAATTAAGTGCAACAAATCTTAATCAACGTTTCTCAGATGTTGCTGGATCAAGTGAAGTCACAACTTTGAAAGAAGAAAACCAATCTCTTCGCGACCAAATTGCTGCACTCAAGGCATCTCAAGGACAAGAAGGCGAAAAAGTCAAAAGAGCTGCCTTGCCTACTGCCCACTCTGAGGAATCTCAGACTAAAGTGAGAGATCTTGAATCTCAAGTGAGTGAGCTCCAAAAAGAGATTGAGCAACTTAAAAATAAGAGTGCTCATGCTGAAGAATTGCACAGATCTTCAGAACAAAAGTATAGTGAGACCACCTCTAATTACAGCAAACTTGAGGCTCAACTTCTTCAACTCCAAAAAGAAAATGAAGCCCTCCAAGGAAACGCTGCTGAGATCGACAGACTCAACCAAGAGCTCAATACCCACAGGTCTTCAGCCGCAGAACTCCAAACTGAAGTCAGACAACTTCATGAGGCCAGAAACTTGCTCAACCAACAAGACCTTTTGTCTGGAATCCAAAGCCTTATTCAATCAAACAACACATTGAAAGGAGAACTAGACCACCACTTGAAGCAACACGGCTCGAGCTCTGAAGCTGCTGAAGGCAGAATTAGAGAACTCGAGCAAGCAAAAGTCTCTGCTGAAGAGCAAGTCAAGAAACTCACTGTATCCCTTGAAGAAGCAAATTCCCAACTTTCTCACTCAAAGCAGGGCTCAGAATCTCAAGTCAGACAACTTGAAGATGAAAGATCCAGTTTGTTGCAACAAATCCATCTTTTGGTCCAAGAATCCTCTTCATCAACTGCTCAACATTCACAAATTGAAAATATTCACAACAGTGAACTCAGAAACCTCTTTGAACATATTTTCAAAACCAAGTCAGACCTCAACCAATTGAGAGAATCTGAAAATGCTAAAATTCAAGAAATCTCACAACTCACCAAAGCTAACCAAACCTTGAATAACGAGATCGCTTCTCACAAGTCTCAATCAACCGAAGCTGAAAACTCTGTCAGAACTGTTGAGCAACAAAAGAACCAAAGAATCGCTGAACTCGAAGCACAAATTTCTCACCTCCAAGCTGAAAAATCTGGTGATCACGCAAAAATCTCTGAACTCACCAACTCTATCAAGAGTCTCGAAAGCAATTCAGATGAAAAGACCAAAACTCTCATTCACCAAGTCCAAGCTTTGACTGAAGAAAAGGCCTCTCTTGAAAGCCAAGTCTCTTCCCTTCAGACCGAAAATAAGCACGTCACTCAAGAATTGACCACAATCAAAGGCTCTTCAAGCTCCCAAGAAGGCAAATTCAGTGAAGAAAGAATCCTCCTCCAAAAACAAGTCGCCCATGCTGAAGAACAACTTCAAGCCGCCAAAAAGGAAACTCTTGACATAAGAACCAGCCTTCAAAACAAAGTTGCACAATTAGAGTCAGAGAAACTCGAAGTTGAAAGGAAATTATATGAAAACCAAGACGCAGCAAACAAGTCCCTAGGTGGCCTTGACGAGGTCCTTTCGAACTTAAAGAGCACAAAGGAAGCTGCTGATAGAGAAAGGCAAAACTATGAAAAGGAACTCGCTCAAGCCAGAGCACAAATTGAAAGCTTGAAACAAGAAATATCCCAGCTCAAGACAATCCATGAAAATGAATTAAGATCATTGAAAGAAACCAAGGCTACCCTTGAACAAGAGCTCAGAAAATCTGGCGAAAGAGAAACCTCTACTCAAGCAAGCGCAAAAGCAGACACCCAAAAACTCCAAGAAACCTTGAAGAAAGCCCAAGATGAAAATGTGAAATTAAAGCAAGAAATCCAGGCCAAGGAATCAACCTCCCAAAAACAAAAGCAAACTCAAAATCAAGATGACAACAAGAAAATTAAAGATCTCGAAAGCAAATTAGCAAAGCTCACCACAGACCGCGAACATGAACAAAAGAAAATCACAGACCTCGAAACTGAGTCTCGCCTCAAAGATAAACAAATTGAGGGCCTCAAATACGACCTTAGCCAAATGAAAGGCTTCATCTATCAACATCACAACGAGTCTTTGTTTGAACAAAACGAGCACGGTGAAGAGCAAAAGAGTGACAATATCAAATTTACTGTGCCTTCAGAAACATCCTTCACTCAAGATCTCCTTGGCTCTTTTATCGCTGGATCTGAATGGGAAACTGGAAGCATCAAGAGATCCCAGCCAAAGGCCAGCCAAGCTCAAGGAAAAGGTGTCAAGGCTTCTCGCACAGACCTCAACGACTCTATGAGAAGTACCGAAATTATCATTTCTCAAGCAGCCACCAAAACACAGCCTGCCAGCGTTAAAACCATCAAAACTAAAAAGACAAAAGACCAAGACCCTATCCATGCCAGATATGAAGCAATCATCAAAGAACTCAATGAAAAGATTGCCAACATTGATAAATCTCGCAAAAAGGATGCTGAAGTTAAGGCCCTCGAAGCTAGCAAACAATACATCGAAAAGGAGGAAAAACTTGTCTTGGAAATTGAAGGCCTTAAACAACAAAATGCTGCTTTGCTCAAGAAAATTGAAGACATTGAGTGGAACAAAGCCTATGAATATACTGAAAAATCCAAGAAAGACGGAGCACCACAAACTCAACCTGAGCCTGTTCAAGCTGTTCCCGCTGACACTGAAGCCAAGAAAAAGAAAAAGAAGAAGAAGAAGAATAAGACCAATGCAAATGAAAAATCTAAAGAAGAAAGTGATGTCGAATAATTCATATTCCCAATTTTTCATATCCATTTCATTTCATTTCATTTCCTTAAAAAGAAGAACAGTGCTTATCTAACACAATATACATAAAAATAATATTCTCCAAAATAAAATAACTTTCTTCTCGTGAATTTTACGTACGTTTTTTTAACGAAATAAAAAAAAAATTACTCGGATATATTCAAAATAAACTGATGAAGAAACAAGGTGTTTCAACTGATTTGGGCTCATCAAAGGGAAGCGGCAGTGTTTCCAAAAAGTTAACTCAGGTTCAAGAAAGAATTGCCAAAGCTATTGATCTAACAGCAAAAACTGAAACTAAACTTAAAGACATCAAAGATAAAGATTCAGAAACTCAAGAAAGTTCACCTTTTAATTATAATGCTGCTGAAAAGTTCCAACAAAGCGTGAATACCATGACTGACAAAAAAGAAGCAGTTTCTATTAAAGCTCTCAAAAATTTTAAACGTCTCAGAAAAACTGTTCTGGAAACTGCAAGTCTTCAAGTTTACGAAAATGAAATCGAAAAAATTGTTTCCCAAAGCGCCGCGCCGCCTGGAAATGAAGAGGAAGAAGAATATCCAGATGATAATCCAGAACCCTCTCAGAAATTTGCATTCAGCGATAACGAATTTGGCCCTGCCGATAAGGATACTTCTGGATTGAAATCAATTGGTCCAAATTTGAGTCAAAAGACGAGAAAACTATTTTGGCCCAAAATTTCAGATATTGCAGATATGGGAAAAGCCTATTTCATTGAGAATATTGGAGATCCTGAAAACCCTGTAGATTCATTTTGGATTAAAAAGATCATCCAAGGCCAATGTGATAATTTAGATTTTCTCAAGTAGAACTTTTTTGATCAAATGTCACTGAATCTCTTTTAGTGCTCTCATCTTTGTGGTCTCGCATAGCGATCTTTTTAACAGAATCTTCCATCCTGCTTTTGAAAGACACTTCAAACATGGAATTTACTCCTTCAAATTTTTCAAAGTAATCTCTCGAAATTTTTAAACTCCCCTCTAATAACAATTTTCACAAGAACAACAATCAAAGTTATTATGTTTTGGTTGATGATCAAATTCCTGCTATCAAAAAAGAAGATGGAGAATATGTCCCGATTGGTGCTCGGAGCGATAATAATTCTGAATATTGGATTTCTCTCATTGAAAAGGCATACGCAAAACTTCATTTAACTTATGAGAATATGTGTTCTCCAAATTTGAAACTTGCCGATCATTTCTACAGTCTGACTGGCCTTCTTCTTGAAGAAATTACTATCGATTCAAGTGAGATTTTTTTTTCTCCGAGACCTAAATTGTTTAGACTCTTTGGATCTATCACTATTTTGGGAGCTCCTCCTCAATTTCAGGAAATATGAATTACCAATTGCATGCCTCAGAGAAAACAATGGAGTATAAACCCCTTTTATCGCTATCTTCAACTCACCCCTCATCTATAGAATAAAGGACCTCTTTCAGTTGAGGATGGACACATTTATATTATTATTGATGTTTTACAAGAAGATGGAAGAGATATTGTCAAAATTGCTGATCCATGGGCAAATTCTGCAGATTTAATGGAGGATCAAGAAATTCGAGGAGTTTATAGTCTTGACTTTAATATTTTCCTCCAAACCTTCACTAAACTACTTCTCGTCAAGGACTTCCCTGAAAACTGGAGAGGAATCAAATTTGATTGTGAAATCTTGAGTAGTAAAGGAGGCCCAAGCCCACAGAGTAGTCTTTGGGTCGAAAATCCACAATATGTCTTTGAAGTCACCGATAAAGAGGAAGGAAATGTACTTATTAAAATTAGCCTTTTTAAAATTTACCTCTTTCTGTAGATTATTGTAAGGATGCATAGGTATATTGGTATCCAATCACTACAAGCAGAAAGTCTTGGATCGACCTTTGGATTTGCTTTATTCTCCCTCTTATCGAATGAACTCAAAATAAAAACTCCAGATTTCAAGAGACTATTAACTGTCACAAAATCCACTGAAAATGCAAATTATGTTGTTGCAAACCTCAAATTAACAAAAGTACATTTTTTGGTAGAACTATTCGACTAACAAGCTCAAACTTAGGGAAAGTATAGCCTGATACCATTTACTGCGGAGAAAGGAGAGCTTGCCTCCTTTTACTGCGAATTTTTCTTTGAATTTAGAGAAAATCTCATCAACTTTAATTTTAAACCAGTTGACAAAATCCTTGAACCTTCTTTTGTCAGCATTGCTGCTCTGAAACCGAGAATTCTCAAAAAGACTCTCAGGCTTTCTGATTTCGAAGGAACTCTTCTTCATAGAGTTCGAGACAATATTATGTTATTAATTCCCCACACCACCTCAAAAATCATTTACAAAGAGGGAGTCACGTATTTCGTCTTCATTTTATTTAATGAAGAGTTTCTTTTAGACCCAAGTTTGGACTTCAAAAAACCGCAAAACAAGGTGCACTATCAAAAACTTTAGAGAAAACAAATGCCACAACCTCTTCTGCCAAAAGTAAATCATCAATCTCAATCTCTTCTCTAAAATCTCTTAGCTGGAAATTACAATAAAAGACTCTTTGATTTAAAATTAGATGGACAACACGAGTAAATTATTTTCCTCTCTGATTCATCATCCTCCTCTCCGTAGATATGAGTTGACAGCTGCTTTACTTGGTTTAGAAAGTGGAAGAGGTGTTGATGATGAAGAAGATCAAATCAATGAAGAAATTTCAGCATCCATTGAAGATACTGTAGATTTTAGCGATTATGGCTTGACTGACGTGTACTTCTTTATACCAAATTTATTAAATAATTAAAATTTTTAGGGGATTGGATGCGTTGCTTGATCCCATAGCGCAAAATAAGACGATCCGAGTTTTAAACCTTGCAGGAAATAAACTCACAGATCAAATCATCTTTGATTTGTCAGAAAAATTAGAAGTGTCTCATCATTTTGAACTTGAAGAATTAGACTTGTCCAATAACAATTTTGGAAAACAGGGAGGTTTTT
>Ga0182738_1002999_pt1 | contig 19615 bp, 15 predicted proteins | sample eDN5th30CBELigMG_FD_128876 | JGI IMG/M metagenome (GOLD analysis project Ga0182738, IMG submission 128876) | Enriched Miracle-Growth compost microbial communities from Emeryville, California, USA - eDNA 5th pass 30_C BE-Lig MG (version 2)... ... | reverse complement strand
TTGAAGTTGGCCTCATACCCTTCGCGAATGAGCGCCTGGGCCTTGGCTTCCTCCTTGGTCTTGCACTCGATGAATTCGAGGATGTCGGGATGCCAGCACTTCAGGGTCTGCATCTTGGCGGCGCGTCGGGTCTTGCCCCCCGACTTCACGACGCTGGCGACCGCGTCATAAACCTTCATGAAGCTGACCGGGCCCGACGGCTTGCCGCCCCCGGCGAGCCGCTCTCGGCTGGACCGGAGCGCGGAGAGGTCGGTCCCGGTTCCCGAGCCGAACTTGAAGAGCATGGCCTCGCTGGTGGCCAGCCGCATGATGCCCTCCATGTCGTCGGAAACGCTTTGGATAAAGCAGGCCGACGCCTGGGGGGTCTCGTACGCGCTGGTGGCCGGAACGATGGCCCGGGTTTCCTCGTCCCACCGCCAGTTGTTGGCCGGGCCGGCGATGCCGTAGTTATGGAAGAGGCCGACGTTGAACCAGACCGGCGAGTTGAACGAGCCGTACTGGTTGAGGCAGAGCGCCGTCAGTTCGTCGTGGAAGCGGTCGGCGTCTTCGGGGGTGGCGAAGTAGCCGTCCTCGCGTCCCCAATCGGCGATGGTCCGGGTCACCCGGTCGATCAACTGCCGAACCGAGAACTCGCGCTTGCCCTCGGCCGGCGAGCCGTTGCCCGAGCTGGGGTCGCCATAAAAGTACTTGCTGACGACCACGTTCGTCGCCAGTTGACTCCACGACTTGGGGATCTCGCAATCGTGCTGCTCGAACAGCGCGCGGCCCGTCTCGTCCTTGATCGCGGCGCTTCGGAAGTCCCACTCCACCTGGTCGAACGGATTGACCCCGTCCGCGCTGAACACGCGGGGGACGCGCATGCCGGAGCGCTTCTTCGATCGCTCCTTCGCGCCCTCGGTCTCCGCCACGGCCTGATCCGTCAAGCCCGTCGCCTTCGCCCGTTCGCCTGTCTTCGACATCGTGCCTCTCCTGGACGAGGGCGCGAACACGAGTTCGCGCAGTTCGCCCCACTATTTTAACGAGTTGTATTCATTAGTCCAGTGATTTCGCCAAGAACCGAGCGCAACGGGACTAACGACGCGGTGGCCGCGGCACCTGACGGGGAGCCCCTGCTCCGAGGTTGTGGCGACCTGGTGAATAACCAAACTCTTGCCCGCGAATCGCGGCGGGTCGAACGGAATCCGCCTTGGAGGGAGCGCGGGCGCCGGGCGCGACCCGAGCAACCAACAGGCGCGCATAAACCCTAAAACCGGCTACAGCCGCGCCACCCCGCAAGCGCGCATAAACCCCAAAACCGGCTACAACCAAACCGCCAAACGCGCATAAAAAAACCGCTCGCGGCCGGCGGTTTGCCGGGGCGAGCGGTTTTAGGATTCGGAGGCGCGAGCTGGCCGCCGGGATCGCCCTTGTAGCCGGCCTCTGTGAGGCCGGGACCGGCGTCGGATCGCGCCGGGTGCCCCGGGTTCGTCTCGAACCCGGGGGGATGGGCTTGGCCCGCGCGCCCGGGTTCGAGACGAACTCGGGGCACCCGACAAACAGGGGCGTCGCCGTTGCGGAAGCGTGCCGAACAACCGATGCCCCGCCGTGGCGACTCGCTTAGGACGCGGCGGCCAGGCTGACGATCTGGACGGTCGTGTAGGGCTGGCGGTGTCCGTTGCGACGGCGCATGTTCTTGCGGCGGCGGAACTTCTGGATGATGATCTTCTTGGTCTTGAACTGGTCGACGATCTTGGCGACCACGCGGGCGCCGGCGATCTCGGGCTCGCCGACGGTGGGCTCGCCCTCGCCGGCGATCAGGAGGACCTTGCCGAAGACGAGCTCGTCGCCGGCCTTGCCTTCGCGGCGGTCAACCCGGATGAAGTCCCCTTCCTTGACGCGATACTGATGGCTGCCGTCTTCGAAAACTGCGTACATGGTCTTTGAGAAGCTCCTGGCGGAGGGCGGGTCGCGCGCGGAAGAAACAGCCGCGAAAAAAGCCGCTCCGCAACGTCAATGCCGTGTGGTTCCGTCCCCGGGCCGCCATTCCCGCGGGCGAATAAAGGGCAAGCATATACCACGAACCGCCGCGAAATCAAGAGACGATCACAACGGTTGACGCCCGGTTTTGCCCCCGGGACCGCCGATCTCCCGATCGGCGTCCGGGCCACCACCCCATCGTGTTCGGTCCGGCTCGCCCACGCGGCGGACGAAGCCGGATTCCCCCTTCTCCCCTCGCGGGAGAAGGGATGTTCACTCCATCTTTCGGAGGGTCCAAATCCGGGGAAAGTCCGCTCGGGCGCGCCGCGCGATCCGCAAAATCGGCCGGTGGATTTTGGGAAACATGAAATATTCCCCGACCGCCCGCGGATCGTATGAAGTGAGAGGGTCTCGCCCTTCCGCGGCTCTTTGTCAATTCGGTAACGGTCAACGCGCGGGAAATCGCGAAAAAATGGCCGAACGAAGCCAATCTCACGGCCGCTTGGGAGCGCTCGACGCGCGGGAAATCGCGAAAAAATGGCCGAACGAACCCAATTCTCCAAACCGGGTTTTTCCCGTCAAGCTCTTTGATATTCGGGGTTTACAACGCAACCCGCAGTTTCTTGAGGGTGGGGCTCGGGGCCAAACGAACCCAATTTCGGCGAGATCAGACGTGGAGAGCGGTCGGTCCCCGGCGCGATCGCCATTGACGAGGAACGCCCGGCGCGATAACCAGCCGGTCGGTCGCTTCAACTCTCTCTATAAAGAGGAGGGCCTTTCGTTGGTAGCCACGGTTCTTTCCATTGTCCTCGTTGGGCCGCTCCTGGCGTTTTCGGCCGACGGGCTCGACGGCGATTTGAAGCGGATCGACGGGATGATCCTGGCGATCACGACCGAGCGGCCGGTCGAGCGCTGGGAATTCCAGACGGTTCGCGAGGAGTGCCAATCGCTCTTGGATCGGGCCAAGGGCGAACCGGGGCTGGAGGACGCGGCGCGGACTAGGCTGGCCGACATTGATCGGTATGAGCGCGCCGCGGAGTCGGCCCGGCGGTTCGTTGCGATCGTCCGCGAGAGCCGCGAGCGCGACGAGCGGGTGGCGCGGGTGAGTCGGGCGCTTGAGATGGCCGCGAGCCGGCGGCGGCGGGCGTATGACGCGGTGGGGTTCGCCCAGCCCTCGGCCCGCCTGGTCAACGGCCGGAGGGTTTACGCCCTGATCGGCCCGGAGGGGTCGGCGGTCGCCTATCTCGAAATCCCCCCCGGCCTCGACCCCGAGCCTTTGATGTCGCGCCGGGTCGGCGTCCGCGGCCGAGCCCGCTTCGATGGCGAGCTTCGGACGCGCGTCATCACCGTCAGCGACATCGAGGCCCTGGAGGCGAGGCGGAGGTAGGGGGGGAACCGAGCGGCCAACCCTCTTTTGTAGCCGGCCTCCGTGAGGCCGGGACCGGCGCTGGGTCGCCAAGGCCCGCGCGCCGGGGTCACAGCCCCCGGCTACAACGGGTTTTTCTCGTGGGGCAAGGCTCGCGCGCCGGGGTCGCGGACCCCGGCTACAATGGATCGCTTGGGATCGCCGCCTTATTCCTTCGCCGCGGCCTCTTTGGCTTCGGGCTTGGGCAGGGGCTTGCCGGCGAGGAGGGCTTCGATTTCGCCGGTCAGCTTTTCCCGGATGTCGGGGCTGAAGCCGACGTGAGCGGAGCGGACCACGCCTTCGCCGTCGAGGACGACCAGGGTGGGGAGGCCCTCAACCTGGAACTTCTCGCCGATGGAGTTGCTCGGGTCGAGACCGACGGCCGAAACCGCCTTGCCGGCGAGCTTCAGCTCCTTCTCCTCCAGGGTCTTCTCGACGAGCTTGCGGACCTCGGCCAGTTCGGCGGGCTCGGTGTCCTGGCTCAGGGCGACGACCAGGACGTTCTTCTTGTCCTTCTCCAGCTCGTCGACCAGCTTCTGGATTTCGGGGAGCTCGATCAGGCAGGGGCCGCACCAGGTGGCCCAGAAGTCGATGACCACGACCTTGCCGGCCAGGTCGGCCTTGGAGACGGTCTTGGTCTTGTCGGGGCCGTCGAGCAGGGTGAGGGTGAAGTCGGGGGCCGGCTTGTCGACCAGGTCTTCGACGGCGAACCGCTGGGGCTCGCCCTCGCCGAGCTCCGCGGCCGAGTCAACCTTGGTGAAGCCGTCCGGGGGCTCGAAGGCGAACGAGGGAGCCTTGGCGGCGTCGGTCGAGACGGCGCCGGCCTCCCAGCCGAGCTTCGCCACCTTGATTGGACGCCCGTCCCGGGCGCTCTCCTCGATCGCCTTGGGGTCGATCACCAGGTCGACGGCCTTCAGCAGCTTGGTGGCCGGGTCGATCGCCAGGCGAAGGCTCGGGCCGTCGGTCTGCTCGATCAAGAGGGTTTGGCCCTTGGGATCGTCGCCGGCCAGTTGCAGCGAGCCGCCAAGCTGTTCGATGGTCTTGACCGGCTCGGGGGCGGTCAAGAGGTTCGCGAGGATGTACATGGGAACGCCGGCCGGGCCGCCGAAGATCGTCGCGCCGGCGGGACCGTCGCGGAAGGTCTCAATGGTGACGGCGGCGGGGGCGGGGCCGCTCAGGTACTTCTTCAGCGGACGAATCGTGGTCGTCATCGTTTTGCCGTCGCTGAGAAGCTGAACGGGCCCGGCGTCGAGGTTCAGCTTGTTGGGCCGGACGAAGGCCAGCCGAACCGGCACGGTTTGGTTCTCGGACTCGTCGCCGATGGTCATCGAGAGGACGAATTTCCCCTCGTCGGCGTAGCTGGAGAGTCCCTGATACGCCTTGGCCACCTGCTCCAAAAGGGCCTGGGCCTTGGGGTCGGCGGGCTTGGCCTCGGGCCTGACCGTCGGGGGCTTGGGATCTTGGGCCAGGGCCGCGGCCGAAATCAGGGCCGCCGTCAGTCCCAGCGCCGCGGCGAAGCGCGCCGGGCGCGCGGGGATGGTCAACGACATGAAACGTCCTTTGCGGAATCACGTCCGAAAACCCGGATCGGCGGCGAGGCCCCGGTTTCCACCATGAAGCGAGGAGCCCCCGTCCGCACGTTCGACCCGGAATCCAAAGGCCATCGTATCCGCGAAGCCCCGTTGGCGTCGAGGCGAGCCCGGGGGGGCCAAGAAGTAGATTTATCCAAGGATTGGGGGAGGAGGTCTGAATCTCAACGTGGCGCGGGCGGCCCGCCCGCGGTCCAGCCCCCGGGGATCATCCGACGCCGATCCGCGGGCGAGCCGCCCGCGCCACGAGGAATTCATCCCCGCGCCCTATGCGTTATCCCCCGGCCGCAGCAACCGAAGAGCGTTGGCGACGACGACAAGCGTGGTGCCGACGTCGGCGGCGATGGCCATCCAGAGGGTGGCCAGGCCGAAGAGGGCGAGGATCAGGACGAGGGCCTTGGTGCCGATGGCCAGGGCGATGTTCTGATGGATCATGCGGAGGGTGGCCCGGCTGTGGCGGATCAACCAGGGGAGCGGCCGAAGGTCGTCGGCCATCAAAACGATGTCGGCCGTTTCGAGGGCCGCGCCGCTGGAGACGCCCCCCAGCGCGACGCTGACCCTCGCGGCGGCCAGGGCCGGGGCGTCGTTGACGCCGTCGCCGACCATGCCGGTCGGGCCGTGGGTTTGGGAGTACTCGTCGACGGCCGAGACCTTGTCGGCCGGCAGCAGCTCGGCGCGCTGGTCGCCGACGCCCAGCTCAAGGGCGACGGCCGCGGCGGTTCGCGAGTTGTCGCCGGTCAGCATCACCGTCCGCAGGCCCAGCTTGTGAAGCTCGGCCAGGACCTCGGCGGCCTCGGGGCGGGGCTTGTCGGCCAGTCGGATCCAACCCAACGGGCCGGCCGCGGTGGTCAGGGCGACCGAGGTTCCCACGTCGGCGGCGGCCCTGTCCAACTCGTCGTGGAACTCGGGCTGGCAAAGGCCGGTCTCGTCAATGTAGCGGTGGCTCCCCATGTGGTACTCGACCTGGTCGACCCGACCGAGGGCCCCCTTGCCGGGGATCGCCTGGTAGTCGTCGGCCATCGGCACGTCGATCCGAAGGTCGCGGGCGTGCCGGGCGATCGCCTTGCCCAGAACGTGGCCCCCCCGGTCTCCCAGGGCCGCCGCGATTTGAAGGACGCGACGGTCGTCGCCGTCGGAACCGGGGGCGCGGACGACCTCGACCACGTCGGGCCGGCCGAGCGTCAACGTCCCGGTCTTGTCGAACGCCAACGCCCGCAGCCGGCCGATCTGCTCCAGGAACTCGCCCCCCTTGATCAAGACGCCGTGACGAGCCGCCGCGGCCAGGCCGCTAACCACGGCGACCGGAGTCGCGATCACCAACGCGCAAGGGCAGGCGATCACCAAAACCACCAGGCCCCGCATGAACCACTCCTGGAAAAGCGGCCAGTTTACCGCCCCAGCGCCCCCGGAGAGCCAGGCGTGAAGCAAGGGAACCGTCATCACCAGGATCGCCACGATCACGACGGCCGGCGTGTAGTACCGGGCGAACTGCGAGATCCGGCGCTCAACCGGCGCCCTCCCCGCCTGGGCGGCGCGGACCTGCTCGACGATCCGGGTGATGAGGGCGTCGCCCAGGGGACCCGACGCCTCGACCTCAAGCGTCCCCTCGCCGTTGACCGTCCCCGCGAAAACCGGGTCGCCGGGGCCCCGCGAGACCGGGACCGACTCGCCGGTGATCGTCTTCTCGTCGAGGCTGGAGGTTCCCTTGACGATCGCCCCGTCGATCGGCACCCGGTCTCCCGATCGGATCAAGACATGATCGCCGGCTTGAACTTGATCGGCGGCGATGGTTTCGACCGACCCGTCGGAGCCGATCCGCTCGGCGGTCTCGGGTGTGATTTCCAAGAGCCGGCGCACCGCGCGACGGGCCCGATGGATGCTCATGGCCTCAAGCGATTCCGAGACGCCGAAGAGGAAGGCGACCGTCGCCGCCTCATCCCACTGCCCGAGCGCCGCGGCGCCAACGATCGCCAGCCCCATCAAAACGTCGATGCCCAGCCGAAGCCCCAAGATCCCCCGAACGGTTCGAGGAAAGAGCCAGATCCCCCCCGCGACAACGGCGAGGCCGCACAAAACGGCCCGGGCTCGCTCGGCGCTTTCGGGAGACATCCCCAGATGAGGACCAAACCAGCCCGCGGCTAGCCCCAGGGCCAGCATGACGCCCGAGGCGATCGTCGAACTCAAGAGGCCGTGGCGCGACCACCAAGAGCCCGTCGATTCGGGCTCGGGTTCGGCCTCGCCGCCAAGCAGGGTCGTTTCCAGACCGCTCCGCTTGGTGATGGTTCGAGCCAGGCGCGAGGGCTCGACCTCCCCCGCGACGTAATCGACGGTCATCAGCCCGTTCATCAGGTCGAAGCCGAGGCTCTCAATCCCCGGCAAGTCCTTGACCGCCGCGCGGAGGACCTCAACCTCGTGGTTGCAATCGAGCCCGCGCACGCGAAACGCGCATCGAGAACGGTTCGTCATCGCCTCCGCACTCCACCCACGCCCCAGCGCCGACCCGGACATCCCAACACCGCGACGCCCCGAGCCGACCCGGCGCTCTCTCCTTGCCCGATCGACCCGCTGAATTATAAGCTCAAAGGCCCGGATTCGGGAACCGCTCGCCCTGGAAGAGGATCGACGATGGAATCGGAATCGGTATCGGTGTCGGAAACGGAATGCCTGGTCCGCTACGGCCTAACGGGACACGTCGGTTGGTTCGCCGTCGCCGACGAATTGGTTGCGGACCTTCGCCGCGGCGAGCCCGTCGTCATCCGAACGAGCCGGGGGATGGAATTGGGCGAGGTCCTGATCGAGCCGAACGCCCCGCGGGGAGGCGATCGCCGCGCGGGGGAAGACTCAATCGGCGCCTTTGAAGTGCTTCGACGGGCCGACGCCGACGACCTGGCGGCGCGCGGCCAGGCCGAACGACTCCGCGACGAGCGGTTCGCCGACTGCCTGGCCCTCATCACGGAATCGGGCTGGCCGATCGAGCTGATCGACGTGGAGCCCCTGCTCGACCCGACGACGATCCTCCACTACCTGGCCCTCGACGAAGTCGACCCAGCCCTCATCCGAGCCCGGTTCCGCGTCACCCGCGACTACGACGTGACCTTCGAAGACCTAACCGCCGTGGACGCCTCCGGCAAGAAGCGATGCGGCGGCGGAAGTTGCTCCCGGCCCAAGGCGCTGGAGGCCGAAGCGGAATAGATAGAGCGTCGCCAAGCACTCGTCCCCGTCGGCGGTTACGGACAGAGCTTGGCGGGCGCTCTGTTGTAGCCGGCCTCTGTGAGGCCGGGATCGGTGCCGGATCGCAATGGCTCACGCGCCGGGGCCACAGACCCTGGCCACAATGGGCCGGCCTCCTGTAGCCGGCCTCTGTGAGGCCGGGATCGGCGTTGGTCCTCGGCTCACGCGCCGGGGTCACAGACCCCGGCTACAGGATTTTGCGCGCGTCCGATCATTCGGATCGCCCTCCCCCGGCGGGAGGGGGCTTTAAACACTACTTATCACGATCGCGAGCCCCCTTGGATTAGGCCAGCTCATCGGCGGTCTTGTCCTTGTTGGTTCCCGCCACCTCGTCGGGAGTCTTGCTTCCGGTCCGCTCTTGCTTGCCTCGGCCGGTCGCGCCGGGGACGGGGTTGGAGCGGTCGTCTCTGGGTAGGTTCTCGTGTCCGCCGGCCTGGTCTCTCGGGTTGTCGTCGGGCTGGCCGCCCATGCCCAGGGCGCCGTGGCCGCTGCTGGTTGATCCCGATTCCTTGTCTTTGTTTCGAGAGATGTTCGCCATGATGTCCTCCTCTTGGTCGCGTTGGATTCAGCCGATCCGATTACCCCGCAAGGGGCGCGCCGGGGGAGGAGGGATCCGGCGGTCGTTGGGAAACCGGCTTCCCGCGGCGCTAGCGTCTCGCGTTCAAAAGGGCCCGGATTTGGGGGCGGACGGGGTTGAAGGCGTGGTCCTGGATGAACCAGGTTTCGAAGTCGCGGTTGGCGCCGATGGCTCGCCTGAGGTTCTCGGCGGCGGCCGTGGTCCATTTCTCGTCGGTTCGCGCGGCGACGGCCTGGATCTGGGCGAGCGTGTAATACGAGCGTCCCAGGGGAAGGGCGGCGAGCCGGCTGGCCTCCAGGGTTTCCGAGGCGAGCCGAAGGGCCTCGTAGCGGAGGCCGTGGGCCGCGAGCCGCCGGCTGGCCGAGTGCAGGGCGTCGAGCCGCCGGGGCGAGCCCTCGACGTAATCGACCAAGCCCGGGTCGTCGAGCACCCGATCCAGATCGTCGCGGGCCTGACGGAGCCAGAGGGGATTCTCCTCCGACCCTTGATCGAGCACCAGGCAGAGGCGATCGACCCGGCCGACGAGGTTGCTCGGATCGAGCGTCAAGAGCTTCGTCAGCTCGCCCATCGCCAGCGTCGGCAAGCCCGCCTCGCGGACCTTCGAGGCGAGCACGGCGCGCGAGGTCAGCTCGCCCGGATCCAGCTCGACCAGGTCCGCGAACGAGCCCCCGGCGCGCGGTCGCCAGGCCGAAAGATCGGCCAGGGGAAGCCCCCGTCGCGAGGCGGCCACCGAGCCGGCCGCGGGGTCGGCCTGGTCGCCGGCCGTCGGGTTCTGGAAGAACGAGGGGGGCAGCAGCCGCTTCAGCAGCTCATAGCGGTCGATGTCCTCCTCCAGGCCGGTCACCCGCTCGGACGAGGCTCGGATGAAGGCCCGGATCTGGAAGAACTCGGCGCGGTCGGGGGCCGAACCGAGCGCCCGGTTGCACTCCTCAAGCGCCTCGTCGGAGCGCCCCTGGTTCAGCAGGCAGGTCGCCATGAAGCCGCGAAGCAGCGGGTTGTCGGGCCGACGATCCAGACAGATCGCCAGGTCGGCCGCCGCGGCGTCCCAACGGCCCCGGCCGAAGGCGATCACCGCCGAGCGGTAACGCCCCCAGAACGAGCCCGGACGCATCGCCAGGTGCCGATTGTAATGGGTCAGGGCCGCGTCCAGGCCGTCGTCGGCCGCTTCGGCCCCGCGGGCTTCGGCGTCCAGCTCGGCGACCACGCCGTCGAGATACGCCTCAACCCAGGGCGCCGCGCCGGCCGTTATCGCCGCGGGGTCCGTCCCCCACGACTGGTCTTTGAGCCGCTTCGCCAGCGTTCGACGAAGGGCGAGCGCGGCGCGGGGCCAGGCGACGGGGCCGAAGGCCCGGTCGAGGATCGTCGCGGCGCGTCGCCAGTCGTCGGGAGCGGCCGGCCGATCGGCGAGGATCCGACCGTAGCGGAAGGCCTGCTCCATCAGGTAGAGATCCAGATCCTCGCGGTCGACATCCGGCAGGTAGCGGAAGGCGTCGCGCTGCCGCCAGGCGTCGTCGTCGATGAGGCCATAGGTCCGAAGCGCGCGGAGGGCCGACGCCGACGCCTCGGCGAAATCGCGGCGCTTCGGCGGCTCGCCCGGGCGCTGAATGTCGAAGATCGAGGCTTCGGGATCGTCTTGAAGGAGGGCGTACCGGGCAAGGGCCTCGACCTCCAGCCTTCGGCCGAGCTTCCAATCACCGAACACCAAAATCCCCGCGGCCATCGCCACGATGGAGACCCCGATGGCCCCGGCCAAAAGTCCCCGCCTGTTGCGCCTCGCCCATCGCGTCAAAACATGCCGGCGCGCGGGCTCGGGAGCGAAGGCCAGCGGCCGATGGCTTCGCCAGCGATCGAGGTCCTCGGCCAGCTTCCAGCCCCGGTCATACCGGGCTTCGGGGTCGGCTTGAAGGCAGTGGGCCAGGATCGACCGGAGCGCCGGGGAGATCGACCGTCCCGACGCCGCCTCGGCCCGACGAACCAGGGCCGCCCCCCCCTCTCCCCCGCCTCGAAGCCGGGCGTAGCGCGCGGCCCTCGCCGCGGGAGAGTCGTCGGGGTCTCCCTTCCCGTCGCCCCGGCCGTCGAGCGACGGCGACCATCCGGTGATCGCCTCCAGGAGCACGAGGCCCATCGCGTAGAGGTCGGCCCGGTGCGGGTCGACGCCGAACCGAGGGACGCCGTCGACCAGCGGCGCCAACCGCTCGGGCGCCATGTAGGCGGGGGTGCCGCCGAAGTCGAACGCGCGAGCCCTGGCCTTGGCGTCCCCGTCGGCGTCGGTGGCGCGGGCGAGGTTGAAGTCCAGAAGCATCGGCTCGCCGCCGGCGGTGAGCAGGATGTTCGACGGCTTCACGTCGCCGTGGGCGACCCCTCGGCCCCGGGCGTGGTCGAGCGCCTCGGCCAGTCGAGCGGCGATCCAGGCGAAGGCTACCTCGTCGGTCATCGCCCCCAGAAGCCGACGCGCGGGACGCTCTCCGCCCCCCGGGGGGAACTCGGGGGCCGAGAGCGCGTCGAGGTCGTCGAGCAGCCGCCGCCTTCCGGCGCGGGGCGAGGGCCGGGCGCCGGCCCGACGGTCGAGAACCTCGGACAGCGTGGCGCCGCCCAAAAACGGCATGACGATCATCTGAAGGTCGCCGTCGTTGACCTCGGCCCGCGAGAGGATCGGCACGATGTTGGGGTGGCGCGACCGGGCCAAAAGCCAGGGCTCGCGCGAGGCCCGTCGCGAGAACTTCAAGACGACGAGCCGATTCTCCAGGTCGGTCTGCTCGGCCAGAAAGACCCTGGCGAAGCCGCCTCGTCCCATCTCCCTCGTCAGATGATAGGGGCCGACCGAGTCGCCGGCCTCGGGCATGACGCCAATCAGCTCGTCGAGCGCCGCGGCGAGGCCCCGAGCCAGCACGCTGTCGGTGGGATCGAACGAGGGCGGGGGCGCCGGAAGGGTCGGGTCGTCGAACCGCTCGACCACGATGGTTCGGGCCGGGGCCGGCGCTGAAGCTTCGAGGTTCAGCAATCCCATTCCTCGGCCTCCATTCGCAGCCGGGCCGCGTCGATGGTCCGGCGGACGGTACGCTCGTTGATCCCGATGTGGTGGGCGATCTCTTCGATGGTCATTCCCTGGTGGCGAAGGGTGAGGATTTCGACCTCGCGCGGCGGGCGACCGGCGGTCAACTTCGCCAGGCGGTCGCCGGCCTGGAACGTCTGGCTGGGCGTCGGGCCGGGCGAGGGCAGCTCGCGCGTCACCTCGCGGTCGCCCCGCCGGACGTACAGCCGCTCCTCCTTCGCCAGCGAGTACTTCTCGGTTCGGGTCAACCGTCGATATTGCTCAAAAACCTTGTTGCGCGCCACGCCCTTGAGAAAGCCCCGAAGGTGGCTGGCGCTCTCAAACTCTTCGGATCGCGTCTTCAAGTCCTCGAAAAAGCTTTGCCAAACGGCCTGGGCGAAATCCATCGAATCGAATTGCGACCGCAAGGCCCGGGGAAGCTGGCTGCGGACCATCCTCCGCACGTCGTCCTCAAACAGGCCGAGAATCTCCCGGATCGCCGCGTCGTCCCCCGCGCGCGCCCGAGCAATCAGCGCGGGAAGGTTCAGCCCGTCGCCGTTCGGCGACTCCTGATTCTCCGTGGGGCCGCTCACCGGGTCGTCCTCCTCGATCCGCGACCCGATCGCCGCCGATTTCGGGAGCGCGAGACTCGCCAAAACTCACCGCGGGAAACGCGCGGGGCGCGCGGACCCAATGTCGCTAATTAAACAGCCCAGCCTCGTCGCACGCCAGTATTTTAGACGTAACGCTCGAAAAAAGAATAGGACCAGCGGGTTTTGGCGACAAGATCGATTGAAGGAGTCGTGGATGAGGGCGATTTCCCCCTTCTCCCCTCGCGGGAGAAGGCGCCGCGTAGCGGCGGATGAGGGGGGCGCGGCCGGAAGCTGGCGGATTTTCCCCCTCATCCGGCCTGCGGCCACCTTGTATGTCCGTAGGACTCAAAGGCGGCGGTGTTGAAGCCCGGGATTTCCGCTGAAATCGACCTTCGCGGCATCCCGGGCGGAAACACAGCCGCTTCTCCCGCGAGGGGAGAAGGATGCTTGCGCCCCCAATCCATCCCAACCGGCCACTCATCCAAAAAAAATTTTCCGACCGCGTGTCCGGTTTCCCGCGGCGATCGCAACCAGGGGTTTGTTGGCCTTGTTCTCCACTAGGATTGGATGACATCAGGCGGGGGCTGGGCGAGCTTTGACGCTCGTCTCGGTTAAACCGCCGGCGGAAGGATCCGCTTCTCGACGCACCCCCACGATGGCGATTGCGAGCCGGGAGATCCTTCAATGAGTCGGATCGAAGCGAAGGAATGTGTGTTTTCGCGGGATCTTCAGACCTACTTTCGTGACATCGGCGGGACCGCCCTGCTCTCGGCCGCCGAGGAGCGCGAGCTGGCCGACGCGATCGAGCGCGGCGAGCCCGGAGCGCGGAACCGGATGGTCGCCGCGAACCTCAGGCTGGTGGTTCGGATCGCCCGCGACTACCTGGGCCGGGGCATGGTTCTTGAGGACCTGATCGGCGAGGGGAACCTCGGCCTGATCCGGGCCGTCGAGGAGTTCGACCCCCGATTCGGCGTCCGGTTCAGCACCTACGCGAGCTACTGGATCAAGCAGGCGATCCGACACGCCCTGATCAACACCACGGCCACGATCCGTCTTCCGGCCCACATGGTCGGCATCCTGACCAAATGGCGGCGGGCCGAGCGGCTTCTGACCCGCTCCAACGGGTTCGCCCCGACGTTCGACGAGGTCGCCGACCACCTGGATTTGACCCCGACCCAGCGCGAGTTGGTCGCCAAGGCCCATCGAGCCGGTCGGATCAAGCTGGAAAGCGGCGTGGCCGACGAGGACGAATACTGGTCTCCCGAAGAGACCGCCGACGCCGGCGCCGCTCCCTGGGCGACCGTCGAAACCTCCGACGAATCCGCCGAATTGGTCCGCCGCATGAACGGCCTCGACGACCGCGAGCGGATGATCCTCGCCCACCGCCACGGCCTGGGCGGCGCCGACACCCTGACGCTCAAGGAGATCGGCGAGCGGCTGGGCATCACCCGCGAATGGGTCCGCAAAATCGAAACCCGAGCCGTCGCCAAGCTCGCCGCGGGGTAAGGGCGTCGCCTATAATCGGCGGGGGATGCGCGGATTCGGGAGGGCGAGGCTCCCGCCGAGCCAGCGCCGGGCGTGGGGCTCGGCGGGAGCCTCGCCCTCCCGGGAAACGCGCTTCAACCCCCCGGAGGCCTTTTGAACATGCCAACGATCGTCGCCACGCGAACCGGGCGGGCGCTTGAGGTTCGGGAGTACGGCGATCCGGCGGGGCGGCCGATCTTCTTCTTTCATGGGCTGATCGGGTCGCATTATCAGGCGTCTTACGTCGCCGACCGGGCGCGCGAGCGGGGGCTGAGGATCATCGCGCCAAATCGGCCGGGGGTGGGGGCGTCGGAGTACGTCGTTCGGGCGAGCGGGCTGGAGGCCGTCGACGACGTGGAGGACCTGGCCTAGATCCTGGGGCTCGACCGCTTCGGCGTGATCGGCATCTCGGGAGGGACGCCCTACGCCCTGGCGGTCTTGCACAGGCTCGGCGATCGCGTCGAAACCACCACGATCCTCAGCGGCATGGGCCCGGCGCGGTTGCGGGGGTCGCTTCGGGGGATGGACCGCCGGCGCCGTTTGTTCTTCGAGCTTGGCTCGCGGGCGCCCTGGCTGGCCCGTCGGGCGCTCGACCGGGCCGGCGCGCGGTTCCGGGCCGACCCGCGACGGTTCCTCAAGGCGCTGGTTCGAACGTGGTCGATCCCCGACCAGCGGCTTTTCGAGCGCGAGGACGTCTTCGACCTCTTCCTCAAAGACCTGGAGCAAGTCTTCATCCAGGGCAACGGCGGAATCGGCATGGCGCAAGAGCTAAGGCTCTATCGCGACTTCGGCTTCCGCCTCCGGTCGCTGCCCGCCGACAAGCGGGTGACGCTCTGGCAGGGGCTCGACGACACGATTGTCCCCCCCGAGATGGCCTGGAGGATGGTCCAGGCCCTCCCCAACCGCGAGGCCCGATTCATCCCCGGCGGCCACTTCGTCGCCATCGACATCGCCGAAGTCGTCACCGACCGAATCCGCGAGCGGCTCGACGGCCGGGAGTGAATTTTTGTAGCCGGGGTCTGTGACCCCGGCGGGCGGGCCTCCGCCATCCGACGCCGATCCCGGCCTCACGGAGGCCGGCTACAATAGGCCCATCCCCCGCCGCCCTACGCTTCGGGGGTTCCTCCCGGTTCGGCGTGGGCGGGGAGCATGTGGCCGAGCTTGTCGCGCTTGGCGTCGAGGTATCGCTGGCGCTCGACTTCCTCGGGGGCGATGATGGGCACCTGGTCGAGGACTTTCAGGTCGTAGCCGTAATAGACGAAGGCGTTGGTCTTCTTGGGGTTGTTGGTCAGGAGCCGAACCTTCGTTAGCCCCAGATCCTTAAGGATCTGAAGACCGATGCCGTAGTCGCGCATGTCGGCCCGGTGGCCCAGGGCGAGGTTGGCCTGAACGGTGTCGAGCCCCTTGTCCTGGAGGTTGTAGGCCCGGATCTTCTCGATGAGGCCGATTCCGCGCCCTTCTTGGGGCAGGTAGATGAGCGCGCCGACGCCTTCGGCGGCGATCATCTCCAGGGCGATGTGAAGCTGGTCGCCGCAGTCGCAGCGGAGCGAGTCGAGCAAGTCGCCGGTAAAGCACGACGAATGGAGCCGGACCAGGGGCGCTTCGACCGATTGAAGGTCTCCCATCACGAACGCGACCGGCTCGTTGCCCGGCTCATGCTGGACCCGATAGCCGAGAACCCGACCGTGGCCGTATCGCGAGGGCAATTCGGCCTCGGCCACCCGCGAGACCAGCTTCTCGCGCCGTCGGCGGTATCGGATCAGGGCCTCGATCGAGACGATCGGCAGGTTGTGCTCGCGGGCGATCGCGTGAAGTTTCTCGGCCCCGGCCATGACCACGCCGTCGGTGATCTCGCACAAGACGCCCGCGGGGGTCAGCCCCGCCAGCCTCATCAGGTCGACGGTGGCCTCGGTGTGCCCGGCCCGCCGCAAGACGCCTCCCTCTTTGGCCACCAGGGGGAACAGGTGGCCGGGACGAACCAGGTCGACCGGGCGCGTCGTCGGGTCGAGGATCGCCGCGACCGTCCGGGCCCGCTCGGTGGCGCTGATGCCGGTGCGGCAGGAGATGTGATCGACGGGAACCGTGTAGGGCGTCTCGTGAGGCGCGGTGTTGTGGTCGACCATCCGACCCAGCTCAAGCCGCCGGGCCGTCTCGGTCGGGATCGGCATGCAGACCAGGCCCCGGCCGTGGGTGATGAGGAACTCGATGACCTCGGGGGTGGCCTTCTCGGCCGCGACGATGAAGTCGCCCTCGTTCTCGCGGTCCTCGTCGTCGTCGACGATGATGACCCGCCCCTCTCGAAGCGCCTCAAGCGCGTCGTCGATCTTGGAATACTCGTAAGCCATCGATTCGGCCACCTCCGCAAGCCCCCCTTCGCGTCGCGTCGCGCGGCCCTCAAACGCCGCTTTCCACCATTCTACGCAAGGCGGCGCGAAATGTCTGGATTTTCGGGGGGAGGGGGGCCTTGGCCCGAGCAGCTTCCGCGGCGCGCGGGTCGGCCCATTGTAGCCGGGGTCCGTGACCCCGGGACGCTAGCCTCGGCGATCCGACGCCGATCCCGGCCTCACAGAGGCCGGCTACAGAAGAGGCCGATCCGGCGCTCGCCACGCCTCACGGCAGCCGACGGAGCCGAATCTCCTTGAACTCGATCGGCGAGCCTTCGGATTCGAGGCAGAGATAACCGGACGAGGGCCGGCAGTCGGCGCCGCCGGAGACCTCTTCGCCGTTGACCCAGAGGCGGACCTCGCCGTTGACGCCGCGAATGTAATAGTGGTTCCACTCGTTGGCGCCCCGGCTCAGCTCCTTGGTCGGGAAGCTTCGAGAGCCGTCGGGCGAGAGCGGGGGGAAGGGCTTCATCTTCGAGGCGCCGACGGCGAAGACGTCGCCGTTGGTCGTGAACCAGTCGCCCTTCTTGCCGGTTTGCTTCTCGTACCGCTCGGCGTAACCGTGGTCGAGGATCTGAACCTCAATCCCCCCCGGCGGCAGCTTGCCGGGCGGCAGGTCCTTAAGCGCCTCTTCCGAGGCCCAGACGAACACGCCCGAATTTCCCGCGGGGCGGAGATGACGCCACTGGAGGACCATCTCGAAGTTCTTGACCGGCTCCTTGATCCGGGTCACGCCGACGGGCGTCCCCTTGCAGAGCAGGATCCCATCCTTCCAGGTCCAGGTGTCGGGATCGCCGTTGACCGGCGCGAAGTCCTTCTCGGTCAAATCTTGCCAGCCGGGGCCGGTTCCGACCAAGAGATCGCCCGGGGGACGCGACGGCCCCTCGGCGCCCGCCCGGGGGACCGACAAAGCCGCAATCGCCGCCATCATCGACCAAACAAGCCATCGCCGCTTCATGTGCGGGTCTCCCAAGTCGCGAGGGGGTGAGCGAAACCGTTCGAACCTCGGGCGGCCTCGAACTCGCTCGGCCGCCGACGAACCCCGGTTATACCCGAGCCCAGGCGCGGTCTCGACCCTCCGGCGGCGAGGACCCTCGGAATCGGATCAGCGGACTCCGCGATCGGCCTCGATGGGGGAAAGCGACAGCTCGATCATCTCGCCGACCAGGGCGTCCCAGTATCGGGCCGTTCTGACATTCACGCGCAAAAGCGCGAGGCCGGGCTCGTCAAGCCCCTTGGCGAACCAGGGACGATACATGGGGCTCCACAGGGCGTCGATCTTCTCTTGATCGCGGACGACCATCGCCCGGCCCGAGAGCGAGACGTACCGATGATCCTCAAACGAGACGTAGGAGAGGTTGACCTCGGAGTCGTGAAGGATCTCGTCGACCTTGCCGGAATCAACCTTGGTGAAGAACCAAAGCTCGCCGTCGAACTCCTTTTCCCTCTCCCTCTCCTCGTCGTCGTCGCCCCCCGCGGCCATCGGTCGCGAGTGCAAGGCGCCGTCGGGCGCGGTCGTCGTCAACATCGCGACCCGAACCCCTCGGATCATCCGCGCAACCTTGCGCGCGGCGGTTTCGGAAGCCTGAATGCCCATCGCCGTCCATCCTTTCCCTTCGCTTCGCTTCGCGTCACGCGCGGCGGGCTCGTCGAACTTCTCCATCGACCCGCCAAAATGTCTTGCTTATAAGAAGAGGAAAGGGCAAGTCCCATGCCGCGCGAGCGAGCCGTCTCCCGGGAACGCCGATCCCCCGATCGGCATCCGGGCCAATCCCCGATGGGGGAGAAAAGCGACCGGGAGAACGACGGTCCCGGCGAGGGGCGTCCCACGTGTTCGAGGCCGCGAAGGCCGGCGGCTTGCGTCGAGGGGCCGAACGCGGTACGGTCGGACCCCGGCGGTCGAGGGTTCGCGCGGGCGAAGAACCGCGCGAACCCCGACTTTCGGCGCGTTTGGTCGGTGAGCCGGGGCGGGAGGGACTGGAATCAGTTCGCGCCAAGGCGTACCATTCAGTAGAATTAATCCGGCTTGACAAGAGCCCGGACGGCGAGGCGCTGGATCGGTCGCGATCGTTCAGGATTCGCGTCGGCGCGTCGTGGTCGGCTCGGCTTTTCGGCGTTCGCCGCGATTCCAAATCACCGCCGCGGCCAACCGACCGAGAGCCTGGATCCAAAAGGGTCTTCAGGGGCATCGAGCCCGGCGAGGCCGTGAACCAAGCGGGGCGAATCATGGAGCCGCAACCGTCATGAAGATCGCCGACCTGGATTGTTCGACCCGGCCCAGACGACCGACGGCTCGGACCGGGCTCGCGGACGGCCCAACGGAAAGCACGATGATGGCGACGGCCCTGGTTGTGGAGGACCATCCCGAACAGGCGGTCCTGGTTTCCAAAATCCTGGGCCTCCGCGGCTTCCGCCCCATGATCGCCCCCGACGGCGAGACCGGCCTGCTTCTCGCCCACCGCGAACAACCCGACGTCCTGCTTCTGGACCTGATGCTCCCCGACATCAGCGGCTTCGACGTCTGCCGACGATTGCGAACCGACCGGGAGACCATGCTGATCCCCGTCGTCATGCTCACGGCCCTCGACGATCGCGACCACCTCGTCCACGGTTTTCGAGTCGGCGCCAACGCCTACCTGACCAAGCCCTACGGCATCGACGAGCTCTTCGAGGCGATCGCCAAGGCCCGAGCCTGGCGCGAAAGCATGCTCAGCCGCCGGCTCCAGGGCGAGGTCCACGTCGAGCTCAACAGCGAAATCACCCTGCTGCAAGACCTCAACGACTTCCTGATGACCATCTGCCAGGCCACCCCGCTGACCCACGAGCAGGTGATGCAGATTCGCCAGGCGGTCCTGGAAATGGCCCAGAACGCCATCGAATGGGGCAACCACAACCGGTCCGACCAACTGGTGCGGATTACCTACCGCGTTCACGACGACCGGCTTGAGATCATCGTCCGCGACCAGGGCCGGGGCTTCGACCAGGGCGATCTGCCCCACGCCGCGGCCGCCGACGACCCGTTCACCCATCTCGACGTCCGCGAGAAGCTCGGCCTCCGCGCCGGGGGCTTCGGCATGCTGATCTGCCGGGGGATGGTCGACGAAATGCGATACAACCGCGAGGGCAACGAGGTAACCCTCCTGAAGCGGTTCGCCCGATCGAGCGGCCCCCGGGACGATTAATGGCTCATCTCGCCTGAATCTGGGAGGGCGAGGCTCCCGCCGAGCCGACGCTTGGCGTGGGACGAGGATGGGAGGGCGAGGCTCCCGCCGAGCCGACGCTTGGCGTGGGACGAGGATGGGAGGGCGAGGCTCCCGCCGAGCCG
>Ga0182738_1002997_pt1 | contig 19621 bp, 14 predicted proteins | sample eDN5th30CBELigMG_FD_128876 | JGI IMG/M metagenome (GOLD analysis project Ga0182738, IMG submission 128876) | Enriched Miracle-Growth compost microbial communities from Emeryville, California, USA - eDNA 5th pass 30_C BE-Lig MG (version 2)... ... | reverse complement strand
TCGCTCCCGGGTCCCTTGGCGCGTTGAGCGTATCGACCAGCATCGACACCCCCAGCACGTCCGAAAGGAGGATGAACTCCTGCCGCGCGCCCTGGCACTTGTGCCCGACGCGGGTGAGGAACTCGATGCCCTTCATCCATTCTTCGCGGGTCGGTTCGATCTCGGTCACGAAGGCATGAAGATGCCGCACGAGCGCATCGGCGATCTGGCCCATGCGGGGGTCCGGTGCATCGGCAAAGCTCGCGCGGCTGGCGCCGGTGATGTCGTCCGCAGTTACCGTCATGTCCCTCTCTCCCGTTGGCGAGTTACCAGTCTGGGAGAAAAGTCTGCGCTCTTCACCACTCAGGCAAGCGCAAGTTCCCATGTGTCCGAATCAGGCGGAAGCGGAAGCCGCCTTCTGCCGATCGCCCAGTCGCACGATCTGCCACGCCACGAGCCCGACCAGGCCGATCAGTCCCGCGCCAAGGTACCAGGGTGTGTCATGCCCGAAGGCACCGTAGATCAGCCCGAACAGCGGCGGCACGATGATGCGACCGAGCGCGTTGGAGGCCATCAGCAGGCCCATCACCCCGCCCTGCCTGTCCGGAGGCGTGTTGCGGCTGATCAGGGCGCCTGCCGTGGGGAATGCGAGGCTGTGGCCCGTCATGAGCAGGCCCATGAGCAAAACGCCGGTCAACGGCAGGCGAATCACGGGTTGGAGCAGCATGGAGAGTCCGAGCAACGCCAGCCCGATCACGATCACGCGCGGCTCGCCGAAGCGTGCGACCAGCGGCCCTATCAGCAGAAGCTGAGCAAGCAGGCCCCCGGTTCCGAGCGCAAGAAACGCAAAGCCGAGGTCCTTCGCGCTCCAGCCGAAGTTGGCTTCGCTCCACAGGCCGTAGATCGCCTCCATTGAGGCGAACATGGCGATGCCGAAAAACGAGACCACGAACAGCCGCTTGAGCAGCGGCGAAGTGCCCACGAACACGATGCCCTCGTGATAGCGCGGCAGCGGTGCACCGGCGCCGCTCGGCTGCACCGCGTCCTTGAGCACGAGAAAGCTCCACAGTGAGGCAAGCGCCGCGAGGCCAGCCGCAATCAGGATGGGTGCGCGGAACGAGGAAAGCGCGATGTCCTCTCCCGCGAACATCCCGCCGAACGCCGGGCCGAACACAAAGCCGAGGCTGAAAGCCGCGCCGAAGTAGCCCATCGTCTTCGCGCGCTTCTCCGGTGGCGAGACGTCCGCAATAAAGCCCTGTGCCACGCTCAGGGTGCCGGAGAAGAAGCCGCTGACCACGCGGATCAGGACTGCAAGCCACAGGGTAGGCGCGAAGGCGAAGGCGGCGTAGCTCACCGCCGCGCAGGCGGTTGTCACCACCAACACCTTGCGCCTGCCCCAGCTGTCGGACTGGCGCCCCCAGTAGATTTCGCCGAACACATTGCCGAGGCTGTACGCCGCGAACAGCAAGGCGATCCCGAACGAATCCGCGCCGAACACCTGCCCGTAGAACGGCAACAGCGGCAGTATCAGGCTGAAGCCCGCGATATTGATGAACACCGCCACAAGCAGCGGCGGGAGCCGTTTATCCATCGTGTCGAGCGTCCAAAGATCTGCTCACGCACCGCATGGCCGGCAAGCGGGGCCGGCCTGCGCGGCGTACGAATGACGGATGGTTCAACTGTCTTCTCCCTGCGGCGGGAAACTAACAGTCGTTACAATCCGTGCAAGAGAGTGGCCCCGGTTCCCGTTACTCCGCTGCGCCGTGGCAGTGCTTGTACTTGTTGCCGGATCCGCAAGGGCACGGCGCGTTGCGGCTGATGCCGAGCCCTGCGTAGGGGTTGGCGCCACCCTCGACCGCGCTCGGAACCGCTACGCGCTCTGCGGCGGCGACCGCGTTGAGCACGGTTTCCGCACCCGCCATCCGCTGGCCTTCCGGCACCTCGCCAATCCCGCTCAGGGGATCGATGTGGCCGGTAAGGAACTCCGGCAGCTCCGGCAGCTCGATCGGCGGCGGCGGGGCCGAGATCCTGATCTCGCGCGTCATCAGCGACTGCGTCACGTCTTCGCGGATCCGTTCGAGCATATTCTCGAACAGGCCGAACGCCTCGCGCTTGTATTCGTTGATCGGCGTCTTCTGGGCATAGGCGCGCAGGAACACCACCTGCCGCAGCGCATCGAGCGTCGCGAGGTGCTCCTTCCAGTGATAGTCGAGGCGATCGATCAGGATGCCCTTCTCGATCTGCCGCCAGATATCCTCGTCGATGGCGCCGGCCTTCTCTGCCATCTTGGCGTCGGCTAGCGCGACCAGCCGCTCTTCGAACAGCTCAGGCTCGACAGCCTCTTCCTCCAGCCACTCCTCGAGCGGCGCATCGATACCGAGGACCCGCTGGATGGATTCCTTCAGGCCTTCGATATTCCACTGCTCGGGATAGGATTCGGCCGGGCAGGCTTCGGAAACCAGGAAGTTGATGGTGTCGTGTCGCATCGCGACCACGACATCGTCCACCCGCTCGGAATCCATGATCTCGTCGCGCTGCTCGTAGATCACCTTCCGCTGGTCGTTCATCACGTTGTCGTATTCGACGACCTGCTTGCGGACCTCGTAGTTGCGCGCCTCGACCTTCTTCTGCGCGGTCTATGGCCTTCGACAGCCACTTGGAGCCGATCGCTTCACCGTCCGCGAGGTTCGAGTTCATCATGCGGGCGAACAGCGTGTCCGGCCCGAAGATGCGCAGGAGGTCATCCTCGAGGCACAGGTAGAAGCGCGAGAGGCCCGGATCGCCCTGACGGCCCGAACGGCCACGGAGCTGGTTGTCGATGCGGCGGCTCTCGTGCCGCTCGGTGCCGAGCACGAACAGGCCGCCAGCCGCGAGCACTTGCTCGCGCTCTGCGGCGACTTCCGCCTTGATCCGGGCGATCGCGGCTTCGCGCTCCGGCCCTTCCGGCACGTCCCTGAGCTCGTCCTCGATACGGAATTCGGCGTTACCGCCGAGCTGGATGTCCGTGCCGCGGCCCGCCATGTTGGTGGCGATGGTCACCGCGCCGAGACGTCCGGCCTGCGCAACGATGTGCGCCTCCATCTCGTGGAAGCGCGCGTTGAGCACGTTGTGCTTCACCCCTTCCTTGCGGAGGTATTCCGAGAGCAGTTCGGACTTCTCGATGGAGACGGTGCCGACCAGCACCGGCTGGCCGGTCTTGCTCTTCTCGGCGATCGCCTTGGCAATCGCCTGGAACTTGTCGGCGGTGTTCTTGTAGAACTCGTCTTCCTCGTCGATGCGCTGCACGGGCAGGTTCGTCGGGATGGTGACGACGTTCATCTTGTAGATGTCCCAGAACTCGGCCGCCTCGGTGGCGGCGGTACCGGTCATGCCGGAGAGCTTGGGATACATGCGGAAGTAGTTCTGGAAGGTGATCGAGGCCATCGTCTGGTTCTCGGGCTCGATCTTCACGCCCTCCTTGGCCTCCACGGCCTGGTGCAGGCCGTTCGACCAGCGGCGGCCATCCATCATGCGGCCGGTGAATTCGTCGATGATGACGACCTTGCCGTCCTTCACGATGTAATCGATGTCGCGCTTGAACATCACGTTCGCACGCAGCGCCTGGTCGAGGTGGTGGACGACCTGCGTGTTCTCGACGTCGTAGAGGTTGTCCGTGGCGAGGATGCCTGCGGCGATCAGGCGACGCTCCACCTCCTCGATGCCTTCCTCCGTCAGGGAGATGTTCTTCGTCTTCTCGTCGGCCTCGTAGTACTCTTCTTCCAGGTCCTTCACGATGCCGTCGAGCGCGACGTAGAGCTCGCTCTTGTCCTCCGTCGGCCCGGAGATGATCAGCGGAGTGCGTGCCTCGTCGATCAGGATCGAGTCCACCTCGTCGACGATGGCGTAGTTGAATTCGCGCTGCACCTGCTGCCCGCGCTCATGCTTCATGTTGTCGCGCAGGTAGTCGAAGCCGAACTCGTTGTTCGTGCCGTAGGTAATGTCCGAGTGATAGGCCTCGCGCCGCTCGTACTCGCCGAGGTTCGGGACGATCACGCCCACGGTCAGGCCGAGGAAGCGGTAGACTTGCCCCATCCATTCCGCGTCGCGGCGGGCGAGGTAGTCGTTGACTGTGACGACATGGACGCCCTTGCCGGCCAGCGCGTTGAGATAGACCGCCAGCGTCGCGACGAGCGTCTTGCCCTCACCCGTGCGCATCTCGGCAATCTCGCCCCGATGGAGCACGATGCCGCCGATCATCTGCACGTCGAAGTGCCGCATCCCGAGCACGCGGCTCGAAGCCTCGCGCATCGTGGCAAATGCTTCGGGAAGGATGTCGTCGAGGGTCTTGCCGGCTTCCAGCTGCTGCCGGAACTTGACGGTCTGGGCGGAAAGCTCCTCGTCCGTCAGCTGCTGGATTTGCGGTTCGAGCGCGTTGATGTTTCGCACGATCTTGTCGAGCGACTTGACGTAACGGTCGTTGGAAGAGCCAAGCAAGGCCTTGGCGATGGCGCCGATCATTGGGATGCCCCTGAAAAAGAATGAAAAGCGGCCGACGCCGCACCAATGCGCACGTCCGGCCCGAAAATGCGGAAAATCTATGGCAATCCGCGCCCTATTGGCGCGAACGGTCGATCCCGAGCATTACCGTGGGGACGCGAATGGTAACGACCGGACGCGGGCACATCCCCGGTGTGCGGTCGATCCTGTAGAGCCCCTGGGCAAGGTGCATGTCGCCCTGACGATGCGTGGCAACGCACTGCGACGACAGCGAGCTCGACATCTCGAGCCGCACCTCGTCGAACGCTGCGACACGTGCCTGTGCGGGCGCGCCAACGGCGGCGAGGCCCGAAAGAAGCACGAACAAGGTCAGCAGCTTGCGCAACATGATTTGCGATAAATAGGGCGCCCATGCCCCCGCGTCCAGCGGCGAAAGCGCGTTTACGCGCGATTAAGTGCGCTCTAGAGGCCTGCGCATGGACCTCCAGCCCTCTCCCCTCGCCCTGCCTTTCCCGGACATGCCGAAGATCGACGGCGTCACGCCGCGCATCGCGCGCGCCGGGTACAAGGACTGGGGTCGCTGCGATCTCACTTACGTTGAACTGGCCGAAGGCACCGCCGTCGCGGGCGTGTTCACGAGGAACGTCTGCTGTTCGAGCGAAGTCGAACTCGGAAGGCAGAATGTACGTGCCGGGCGGGCGCGGGCGCTGGTGGTCAACGCGGGCAACTCCAACGCATTCACCGGCTATCGTGGCCGCGAGGCGGTCGAGCAGATCATGGAGCAGGTCGCGTCCCACCTCGGCTGCGCGCCGAGCGAGGTGTTCGTCAGCTCGACCGGCGTGATCGGCGTGCCCCTGCCCAAGGACAAGGCCCGGGCGGGCGTCGCCGCGGTGCTCGAAGCGTCCGAATGCTCATGGCAGGATGCCGCCGCGACGATCGGCACAACGGACACGTTCCCCAAGGGCGTCGCGGCTCAGGCGAACATTGACGGCAAGACCGTCAACATCGTCGGCATCATCAAGGGCAGCGGCATGATCGCGCCGGATATGGCGACGATGCTTGGCTATATCTTCACCGACGCGGCAGTTGCGCCGGAATTCCTCCAGCAGTGCCTGTCAGAGGCGAACAACCGCACGTTCTCCTGCATCACCGTCGACAGCGACACCTCGACCAGCGACACGGTCCTCGCCTTCGCCACCGGCAAGGCCGGGAATGCGCCACTCACGTCACGCAGCGATCCCGGCGCCGATGCCTTCGCTGCCGGGCTTCGTGAAGTGTGCCTTGGCCTCGCCCACCTGGTGGTGCGTGACGGCGAAGGGGCGCAGAAGTTCATTGCGGTGGAAGTCGCGGGCGCTGTTTCGGACGAGAGCGCGCGCAAGGTCGGACTGGCAATCGCCAACTCGCCGCTGGTCAAGACGGCCATCGCTGGCGAGGACGCCAACTGGGGCCGCGTCGTCATGGCGGTCGGCAAGGCGGGCGAGCCGGCAGACCGGGACAAGCTCTCGATCGGTTTCGGCGGCGTCTGGGCCGCACGCGAAGGCCTGCCGCTGGCGGATTACGACGAAGCCCCGGTGGCCGAGCACCTCAAGGGCCGCGAGATCACGATCCAGGTCGATCTCGGCCTTGGTGAAGGCCGCGCGACCGTCTGGACCTGCGACCTCACTCACGGCTACATCGCGATCAACGCGGACTACAGGAGCTGATCGCGACCCTATTCGAGCATCGCAGCAACAAGCTTGCGGCAGTTGTTGCCCTGGCACCCGGGCACGCTCGCATAGTCGGCCATATCGAATTGCACGACGAGCGGCTTGTTGGTCTGCTTCGCCGCGATCGCCAGGGCAATCACGCTGTCGATCACCCGCGCATCGGTATTGATCGCCATCGCGTAGTAAGGGATTGCACTGGTGTAGGCCGTGTCAGCTATCGGCGCGCATTTGACGTGGATCCGATTGCCGAACACACCTACCTGGTCGACCCGGCAAGTGCGCGACATGATCTCCGGCGCGGCCATGGCCGGAACGGCGTATTGCAGCGAGCCCAGCACGATTCCGGCGGTGGCCAATGCGAGCAGTTTTGTCGAGAACGCCATCGTATACCTCCTCGAAGGCGACCCTTGGACAGTGAGAACCTGTCCCGCGACCACGTCAAGTCTTGTGCAAAGTGAGGATCGATGACTGAGATTTCCGAAACCAGCCCCCTCAACGCCGCGATCCATGCGCTCGTGCGCGAGGTGACCGAACGCGCGATCCTGCCGCATTACCAGACGCTCGCCGCAGACCAGATCACAGCCAAGGTCGCCGATGACGTGGTGACGGTCGCCGACAACCTCGCAGAAGACATGCTCACCGAAGGGCTGGCGAAGATCATGGACCTTCCCGTCCTGGGCGAGGAAGCGGCCTTTGCCGATGAGCGCGTGCTGGAACTGGCCGCGGGCGATTGCTGGATCGTCGATCCGCTGGATGGAACGCGCAACTTCGCGCGCGGTGAGCCGCCGTTCGGCATCCTGCTTGCCCTGTCCAGCGGCGGCGAGGCCCAAGCGGGCTGGATCTACGACTGCCTAACCGGGAGGCTGTGCGTGGCCGAACGCGGCAAGGGTGCGCTGGTCAATGGCGAGAAGATCGTCGCCCGCCCCACCGGGGAGGATAGGCCGGTCGCTGCAGTCTCGATGGTCTTCGTCGATCCCGACAAGCGAGCGGGCCTCAAGGCCGCGCTCGGAGATCACTACCACCAGGTCGACATCCCGTGGTGTTGCGCCGAACAATATCCGCGGCTGGCGCTGGGCGAGAACGACCTCGCCCTGTTCGAGCGGACGCTGCCGTGGGACCATGCCGCGGCAGCGCTCTGGCTCAACGAAGCGGGCGGCAAGGCGGCGCGGCCCGACGGGTCTCCCTATCGGGTGGACGAATGGCAACGCCCCGGTCTGATCGGAGCGGCCAGTCCTCAGCTATGGGATGAAATGGCGGAGCGGCTTTCGCCGCTCCCCTGAGCTTCAGCTCTTAAGCCGCCGCTGTTTCCGAGAGCGCGCCTTCGATCCAGCTCTTGAGCTGGTTCTTCGGCGCGGCGCCGAGCTTATGCGCAACCGGACGACCGTCCTTGAACAGCACCAGGAACGGGATGGACTGCACGCCCATCTGACCCGGCACTTTCGGGTTCTCCATGATGTCCATCTTGGCGATCTCGACCTGGCCGGAAAGCTCCTCGCTGATTTCCTCCAGCGCGGGCGCGATCATCTTGCATGGCCCGCACCAATCGGCCCAAAAATCGACCAGGACCGGAGTGCTGGAATCGAGGACTTCGGTCTGGAAATTGGCGTCGGTGACGTTCTTGGTGGCCATGCGGATGCTCCTTTCGGTGCCTATTGGCCCAATCTAGGCCGCAGCGGCGCTGAGACAACGGGTCACCGGGAAAAGCTTTCCTGCGCGGTGGATAATGCAGGCTTGTGAGCCGCGAGGATCTCCGGCGAAAGCGCGATCAGCCGCGGAGCATGGGTGTAGAGCAACGCCGCCTCGATCCGCCGCCCCGGATAGATCGTGCCGAGTGCGGCGGCGTATGCGCCCATCTGCCGAAGCGTCGAGATCGGGACCTGATCGAGCGATTCGGGCGGGCGGCGCGCAGTTTTGAAATCGACCACGAGCACACGCTCCTTCTCCACCAGCAGCCTGTCGATGGTGCCGGCAATCACCTGCCCCTCGACGGTTGCGGCAAGTGGCACTTCCGCCAGCGCACTGGGGCCGAAAATTTCCGCCCAGCCCGGCTCGGCCAGCACGGTGAGCGCGGATTCGGCAATGTCGGCCCGTGCTTCTTCCTGAAGATCGGACGCATGACGCATAAGCCAGCGGTTCGCCAGTTCGGCGCGCTCGCGTGGATCGGCCTCCGGAAGGCGTTCGAGCAGCTTGTGCACCAGCACGCCGCGACGGGCCGCCTCGCGCATCATGCCGGAGGGCAAAGGCGGGTCCGGCGATACGTCCTCCCCCGCTGATGACGGCGCCAGCGGCCGCGGAGGCCGCGGTTCGGGGCCGATAGGCGCACGGGCCCAGGAGGGAATCTCGGGTCGGACCTCGACCGTCTTGCCGGCTCGCGGCGGCCGAACCGACGCCAGCTCACCCCACTCGCGCCGCTCGCCCCAAATCGGGTCCGCAATCGGGTCGCCTTCGAACAGGGGCGCAAGCCGTGCGTACCAGCTATCCGGCGCAGGCTCCTTTTCGCGGGAGCCGAGCGCCCCTGCGATGAACAGCGCCTCCTCGGCCCGGGTCATCGCCACGTAGAGCAGGCGCCAGTGCTCCTCGCGGTCCAGCCGCGCCGCCTCCGCTTCGACCTCGAGGATTCGCGCGGCCTTTTCTTCCTTGCGCAGCGAGGGCAGCGGGATCGTGCGCCCACCACCGCCCGGAACATCTTCGGTCAGCGCATGCCCGCGCACCGGCGAGGCATCCGGGTTCCCCGCAGCATCGGCGAGAATGACGATCGGGTTCTGCAGGCCTTTCGACCCGTGCACGGTCATCACCCGGACTTGCCCGCCCGGCCCTTCGGACTCGCGCTTGAGTTCGCCCTCACCCGCATCGAACCACTGGATGAAACCGTGCAGGCTCGGCGTCTGCGTGGTCGCAAATGCGAGGGCAGCGTTGACCAGTTCGTCAATCGGATCTTCGGCCTCACGCCCCAGCCGCGCTACGAGCTTCGCCCTGCCTCGCCAGGGGCCAACCAGTATCCAGTGCAGCAAGGCCTGCGGCGGTTCGTAATCGGCCAGAGCCAGCAGCGGGTCGAGCAGCCCGCGCGCCTGCGCGACATCTGCATGACGCGAGCGACGCAAGTGATCCCACAGCGAGACGCCCTTGGGGCGCCAGACGTGCTCAAGCACCTGCCCTTGCGTCCAGCCGATCAGCGGCGAGGCAAGGAGGTTCGCGAGGTTGAGATCGTCAAGCGGCTGCGCGGCGAAACGCAGCGCCGCCATCAGGTCCTTCACCGCCAGCGGGGCGCCCAGCCGCAAACGGTCGACACCCGCCACCGGAACGCCGGCCGCGTGCAGCCTCGCGACGATCAGCCCGGCCAGGTCCTTGCGCTTGCGGACCAGCACCATCACATCACCCGGTCCGGCGTAGCGGGGATTGTCCTTGTCCTTCACCAGCGGAAAGCCATCGTCCATCCACTGGCGGACCTGACGGGCGATACGCTCCGCCAGCTGGCGGTCGGAACGGGCAAACCAGGTGTCCTCCCCCTCGTCAGGCGGTGCCTCGTCGCCCTCCCCGCCGATCACGTTCCACATTGCGACGAGGCCGGGACGATCCTGGCCTACGTGCGGCTCGGGCGGCGCATCGAGGCCGAACGCCTGGTAGCCGATCGCCTCGATGGCCCGGTCGACAAACTCCAGCACCGGCATTGCGCTGCGGAAAGACTGGTCGAGCCCAAGGTCCTGCAGCTCGCGCATCCGCGCCCGGATGCGCAGGTCTTCCAAGCCTTCCTTCGCCGCACGAATGGCCTCGCGGAATCGCTCGCGCGCAGCGCGAAAGTTCTCCGGGCTGGTCCCCTGGAAGCGGAAGATCGCCTGCTTGAAATCGCCGACCGCGAAAATCGTGCGGAGCTTGTCGTCCTTCTGGCCGAAGCCGGAGAAGAAGTCGCCCGCCAGCGCCTCGACGATCTGCCACTGGGCCTCGTTGGTGTCCTGCGCCTCGTCGATCAGGATGTGGTCGAACTGGCGGTCGAGCTTGTAGCGGATCCACTCGCCCAACCCGTCCTTGGACAACAGTTCCGCCGCGCGGCGAATCTGGTCGTCGAAATCGATCAGCCCCTCGCGCGCCTTGGCCTCGTCCCAAGCGCGGGCGAATTTGCGGCCGATGGTGAGCGCGGGCGTGAGGAGTTCGGCGACCGCCAGCAGCCTCTGCCGTTCGATTACCGCATCGAGGCAGTCTCGAACACGCTCGGCGTAATGGGCATAGTCCGGCAGGTGCTTCTCGACCGAGGTGAGCGAGCGCGGCTTGCCCTCCTGCGTGAACAGCGCCTTCTCCAACTCAGCCAGCGAGGACGCGCGAAGCGCCGGGTCCAGCCCCATCCAGCTTTCGACCAGTTCCGCGCATTTCAGGCCGGTAGCGGCACCCCAAGCCGATTGCGCTTCGCAGCAGGCCCGCAGCGCGGCGAGGTCGAAGGCGGCGTCGGCGCAGAGTTCTGCAAGGCTAGCCTCGTCCGCATCGGCAGCAAGGCCGAGCAACTGCCGCACGCGGGCGTCGAGCGGCGGCTCCCATGCTCCGGGCCCGATCCAGACCTCGCGCGCCTCGGCACAGCGCATCAGCCAGGCCTGCACACCATCTGGCCCCATCCGCAGGGAGAGGGTGGCCAGCGCATCGATCTCTTCGTCGCCAGCCTTGACCAACAGCTCCGTCAGGACCTCGCGGGCCAGTAGTTCCCGGTCGCGGTCCTCCATCGCCTTGGTGCCCGGTAGAAGCCCTGCTTCCTCCGGGAAAGCGGCGAGCAGCCACGTGGCGAAAGCGTGGATCGTATCGATCCTGAGACCGCCACCCGGGCAATCCAGCACGCTGGCGAAGAGCGTCCGAGCCCGCGCCCGCGTCTCCGGATCGACCGGCGCGCCGAGGTAGCCGAGTTCCGTCGCCAGTACCGTGTCATCGAGGCGGACCCAGCGCGCGAGCACCTCGTTTACGCGCACGGCCATTTCCGCAGCGCCGGCCTTGGTGAAAGTCAGGCACAGGATCTGCGACGGATGCACATCCGGTTGCAGCAGAAGCCGCAGTACGCGCGCGGAAAGCACCTGCGTCTTGCCCGTCCCCGCCGATGCCGACAGCCACACGCTGCCTGCGGGGTTCGCGGCTTCGAGCTGCGCGCCCTTGAGCGGATGCACCTTGCCGCTCATGCGTTTTCCTCGCGAGCGGCACGCGCCTGCCACTCGTCCAGCCGCATGAGCTGGTCGTAGTCATTGTACACATCGAGATCGGGATTGAGCCGTGCAGTGAACGCCTCGTCACCTGTGATCCAACGCGTGACTGCATCGACGAGATAACGCTCTGTCTCAGGCAAGTAGTCCTCAAGCGTTACACCGCTCCGCATCCTGCCAGTTTTCACCGGAGTTTTTATGTAACCGAACTGCGTGTCGCTCTTATCGCTCTTACCGAGCGACCAGTACTCAAATGTGGTGGGATCACCGACCACCCCTGGGATGCCGCCTCTCTTCGCCATCAACCCGACGAGACCCAATTGAAGTGCGAAACCCTGCTCCACCTTGGCCGCGGCTGGCGGTGCGCCGCTCTTGTAGTCCACGATCGCCAAGGTTCCGTCGGGCAGGTGATCGATTCGGTCCGCCCGGCCGACAATGGTGACCCCGCCCGCCTTCATTTCTCCCTCGACTTCCACTGCCATCACTTGCCGCCCGTTGGCCGCCTGCGACTCCACCTCCTGCCCGATCCATTCGAGCGCCGCGAGCAGGCGCGGCTCCCACAGCGCGCGCATCAGCGGGTGGGCGTTCATTTGCCGCAATTCCTCGAGCGCGATCGTCCGCAGGTCGCCGCGCTCCTTGTGCCAGCGTTCGAGCGCCTTGTGCGCCACCTGCCCGCGCCATGCAGGCGACGGCTCGGCATCGAGCGGATCGAGCGCCCGCAGGCGCAGAATGTGCGAGGCGTAGAACTGGTACGGGTCGCCCCGCAGCCGGTCGAGCGCAGTGACGCTGAGCGTGACCTTGCGCTGCTCGGCCGTGGGTCGCGGCGCGGGGCGCGGATATGGAGGCGGTTCGCTCGCCGGAGCGTCGAGCGCGCGGGCCAGCGCGGGGATTTGCGTCTCGCGATGGCGATCCAGCAGGTCCTCGCCCAGCAGCGCCTGGACCCTGAGCAGGAAGCGCGACGGGATCGCGGGGCCGTCGGCATCGCGGCGGGAGCGGCTCAGCACCACTTCCGGGGCACCGAGGGCCGCGGCAAGGTCGTGCGCGGAAAGGCCGATGCGGAAATCCGCGCCCGGCACGCCCAGCGCACGCAGGACGGCCGGAGCAAGAAGCGCATCGGTGCGCGGCGCGGCGGGCCATGTGCCTTCGTTGAGGCCGGCACAGATCACGAGATCGGCCCGGCTCATCCGCGCCTCGATCAGGCCGTAGATTGCCGCGCGCGGGTGACCACCCCATGAGGGCCGCACCGCGACCCGATCCATCGCATCGCGCAGCATCGCCGGAAGATCGCGCGGCGAGAGGGTGAAACCGGTATCCTCCGCAGGCTCGCGCAGCCCTTCGACGAAGGCGGCGAGCGAGCGCCCGTCCTCACGCGCCCAGACAGCATCGCCGCACAGCGCCTCTGCGGCTGTGGCGAGCGTGTCGATCATCGTGGCCAGCTGAGCCTCGTCAGCCTCGCCGATCTCGATGACCGGCGCGAGGATCGCGGTGACCTTGTTCCACCATTCTCGTGCGTCATCGCGCACGAACTTTTCCAGCGGCTGCAGGCCCGGCTCCTGACGCGGGCCGCGCATCTTCTTTTCCATCGCCCGCGCGTGATCGAGCCAATCCGCGCGGCCCTCACCGGATGCGACGAGCGGGTGGGTCAGCAGCCCCATCAATTGCACGGGAGCCGCGCGCTCGGCCATAACCTCGGACAGCAGTAGGAGCACACGCCCTGCCGCCGTCTGCGCGAGAGGACGGCCCGCAGAATCGTCCGCCTGTATGTTCCAGCGCTGCAAGTGAGCGACGACGCGCCCAGCCAGCCCGCGATCCGGCGTGACCAGCGCCACCCGCTTCTCGGGAACCTCGAGCGCCTCGCGCATCAGCAGCGCGATCGCCTGTGCTTCCTCTTCGGGGTTCGCGGTTTCCATCACCCGCACCCCGGCCATGCGGCGTTTCTCGGGCGCGAGGGTCACCCAGCTCTTGCTGCTCTCCGGTGGCAAAAACAGGCTGGAGATCGCGTGACTGCGCTCCGGCGGCCCCTTCCCCAGACCTGCACGGTGCCACGGCTGCACCTCCCCCCGCGCGATGCCCATGCGGTTCAGCAGGAGCTTGAGGTGATATTGCGGATGGGTAACCGCATCGTCCGGTGCGAACGGCGGGCCATCGTCCGTCTTTGCCCCCGCCCGGCCAAGTTCTTCCCACGCCTCGGCGTCGAGGTTGAGGTCGAGATCGGGAAGCACCACCGCGCCGTTCGGCAGTTCCGCAACCGTCCGCAGCAGGCGGGCCAGCGCGCGGGAGGCGCTGGTGACGCCGGCCGCCACGATCGGGGTCTGCGGCGGGCTTTCGCGCCAGCGCTTGCGCGCATGGCGGAACATGCGGTTGCGGCGGTCGGCGGGATCAAACTCGCCGCGCGCGAGCAGTTCGGCCAGCCAGCGATCCTGGACCTTGATGAACAGGCGAAGGTTGCGAATCCAGTGGTCGGAGAGATCGCCGAGCAGGCTGAGCACCTTCTCCTGCACCAGCTCCTCGGGGCCGATGTCCTCCACCAGCAGGCGATCCATCGTCCGCCCCATCTCGAACGCGAGGCCCAGCAGGGCGTTGCCCTTGGGCGCATCGCTCCCCTGCTCTTCGCGGATAATCTGCGCCAAGCGCAGCCAGCGCCGCGTGAGGTCGGCAGCAGGCGGAATCTCTGAACCTGCGCCCAGCGGATCGAGCAACGGCCCCAGCGTCTCGTCGAGGTCGAGATCGCCCACTGCCACCATTCGCGGCATCAGCAGGCCCTGCCCGGACAGGCGGATGAAGGCCTCGGTCACCGCGCGGACGGCACGGCTGCTGGGCAGAAGCAGGGTCAGGCGCGCGAGGCCGATGTCGTCTTCGGCGTAACGCGGCAAGAGACCGGCAACGAGCGCATCGGCGAACCCGCGGTGCGCCGCGATCGAGTAAACCTTCGGCTGACCCCGCTCAGCCACGCTTCAACGCGGCTTCAGTCGGCGCAATAGCGCCCGGATGGCCGACTTCGAACCACTCGCCAGTGAAGCGCACCCCGTAGAGTCGATCCGCCTCGATGGCCCGGTTCCACAGCACGTTGGTCGAGAACGGCCCTTCCGGCGCGTCTTCGAAAAGCCGGCGCGACACGAGCTGGATGCCACTGTAGATGAACGGCGCCACCCGGCCGGAACGGCGGCGGCTGACCTTGCCGACCGCATCCATGTGGAAGTCACCCTTGCCCACATAGTTGTGCGCAGAGGAATGGGGGACGAGCAGCAACAGGGCGTCCATCTTGTCCGGGTCCCACGCGCGGCTCAGGTCTCCGAACGCATCGCGCGGCCCTTCCAGCCAGATGTTGTCGCTGTTCACCGTGAAGAAGGGATCGGGCAGCAGCCCCGCCCGCAGCGCCTTCACGATGCCGCCGCCGGTCTCGAGCAGCTTGTCCCGTTCGTCCGAGATCGTGACGGCAGGCGCCGCGCGTTCCCTGACATGCACTTCCAGTGCATCTGCGAGGTAATGGACGTTGACCACGGCCTTGGCCACGCCTGCGGAGGCCAGCCGATCGAGTGCATGGTCGATCAGCGCCTTGCCTGCGACGCGCACCAGCGGCTTCGGCTGAGCCGCGGTCAGGGGACGCATACGTTTGCCCAGCCCTGCGGCGAGGACCATCGCCGTATCAGATGCAAGAGCGTTCATAGACCGATCCCCGCACCGCGCGCTTCACGAATTTCAGATGGAATATTGGCGTCGAACCAGTGCGCGACCGGCTCCAGGGCCGGGTGCGTAAGGTCCCGCTCCAGCGCGTCCCACACCCGCGGGATCATCGGCAGGTAGCGAGCCTTGCCGTCACGCTTCCACAGCCGCGCGAAGATGCCGACGATCTTGGCGTTTCGCTGAGCGCCGAGGCGTGCATAGTCCGCCTCGAAATCCGGGCCCGGCTGGGCGGCGGAAATGTATCGATCGAGCATCGCGCGTTCGAGCTCCGTCGAAACGTCGCGCCGGGCATCCTGCAGGAGCGAGACGACATCGTAAGCGGGATGTCCGACAAGTGCGTCCTGGAAATCGATCAGCCCCTGTGCGCCGCCTTCCAGCAGCATGATGTTCTCGGCGTGATAATCGCGCAGAACCGTCACGCCGGGCGCCTGCCGGGGAAGCAATGGGACGAGCACTTCATCCCACGCGCGGGCATAACCGGCTGCGTCCACTTCGAACCCTGCGGCGGGGCACCACCATTCGATAAACAGCCCTGCCTCACGCTGGTATACTTCCATGTCGTAAGGAGCGAACGGACCGGGCGGCGAACGATGTAACAAGACCAGCGCATCGATCGCGCGTTCGTAGGTGGCCTGTTCCGCTTCGGGGTTGAGATCGAGCCAGTCACGCATGCGGTCGTGGCCGAAGTCCTCGATCAGGACGAGACCTGCCGCGCGATCCTCGGCATAGATCGCAGGCGCCCGGTGCCCCTGCTCGATCAGCCAGTTGCCGACGTCTATGAACGGTCCGGGGTCTTCATGCGGCGGCGGCGCGTCCATCAGCATCGCGCTGCGCCCGTCCTGACGAATCCTGAAGTAGCGGCGGAACGAGGCATCGCCCGCCAGGGGCTCGATCTCGGAGCGGCCCCAGCCTGCGCTGGAGAGGAATTCATCGATGCCGGCGGGGAGACTCTCGGGCGATGCAGTCATGGCAAGCGCCCTAGCCAATTCGCCCCTGCCCGGACAATCGCCCGCCGCCCTTCATCCGCAAATTCCAGCGAGATCGAGAGACAGCCCGGCTCGTGCGCGAAGCCACCTGCGTTCTCCGGCCATTCGGCGAGCAGGGCCGCACCGTAGCGATAATCGTCGAGGCCCAGTTCCTCTGCCTCGTCGGGCCGCTCCAGCCGATAGAAGTCGGCATGGACAAGCGGTAGCCGAACCCCGGGCGGATCGTACGTCTCGATGATAGTGAAGCTGGGTGACGGCACTTCGCCATCGTGCCCCAGCGCTCGAATGATCGCACGGGCGAGCGTGGTCTTACCAGCTCCCAGATCGCCCGAAAGTGCAACGGCGTCACCCGCCTGCAAGACTTCAGCGATGCGCGCACCAAACGCCTCCATCGCGGCTATATCCGGAAGTTCGACCGTCGTGTTCACGGCAGCGTGATTGTCGCCGTAGTACCGACACCCTTCTCGCTGCTGAGGTCGAGCCGTCCGCCGTGCGCCTCGATCAGTTGCCGCGCGAGCGGCAGGCCGAGGCCGGTGCGGCGCGTTCCATTCTTCTGCGAAGGATCGAGCGAGAACCCGTCGAGCGCGCGAGCAACCTCACTGGGTTTCATGCCCACGCCGTTGTCGGAAATGACGACCTTTGCCCCGTGCTTGTTGCGGGACAAACCGACGAAGATGCGCCCGCCCTTCGGCGTGGCGGCGATGGCATTGTCCAGGATGTTGCCGATCGCGCGCCCCAACCTGCGCTTGTCGGCCTGAACCGAACCGGCGCTGCGATCCCCGCGCAAGTCCAGCGAGAGTCCGCCCGCGTTGATCGCCTCCTCGCGCTCGCGCACCAGCGTCGTGAGGAAGGACAGGAGCTCGATCTCCTCCGTCGCGATCGGCAAAAGCCCGGCCTCGCTCTGGGTCATGTCGAGCACGCTCTCGATCTGGGTCGAAAGGCGCTCCACCGAAGCGATGATCGCGGCAACGTATTCCTTGCCCTGCGGGGTAAGCTCGCCAGCAATGCCGCTCTGCAGCAGCTCCGCGAAACCGCCAATCGAGGTCAGCGGCGTACGGAACTCGTAGCTCATGTTGGCGAGGAAGCGCGTCTTGACCGCGTCGGCTTCCTCGAGTGCCGAGGCACGCTCGCGCAGGGCATCTTCCGCCCGCTTGGAATCGGTGACGTCCAGCACGGTGAGGAGGCCGTTTCCGTCCGGAAGAGGAACGCCCGCGAACTCCAGCGTGCGGCCATCGGCAAGCTCGACACGCCCGCCGCGCTGGCGCCGGTCCAGCGTGGCTGCGCGAACCACGTCGCCGATCGCCTTGCGCTGCGCCGGTTTGGCCAGTTGCTCGCCGATCCTCTCGAGCAAGCCCTCGATCCGGGGGTGAGCGTCGAGGTCTTCCTCCGTGAGGTTCCAGATGCTGGAGAAGCGGCGGTTCCACAACTGGATGCGGCCGTCGGGTGCGAACACCGCGAGCGATTCGAACAGGCTGTCGAAGGTTGCGGTGCGGGTGCGGAGCAAGGTGTCCCGCGTAGCCGACAGCGCGAGTTGCTCAGTGCGGTCCTCCGCGACGAGGACGAGGCCGCCGTCCGGCATCGGCTGGACCACGATGCGCAGGTGAGTACCGTCCGGAAGAGGCCAGGCCTCTTCCCTCGGAGCGTCGGTCGAAAACCACTGGCCCAGTTCACGTCGCCAGGCCGGGAAGTCGCGCACTTCGGGAACCCGGTGAGCATCTCGCGCAATGTCGAGCCAGCGATCGAACTCGGGCGGATCGGCCTGGCTCGTCGCGGGCAGCGCGAAGATGCGCCGGAACGGCTGGTTCGAGAACGCCATCCGCCGCTCGGCATCGAACTGCGCCACGCCGATGGATAGCTGGTCGAGGAGGAGGCGCTGCGCCTCGCGGAAGGCGCGGAAAGCACGCGCCTGTTCCTCCATTTCCTCGATGTCGACCGCGTAGCCAGCGACGCCTTCCTCGCCCAGCGGCAGGTCGGAAACGCGCAGCGACCTGCGCTGGCCGTCGATCGTGGCCGGGACGATGCGCTCCACCGCCTCGTCCTTCGTCCGCGCCCGCTCGGCGATTTCGGCCGCCGTTTTCCCTTCGACCGGCTCAACCAGCTCCACCTGGTCCCGGATCACGGCCTCCGCGCTTTCGGCGCCGACCGCGCGGACGTAGGCGCTGTTGACTAGTCGCAGCTTGCCGTCCGTCCCGCGGAACCACATCGGCAACGGGGCCGCTTCGATCAGGCCGACAAGCGCCGCGAAGTCGCTGCGCGCACGGGTGGTTTCCTCCCGCATGCGGGTCAGCTCGTGCTCGCTTTCGGAGAAGTCGAACCACCACACCAGCGCTGCACCGCCCGGTGCGATCTGGCTGTCCGCAAGATGGCCGCGCAAGGCCAGGCTGCGGCTCGAACCCTGCGGCGTCACGACCATGCGGAATGGCGCCGCCGTCTTCTGCGACCGGCGCACCGCGTCGGTCAGTTCGGCAAGCTGGAATTCGGTGAGGCCCTTGCCCGGCCCCGTCAGCTCACTGAGAAAACCAGGCGTCCGGTCGAGCCCGAGCCACGCGGCGAGCCGGTCGGGAGCCTCGATCCGGCCATCGGTCCGCACCAGCAGCGGGACTGCCGGCGAATCCTCGATCATCCGACCAAGCCGCATGGCATTGCGGCGGGCGTTCTCCGCACGGCGCTGCATTCCCCGCGCGCCCAATACCAGCCACGCAGCGCCAAGCGTCCACGCTGCAAGCAGCAGGCCGATCAACACCAGTGCGGTGGGGGAAAGCTCCATGGGAATCAGCTATGCCGCGAGTGCGCGCGATGCAACATGGCGGCGCTGATCCGGCACCGACGCCGGGGATAGATCAATAGCGGTAGTGATCCGGCTTGAACGGCCCATCGACCGGCACGCCGATGTAATCCGCCTGCGCTTTCGAGAGCTTGGTCAGCTTGGCCCCGAGCTTGTCGAGATGCAGCGCGGCGACCTTCTCGTCCAGGTGCTTGGGCAGCACGTAGACGTCATTCGCATACTCGTCGCCCTTGGTGTAGAGCTCGATCTGCGCGAGCACCTGGTTGGTGAAGGAGCAGCTCATCACGAAGCTTGGGTGACCGGTGGCACATCCGAGGTTCACGAGGCGCCCCTTGGCCAGGATGATGATCTGCTTGCCATCCGGGAAGGTCACCAGGTCAGTGCCGGGCTTCACCTCGTTCCACTCGTAGTTATCGAGCTGGCCGATCTGGATCTCGCTGTCGAAGTGGCCGATGTTGCACACGATCGACATGTTCTTCATCGCCTTCATGTGCTCGGCGGTGATCACGTCCTCGTTGCCCGTCGCCGTGACGAAGATGTCGGCGCGCTGCACCGCCTCTTCCATCGTTACGACCTCAAACCCTTCCATGACCGCCTGCAGGGCGCAGATCGGGTCGATCTCGGTGACGAGCACGCGAGCGCCGCCATTGCGGAGCGACTGGGCCGAACCCTTGCCCACGTCGCCGAACCCGGCAACGCAAGCGACCTTGCCGGCCAGCATCACGTCGGTCGCGCGGCGGATCGCGTCGACCAGGCTCTCGCGGCAGCCGTAGAGGTTGTCGAACTTGGACTTGGTCACGGAGTCGTTCACGTTGATCGCCGGGAACGGCAGCT
>Ga0182738_1002994_pt1 | contig 19632 bp, 18 predicted proteins | sample eDN5th30CBELigMG_FD_128876 | JGI IMG/M metagenome (GOLD analysis project Ga0182738, IMG submission 128876) | Enriched Miracle-Growth compost microbial communities from Emeryville, California, USA - eDNA 5th pass 30_C BE-Lig MG (version 2)... ... | reverse complement strand
CTGACCGGGCGTCTCCGAAGTTCGGAGCGGGGAGGTCGAATGACAGGTTGCTCGACGGCCTTTTCGCTCCAAATTTCGATCGGCGTCGCCCTGCTCCCGCGCTCACGCAGGAGCTGCCTGACGCCTCCCATCGCTCAAGTCGGCAATGACTCTGAGCACGACCGTGACCCCGACCGGAACGGGCTCAGATGGCCCGTAACGTGCCGCCGTCGACCGCGAGGGTCGCACCGGTGACCCACGACGCGGCGTCGCTGCACAGGTACGCCACCGCGGCGGCGACCTCGTCGGGGGTGCCGAAGCGGCCGGCGGGCGGGGAGGTGCGAGCGAGTTGTCGGGCCATGACCTCGTCGACGGCGATCCCCCGCTCCCGGGCCGAGGCCTCGGCGTTGGCCTTCACGAGCTCGGTTTCGGTCACCCCGACGAGCAGGGCATTGCTCGTGATGCCGTGCGGCGCGAGCGAGACCGACAAGGTCACCGACAGATTCACCAGCGCGGCCTTCGCGGCGGAGTACGGGGCGAACAGCGCATCCGGGCGCCGGGCACTCGTCGACGCGACGTGCACCATGCGCCCCCACCCGGCAGCGCGCAGCATCGGCGCGCATGCGACGGCGAGGCGGGCGGGCGCGACGAAGTTCAGAATGAGGTCACGGTTCCAGTCCTCCGCCGTCAGCGTCTCCAGCGGTTTCGGCGCCGCGCCACCGGCGTTGTTGACGAGGATGTCGACCCGGCCGAATCGCTCGGTGCACGCGGCCACGATGCGCTCGGGCGCGTCGTCGTCGGTGATGTCGAATGCGCCGGCGGCGGCCCGGCCGCCGGCAGACGTGATCGTCGTGACGACTCGCTCGAGCTGCTCGACACCGCGGGCGACCCCGAACACCGCGACCCCTTCGTCCGCGAGCCGCAGGGCCACGGCTTCGCCGATTCCCGCGCTGGCGCCGGTCACGACCGCCACGCGTCCATCAAGGCCGAGGTCCACGGACACCGACGGTAGTGGCTCAGCTAATCTGACACTCGTGTCACCTTTCGCGTGCCGGGGAGACGACTCGACCGACCCCATGGCCACGGTCGACGGGGTGACGATCCCCGAGGTCGCCGACCGGGCGCGGATGCGTCGGGAGCGTCATGCGCGTCTGCAAGCGCAGCTCGTCGCCCACGACCTCGACGCAGTGCTGCTCGCAGGCTCGGCGAACGTCGCGTACGCGGTGGGCGCAGATGCCCCGGCGTCGGACCCCGCGCGATCGATGCTGGCCCGCCAGGTCGCCCTCGTGGTGCGGGATGCCGCCGTGCCCCACCTGCGGACCCCCTACCCGGAAGGCGCGCCCGTCGAGCTCGATCCGGACCGGGTCGGCCCGGTCGCCTACCCGGAAGGCGCGCCCGTCGAGCTCGATCCGGACCGGGTCGGCCCGGTCGCCTACCCGGACCTCGAAGACGGCGCTGCCGACCTGGTCGCTTGGGTCGCCGAACGCGTGCCCCCTGGGGCACGGGTGGGCATCGACGAGGTGACCCACCCGATGCAGCGGGCGTTCGCGGCCACCTCGATCACGCTGGAGTCCGCGCAGCGGGTGACGACGGCGGCTCGGGTCACGAAGACCGTGGACGAACTGGCGTGCATCCGTGCGGCCGAGGCGCTCACCGAGGCGGCGATGGTCGACGCGCTGGCGGCGCTGCGCCCCGGGGTCCGACAGAACGAGCTCACGGCGATCTTCCTCAGGCGGATCTTCGAGCTCGGCGTCGAGAACGTCGGCGTCGACCCGATCTGGCAGCCGATCCCCAGGTTCAAGGCCGACGGGCCTCGGACCGTCCACGGCGATCTGGCGTTTCCCACCGCCTCGACCCAGGCGACGCTGGCCGAGGGCGACGTGATCTGGAACGACACGGGGCTGCACGTCGGTGGCTACGCGTCGGACTTCGGGCGCACCTGGATCGTGTCCGACGATCCCCGGCCAACCGCCGCGCAGCTGGCGCAGTACGCGACGTGGCGGACGATCGTGGCCGAGTGCAAGGCCCTCGCCGCGCCGGGGGTCGACACGCTGCAGCTGTGCCGCCTGGCCACGAAGATCAACGGCGGCACCAGACCCTGGTTGGCGCACTTCTACCTGGCGCACGGCATCGGCACGTCCTCGGCGGAGCTGCCCCTGGTCGGCACCGATCTGGGGGAGGCGTTCGACGAACGCCAGGTGCTCGGCCCCGGCATGGTGCTGGTGTTCGAGCCGGTGGTCTGGACCGAGGGGGTCGGCGGCTACCGGGCCGAGGAGATCGTGGCGGTGACCGACGACGGCACGGTGTCGCTGAGCGGCACGTTCCCGTGGGCGCCGTTCCCCGAGGAGGTGCCGTGAACGCCTCGGTTGCCGTCGCGCCGGGCGGAATCGTCCCGCTCGCCGACGGTCCGGATCTCGCCGGTCTCCGGGTCCGGCGTCGTCGGCGGGTCTTCGACGCGATGGCTGCTCACCGGGTCGACGTCCTCGTGATGGGTCGGCCCGCGGAAGTCGCCTACGCGACCGGAACCCGCCAGCTCTGGTTGGCCGGCAGCCGGCCGTTCGGCCCGGCGGCGATCGCTGTGGCGGCGACCGGGCGGATCCACCTGTTGGGCACGTCCGACGACGGCGTGCCCGACGACGTCGGCTTCGGCGACCTGTTCGCCATGTCTTGGAACCCCGCGCACGTGCGCGCCGCCGTCGCCGCGTTGCCCGGTGTCGCCGAGGCCCGGCGGGTCGCCACGACGTCGGGCACGGTCGGCTTCGAGGCGTTCATCCGATCGGTCGCGCCCGACGCGGTGCTCGTCGACGGTGCCGCGCTGCTCGATGCCGTCCGGCGCGTCAAGGACCCCGACGAGGTCGGCTGCATCGCCGCGGCGACGACCCTGGCCGCCGATGCGTTGGCCACGGTGGCGGCGCACGTCGCGCCGGGTGTGTCCGAGCGTGAGTTGCTCGCCGTCTACCTGGGACGGCTCGGCGAGCTCGGCGTCCCGACCCCGCCGACCGAGGGCATCGTGTGCGCCTGGTCGCCCGACGAGTCGCCGGTGTTGCGCCGGGTCGCGACCGATCGCCGTCTGGCCGTCGGTGACCGGGTCGTCCTCGACGTCGCCGCGAACGTCGCGGCGTACGAGGGCGGTGTGGGCACGACCGTCGTCGTCGGGCCCGACGGCATCGCGGTGTCCGAAACACCACCGCCCGCGGCACGGCGCGCCGCGTCGGTGTACGACGCACTGGCCGCGGCGTGTCGAACGGGCGCCAGCGGGGCGGAGGTGCGACGCGCGGTGGTCGCAGCCGGCGGGACGATGCCGCCCGAGGGCGTGCTGACCGGCGTCGGGCTCGGTGTCGAGCCGCCAGTTGTCGCGCCGGGTGTCGGCGACGCCGCGGTGCTCGAAGCGGGCATGGTCGTCGCCGTGTCGGCCTGGGTCGTAGACGCAGACGACGGCGGCTGGTTCGAACGGCGGCTGCTCCGCGTCGGCGCGCACGAGGACGGTTCTGTCGCACCTATCGGCCCGGTGGCGGCGCCGCCCGCGCCGCGACCCTGGCGAAAGACGAACCGATGACCGACTCCGAAGCGCCCGCGGAACCTCCGGCCACCGCGGCGGCCCGGGCGGTGGTCGACCTCGACCATCACGACCCGGCGTTCCACGAGCGTCGGGTCGCCGAATGGGCTCGGTTGCGCGCCGAGTGCCCGGTGGCCTGGAACCAGCACCACGGCGGGTTCTGGATGGTGGCGGGGCACGAGGAGGTGGGCATCGCAGCGCGCGACGCGGTGACGTTCTCGAGCCGGTACGAGCCCGAGCCGGTCGACGGGATCGACTACATCGGTATCGTGGGGGTGCCCCGTCCTCGGCGGGTGCCCAAGGCCGGTATCGCCGAGGTGGAGGGGCCCGGTCACCTCGCCCTGCGCCGGGCCATGAACCCGTTCATGGTGCCCAAGGCGACCGCCGTGGTCGAGCCGCTCATGCGCCAGGTGGCGACGTGGTTCCTCGACGAGCGGATCGAGTCCGGCTCGATGGACCTGGTCACCGATTTCGCCACTCCGGTGCCGTCGGTGCTGACGATGGCGTTGGTCGGGTTGCCCCTGGACGACTGGCGGCGCTGGGCCGATCTGTTCCACGGTTCGCTCGCGCACGACCCGGGCGGTGATGCGGCCCGTCAGACCCGGGACCATCTGCCGGCCATGTTCGCCCAGATCGACGAGTTGATCGCCGACCGGCGAGCGAACCCCCGCGACGATCTCGCCACCGCGTTGATCACGATGGACGTCGATGGCGAGGCGCTGAGCGACGCCGACATCACGGCGGTGTTGTGGAACCTGATCGGTGGGGGGCTCGACACCACCGCCTCGCTCACGTCGCTCAGCCTGCACCACCTCGCCGCGCAGCCCGAGCAGCGTCGCCGGATCGCCGAGGAGCCGGAACTGATGCCGTTGGCGACCGAGGAGTTCCTGCGGTACTTCTCGGTGAACGAGACCCTGAGCCGCACGGTCACCTGTCCGACGACGCTGGGTGGCCAAGCGCTCGGGGCGGGCGACCCGTTGGTGCTGAGCTGGGCGTCGGCGAACCGTGACGCCGCGGTGTTCGACCGTGCCGACGAGGTGGTGATCGACCGGGAACGGAACCCGCACCTGGCTTTCGGGGTCGGGCCGCATCGCTGCATCGGCATGCACATCGCCCGGGCGATGTTCGGGGTCATGCTCCGCGAGATCGTCACCCGCATCCCCGACTACGTCGTCGACGCCGACGGCGTCGTGTTCTACCGACCCAACCCGGAGGTGGTCGGCATGGTCCACCTGCCGGTCACGTTCACGCCCGGGCCGAGGGTCGGCCCATCCTCCTGCCCCTTCTGACGCGACTCCGGGCGGCCGACCACCTGGCGCCGGCGTCCGGGAGACGCCACGGCGCGGTGGTTGTTCCGGCAGGCGTTCAGGATTTGGGCGACTCCTGGACGCTGGGTGGCAGCGCGGGGAGGCCGATCGCGGTGGCAGCTCGACGGAGACGGTCGTCGAAGCTCGCGAGCGGCAGGCGACGGGTGGCCGCCACCACGAGCGCGCAGCAGTCGGGGAGCTTCAGCCCCGTTTCGATGCGGAGCTCGGCGAGGCGCAGCGGTTCGTCCGCGACCGGTTCCGCGACGTTGACACCGAGCGAGGTGAGGTCGTCGAGCATCTCCCGTCCTCGGCCGGCTCGGACACCCCCCACGAGGACCTCGGCGAGGTTCACCGAATGGACGAAGAGGCGTGCGGTCGCGTGGTCAGAGAGGAGCCGGGTAGCGGCGGCGTGGTGGGGGTCGCCTGCCGCGAGGTGGGCGATGACGGCACTCGCGTCGAGGACGATCGCTTTGCTCGGCGACCCCGGTGGGTCGCCGAGGTCAGCCATCACGGTCAGGCATCACGGTGTGCCGCCATCGCCGATATCGGCACGTCGATGCTGCGGCGGTTCATTCGGGCCAGTCTTCGCGCAGGCGCGCCAGAAAGTTGCCGTCGAAACACTCGTCGTACTTGCCGCTCGTGGCATCGATCGCGGCACGGCGAGCGTCGAGGTGCGCTGCCTGCGCGTCGTCGAGTGCGGCGGCGCCCTCTTGGATCAGCCGCCGCAACAGATTCGAGCGACGTTCGCCGGGCCAGCGTCGTTCGGCCGCGTCGAGCGCACGTGCCACGTCGGGTGTTTCGGTGACTTGGTAGCGGGGCAGAGCGGTCGGCATCTCGCCAAGTGTACCACCAAGGGAATAAGTGGGACACCGATCGGCGGAGGTCCCTCCCGCGCACCTGTCGGCGCCGCCCGATCTCGCGAGAACATCGGCCGACTGCAGGATCACCGGGATGCCGACCGCGAAGTGCGCCGCTCCTCGGGCAGTGACCAGAGCCCTCAGGAATTGCACGCAAGCCGAGTTGGCCGACCCGCCAACGAGTTGATCACGTCGTCGCGGCGATCGAGGGCGCGTCAGTCGTCTGGCGACTGGGCATCGATTGCGACATCGATGAGTTCGGTCGAACCTCGGCCATGAGCAGTCCGAGCGTCGCGCACGCGTGGACGGTCACGCCGGCCTGCAGCACCATGCGTGCATTTTCCATGCCCGTCACATACGGCGGTAGTTCGTCCCAGTCGGTCGCGAGGCGCTCGACAGCGTCGGGAAGTTCATAAGCAGGAAGTCGTGTCGCGACGGGATACCGCCGGACCCGCGTTCGTCGGCGAGCTGGTGGTCGAGCGCTTCGAAGAACGTCTCGGCGACGCGAACCCGGCGTCGGCTCACTTCTGAGCGTCGAGTGCAGCTCGCTTGGCCAACGCTTCGGTGAACTGCGTCCGGGCTCGTTCGAGAAAGGCCGGGTCGACCTGGGACAGGTCGGTGATGGTGCGCTCGGCGTGGAGTGCGCGACGCTCCTCGGGGGACATCATCTCGAGTTCGGTCATCGGGACGAATCCGGGCACCTCCATGCGACCAAGTTACCGTGCCGGTCAGCGGCTGCGGACGGGCACCGTTGTGCGAACCCTGGTGTCTCCTTCACGCGGTCATCACACGATGCCGGTGGAATAGCGCCGTGAATCGCTCTCGACTCGTGCATCACTCGCGCACCCGGATCGCCCGTGGGGCGCTCGTACTCGCTGCCCTCGCAGCGGTCGGTGGCTGTGGCTCCGGCGCGGCGTCCGGTCACCGGGCGGCGGTTTCGACGGGCCCGACCAGTTCGACGCAGGCGATCGGCGGCGCTGGCCCGACGGCGAAGCTCGGCACCGGGTCGACGTCGCACACGATCGAGGAGTCCGGCACGACGCGGACCTATCGCACCTATGTGCCGTCCGGCCTGGAGGCGATCAGGGCCGTTCCGCTCGTGGTGATGTTGCACGGTGGGTTCGGCTCGTCCGAGCAGGCCGAAAGCGCGCACGGGTGGGATGCCAAGGCCGACGCGGAAGGGTTCGTGGTCGCGTATCCGAACGGCGACGGCAAAGCCTGGAACGCCGGCACCTGTTGCGGAGCACCCGCACGCAACGGCGTCGACGACGTCGGGTTCGTGACCGACGTGGTGCACGCGGTGCAGGGCCAGGTCAGCATCGACCCGCGCCGCATCTTCGTGACGGGCATGTCGAACGGGGCGATGATGGCCGAACGCCTCGCGTGTGAGACGAACCTGTTCGCTGCGGCCGCATCGGTGGCGGGGGCGCAGATGGTGCGGTGCGACGGTGCGCATCCGATCTCGATGCTGCACATCTACGGCTCAGCCGACGACCACGTGCCTCCTGACGGCTCGTCGGGCAAAGGCATCGGCAAGGTGCCCACGCATCCGCCGGTCGCCACGTCGATCGCCCAATGGCGGAGCCGCGACGACTGTGAGCCGCCGAAGATGACGGTGCAGGGCGCGGTGACGACCTCCACCGCATCGTGCGCGGCGGGCCGGGCGGTCACCCTGGTCGCTGTGGCCGGAGCCGGTCACCAGTGGCCGGGCGCGCACGTGTCCAAGCCCAGGATCCGCAAACTGCTTGGCATGGATCCGCCGTCGACGGCGCTCGATGCGACGGCGACGATCTGGTCGTTCTTCGCCGCCCACCCCGCGCCGTAGCAGCGCCGGGAGAGAATCGGATGCCGGGGCGTCGAGCGGGACCACGCCGAGGTCGAGAGCGCCCGGGGTCGGCGCGTCCAACGGGCCGGGCTTCGGGTGCCCAGGCACCACTCGACACGTCCGTTTCGCCGACCAGCACGATGCCGATCTGTGATGCCCACTGGCACCGGTGGTCGGCTTTGCAAGGCCGGGGCCCATCCTTTCGTGGGAGCGGGTCGCGTGGTCCGCGAGCGGCGGCGTCGTCAGCGCAGCGTGGTGCGGCCGAGCTCCTGGGCGGCGCGGGGGACGAGCGGCTCCGGAGCGAACGGGCCGGCCTCCACCGACGACAGGTCGACGACCGGTAGCCGCACGTTCGGCGCGAGCGTGTCGAGCCAGGCGATGGCCATGGCCACGTCGTCGACGCCGAGGGTGCGCATCGGAAAGTGCACGTCGTCGAGCATCGGGGTCGCGACCGGGCCGATGACGACCGTGTGCACGGCGATCCCGTCCCGCTCGACCTCGCCGGCCAACGCTGCGGCGAATGCGTTCAGCCCGGCCTTCGATGCCGAGTACGCGGCTTTGCCGGGTTGGGGCGCAGTCGAGGACGACGACGAGACGAACACGAAACGTCCGCCCGCGGGCATGACGGTGAGTGCCGCGGCCGCCACGACGAATGCCGAGCGCAGATTGGTGCGCAGCACCGCGTCGAACGCCTCGATCGACTCTCTGCGCACGAACGTCCCGGCCATCACCCCCGCGGCATGCACGACCAGATCGACACGCCCGGCCTCGGCGACCACCGCGGCGAAGGCGTCGGGGTCGGCACAGTCGGCGGCGACCCAGCGAGCGCCCGTCGCCGCGGCGGCGTCCCGCAGCGGATCGGGACGTCGGGCGGTCAGCACGAGGTCGTAGCCGGCGTCGGCGAGCCGGTGGGCGGCCGCCAGTCCGATGCCGCTGCTGGCTCCGGTGATGATCGCTAGCCTGCGCTGGTCGGCCATCCCGAGGAGGGTAGTTGTGGCAGTACTTCCCGGTATCCGAATCGACGATGACGGCCCGGTCCGGATCGTCACGCTCGATCGTCCCGACGAGTTGAACGCGTTCACCGACGAGTTCCACGCCACGTTCGTCGAGTTGTGGCGTGCCGTCGCCGACGACGACGGGGCTCGGGCGGTGGTGCTCACCGGGTCGGGGCGCGCCTTCAGCGCCGGGGGCAGCTACGCCGACTTCGAGTTGCGCCGGGTCGATCGGGCGGTGCGGCGTCGCAGCATGCGTCTCGCCCGCGAGTTGGTGACCGCCATGCTCGACGTGGAAGTGCCGGTCGTCGCGGCGGTGAACGGTCCGGCTGTGGGACTGGGGGCGACGGTGGTGACCTTGTGCGACATCGTATTCATGGCCGAGCGCGCCTTTCTCGCCGACACCCACGTGTCGGTCGCTCTCGTCGCCGGTGACGGCGGCGCGGTGAGCTGGCCGGCGCACACCAGCCTGCTGCGGGCCAAGCAGTACCTGCTCACCGGCGACCGGATGCCCGCCGATGTGGCGGTCGAGCTGGGGCTCGCCAATTTCGCGGTGCCGGGCGACTCGCTGTTGGCCGAGGCGACCGCGTTCGCCCACCGTCTCGCCGACCAGCCGCCCCAGGCGCTCCGGGCGACCAAGGCGATCCTCAACCAGCATCTGCGCGCGAACGCCGTGCGCGCCCTCGGCTACGGGCTCGCCGCGGAGTCCGCGGTGCACGACACCGCCGAGTACGCGGCCGCCGCCGAACGACTCCGGTCCGATCCGTGAACGATCCGCGAACGGACGGTTCGTGCCGGGCTCGCACGTGCTGCAGGCGCTGAGGGGACGATGACGCCCACGGGGCCACAACCCGGTCGCAGCGCGCGTTCGCCGTTGATCGCGGCGCTGGACCTCGCTCCGCATCCCGAGGGCGGTTGGTTCCGGCGCACCTGGCAGGCGTCCGACGAGGTCGACCTGCCCGACGGCCGCCGTCGACCGCTCGCCACGTCGATCCTGTACCTCCTCCAAGCGGGGGAGGCGTCGGCCTGGCATCGTGTCGCCTCGGACGAATTGTGGCTGGCGCACGTCGGGGTGGTCACCCTGGAATTGGGCGGCACGGGCGCCGGGCCTCGACCCGATCGCCGCTCGGTCGTCGGTACCGACCCGACCGACGGCCGGCAGCCGCAGACGTGCGTGCCCGCGGGCACCTGGCAGCGAACGTTGCCGGTCGCGACCGACACGTTGGTCTCCTGCGTCGTGTCCCCAGGGTTCGACTTCGCCGACTTCGTACTCCACCAACCGGTGGGCTGATCCGGGAAACGGCTCCTCGGATCGGTGCGCCACTGCGCGTCGAAGCAACCCGGTCGTACGACGCGGACGCGCATCGCATCGATCGGCATTGCGCACGACCGTCCCCAGCATCGAGTGGCCGCGTGATGCAACGTTCTGCGAGCTACCGACTGTCGGTGATAGCGTCGCCAAGTCGCGCGAGATCAACACCGACCGCGCGGCTCTGGAGGATGAAATGAAGTCGCGCAGCAAGGCCGGAATCGCCGGGTTCGTCACGTTGATTGCGGTGGTCGGGGCAATGTTCCTCACCGCCTGCGACGCGCCCGCCGCAGTGCTCTCAGGGCAGTTGCGATCATCTGAAACGGGCAGGTCCGCACCTGGCGTCCAGGTGAGCGTCTACTCGTCGACCAGTGAAGATGTCGTTGCACAAACCGTCACCGACGAATCCGGCACGTACCGGTTCACTTCCGGTTCGCTTCCCGACGGAACGTACCGACTGCGCTTCTCCGACTCGGATTGGTTCTACCATGCGGCCGACTGGTCAACGGCTGCGAACGTGCCGGTTTCGGCATCGAATCCGGCGCACATAAGCGAATCGCTCCGTCCCGCCAGTGGCTCCGTTTCGGGCATGGTCACGAGCTCGGGCCATCCATTGCAGCGGGCCGCGGTCACCGCGTTTTCGACAACAAACCACGTGCAGGTTCAGTCGACGGTCACGCTCGCTTCAGGCGAATACACGTTCAGCGCCCTTCCGACCGGAACCTACTATCTCGAATTCTCGAGCACGTTCCTGGCGACGCGGTATTCGGGCGACGCAACCTCAGCCGAATCGGCGAGCACCATCACGGTCACCAATGGTTCCGAATCGACCGACGTCGATGCGTCGCTCCCCGCGGGTTCGGTCATTCGGGGATCGGTGACGACCGCCGGCATCGCCGATGGTGGCCTCAGAATCAGCGCGTACCCGGTGGGGAGTGCCACTGCCGTCTCGGAAACGACCAGCGGGAGTGATGGCAAGTTCTCGCTGGTGGGGCTGAGCGCGGTTCCCTACCTGGTGGAGGTCTCGGACCCGACCAACCAACTTCGTACGACGTTCTGGCACGCGACATCGGCTGAACCATTGGGCGTCGTGCTGACGCCGCCCGCCGGTGCCAGCCTGGACAGCGGCACCCAGTCGATGGTGGGCCGTGATTGCGACCCATCCAGATACGCCCCGGGCATCGACCTCTCGGGCAAGGACCTCACCGGTCTCGATCTGACCGCGTGTGATCTGGCCGGCGACAACCTCACGAATGCCGACTTGACCGGAACGAACCTGACCGGTGCGACGCTCACGAATGCGACGATCACCGGTGTCGATCTGACCGGGACGGTGCTGAACGGCATCACGACCGGCTCGTTGGTCGGCGCTCCCGCGCATCTGCCCCCAGACTGGTTGATGACGGAGGGGTACCTGGTTGGTCCCGGTGCCGACCTGCGTGACGCCGATCTCGCCGGCGCCGATCTTTCCGGTGCGACATTGACGGGCACGAACCTCGAAGGGGCGGATCTGAGCAACGCCGATCTCACCGGAGCAGACCTGACCGACGCCGACATCCTCGACGCCGACCTGCGTGGCGCCACGCTCAGCGGGCTGGTGACCAAAGAGACGGTCGGACCACCTGCGGCGCTCCCGAGCGGCTGGATCTACGTTCGCTTCAACATGCCCAAGGGATACCTCGTCGGACCGGGCGCAGATCTTGCCGGTGCCGACTTGTCCGACCAGGCGGTCACGGGTGCCGACCTGCGCGACACAGACCTGTCGAACGCAGACCTCTCGGGCACGATCTTCACCAACGTCGATCTGAGTGGCGCGGATCTCAGCGGATCGACATTGACCGGCGCGACGCTTGCGGGTGCGAACCTCGCCGACGTCGACCTGACGGGCGTGAGCTCGGGTTCGATCCTCGGGCAACCCGTGGCCTTGCCCACCAATTGGTGGTTGGTCGAGGGCACGCTCATCGGGCCAGGAGCACACCTTGCAGGCGATGATCTGTCGAACCTCGATCTGACCGGCGCACATCTCAGCGGAGCGGATCTTTCCGGGGCCGATCTCACCGCGACCGACCTGACCGGCGCGGATCTCTCGAACGCCGATCTGTCCAGGACAGACCTCACTGACGTCGAGATCACCGCCGCGGACATCACCTCAGCGGACCTGACCGGCGCGACGACGAGGGGCGTGATCTCCGGGTCGCTCGTCGGATCACCGCATTGTGTCACTCCCACGACGGCCTGTGTTGTCCGCGGCTACTTGTTGGAACCCGGGGTCCACTTGGTCGGCGTGAACTTTTCGGGAGCTTCCCTGGGCGATGTCGACCTCACCGGCGCAGACCTCACCGACGCCCTATTCGTGGGAGCGACCATCGACTATCCGCCGTCGCATCTCGATGGGGCGAATCTCTCCGGCGCCGACTTCACGAACGCGACGCTCGATTCTGTGAGTCTGACCGGGGCAAACCTGTCCGGGACGAAATTCGGCGGTGCATCGTTGTCGAGGGTCTCGTCCGGTGCGATTTCCACGACGCCGACGGGCCTCCCGTCCTCATGGAAGCTCGTATCAGGCTACCTGGTGGGCCCCACCGCGGTCCTCGATGGGGCGAACCTCTCTGGGGCCGACCTGAGCGGACTCGACCTGAATGGGGCGTCGTTCAACAGTGCGAACCTCACCGGGGCCGACCTCGCGGGTGCCGAATTGAACGCGACCATGTACAGCGCAAACCTCTCAGGCGCCGATCTGTCCGGCGCGAACCTGTTCCGGGTGACGCTCGGTGGAGCGCGGCTCACCGGTGCCACCATCACGGGCGCGGACTTCACCCAGGGCGATCTGTCCGAGGTCAGAAGCGGTGCACTGGTGGGCGCACCGGCGGTGTTGCCCTCGAATTGGCGGCTGGCCAGCGGCTACCTGGTCGGTCCTACTGCGAATCTCTCAGCCGATGACCTCACCGGCGTCGATTTCACCTCGGCCGATCTCGAACAAGCCGATTTGCGAGGCTCCGACCTCAGCAATGCGACGCTGCACGGTGCCAGCCTGAGTGGCGCTTCGTTCACTGGAGCGGTGCTCACCGGTGCCGACCTGACCGGCGCGACACTCACCAGCGCCTGGTTCGACCATGCAGACCTCACTGGCGCAGACCTCACCGGAGCGGGACTGTGGATGGTGAACCTCGAGCAGACGAACTTGAGTGGCGCAACGCTCACCGGCGTGGCCAGCGGCGCCGTCTTCGGCGTTCCGACCGCACTTCCCGACAACTGGTCGCTTTCGGGCGGCTACCTCATCGGCCCGGGAGCCAACCTGTTCCAAGCCGACCTCGATGGGGTCGATCTCGCAGGGCTGGACCTCGAGGGCTCCAATCTCACTTTGGCCACGCTGATCGGCGCGAACCTCGCCGGCGCGAACCTCACCAACACGAATCTCGACAAGACCGACCTCACGGGCGCAACCCTGAACGGCGTGATCTCGGGAGGGATCACCGGCACTCCCAAGGCGTTGCCCGTTGGCTGGTCGCTCGTCGGCGGCGAACTCGTGCCGACCGCGCCCTGAACCAGCGGCTCCTGCGCGGCCACTGCCCGGCGGATTCGTCGCGGCCTCGGTCGACGTCACTCCGGAGTCGTCGGGGCAGCCGGTGCGACGACGGTGAGGCCATGGAGCCGTGCGGCCTCGCCGAGACGTTCGTCGTACACGACGATCGCCTCGATGTCGTGGCGCAGCTCCAGTGCCGTGGCGAGATGGATCGCGTCGAGTGAGCGGAGCCCGTTCGGAGTCAGATTACCCGCCGCGTCGAGGAGCGGTCGGGTGAGTCGGCGCAAGTGGATGTGCCGCAAGATCTGGTCGGCGATCTCGGGGGCGCCGGTGCCGAGCCGGAGTGCGACACGACGCAACTCGGTGACGAGCAGTTCCGACGAAACCAACTCAAGTCCTGGTCGTTCACGGAGAAACTGCTCCAGGTGGGGGGTTTCGTCTTCGACTCGGAGTCGTTTGACCAGCGCCGAGGTGCCGACGTAGTAGCGGCTCAAGATTCTTCCGAGTTCCGGAGCTCCTCGAGAATCTGTGACGGCGTCGGCCCGTCCCAAGCGGGAAGAGGGTCGATGTCGGCCAGGGAACCCTCCGACGGGGCGAGCGAGATCTCACCGGAGGCGACGAGCTGGTCATATGCCGACCCCGACGGCTTCGGGATCAGTTGGGCGACGGGACGGCCCCGATCGGTGATGTCGATCGTTTCTCCGGCTGCGGCCCGTTCGACCCAGTGGGACGCGTGTTGTCGGAGTTCACGCAATCCGATCGTCGTCATGTTACACGTTGTAGCACTTTGCGACCGCGCCGCGGACCGCTTACTGCTCGGACATGATGCGATCCAGGACCACGGCCGGGTCCTGGGCGACCGGGTCGCCGACCTCCAAGGTGACCCGATGCAGCTCCGCGGTGCAGCAGAACGGGGCGACGTAGCCTTCGCCGACGGCCGGGCCCTGTTCATAGCCGCAGGTGAGCCCCACACCGGTATGGCTGAACGCGGTCGCCGTGTACGTAGCGATCTCGCCGGTGGCGACCACCGCGTCGTCGACCAGCAACTCGACCGTGCCCCCGCCGTCGACCACCGGCTGGTAGCGCATGCCGAGCCGGTGCTCGCCGACGCCGATCCGGTCGGGCGAGGTGACCTCGTCTCGGTGGCGTCCGTACAGGTTGAACACATACCGCAGGCGCCCGCCGATCAGATGCAGCGAGAACCCGCCGAGGGCCGAACCCTGCGCGAGCAGGACGCCCTCGATGGGGCCGCCCTCCACGGTGTCGGCGCCGGGGATCGTGACGTGCGCGGTGATCTGGTGGAAGCGGTTCTTCACGTTCGGTGCCACCGCCTCGGGCACCGGCGAGGTGTCGGGCCAGAACGTGGCGACACGCCGGTCACGGCGCGGCTCGGGCTTGGGGTAGGCGATGGTGTGCAGCACCCGATTGTCGAGCGGGAGCACCTGGTTGGTGCGGGCCTGATCCCACCAGATCGCCACCAGCTCGGCCACCTTGTCGGGGTGCTCGTCGGCCACGTCGTGGAGCTCGGTCGGGTCCTCGGTGACGTGGTACAGCTCCCAGACATCGCTTTCGAAGGGGGCGTTCGGGTCGATGCCGTCGTCGTACAGCGGACCCAGCGGCTTGAAGGTCACGGCCTTCCAGCCGTCGTGGTAGACGGCGCGGCAGCCCAGCATTTCGTAGTACTGCGTGGTGCGGGGCTGGGCCGCCGTGGCGCCGTCGGGTGCGAGGACCGGCGCGAAGCTCGCCCCGTCGATGCGGCTCTGCGGCACGTGGTCGATCTCGCTCGGCGGGTCGATGCCGACCAGACCGAGGATCGTCATGGGCACGTCGACCGCGTGCGCGTACTGGTGCCGGATCGCCCCGGTGTCGTCGACGTGGCCCGGCCAGGCGAAGATGCACGGGTCGGCGACGCCGCCCTCGTGAACCTCGCGCTTCCAGCGTTTGAACGGCGTGTTGCCGGCCATCGTCCAACCCCACGGATAGTTGTTGTGGGTCGACGCGGTGCCGATCTCGTCGATCCGGTCGGCCAGCTCGCGCCGGGACGTGAAGTCGAAGTTGAACGGTCGGGCATCGTTGAGTGAACCGTCGGGGCCGCCCTCGCCACTCGCGCCGTTGTCGGAGACGAGCACCAGCAGCGTGTCGTCCAGGTCGCCGGTCTCGACGAGAAAGTCGAGCACCCGCGCGATCTGCGCATCGGTGTGCGCGAGGAACGCCGCGAAACACTCCATGAAGCGCGCCGCGACCCGACGCTGGTCGGCGTCGAGGTCGCTCCAGGCGGGCACCCAGTGGGGCCGTGGGGCGAGTTCGGCATGGGGCGGGACGATGCCGAGGGCCCGCTGACGGGCGAAGGTCGCCTCGCGCCACACGTCCCATCCGTCATCGAAGCGGCCCTTCTCACGCTCGATCCATTCACGAGGCGCGTGGTGGGGCGAGTGGCAGGCGCCGGTGGCGAAGTACAGGAAGAACCGTTGGTCGCCGTCCACGGCTCGCAGGTCGGCGATACAGCGGATCGCCTGGTCGGCGAGGTCCTCGCTGAGGTGATAGCCCTCGTCCATGCTGCGGGGCGGCGCGATCGCGTGGTTGTCGCAGAACAGCGCCGGCACGAACTGGTGGGTCTCGCCACCGTGGAAGCCGTACCAGCGGTCGAAGCCGCGCCCGAGCGGCCACGAGCGCCGCGACGACGCCATGTTCGCCTCGTCGTCGGGGGTGAGATGCCACTTGCCGACGGCGTAGGTGGCATACCCGTTCGCCCGCAGGATCTCCGACAGATAGCCGTTCTCGATCGGGGTCTGGGCGTTGTAGCCGGGGTAGCCCACGGCCAGGTCCGCGACCCGCCCGAGGCCATTGCGGTGGTGGTTGCGCCCGGTGAGCAGGCATGACCGGGTGGGCGAACACAGCGCGGTCGTGTGGAAGTTCGCCAGCCGCACCCCGCGCCGGGCGAGCGCGTCGATCGTGGGGGTGGAAAGGTCCGAGCCGTAACAACCGAGCTGGGCGAAGCCGACGTCGTCGAGCACGATCATCACCACGTTGGGCGCGCCCTCGGGCGGCGACGGCTCGGGCGGCCACCACGGCGTCGAGGTGCGCCAGTCGTCACCGATCACGCCGTGGAACACCGGCTCGAAATCCGCTGTCGTCATCAGGTGCTCCTCGTCGCTCGTTGCCGTCGGCCCCGCTCAGATCCGTTCTCTGCACACTTGACCGCACAGAGGGGGGCGAAGCGTGCAAAGAACGGGTACGTGTCGAGTACGCCCAAATGCGTTGCCGTCGCGGTCATTGCAGGAGCCGCTTGAGGAGCTTGCCGGTGGGCAGCCGGGGCAGGTCGTCGAGGAGGCGGACCTCGCGGGGGCATTTGAAGTGGGCCAAGTGGTCGCGGCAGTAGGCGATCAGCTCGTCGGGCAGCGCCTCGATCCCAGTGGTCGAGCCGGTTGTGGCCGGGTCCGGTTGCACGAACGCGGTGACCTGCTCGCCCATCTCCGCGTCCGGCGTGCCGACCACGGCGACGTCGAGCACGGCCGGGTGGGCGATCAGCAGGTCCTCGATCTCGCGAGGGTAGATGTTGACCCCGCCGGAGATGATCATGTTCGACACCCGGTCGGTGAGGTACACGTAACCCTCGTCGTCGACGTGGCCGACGTCGCCGAGCGTCGACCAGCCCCGCTCGGTGTCCCACGCCGACGCCGTCTTGACCGGGTCGCCGTGGTACTCCCAGCGACGGGTCGACTCGAACCAGATCTGGCCGTCGGTGCCCGCGGGCACCTCGTCGCCTTCGGCGTTGGTCACGTGCACCGGCCCCTGGAGCGATCGGCCGACCGAGCCGGGATGCTCGAGCCACTCGTCGGGACCGATCACGCAGAACCCGTTTCCCTCGGAACCCGCGTAGTACTCGTACACGACCGGGCCGAGCCACTCCATGACGGCTCGTTTGACCTCGACGGGGCACGGCGCCGCGGCATGGACGACCACTTGCAGGCTGGACGTGTCGTAGCGGTTACGCACGTCCTCGGGAAGCTTGAGCAGGCGGACGAGATGGGTCGGCACCACCTGGAGATGCGTGATCCGATGGGTTTCGACCGCGGCGAGCAGGCCTTCGGGGTCGAACGCCTCCATGACCACCACGGTCGCGCCCAGGCACTGGGCCCCGGAGGTCCACCCGGCGGGCGCGGCGTGGTACAGGGGAGCGGGAGAGAGATAACGCGACGCACCGGACATGCCGAACAGGTGGGTCAACATCGCACAGAACGGTTGCGGGCGACCCAACTCGGCGCCGACCGGGCCGGGCAGGATGCCCTTTGGTCGGCCGGTGGTGCCCGATGAATAGAACATCCACTGCCCGGCGCACTCGTCGAACCGGTCACCGTCCGCGCGTTCGGACGGCGGGCGGACCGTGGCGAGCGCGTGCTCGAACGAGACGAACCCGGCGAAGCCGTCGACCGTCTGTTCGGCCGCGTCGCCGCCGACGGCGAGAGCGACCGCGAGGTCGTCGCACTGCGCCGCGGTGTCGGTGGCCAAGTCGCCGAGCGTCGTGGAACTGACCAGCGCCTTCGCGCCGCAGTCGGTGGCGATGAAGGCGGCCTCGTCTGCGGTGAGATGCCAGTTGACCGGCGTGACGTAGAGCCCGCTGGAGAGCCCCGCCCAGATCGTGGTGAAGAACTCGGGCCGGTTCTCGAGCAGCACCGCCAGGTGGTCGCCCGGCCGCAGCCCGTGGTCGAAGAGCACCTGGGCGAGCCGACGGACGGCGTCGGCGAGCTCACCGTAGGTCAGCGCCGGGCCGCCATCGGCCATGATCGCGGCGACGCGATCGGGGTGCGCCGCCGCCACGGCGAAAGGGTGTTGGCCGGCGGCGTCCACGTCAGTCGCCTCGGCGTCGGGTGAGCACCCGGTGGGCGGCGTCGCCGAGGTACTCGGCCATGGCGGCTTCGTCGAGGTCGAGTGACCTCGCCGCCTCGAGCGCGCGACCGCAGTCCAGGATCGGATGGTCCGACGCGAACCAGACCCGCCCTCGTCCCCGCGACGACCCCATGAACCGCACCATCGCCGGGTCGATGTAGGCGGCCAGATACGCCGAGGTCATCACGTAGAGCTGCGGCCACTTCATCAAGTAGCTGATCACGAGCTGCTCATAGGGGTGGCCCATGTGGGCGCCGATCACGGTGAGGTCGGGAAAGTCGATGAGCACGCTCTCGAGCAGTTGCGGATGCTGGCACGCCGAACGCACCTGAGGACCCGGCACGCCGATGTTGATCGACACCGGCAGGCCCAGTTCCTCGCAGGTCTGGTAGACGGGGTAGTAGAGGCGGTGGTCGAGGTCGTACTGCTCCATGAGCGGGGTGATGCGGATCATCGCCACCGCCGGATGCGTGCTGAGCTCGCGGATGCGGGCACAGTTGGCGCGCACCTTGCCGGCTTTCTCGATGGTCGGTCCGACCAGGAACCGACCCGGATGCTCCTCGGCGATCACGATCGCGTCCTCAGCCGGGATCTCTCCGCGCCGGCGAGCGCTCTCGGGTGGTTTCATACCGCACACCAACACGCCCATGTCGATGCCCTCGGCGTCCATCGCCCCGAGGGTGGCCTCGAAGGGTTGGGGGTCGGTGACCGCTGATCCGAACATCTCGTGCACGCCCGCGGTCGAGGCCTTCGCACCGAACGTTGCGGCGAAGTCTGCGGGGAACACGTTGACCCAGCCGTCCAGAATCATGGCCGAGACGCTACCGCTTCGCGCCGACTCCAAGCTGACACGAGTGTCAGAAACGCGCCTAGGATGGCCGGCATGGCAGAGCTCGACTTCCGCCCGTTCGATGCCGACAACCACTACTACGAGGCCCCCGACGCCTTCACCCGGCACATCGAGCCGAAGATGGCCAAGCGCGCCATGCAGTGGGCCGACATCGACGGCAAGCGGCGCCTGCTGGTGGGGGGCAAGGTCAACAAGTTCATCCCGAATCCGCTGTTCGACCCCGTCGCCAAGCCGGGCAGCCTCGAGGACTACTTCCGCGGCCGCAACACCGAAGGCCAGGACCTCGCGACCATGTTCGGTGACCTCGATCCGCTGGCCGATCATCCCGGCTACCAGCATCGTGACGCCCGGGTCGCGCTGCTCGACCAACAGGGTCTGGAGGGGGCCCTGTTGTTCCCCACGCTGGGAGTGGGTATGCAGGAGGCGCTGCGTCGCGACCCGGTCGCGCTGCACGCGGCGTTCGACGCCTTCAACCGCTGGCTGGACGACGACTGGGGCTACGACCGGGGAGACGGGCGGCTGTACGCGGCGCCGATGATCAGCTTCT
>Ga0182738_1002993_pt1 | contig 19632 bp, 11 predicted proteins | sample eDN5th30CBELigMG_FD_128876 | JGI IMG/M metagenome (GOLD analysis project Ga0182738, IMG submission 128876) | Enriched Miracle-Growth compost microbial communities from Emeryville, California, USA - eDNA 5th pass 30_C BE-Lig MG (version 2)... ... | reverse complement strand
TTGATTTTGAAATTCAAGGTTCCTCTCTTTTTTTCTTTATAATTCAAATTTTGAAATATTTATTTCGGGTTTTGAAAGTTCAAACAAAAATTTTGATATTCATTTTGTTTATAGGATTATTCTTTGGAGATTACATAGTCAACAACTCCATCATAAAATTACTCAGCTACTCATGAAATATTTTGTACTTATTGAAACAATTCTTTGAATCCAAATTATTGTGAGAAAATCTGAGAAGGGTAAGAAGTGACAAGATACCTCAGTATTTCCAGATTGAAGACCAATCCAAAAATTCTCTTCAAAAAATTTCTCCTCAATAAAAATTTTTGAATTCTTAATAAATTATATTTCATGAGCAGTTTAATTAATTTGGGGATATAAGTTTGAATTTGGAGATTTTGTCATTATTAAATTCCAGCTCGAGCATATTTAAGCTTTGACCCTGATCTTGTTTCCTTAGTCAGTATTTATCTCTCTTATAATTTCTTCAATATTGGTGACCTCTAAACTCCTCCAATAGGCATTAATCCAAGCTGCCATCAAACCATAATCCCCCAGAGACTAGGACAAAAGTATCTTCAAACCTTCAGGGGATACTGAATCTCCCACAGAAAAAGGTTTTTAACAGAGTTTCTGAAACGTATTTCAGGATTCAGAACTTTTCTCTATTTCCCAAAATGCCATTTTATGGTTCTAATGATATGCATATCCTTCTAAAGAACTTCTAAAATTAGCATATGAAGGCCCAGAAAATCTGATTTCCAAAGGGAATTCGGAACTCCCATCTTTAGCAATCTGAGATTTCGGACAAATTATTCACCTGCCAACAGAGTTTTATTTTTGGCATTCTGATTTATAGCAAGGAATAATTTTTACTTTTATAATGGCCTTTTCAATGCCTGGTCAATTTAATGATCTCTTTTTCTATTTTGGCTAAAACTACGCTTGAGATGCTTTTGGAATGAGTAATTTTAAAAGAACTTGATGATGAACCTTGACAAGGAGGCTTGCCAGACTCAATAATTGTTTGGAACAAAGAAAAGGGATGAGATATTATGTTTTTCTTTTTGCAACAGTTTTTAATTGAAAGCTGAAAATTGACAAGTCCCCCATGTTAAGAGATTTAACTGAGATGTTATCCAGAGTTTCATGACATATGAGAAATCTGGGAAAAAAGAGCAGAACATAAACTCAACTGTTTTAATTGGCTTATGGTAAATTTCTTCAAGGAAAGAGAGAAAAAGATGAAAAAAATCTTGGAAATATGAAACTAATAAAGACAGTTTAAATTGATTTTCCTTTTTAAAGGCCTAATATTGACTCCCTGATTTAAATTGCTATGTTTATCGCAAGAGATATTCTTTGAAACCGTGTTTTTAATACTTTAGAATCCGAAAAAATTTATTTTTACAGGCCCACAAAAGAATCTTATGAACCCTGTTTGTCCTGACCGTGTCCCTTCCCAAAGAGCTGACTCTTCTTCTCCTCAAAAGAAGTTGTTTCCTCTTCTAATACCCTTTCTTATCCTCTTTAATAGAGTCATCTATAAGCCTTTTGCACAAAAGCTGACATTTATTTGCAAGTTTTGTGGAGGAAAGAGTTGTAAACATGAAAACTACCTCACACATCCAGGATCTGCCATCAAAGGCCTGAATTCCGATTGGATTACAAGTGACATCCTTGCCATGCAAAGACCATCTTCAAGAATCATTAAAGAGTTTGAGATCACCAAAGAATTCAATCGGTAAGAAATTTTATGGGGAAAAGTATTTCTTAAGGGCTTTAGGCTTGGAATAAACGCTATCTTCAACCTTCAAGAGCCAGGTGAGCATCCTCATTGTGGTGATGGTATTCATCCTGCAAGTGGATTTTCTTATTTCCCTGAAGAATTCTATGAACGTAAATGGTCTTTTTGTATGTGAAATATTTACAGAATAGATGGAATATACTTCTTTAACTTTGGGTGGAAAGACATGACAGCAACATCAACAGATGTTATTCTCAAGATTCTGAAGCAAATGAGTTTTAGTTTAATGAATGGAAACAAAATTGCGATCCATTGTCATGCCGGTAGAGGAAGAACAGGACTTATCATTGCAGCCTGGCTGATTTATCATAATAATATGACTGCAAAAGAAGCTATAAAACACGTCAGAAGTAAAAGAAAAGGCTGCATCCAAAGCAAAGCTCAAGAAGAAATCTTATTTAAGCTCGACAAAGGTAAGGGTTTTTTTGAGTAAATGAAGCTAATGATGCCCTTTAGAAATAAGAGAATCAAGGATTATTTTCCATTCAGCTCCCAAGTTTAAATTGGATGATTACTTATTCCATCAAAAGAAGCTGCTTCCTTTCCTCAGAACTTCTGAAGTCAGATTCGTTCCTAATCTGGTTTTGCTGTCATTGGAAAGACTCGAAATTTTATTGAAATCCGGAATCTGTACTGCTCTTGATATTGCTCTGGCATTTTACAGTCCCAATGAAACAATTTATTCAAAGGGAGAATGGGGCCCTCATCATGACAAGAACTTGAAGGCTTTCAAGGTTTTAATGATTTTTGTAGCCATAACTCATTTTTCAAATAGGATAAAGTCAATTCTGGCAATTTTGAAATGAGTGACATTGATGATCCAAGATATTTGGTCCAAGGTCTTTTGGACTATTTCGATCATTTCTCTGTTCCTGCAATCAATAATCAATTCATTGAGACTGTTCATCAACAAATTCACAGCAGTGCTGATAAACTTACCAAAGAAATGCAAGATGGATTCTTTAAAAAGCTCGACAAAAAGGAATTCCTTTTGGTTGAGTGCTTTGCTAAATTCTTCTCCAAGCTTGTTGATGATGACAAATTATTGATTCCTGTCAGAAAAGCTGTGCTCAGACTGTGTATATCCTTGGTCTTGGAGCGCAAGAAATGGGACAAGCTCTTCTTTAAAAGATCTCTCATAAAAGAACACAGCGGTGACGACAAAGTTACCTACCTGAACGTTTTTATGCTTAAATGGATTGAGAATTTCAGTCATAATTTCACTGAAAACTTCATGGTCGCCAACAGTCCTTTGAAGTTAACCGCAAGAGGAATCAACGAAAGAGTGACTAAGTCAAGATATAGCACTTATATGGGAAGAGTATTATCAAAAGGAAGCAATGGAATTGAGAAATCCCCTTCTCAGTCCCCGGAGCCTCATGAGAGAGAAGGCACTTCAAGAGGCGGAAGCCCGGAACCTGATAACCCATTGGATACCTCTTTTAAGCATCAGGCTAATCAGGAAGGAAGAATTAATTTGATCAAGAATGGCTATCAACCACCTATTATGGTGAATTCAAATAGTCATAACAGTAAGAGATTTTGTTTTGATCATGTGTATTTAAAGAAAAAATAGGACATTTGTCAGCATTTAGTAGCCAAATTGATAGAACAGAGAGTCCAGAAAAGAGCCCAGATAATTCACATTTAATTTCGCAAATGAATCTTTTGCCTGATATTTCTCGCAAGGATATCAAAAGTGTGACAGTTGCTCATAGTGAAGAGAATTCGCCAAATAAAGGAGGAAGACATTCGACATATTCTGCATCCCCCATTCAACACAAACGTTCAAGTATTGGAGGTGGAATTGAGCTGAAAAGAATAAGCTTCTTGAATCATGGAAGCAATCCTTTTGTTGGGGAGGGTTCTGATGGTTCAAAGACAAATGTTCATAAGAATTATGAGGATTTCTTTACAAGAAATGCGTTGATAGAGGAAGAGTCCGCCGAAAGATTTAAGACTCAAGAAGATGAAGTGAAGGTTCCTTCGTTGAATTCTGATATATCGAATGAAGAGGATTTTAATCAAGTTCTTCAGAGAGTTGAATCTATGAGTCTGAAGAAACAAACTATTATATTTGATAAACTGGCCAAAATTATGAGTGCAAAAAGAGTCAAAACTGATGTTCCATCAGTGTAAAAAGTTTTAATATAATTTGTGTGAGTTTTTTTTTTTCTGTTATGGTTTAATAATTCTAATAAATAAAGTACAGGTTTTTTGCTATGAATAAAGATCTTTAGGTCTTTATAAGTAAGTACTGGTAATTTGATAATTTTTTAATGGTTAATTCGTTCATAAAGTGTAATTCTTATACGAATATATAATAAAAATATTGATTGATTTATTTTCAAAGTGAAAAACCTCGATTTCCTTGGCTCTGTCCTGTAAACAAGGTGAAAAATCCCCAAAAAAAGGACTAAAGTTTTTTTTTGTGTCACAGATAAGTTTCCATTTGGAGGTTTAAAAGATCAAGGACTAAAACTTAGTACCATTGCTCAATTTTGTTTGTTTAGGCGATATATAAGATATGTAACATCAACACAGCAAAGATAAAATAGATCAAAAACTTTCATATCTGATATATTTAGAAACAAGATAGATTCAATAATAAGAGGAGACTTTTTATACATAGTAAAGTTACTCAAAACAGGAAATATCCTTTCCCTAAAAAATTGTTAGGCTGTCTTAAAGACAGAAAATTGAGGTCTCTTGTTAGAAACCAGGTTTTGAGTTTTCATAAATTTGGAGTTTATATTCAAGATTTTGAATATGTTCCAAGAGATTACTTTTCTCGGCATTCCAAGAATTTTCTCTTGCCTTGTATCCTTCAAGGACGTTTTTCGTCTTTTGATACATTTTATACAAGACATCAGCTTTATCATTAAAGTGAACGCTGATATTCGAGTCAAATTTCGTCACCTCCTGATTCGAATTATTTGATGAGCCGTTCTTTGAAACAATAGAATGGGCTGTTCTATCTTCTAATTGGACAGATTTATTTTCTCTAATGGTTGGTTTCTTTTGATTGAGATTTTTCTTTTCATTATTTTTCAAGAAATTTGACAAGACTTTACTGCTTATTTCGTTCTTTAAATTTTCAGTAATAGTAGATTTAGGAGTTGAGATTGATTTTGAGAGCTTAAGGTCTTGGCTTCTGACTGATAAAAGCTTGCTTTCAGAAGGCAAATCGTGAATATTGAAAGATTCTCTTTTTCTTGTTTCTTCTTTTGGTGTTGAAAACCTATTGATTGCAAAATGTTTATATTCAGGTTGTGGTGGGGCTCTCTTCTCCTCATCTCTTGCTGCTTCAGCTTCGTAACTATGTTTAAACGAGTGAATTTGAGGATGAGGGAGGTCTAAATCTTCTTTCAGAATGCTCACATGAATACTGGCAGCCTTTGTTGATTTCGCTTGGCTTTGGTCCATTTTCTTCTGAAGATAAAAAGTCTTGAGGAATTTGCCATAAGTTGCTCCATCCATTGACTTCAAATGCTTCAAATCCGTCTTTAGATGATTAATCTTTGACTTATTAGTATTATTATCCGCTTTCTCTTTGTTTTGTAGAGGGATTTCTTTATTTACTGACGAGGACTGTGGTCGATTTTTCCCAGTAGTTTCATGGCTTTCGTCGATTTTCACTTCGGTACTCTGTCGAACTCTTTGCTGGTGCTGGAAAGAGCTGATGTCTTTGAGTTCATCTTCTAGATGATCAGGAAGAGTTTGCTTGATTAACGAATGAGATTTTTGGCTCGGAAAACTTCTTCGGACTTCAGAGAACTGTGATGGAGCTTTAGTTGAGAGTTTTGATGTAGGATCATCATGAGTTTCTGTATGATTGCTGCTCTTTCGACTTCTATAGACACTCTTCCTTTTGAAATGCCTTTTGTTGTCAAATACCATCTCATTGTGGTCTTCTTTATGCTTGACTCGTTTTGGACTGACTCGTTTAATAAAGATGTCATTTTCCAAGAGAGGTTGATTTTTAGGCTTGCAATAAATTGATTGCTTGGCTTCATTAGTCTTTTCAGAATGCTTATTTGCTTGCTCATAACCATGAAGATCAATATGTTTTATCTTGGGAGTCTGTATTTGTGCCATGTTTTCTGAGAAATTTCTTGGCTCTTTGGAAGGAATGATGATTTTCTTGTTATATGGAGAATGCTGGTCAATAGTAGAATGGTTCTTTGATGTAGCAATCTTGATCTCTGAAAGGAGGATATCGCCTGTCTGGCTGTTGTATATGGTTGTATTTGCTTGTTTGTTGGTTGTAGATTTTGAGGGATTTTGCTTCAGAAAGGAAGCAAGATTGATACTATTGGACTTTTTGCTCTGTTTCTTCCCATCAAAGCCTTTGGTGGGGAAAGGTTGTTGGTCAATAGACTGGTTATTCTTTGGGGATAGGTAGTCTTTTTGATAAGAATCAAGATTGAATTTAGGAGTGCTGACCGACTTGTTCGCGGGACTTATTGCCTCCTTTTTAGTTGAGATAACATTTCCTCCCGTAATGAGAGTCTTGAGGTTCATTTTGGCAGCAGACATTTTCGAGGGATCATGAAATTTGGGGCTGGTTGCAGGCTTGACCTCGAATGCTTCACTAATAAGAGTATTGAGGTTGGGAATGTTCATTGTGTATTGATTGAATTCGCTTTAAAAAAACTCTGTCGAATTTCAAAACAAAGGCTAATGAGAGATTTTGAATACAATAAAACTTGAGATTTTAGGCCTAAATTCCTTTTTGATAATGTTGGGAGAAGATTTTAATGAAGCAAATCCAGTAGGACCAACGGAGAAACTACAAGCAAAGGAAGAGAAGAGAATACTGGGCTTTGTTTAAACTAAAATTGTTCTCAAAGAAGATGATTTTTTTTATGACTAAAGTCTTAAGAAAAAAATTCTTTAGAAAATTTTTGCAATTTTTTTTTCCTTTACAAATTGAGGAAATGAGTTTATTTGAGCAGGTGGCTCATTTTTTTTTTAAGATATGGGATCTGAACATTTAAATTAGCATGGGTTAGGATCAATGAGGCTGGGTTGAAATTCATAATTTAATGAATCACACCAAAAATAGAGAACTTTATTTCCAAGAGTTTTCATTAATAAATGTTTACAATAAAAAAACCAACAGACTGATATAGACAAACATGCTTATCACAATTAAAAAATTTATAAAGAAGCTACAAAAATTTTTTCATTATCAAAAGAAAAAGAGGACCTATCTATTATTCTTCACATTTATTGAGAGATATAACTGCATTATCTGTTGCTGTTGAGAAGGTTGCTTGTGCAATTTTAGTTGGAGAATTAGATTCTTGTCTCTTGACGAGTTCTCTTGTATGATTCGTTCTTTCAATTGCTCTTCGAATTCTCTCTTCAATCTCTGTATTTATCTGTCTCTAAAATAAAATATTAATGTGGATTCAAAAGGAAATCTCCTTACATAGCTGAAAGAGCTGGGCTGTAATTTAGCACTAGAATATGGTTGAGTTTTCACAGTACTAGATTCGACTGTAGAGTTTCCAGTCACTGACCTTTCTTCTCTTGAAATATTTAACTTTAAGCCAGGATTTGCAGTCGCTCTGACTTCAGAATTTTCCGTCTTGAGAATTCTTTGAGGCGTTTCATAAGGATTTGTTGTTTTGGTTGATGTATAAGTAGGAGCACCAGAACCATCATCTTCCTTTCTATATTGTTCAAGGATTGTATTGAGATCTAAAGGTCTTTGATTGCCATTGCCACGATCTCTGGCAGCGCTCATTGATCTTTTGACGCTCAAATTGATTCTTGCATAAGGCACAGGACTCTCAGCTCTTGCATAATCAGTTTGATCAGTATTAACTCTATTAGCACTGCTATAAGAAATGTCAGTGCGATTTGAAGGGATGGGCAGAGGCAAGCCAAATTGCTTGTGAGTGGAAGATTTCGTGAGAGAAGAGTATCTTTGTTGAAGATCTGGAGTTTCATAATCAGGAACAGTTTCGACTCTTTGAGAGGAATTTTGGGTGTATTTATTGAGAAGACTGGCGACGGCAGGGTTTTGGTAGCTTGCTCTATGTGGTGGAGAGTCTGCTTCAGTCATTGATCTTCTTTCCACGCTGTATCCCCTGAGACTATTGTATTGAGGAGGACTTTCATTGCCAGAATAGTGAGAGATTTGAGTGCGGTTTGAGTTGAAATTGCTTGCTGGGTTTCTTGGAATAGATGGTCTATCCTTCTTGTTGACAGAATCGCGGCATTTCTTGGCTCTTGCAAGAGCTTCTTGAATAATTTTGGATACAGACACAGAATCCTTTTTGCCTCCAATTGAAGTGTCAGCTTCCTAGAAAGGGTTTGGGGAAGAGGATAACTCTATTTTTACGTAATTTCTTTGGCTGGCATAATCAACTTGAGTACGACGTGTAAAGAAACTATCAGCATCATCAGTGATCAAACCACTATTTTCATCTCCGTTCTTCTTCTATGAGCGAGAGGTTAATAAGAAAAAATCTCCCGAAATAGATTACTTGGATTGTTTGGGGAGGAGAATATTGGTGTTCATCAAGAGATCCAACGGTGAGTTTTGGGTCAACGCTTTCATTAATAGGAAGCTTCTCAAAGTTGAATTGGAAATTGTTAGCTACATGTTCAGCATTTCTTAAAAGAAGATCTCTGACTTTGATTGGTGAATTTCTAATAGGAGAAGCCGAAGGACTGAAAGATTCATTTATTTCTCCCTTTTCACTTGTAAGATTTGCTGAATCCTCAAGAGGTATTTCCTCAGCTTCTTGAGTTGCAAGAGTTTTCTTTGCTGAATTCTCAGTAACTTTATTTATATCCTATAGAAAAGGTTTATTTCAGTAAATTCTCATACTTTACTTGGTTGTTAAAGGTTTGTTGGACTTTGATGTTGAGATTCTTTTTGGCAGCTCCTTCATCATATTCCTCTTCTCTGAAAGTACGAAGAACAGAATCGCCAATATCAGTTATACTTCCCTTGGTAGTAGCCACTGGAGTATCTCCAATAATCTCTTTGAACTCAACTTGAGCACTTTCGATATTAATAGTTGGCTTTCTCACAAAAGACTGCTGCTTTGCAGGAGGAGGAGGAAACTTTTTTTGTTGAAGAGCAGGAACAGCAGGCTTCTTTTTGGTTTTTGCGTCCATATTTAGGATAAAGTCTTTCAAGAAAAAGTCTTCATCCTCCAGGAGATGACGATGGCTTGAAAGATTGCTGGTAATAATGGTAGTATTGAGTCTTTTTTCTCCAGCGATATATTGCTTGAGCTTAATAAAGTCCATTCTTTTGTTTTCATCAAGTTGGAGCATCTCTTGGATGAGATTACAAAAGACTTGGGTGTATCTTTGTCTCATTTCGACCATTCTTCCGGATAAAAGATGAGAATTAACAGTAAAATTATTCCAATCGTAGATTTGACTGCTTTTCTTCAGAGTTGCACATTCAAGCAAAGTCATGCCTAAACTGAACATATCAGCTTTATATTTATTTTGGAAAGGTTCAGGTTGTCTTCTGCCGACACTTTCAAAGGCTTCGGGAGTCAGGTAGATGTCAGGATCACCATTCTTGACCTTCTCGTAAGCTGATTCTCCATCACAGACAATTCTTCTGTTGACAAGCTTGAGAGTCTTGTCGCTAGCAAGGAAAATTGAACCTGGTCTGATTTCTCCGTGGCTGACACTATGTTGTTGTAGATATTCTAGTATGTCGACTAACTGCAAGGTGATGTCAAAAAGCTCGGCTTCTTCAAAGAATCCTGACCTAGTAGGGGCAGAAAAGATCCTTTTGGAGTTTTGTGGGAGCTGGATTCTCTTTTGTTTGAGAGTGGATTCCAAGCTATTGGGGAAATGCTCAAAATAGATGTAAATCTTGGTAGAGTTATCTCTAAAGATGTCATTGTTGTCGCCTCCAGTGTATGCGTAGATTTTGGCGAGATTTCTGTGCTTTAGGGAGAAATGAAAAGAGTATTCCTCGATTTTCCTTTGGTAGGTTTCTGAATCATGAGTATCAATTTCTTTCTTGAGGATAATGTCGTCAGATTTTGCGCTCTTTAAGAAGGTGATATCCCCAAGGTATTTGTCAGTGACCTTCTTGATAGGTTTGTAATCTTTGGCAGCAGCGACATGGCGTTCAAACTCGGCAGTACTGTTGGTGTTTCCCATCGTTGTAATAAAAATTTTTTTATGATAAATTACGTTACGTAAAGTTACACTCCAAATCAAAATGTCTAGATGTGAGAAGTAAGAATTCTCCCATTATTTCGTTGGTTTTATTTTTTAATCAATATAATTAAAGGATAATTTTAACGGACTATAAGATGAGAAATGCCTCCTCAATGAAAGCAAGACAATATTAAGAACCCGAGAAAATTTTCAAAAGAAGCTGTTTTGTTTGTGCAGTCAACAATGAGAAAATGAGGCTGGACTGTAAGGTAAGGGGAAATTCTTCTGTGCTGGATCAATTATTGAGGGTTTTAATTTGATGCATTTTTTGGAATGGTGGCTAGTAACTTTTTGATTTTGTCAAGTTTTTAAAATAAACTTGAATCAGTTACTTTTATACTGAAAAACTGAAAAATGATGATTAAACCTTTTGTGAGAAAACTTTGTTTGCTATTTGTTAAAATGTATTATGAAAAAGAAAAAACAAAAAGTGACAGGTAGATAGATATTCTTAATAATATTAATATACATTCTCAATTTAGATAAGATTCTTCATGGTGGTCATTTTCTTTTTAAATGTGATTCTGCTGCGTTCCATATCCAACAAAAAATCTTCTCCAAGCTGATGATTCTGCAAATTCCTTCCTATTCCCTTATATATCAACTTCATAAAATTCTCTTTATGGTCAAATCTCAATTCCCTTTCAGAAACTCTTTCTCTTCTCTTGACAATTTTAACTGGTTTCTGAGGCTTTAAATATGCTTTATCGTCCAATAAATACGCTTTATCATCCAACAAGCTATTGATATTTGAAAGAGGTGAAGAACCAATGCTCTCATAATTCCATCTTCCCGATCTGGAATCAGCTGGCCCTAAAATTTTAAAACCCTGAGCTGTGAGTGAAAATTCAGGCTGATGAAGAGTTTCATCCTTTCCTGCACTATTTTCTCTTGATCTCACAATCGTCCTTAAATTTGATGAAGATTGTTCAGCTACAGTTCCAGGAGTCGTTGCCCTTTTACTTTGCATACTATTTGTTCGGCTGATAATCATCTGATTGTAGGTCTCTCTCCCTCTTGTTTGACCTCTTGAATCTAAGCCTCTTGACTCAAATCCCCTAGATTCTAGTCCTCGAGACTCCAATGCTCTAGACTCAAAGCCTAGATGAGCATCTTCAGAAGGCAAATCTCTTAGGATCGTCTGAAGATTTGGATAAAGATCAAGCTTTGTGACAGAAAGCTCCACAGCGCTGCTCTGTGGGGAAGGAACAGCATCAAAAGAGCCATTAGCAGTGCGGCTTGGTATGAATTCACGCTTCGCAATCTTGCGAGAATATGCCATTCTTCCTTTTTCAACTCGAGAAGGAGGAAGATCAGCCACAAAACAATCTTTGACAGCCTCAATATCATCATCACTTTCCAATGAGACACCTACATTCCCCTGGACGACTGAGTTTGATCTATTTGGAAAGAACTTGCCAATCCTTGAAACTGAAAGAGCAGGAAGCATCCCTTGTAAAAGACTAGCCTCTTTTGCAAGTCTTTTAATGCCTGTTGTTTGGGGCTTTCTGGAAGTTTTACGGAAAGAGGAGTTGGCGTGGCTCATCATCATGCTTGAGTTGGCTGATGAGTTGATGCCTTCGAGAAACATGGAAGATTCGCTTCCCTTTGAGAAGCTGCGGGAAGCAGGTGGAGGGTGACTGCGAACGAATCCACCACCAGAAGACCTTGCTTTGGTCGGTTTAGGTCTGTGGAACATATGATGAATATGTATTAAAACGGAAAATAAAACCTTATTATTAAGGAAAAAGGATAATTAAACCAAGATTAAGGACTTTTAAACTTTTTGTTGGAGAGAGGTGTAGCTAATTAGCAATTAGTGATAGCCTAAAATTGAATATGGAATCAGATTTTTTAAGGCGATTTTATTGAATAAACTGAGAGGGATAAGAAAAATGTGGTTGGGAATGGTTTTTTCGCAAAAGGGATGAAAGGAGAGTAGTAGATTCAGGTTTCTTTGAGATTAAAGTGGTGAATTTGAAAATTTCAAAATGGAATCAATTAAAAGGTGGATAATATAACAGAAAATAAATAGACCCCGGAAAAATAAACTTTCTCACAAATAAATAAGATCTCAAAGTTCAGGATGATGAAAAAAGGTTTGGATTGAATTTTTACAGAGGATTGATTTCAAGTGAATCCCAGAATTTTCTTTTTATAGAGAACAGCAAGATGAAGATTTCCTCAAGAGCCAAAAAAGTTGACCTGAAAAATATTCATTTTCTCAATTTTCGCAAAATTTTTTCAGATCTATTTTTGGCAGAGCCACGAACATTGAAAAACGAATTTGAATTCTTTTGAGATAATCAAAAAATGACGACTTCAGAAGATTGGCCAAAGTCATATTTTCTTTCTCAAGGAAAAAGATTGCAATTCTTTCTCAAAAATTTTCGAGAAAAAAAATGTGCATCTCCAAAAATTTTATTCTCGATAAATTTTTCACGTAATTGTTTTTTGTCTTTTGAGAAAACTTTTTGGACATGAGAAAAGTTCAAACAACAACAATTCGGGAGTTCATCAGCAAACTTTACAGGAGGCATATTCAATGGGTGGGAAAATAGTGTTTTTCTTGGATTTATGTAACAAACATGAAAAGCAATACAATATGAAGCCTTCAATTGTACGAGTAAAAAATTGACAACAAAGTCTTTATTGAACAACAACAACAAAATTTGAACAAAAGTGAAACCTCACATATGATGAGTAAATCATTCAGACCAAAACATTATTTTTCTGGCTTCTTGGGATGCTAACAATCAAATTAGACCAATACAAACTAGACTCATTTACCTGATAGGTCTTCATAAGAGTTTCGAGTATATTGATAGCAGAGTCTAAAAATTTAGCAGATGACCCAGAAAAGGAGGATACTATTATCATATTGCGAAAGCAGAGTGGAAACATTATTCAAAATCTCATCTTGCTTCTTGGGAGCAGAAGGTTTCCTATGACAAGTAAGATTCAAGACTTTTGAAGGCGTACTGTGGAGATTTCTTGATGTTTCTTTGGCTGGTTTGGGAATCTGTCTCTTTTTTGCTTCCTTTTCTTTTGCTGGCCTCGTAGGTTTCGTCTCTGGGGATCATCATGACGCAGCCTTGGCTATTTTGGGTCAGTAAGGGAGATTGAAACGGAAGGAAGATACATATCGTCATCGTCATTATCATAAACCATGTATTCAAACGACATTTTATTGGAATGGTTTTGACAGAAATTAAGGAATAGAGAGATTAATTAAAAATTTATAAAGCTGGGAAGTTTTAAATCAATTCAATAAAGTTTTTTTTATTCATCCCTCTTGCTAGATAGATAATGATTTATGAAGAGAGAGTATTTTCTTTGTAAATGTAATATTTATGATGTAGTTAATCAAATATGTTTCCAAAGAGTTTGTTAAATTCTACTTGGGCATCAGAAGGATTCTTTTGGGTGTTATCTTGATGCCACTTTGAGCCAAAACCAAATTTTTCCAAGAGACCAAGACAATCTGAGGACTTTGTTTGGTTTTGGGTCATTTCGAGAAGATTCTCTAAATATTATTATTAATTATCGGAAGCTAGCTGAAAGGAGAGTACTTTTATTATTCTTTTTGCTCGTGTCTAAAATAGCTTGAGAAGGTCCTTTTCCTGGAATAAAAGATAACAAATTTGATTGATACATCTTATTATTCTTCACTGGTGTTTCTCTTTTATCTTCAAAGTTAATTGTGACAAAACATCGCAAAGTTTTTTACCATTAAAAATATGAGGAAATTCTTTATGAGGACTTTTCTGGGCATTTTCTAAGACAGCATCAATAAAATCCAAATTTTCATCGATCAAATCTTTTTCTTGTCCTTTCTTCTTTTCTCCTGTCTTTTGCTCCTCAAATAGTCCTCCTTCATACTGAACACAACCAATTTTACAACATGCATGCTTACACTTCTGCTTATCCTTACATCCTAACAAGAAATTCAGCTTTAAAAAATCCTCAATTAAATCTACTATGAGAGCATCCTGCAGTGATATTTTGTTCTTTGTCTCCTTTGGAAGCACTCTTGATTTTTTCACCTGAGCTTTCGGTACTGTGCTGCAATTGTGGCTGTTGATTCTTCATGATGTTTTCCAGATCTCCATTATGACGAAAGCAAGTTCCATTTTCATTGATAATATACAGAAAATCAATTCCAAGAAAACGTTCATTTACAAAGACAGCATATAAAGGGAAGGACATTTGTTGCAGATTTGGGACAGGAAGGACAAGTCCAAGGCCTCCTCTTAAACCTTCATCCAAGGAGATATATCGAAAGAGCTCAACCTTGTGGGATTTATCTTGGACAATAAAGTAATAACCACTCCTGGAGTCATTTCGTTCAGCTTTGGTTGTGGTCTTTTCGTTCAAATTAACTTTGAATTTGAGGTCAAACCTTGAAGCTTGAACTGGTTGGATCTGAATTCGAGGAAGAGCTTCGATCTTCTTTTGGACCTGGACGCCGAAAGGGGGATTTTTATTGCAGGCCATTTCGATCATATAAGGAGAAACCTTGAGCAATTTATCAAAGTTTTCAAGATTTGCATCACATAATGCTGCAGCAAATTTGTCTCCAATGCCAGGGAGTTGTTTGAGAATAGTAACAGGATTGTCATCCCAAGATCTCATAGAAATGTATTTGATGAGTTTTATGGAATTCACCAGGCCTTGACCAAATTTTTTTATCGTGTAAAAACGTTTAAAACATTGCATAATTTTCCAGCTGGTGTTCATAATTTCTGTGGTTTGTCTTTTCAGTTCCCAGTCATCAATAGGAACATTTCCAATACTAGCTTGAATTAACACATAAGCCTTTTTAGCTGAGGTGGAAATAGCTCCAGTAAGAGGGTATTTGATACGAGTATTCAAGGCAGAAAGGGATTTTCTTTCATCTTGTCGTGATCTGAACTTCTCAAATTCCTGGGCTTCTGACAGTACGCCAAGCAAATCTTTGAATTCTTGTTTAGCATGATTTTCAAAGAATTTTTTCATTGAATTAAACGAAACATAAAATCTTGACATATCAATCCCAAGCTCCAAAGGGTGCACTTTTCCATCCTGATTATTGTACTGGATCATCTCATATTTATGGAGCTCTTCAATGACTTGCTTGCTCGTGTTCATCAGGTAATCATTAATGGCTTCTGGATGGGTAAAAAGATTGGTAATTCCGTATTTTATTGGGTTCTTTTTAATTCTCACATGAAGAAAAGTGCTTCGTAAATATGATATGGCCATATCAAGACTTTTAATTGATCTGAGAGAAATTTCAGCATTGATATGCTCAGCAAGTTTTTCAGAGAAATGGCTTTCTAGGCTGTCTTTTTCAAAGCACTGTCTTCGATATTTTTCTAGTTTTCCCTTCTCCGTCATTATCACAACAACCCCATGAGTATCAAACTGAGGCCTTCCGGCTCGGCCAATCATCTGCTCAATTTCTATTGGAGAGTACTCTGTATATCCAATTCCAGCTCCTCTATAGCAAAGAGTTGATTTTATAATCACAAGTCTCGCTGGCAAGTTAACTCCCATTGCAAGAGTGCTCGTTGTGCAGATCACAAGGATTAAATTATTGATGAATAGCTCTTCAACAAGTCTTCGATCATCATAGGTCATTCCTGCATTATGAAAAGCAACTCCATGAGTGATGAATCTTTGCAGATTTTTATCAGAAATCTGATGAGAAGACTCGATTAATTTTTGCAACTGAAGGTCATTTTTTGTGAATTCTCTGGGACGGATATCATTGATAATCTGCTCGCATGCTCCGATTGTACCTTTCTGAGTCTGACAAAACACTAGCGTTGGCTTCCCACTTGAAAATTTCCGAATGATCTCAACCAAACGATAATTTAAAGACTTTTCAAACTGGAATTCATTCTTGGGCATATTGTATCCAAAGACATGTTTCTCAATAGGCGTGCTTCGATATTCATCCCCAAATTCCTTGATACACTCGGGAGGAACATCAAGCCATTCCCCAAGATCAACGATATTTGGTATTGTAGCTGAGACAGCGATAATTCTCAGCTTAGCAGCAGGTGTATCTTTGAGCTCTTCAGACTTGGAAATGATCTTCATTCTTGATACAACAGCTTCTAAAGTAGCTCCTCTGTCTTCAGTATTAAGGAGATGGACCTCATCAATCATAAGAAGGCAGATATGAGAGACCATACGGTTGTTATCTTTCCATCTTCTGGTGATAGAATCCCATTTTTCAGGAGTGGTAATAATGATATTTGAAGATAAATATTGAGTAAAATCGGTGATTTCAGTGTCGCCTGTGAGTTCGAGGATCTTTAGATTGAATTTGGTAAATTTGGAATCCCATTCGTTGTATTTCTGTTGGCAAAGAGCTTTGATAGGAGCAATATAAACAATCTTGAAATGAGGTCCTTCGGAGAATTCGTTCTTCTTGAGGATGTAGCGTGCCATAGCAATCTCAAATAAGACTGTTTTGCCAGAACCTGTTGGAGCAGAAATGATCATATTTTGATTTGAATTCCAGAGAGTATCAAAGCAATTTGATTGAAGATCATTAAAGCAGTCAAAGCTAAAGAATTCTTCAAGTCCCACATCTCTCACTCGAATCAGGCCTTCATGATGGTTAGGGAATGTTGCTGTTGTGGTTGTTGGAAAATTTGGGGCTTGTGGTCCTTTGGTAAATTGGATAAGAGTTTGATTAGCAGGAAGGACTTTTTCTTTGCCTTTAGTGCTTCTCTTTTTTCGAGGATTTTTGGTTTTTGGAGGTGCAGCAAGATGGGGACCTTTTCTAAGGGTTGTCGGTGAAGTTATCGCCTTGATGGTTCTTTCTTTTGGAGGAACAAGAGGAGTAAATTCTGGCTCAAGTCCGATGTTGAAATCAGTGAAGGATGTGGTGCTGGTACTTGGAGCTAGAACCTCATCTTGATTGATAGGGAATTGTCCATAGTTTCGATACTTGGTTTCTTCTTGTCCTGGTTCATTGATTGGAGGGGTTTGGAGATAAGGATGAAGGGTGTTTTTATTGGAAGAAGGTCTGGTGTTGGTGAAGAGGATCTTGTTTTTAGATTTTGGTGGATTAGGGTTCCTTGGGAAATGATTGCCGGTGGAGGGGGAAGGATAGTTGTTTTGGGGATCAATTGGCGTCATTTTAAGACGCTTTTGGGAGGCACTAGGAAGGTTAGTAGTGTAATCGGCGTCATCAAGAAGCATATTCCGTTTACGCTTCCCAATAATGGGTGGGTCAAAAGAGTTTTTGGGATGTTGACTCATTTTGAAGATGAAATAATAATAGGAGGAGAGAGTTTGTAGTTCATAAGTAGTATTGGAGAGTGAGGGGAGAGTTTTTAGCGCTGAGTCAGTCCAAAAAGTTCATTTTTGAGTTTGTTTATGGCATGGAGAATTATTTGAGACGAAGTTATTAAATTAACCCAAAAAAGAAATCAGCAAGATTTATGTATTTTCGTATTGAATCAATAGACATGAGATCCAAAAAAAATCAAGAAAAATTAGAGATTATGCTCTTCTAAGAAGTTATTGACCTTTCCTTCAAGCCAACCATAAAATTCTCTATTTTCATTGATACGTTTCTCCCACATAGTTCCTTTGATATTCTTCGCCTTCTTGACAAGTTTTTCAAACATTATAGAGCCTGCCTTTCTACTGATCCATCCGAGAATCGAAGTTGGAACATTTTTAACCCCAGGATTCACTGTAGTTATGAGAGTCATTTGAACTCTATCCTTTGAGAGAGGAACCAATTCTACTGCAACATCGATATCCATTCTTTGAGATTTAGTTTTTGGGACCTCGATTCCATAATGCTCCAAGAATGTTGGGTTCTATAAAGAAACTTTAGAGGAATGTTATTGAAAAAGTTACATCATGAATTTTTTTCGAAATCAAGAGAACTGAGCCATTTTTATCAAGTCTGTCAACACCAATTCCGTAACAATAGCAATCTCTATCTGGGATGATTACGAGACCATAATTGAGCCAATAAGCATGTGCAGCACGGTGTAAATGCTTGACCTTTTTCGGGTAGGGGTTAAACAGATGAATCAAAAAGGAAGTGATACGAGTTTTGCTCCTTTACAGAAAGGAACCCAATGGTTAAATCCGTCTGGCTCATACATGAGAGAAAGAACATTAAAGAGAGACATATCGAGTGGGCCATCCATTTTGAGGACAGCTTTCCAATCTGGTGTTAATTTGTATCTCAGTCTGTATTTCTTCTTTGATTTATCCTCAAGGAACCCCTTTGGAGATTTAGAAATATTGAGAGGTAGAAAAGTACATCATCTTGAGCAAGTTCTTTGATAACATTTTGGATTTCTTCATACCACATGTCAATTTCAAAGAAAAGATTTTTCTGCTCTTGTTCTATCTTGAAAATCTTCTCTTGAACCTGAAAAAAAAGAATTCAACTTATTATCAATTTAAAAGGAAACCTCCTGGCCGCAGTCTTCCTGCTTGACTTTTTCAATATATTCTATCAGTGCAACTTTACAAGTATAAGCATCTTCAAGCTTATGCTCATTAAAATTATAAAGCATTTGATCTAAAAGTCTCTGAAGCTCCTTTTTCACAATTTCTTGTTTATCTTCTTCTTCTTTAGGTTGCCTAAAACATCGTTATTTTGGAGTTTCTTTGTGATTACTCTTGAGATATAATATTAATCACTGGGTTCTCAGCAAAGTTTTGACGATTCTGCTCAACATTGGTTGGAGCTACCTCTTCTTCATCAGAAGGCTGAACCTCCTTCTCCTGACTTTCAGGTTGCTTTTCTTCGTTTTTACTTTCATCTTCCTCCTGTTGAATCTGCTGACTATTCTCGTTTGCATTTGGTTTGTCCTCAGGTAAAGCAGCATTGTTTACCTTGAGTTTTTCTTTCGGTTTTTGAGCGACAATTGTCTGCTGTTGCTCAACAACTACTTCTTGTGATGGTGTTTGTTCAATAATTCTTGAGAAAAGGAGTTAGGAGATGTCACCAAAGAAAGATAAGAAAACAAGGAGACAAGGTGAGCCATGCAACTCATCTCGAAAGAAGAATAATTACTTTTTTGGGTGAGCTATTTCATCTCTTATTCCCAACAAGATATTGTCTTCATTAATCTGTCTGCAAAGTTCAGTCAATTGGTCAATTTCTTCTTCATTCTATCGAGTTAGAGTTCAGCAAGATTCCGTCGACCGAGAATTTTACAAATTGATGAGCTTTGGTCGAGTCAAAGAAATTATTAATCTGTGTTTCAAGGCCAAGGAGAAGCTTATGGGACTGAACATAATCTTTATTGAACTTAAAATCTAGGACCACATCTTTTAACTATGGGGGATCAGTCGATTAAACCTCAAAAGTCAAAGTGAAAATACCATGTCTTGCAAGGTTTGAATTCTTTCAAGAGGATTTTCATAGGTTGCAGAGGCCTTTTCATAATAGTTGTTTTGAAAAGTGACGTTTTTGAAGGAGGTGTGATTTTGCATAATTTGAAGAGAAGGATGGGAGTATCTGGAAGAAAGTCCTTTTATTAATTAATAACGATGATTTACGCTAACTGAAAAGATAACTTCAGAGTTTTCCAGGATAATCCGACTTTTTTCATTCAAGGATAATTTTACTATAAGAA